>Ga0307372_10011780_pt1 | contig 11586 bp, 13 predicted proteins | sample OX1MG_FD_202533 | JGI IMG/M metagenome (GOLD analysis project Ga0307372, IMG submission 202533) | Soil microbial communities from Risofladan, Vaasa, Finland - OX-1 | ecosystem: Environmental > Terrestrial > Soil > Coastal area > Acid sulfate soil | place: Finland: Risofladan, Vaasa | collected...
GTTCCGTCAGGTAACCAAACCACTGCGCGGTGTCGGCAAGGCACGCGGGCGAGCGCCGATCGAGGAACATCGCCGCCTCTGGGCTCAGCCCATACCGGCCCTCGGTCTTGGTCAGTAACCCGTGGATCACCAGAAAGTCAGCCAGGATGGCCACACCGCGCGCATCGGCTTGGGCTGCCCGCGCCATGCCGGCGGCACTCGCCTCGCCACGCGCGATGATCGAGAACAGATCCAACTCGACCGCGGCACACAACGCCGCCGTCTGCTGGAAGGCGTTCATCATCTGGAAAATGCCGAGCGGGTTGGGCGGATGAGGGCCAGCAGGCGTTGCCGCAGACATTACCATAGTTGCTTCCTGATGGGGGGAATCGCGGTACGGGTTGCCCGGCTATGATAGCCCATGCACGTTTGCCTGTTCTACGAGACCGCGCCCGATTACTTGGAACGCCGTCAGCCCCACCGCGCCGAGCATCTGGCCCTGATCAACGCTTTCCACGCTCAAGGCAAAATCGTCATGGCCGGCGCCCTTAAGCCCGGCGGCGCGCTCCTCATCTTCCAAGCCGAAACCGTCGAGGCCGCCCGCGCCGACGCGGAAGCCTTCACCGCCCAGGACCCCTACCTCCGCCACGGCGTCGCCACCGCCTGGTCCACCAAGGAGTGGACCGTGGTCACGGGCGCGTAGAGGAGCAGCATGAAGGCCATTCGATTCCAAGGTATTGGGGGCCCCGACGTCCTCCAGGTCGTCGACGAACCCATGCCCGAGCCTCGGCCCGACGATCTCCTGATCCGCGTCCAAGCCGCTGGCGTCAACCGTGCCGACATCCTGCAGCGCGAGGGCCTCTATGGAGCGCATCCCGCCTATGGCGATTCCTCGATTCCAGGCCTGGAAGTCGCCGGCACGGTGGTGGAGATCGGCGCCCGCGCCGCCGGATTCAAGCGTGGCGATCGGGTCATGGCGGTGGTGGGAGGCGGGGGCTATGCCCAGTACGCGCGCGTCGACCACCGCATGGCCATGCCCGTCCCCGATGCGCTCACCGCGGTGCAGGCGGCAGCGATCCCCGAGGTCTTTGTGACCGCCCATGAAGCACTGGTTCACCTCGGCGAAGCCGTGCCCGGCGATTGGGTGCTGATTCACGCCGCCGCGGGCGGCGTTGGCTCCGCCACCGTGGCTTTGGCCCACGCACTTGGTACCCAGATCGTCTACACCGCCTCTGGCGACGAGCGCGTGCGGCGCGTGGCAGCCTTGGGCGGCACGGTCGGCGTCGACTACAAGAAGGAGGACTTCCTCGACGCCGTCCTGCGCGCCACCCATGGGCGCGGCGTCGCGGTGGTCGTCGACTTCATCGGCGCACCTTACCTGGAACGCAACCTGCGCTCACTTTCCGAAGGCGGAAGACTGATCCAAGTCGGCCTCCTCGGCGGCAGCGCTGGCGTGCTGCCCATGGGCCTGCTCCTGCACCAACATCTGCGCATGATCGGGACCGTCATGAAGTCCCGCCCCTTCGCCGAGAAGTTGGCGATGACCACAAGATTCCGCCAACGCTGGCTCGCCGCCTTCACCGCCGGCTCGCTCACCCCCATCGTCGACCGGGTCTTCCCCTTCGAGCAAGCCGCGGACGCCCACCGCGCCATGGAAGCCGCCGGCGGCTTCGGCCGGATCATCCTCTCGATGCAGTAACCCCTTGGCGCCCGCCGGCCGCGCGCCCACATAAATAAATTTTCATATATACTGCCCCGGTAATCAGTCGTAACCGGCTGGCGACGTCCGAGGGGGTTCCGTGGGAAGTGGCAGTGATTCCTTGCAGAGTGTCGTAGTGCCATTCACTGCCGGCGACGGCTTCGCCTGCAATCTCATCCACGTGACGGGCCCGATCGCGCCCATCAAAGGTCCGGTGCTGCTGGTGCACGGCGCCGGCGTGCGCGCCAACGTGTTCCGGGCTCCGGTGGCCTGCAATCTGGTCGACTACCTGGCGCAGCGCGGCTACGATGTCTGGCTGGAGAACTGGCGCGCCAGCATTGATCTGCCCTTCAATTCCTGGACGCTGGATCAGGCCGCCGTCTACGACCACCCCGCCGCCGTGCGCACAATTCAACGGCACACTGGCGCCGAGCACGTTAAGGCGGTGATCCACTGCCAGGGTTCCACCAGCTTTATGATGGCGGCCGTGGCCGGTCTGCTGCCGCAGGTGACGACCATCGTCAGCAACGCCGTCTCGCTGTGCACCGCCGTCCCGGCGTGGTCATCGCTCAAATTGCGGGCCAGTCTGCCGTTGGTCGCGCGCCTCACGCCCTATCTCGATCCGCAATGGGGCCTCGCCGCCGACAGCCGCACCGCCCAGGCCATCGCCGCCATGGTGATGCTGACCCACCACGAGTGTCACAATCCGGTGTGCAAGATGGTGAGCTTCACCTATGGCTCCGGGCATCCGGCCCTGTGGTCGCACGCCAATTTGAGCGAGGCGACCCACGCCTGGATCCGGCACGAGTTCGCCAAAGTCCCGCTCAGTTTCTTCGCGCAAATGCGGCGCTGCGTGGCCCGCGGACACCTCGTCTCCGTGGATGGCCTGAAGGAGTTGCCCGCCGATTTCCTCGCCCAGCCGCCGCGCACCGAGGCACGCGTCGCCTTCCTCGCCGGCGAACAGAACCGCTGCTTCCTGCCGCGTAGCCAGGTCGAGGCGTTTGCCTACTTCGACCGCCTGCGCCCCAACTACCACTCCCTCCACCGGCTCCCCAACTACGGCCACCTCGACGTGTTCTTCGGCAGTCAGGCCGCGCGCGACGTTTTCCCCATCATCGAACGGGAACTGGACAGGAACTGAGCTTCTCTATGAGCACTCCCAAACGACTCCAGCAACAAAGTGGACGGTATGCGCTGGTGGACGGCATCCCCTTCCGCATGCCGGTGGCCTGCGAACAATCCCCGGTGTTGATGGCCGTCTTTCCCATCAACGCCGACCGGGCCGAAGTGCTCATGCCTGGCAATGAACTGCACCCCTTCCGGCTGTGGAACAAAGGGTTGCTCGTCATCACCGTCGTCAACTACCAAATCACCAACATCGGCCGCTACATCGAGTACAGCATCGCCATCGCCTGCACCCACGGACCGCGGCGCGCGCCCCGGCTCCTGCCCGGCCTCTTGATGAAGACCTATGACACCGGGCAGTTCGTCTTCGATCTGCCGGTTTCGACCGAAATCTCGGTCAAGGGCGGCAAGGGCATCTGGGGCATGCCCAAGCATCAGGCCAACCTCGACTTCCAGGTCACCAGCCGCACCGTCAGCGCGCAGTACGACCTCGAGGGCCAGTTGGGCATGCGCATCGAAATCGACCGCCCGCGCCGGGCCAATCTGCCATTTCGCATGGCGGCGGCCAATTTTTGCCAATTCCGCGGCCTGTTGATGAAATCCTCCATCTACTTCAACGGACGCATCGGATTCCAATTCCGCAAGCGCGGATCGGCCCGGCTCTATATCGGCGACCTCCCACGCCTGCAGCCGCTGAAAAACTTGCAAATTGAAGCGCGTCCGCTGCTGACCGCATTCCTTCCCAGCGCCACCGGCATCCTGGACGACCACTTCGAGAGCTGGTTCCTCAGCTTCTCCGCCCCTCCGGCGACCGCGCCCGAGGGCCTGGAATCGGTCGTCAACCTGGACCTCAGCCAGCAGTGGCTGGCCCCACCCTCAGCGCCCGTCCTCCCCAAGGAACTCGTATGAAGAAAAAGGCACTGCTCGCGCTCTATAGCCTGCTCTTCCTCTGCACCTCGATGTACGTGGGCACCGGCGGCTCGATGGTGTTGTTTTCCTTCCCCATCGCCCCTCAGCTCACGGTGGCCAACTACTACTGGGTGTTTGTGCCCGAGGTGGATGCGGCCACGCGCTTTTTCACCGTCATGACCACCGTGATGATTGTGGCCGCGCTCATCATGCTGGCCGCCGAGTGGCGCACGCGGTTCCGCTGGGTGCCGATCGTGATTCTGGCGAGCATCACCGTCGCCACGGCGTTGACCATCACCGTGATCTTTCCGCTCAATCACGCCATGTCGGCGGGCATCACCGATCCGGTGGAGTTGCACATGGTGCTCGCGAGTTGGATGCGTCTGAACCGATGGAGGGTCTTCCTATGGCTGATGCAATGGCTGGCAATGATGTGGTACTTCGCGGCGCAATGGACGCCCGCCGATCACCCCGCTCCCCGAGCCAGCTCCGCCCACTCATCCTCGTGATTTCGGCCGCGACGGTAGTGAGCGGGTTGGTGCAGATGCTGGCGCCGGCCTGGGTCTTGCACCTGGTCGGGGGCGCGGTCGAGCCGGCGACCCAGCATCTGTTCGCCATCATCGGCATGTTCATGGCGCTGTTTGGCGGCCTGCTGCTCGGCTGCCTGGCGGCGGCGCCGGAGCAGGCGGTGGGCATCTTCTGGTGCGGTCTGCAAAAATTCGGCGCTTCGGCGGCGGTGGTGCTGGGCGTGCACCGGGGACTGTTTGCGCCCCTGGCGCTGGCGGTGGCCAGCTTCGACTTCCTCAGCGGAATCCTCATCCTGTGGTACTGGCGCGGGGCGCCCAGGCAATGAGGCGCATTAAGGACCATTAAGGCGCATTAAGGCGATGAAATCCATCACCTACTTCTTCTTCTACCTCTACGTGGCGGCGTTGCTGCTGGTGGGGGCCTCGGGCGTGCTGATCGCTCCCTGGGAGCTCGCGCGCGTCTTCCACGTGCCGCTGAGCGCAATGCCGGCGCGCGCCATGGCCACGCTCGTCAACCAGTACCGCTTCCTCAAGGGCATGGAGTTCGCTTGCGGGTGCTTCGGCTGGTGGTGGCGGCGGGAAATCTTCTCCGACCCCCGCTATCTCCGGCTCTTTCTGGTCATCGTCTGGGCCGGGATCGCCGGACGCCTGCTCGCGGTCCTGCTCAACGGCATGCCGACCGCCCTCTTCATGGCTTTTCTGTTGATCGAGGCCTTCACCGGCGTCCTAATGTTCTGGACCTACACCCGGGTGAAATATGGATACCGCTGATATAACCACCGCCGCCGTGCCCCAGCGCTCGCTGATTCTCGCCGGCGGAGGCATGCGCGTCGCCTACCAGGCCGGCGTGGTCAAAGCGCTTGTGGAATCCGGCCTCGAGTTCCAACACGCCGATGGCACCTCCGGCGGCACCATGAACCTCGCCATGCTGCTGTCCGGCCTCAGCCCCGACGCCATGTGCGACAACTGGCGGTCGCTCGATGTCCACCGCTTCGCTTCCCTGCTGCCGCTGCCGGAGTACATCCGCCCCTGGGACATGACCGGCCTGGGCGGCGCCGGCGGCATTCGCGACTACGTCTTTCCCCATCTCGGTATCGATTGCGCCAAGATTAACGGCGCCCAGACCATGGCGGGCACCTTCAACCTCTGCAACTACAGCCGCAAGGTGAGCGAGGTGGTCCCGCACGACAACGTCACGCTGGATCATTTGGTGGCGGGCATCTCGCTGCCCATTTTCATGCCCGCCGTCGAGATCAACGGCGACTGGTACACCGATTCGGTGTGGATCAAGGACGCCAACCTGCTCGAGGCCGTTCGCCGCGGCAGCGAGGAGTTGTGGCTGATCTGGTGCATCGGCAACGAGCACGACTACAAGGCCGGCGCCTTCAATCAATACGTCCACATGATCGAGATGAGCGCCAACGGACACCTCTTCGACGAATTTCAGCAGATCGAGGAATTGAACCAACGCATCCAGCGCGGCGATAGCCCCTACGGCCAGCGCGGACCGATCCGCCTGCACGTGATCCGCCCCCTTTACCCCTTGCCCCTCGACCCCGATTTCTTTCTCGGCCGCATCACCGCCGACACCCTCATCGCCATGGGTTACGCCGACGCCAAACGCTATCTGGAGCAGGAACGGACGCCCGCGGGCGTGGCGCTCACCCCCGACGCCACCCGCATGCAGAGCGCCGGCGCGGGCATCGCCTTCCGCGAAGTTATGGCAGGCGGACTGACGCTGGGGATTCAAGACCCGCAAGCCGGCCACGATACCGCAGCGCGCACCGGCGCGGCCTTCACCCTGCACGCCAGCATCGCCATCCCCGACATGGCCCGCTTCGCCGCCGATCCCCAGCACAACGGGCAGCTCTTCGGCGAGATCAGCTATCCGCCCTTTGGCGCGGGCATTGTGGGCAAAAACGGCGTCTTCCGCTTATTCGCCCCCAGCGGCCAACCAGGTTTGCAATGGATGGTCTACGAGCTGGGCTTTGAGCACGACGGCAAGGACTACTACATGGCGGGCAAAAAGCTGGTCCGCGACGGCCCCGTCCTCGATGCCTGGAAGGAGACCACCACCCTCTACACCACGCTGCACCAGGGACGTGATGGCAGCGCCCCCATCGTCGGGGCGGGCATTCTGACGTTGGGGATTCCCGAACTCATCAACTTGGTGCGCAGCCTGCACGCCACCGGCGTCTCCACCGTGGAGGACAAGACCGCGGCGGTGGACCAATTCGGGCGCTTCTTCCTGCGCGAGCTTTGGGATACTTACGGAAGTCACCTATACAAGCGGGCGGAAGGAGCGTCGTAATGGGGTTTGACGCCATCATTATCGGTAGCGGTTTTGGCGGCTCCGTCGCCGCCTGCCGCTTTGCCGAAGCCGGAATGCGGGTGCTGGTGCTCGAACGCGGGCGCCGCTGGGACAACCAGCCCGGGCCGGGCGTGACCCCCTATCCGCGCGCGCCCGGCGATCCCTGGGTGTGGGATCAGCAACGGCCCGAGACCTGGAACGGCTGGCTCGACCTGCGCCTGTTCCGCGGCATGGCAGTCGCCCAGGGCGCCGCCGTGGGCGGTGGTTCGCTGATTTACGCCAGCATCTCCGCCGAAGCTCCGGCGGCGGTGTTCGACCGCGGATGGCCGGCTGAAATCAACCGGGCCGAGCTGCAACCCTTTTACGATCGCGTCGCCGAGTTCATGGACGTGCAGTTTCTGCCCGCCAATCAATGGAATCCGCGCATCCAGCTCATGCAGCAGGCCGCCGGAAAGATCGGCGCTGGGAATCGGTTCCGGCCGCTGCCGATCGCCGTCAACTTCGATCCCCGCTTGCAGCTCGATCCCGAGCATCCGCCCGCTCTCACCGACACCGTCTATAAGGCCAACCGCCATGGGGTGACGCAGGGCACCTGCGTCCATACCGGCGCCTGCGACATCGGCTGTCCCGTGAAAGCCAAAAATACGCTCGACCTCAACTACCTGGCGGTCGCCGAGCGCCATGCCGCCGAAGTACGGCCGCTGCATCTGGTCCGCCATCTTGAGCGCGCCGGCGGCGGCTACCGGGTCAGCTTTGATCGACTGGAAGGCGGACGCCGCATCCCAGGCCACGAGGACGCCGCCATCGTGATTGTGGCCGCCGGTTCGCTCGGGTCCACCGAACTGCTGCTGCGCTGCCGCGACGAGGTGAAAACACTGCCCGGCCTCAGCCGGCGCCTGGGCCGCAACTGGAGTTGCAATGGAGACTTCCTGGTGCCGGCGTTCTATCGTGACCGGGAGATGCGGCCCGAGGTGGGACCGACCATCAGCAGCGCGATCGACTATTTGGACCGCTCCCGCAATGGCCAATCCTTCTGGGTGCAAGATGGCGGGCTGCCCCCCGTCTTCCGCCATCACGCCCAAGCCGCCCAAGCCTCGCAGCCTGGCGTCCAAGCCGGCTCGCATCCTTTTGAGGCCTTGATCAGGTGGTTGCAGGGCGAACTGCGCCACGCTGATCCGATCCCGCATATCATGCCCTGGTTCGCCCAAGGCGTCGATGCCGGCAACGGGCAATTCCAACTGCGGCGGCCCTGGTTGTTTTTCGGCCAACCGCGGCTCAACCTGCAGTGGGAGAGCCGGGCCTCCCAGCCCTTGTTTCAGACCATCGTCGACACCCATCGCGAACTCTCGCACTCGACCGGCGGGGTGCCGCTGGCCTCGCCCTTTTGGAAGGAGTGGCTGGTCACGCCGCATCCGCTGGGGGGCTGCGGCATGGGCCGCACCGCTGCGGATGGCGTCGTGGCCCACACCGGCGAGGTTTTCGGCTACCAGAACCTGTTTGTCCTCGATGGCTCCATGGTTCCCACTCCGCTCGGTGTGAACCCCTCACGCACCATCGCCGCCCTGGCGGAGCGCTGCGCCGCCATGATCGTCCGCCACCGCAGCCCCGGCGCTGGGGCGGCCGCGGGTGGAAGCTGATGGCCCAACCTCAACCTCCGTCGCCCGAGCTGAAATATCAGGCGCTCGGCGATCTCCACCACCTCCGGCGCTCTGCTCTCCACTCCCATCTGCGCCGCGAGGTGGATGATCTCGCCGACGATACCCGGCGCCCGCTGCTTGCCGCCTTCCTTCCCCGCAACTTACTCTGCTGGCTGGGCAGCTATTTGAAATACGCCTGCCACCGCAAGCATCCCTTCTCAACCTATCCTGACGTCGGCGAGCAGGGGGTGTACCAATTGGCGGACGCCGCCAAAGTCAGCCTCGCTGGCGATTGGGGCACAGGCACGCGCGAGGCCGCCGCCGTGGCCGCGGGCATGCTCGCCTTCGAGCCCGACTACACCATTCACCTGGGCGACGTGTACTACGTCGGCGCTACCAGCGAAATCGCCGAGAACTGCCTGGGCAAAACCGAGTACGGCTACCAGGGCGTCACCTGGCCCCACGGCCGCCTGGGGGCTTTCGCCCTCAACGGCAACCATGAGATGTATGCCAACGGCAACGCCTATTTCGAGACCTTCCTGCCGTCGCTGGGCGTTCCCGCCTCGCAGGACCGTCGCCAACTGGCGAGCTTTTTCTGCCTCGAGAACGACCACTGGCGTATCCTCGCCCTCGACACCGGCTACAACTCGGTGGGCATCCCGGTACTGGAACAAATTCCCGGAATCAATCGCATTCCGCACGTCGGCCCCGACTGCCGGCTCGAAAAGGCCATGCTCCATTGGTTGCGGACCGTGGTGCGTCCGCAGGATCCGGCCCGGCGCCGGGCCACCATCCTGCTGACCCATCATCAGTATTACAGCGCCTTCGAGGACGAATACCGCCTTCCCGCCCAGCAACTTCGCCAACTCTTCCGCGACCAGGATCTGCTCTGGATTTGGGGCCATGAGCATCGCTGGGCGGTGTACGGCCGCTATCAACCCGGCCCCCTGTCCGCCTACGGACGCTGCATCGGCCATGGCGGCATGCCGGTGTCGATTTGTGCTCCCAAGCCATCCCGCTTGGCCCGCGGCATGCCGCTGCAGTTCTTCGACGAGCGCGTCTACACCACCGAGATCCACACCCGCATGGGTCTGAACGGATTCCTGAACCTCCATTTCGAAGGCCGCACGGTCACGCTCGATCACCGCGACGTGGCCAACCGCACCATGCTCGTCGAGCGCTTCACCGCCGGCGGCAACGGCACGTTGGCGCAGGAGTTCGTGCACGCCGATCCGGCGTTGACCGATCTGCGCCCGCAAGCCGCCGGAGTTCCCGCCGGCACATGACCACACCGCTACCGCGCCAACGCTGGACGATGATCACGCTGTGCTTCCTGGCCTGCACGATCAACTACGTGGACCGCGCCAACCTGGCCGTGGCCGCACCCTATCTGCAGCGGGCGTTTGGGCTGAACGCAGCGGCGATGGGCCTCATCCTCAGCGGCTTTTTCTGGACCTACGCGGCGATGCAGATGCCTTGGGGATGGTTCGCCGACAAGGCGGGCCCGCGCACCTCGCTCACCATCGCCGTGGGTTGGTGGTCGGTGTTCACGGCGTCCACCGCGGCGGCGGGGGGATTTTTTAGCTTGGAGTCCAGCCGGCTGCTGTTGGGCGTGGGTGAGGCGGGCGCTTATCCGAGCTTCACCCGCGTGGTCGCGGACTGGTTTCCACGGCGCGAGCGCAGCTTCGCCAGCAGCATCTACGACAGCGGCTCGCGCACCGGTGCGGTGCTGGCTCTGCCCATCGTGGCCCTGATTATCGGCGTCTGGGGCTGGCGCGCCTCTTTCATCATCACCGGCGCACTGGGCCTCATCTGGGTGGGGTTCTGGCTCAAAATGTATCGCGACCCGGAACGCCATCCCGCCGTCACGCCGCAAGCGCTGGCCGGGCTGCAGGCCGAGATCCAGGCTGAACGTCGTGGGCGGGACGGGGCGCCAGCCGGGAGCGCACCCTCCTGGGGATCGCTGTTCCGGTACCGCACCATCTGGGCGATGATGATCGGTTTCTTTTGCCTGAACTTCGCCATCTTCTTTTTCATCACCTGGTTCCCGAGCTACCTGGTGCAGGCGCGCGGCTTCTCGCTGACGCAACTCGGCACGCTGGGAACGCTGCCAGGCGTGCTGGCGATTCCCGGTGGCTGGTGCGGAGGCTGGGCGTCGGACCGGCTCTACCGCCGGGGCTGGAGCTTAAACGCCGCGCGCAAAACCTGCCTGGTGGGCGGCATGCTGCTGTCGTCGGTGATCGTGCTCTCCGCCTTCGTAGCCAACATTTACATCTGCCTGGGGCTGTTTGCGGTCTCCTACGCCAGCTTGGCGTTCACCGGGGCCAGCGTCTGGGCGCTGCCTGCGGATGTGGCGCCCACCCGGGCGCACGTCGCTTCGATCGGCGGCATCCAGAACTTCGCCGCCAACCTGGCCGGCATTGTCATCAGCACCTTCACCGGCTTCATGCTGTTGCTGACCTCGGGGTCGTTCGTGGTGCCGCTGGTCGCCGCCGGCATCGCCTGCATCGTGGGCGCGGCCGTCTATTTGTTCATGCTGGGCGACATCAAACCCCTGCCGGCGCTCAACGCTCCCAAGGCGCATGCCACAGCGCCATGAGCTGGTTTCCGACGCCAAGCCGACCACCAATCTGGGCCACCAGCCCCGGAAAAGGCATCCAGGCATTCATGGCACAAAATTTCCAGGAAGATCAGTTCACCAAAAACATCGAAACCCAAACCGCGCGCATCCCGTCGATAGGCTACCTGGGTATGGCGATCGCCTCCATGGGGATCTCGGCTGGCCTCAAGTTGGCCCGGAGAGACTCAGCGGCTCTCTTCGTCGGGCAGTGGGCCGCCCCCATTCTGTTGATGGGCATCTACAACAAGCTCGTCAAACAGCTCGGTTCCGAGGGAGAGCGCATATCAGAGCGGGCGGCCTGACGGCCGCACGGCTGGGAGTCCCGAGATCGCCGCTACCGGGGGTCGCCGTAGATGAGTGCGCGCCAGCGCTTGAAAATCTTGGATCGAGGATTCCCGCTTCCACGATCTGCGGCACGCCGCGGCAAGTTGGATGCGGATGTGAAGGGCGCCGATATTCACACCGTGGCTCTTCTGCTCGGGCACCAAGACCTGAGGATAACGATGCGGTACCAGCACCCCATGGTCGCCGCCGGCATCGCCTGCATCGTGGGCGCGGCCGTCTATCTGTTCATGCTGGGCGACATCCGCCCCCTGCCGGCCCTCGACGGCCAGACCGCACGCGCCACGACCCGTTGAAGCCGCCCCGTGGTGGCGGTATCTACCGTGCGGCCTCATTCATGATGCTGACGAGAATCGCCTCAACCTCCTCCGCCACGGCCTTCAACCCAGGAGTCTGGAACATGCCGATCAAGGCGGTGGGCCGGATAGTAGCCAGGA
>Ga0307372_10011785_pt1 | contig 11585 bp, 10 predicted proteins | sample OX1MG_FD_202533 | JGI IMG/M metagenome (GOLD analysis project Ga0307372, IMG submission 202533) | Soil microbial communities from Risofladan, Vaasa, Finland - OX-1 | ecosystem: Environmental > Terrestrial > Soil > Coastal area > Acid sulfate soil | place: Finland: Risofladan, Vaasa | collected...
GCTCGCCGACGAAGCCGCCGCCGAGCTTGGATTCGAGCGCGGGCATGTGGTCGTGATCCCGGAGGCGCTGGATCCTGCGGCCGACACGGCTTCCCAGCCGTCGCCGGCTCCGCCCGCATGGACCTGGCAGGACGTCGGACGCGCGACCTGGCGCGTCTACGAAAGCGCCCTCGCGCGGCCGGAGCGTCCGTGCGTGGGCAGGCTCAGTAAGCCCCGCGCTGCATGAGCACTGCCGGGAAGGTCTTCAGGATGATCGTCAAATCGAGTGCCAGCGACCAGCGCTCCAGATAGATGAAGTCGAGATGCACGAGGTCGTCGAAGTCGAGCTCCGAGCGGCCTGAGACTTGCCACAGGCCAGTGATTCCCGGCAGCACCAGATAGCGCTTGCGGTGCCAGTCCTCGAGCATCTGGTAGTCGCGCTCGGGAAGCGGGCGAGGGCCCACGAGTGACATCTCGCCGCGCAGCACGTTCACCAGTTGGGGCAACTCGTCCAGCGAGTAGCGCCGCAGTACCCGTCCCACCCGCGTCATCCGCGGGTCGTCGCGGATCTTGAACAGCGCTCCCGATGCCTCGTTGAGCTCTTCCAAATCGGCCTGGCGCTGCTCGGCGTCAGTATGCATCGTGCGGAACTTCAGGCACTCAAACGGTCGCTGGCCGATCCCGCGTCGCGTTGAGCGGAACAGGACGGGGCCACGCGATGACAGGCGCACGGCTAGCACGATCACCAGCAGAAATGGGCTGAACGCCACCAGCAGCAGCGTTGCCCCCACGAGGTCGAAAGCGCGCTTCAACGCAAAGTCCACACCCTCGAATACCGGCGAGCTCAGCTCGAACAGCGGCACCGACTGGCCCGGCACGAACTCCGCGCGGTGGATCAGGATCTCCATCGTCGATGGCGCCAGGCGCACGCGCACTCCACGCCGGTGGCACTGGTCGACGAGCTCCACCGCCTCGACCTGCGGGAACTCCGGGTCGGCGATGATCACCTCGTCGATCCGCTCGCTGTCGAGCACGTCCTCCAGGCTCGCGAGCGATCCCAGGGGGCGCAAGCCGTTGGCGGGCAGCGTATTCGGCGAGAGAAACCCAACAACCTCGATCGGCGAGTGCGGTGCGTCCGCGAGCGCGTGGGCGACATCGCGGATGTGCTTGCCCGTGCCCACGAGCACCGCGCGGCGCCGGTAGCCGGCGGCGCGCAGGACCACGCCGGTCAGCCACTCGTAAGCGCCGCGCGCCGAAGATACGTACAGAAGCGCGAAGGCCAGCGAGCCCCAGAAGATGTAGAAGCTCTGAAAGTGTTCGCCGCTCACGACCGCGAATAGCAGCGCGATAAACGACACCTGGAACAGCGCAGCCACGATCCGCGACAACCCCGGACGCTGCGCGCGCTCGGCATACAGTCCCGAGCGCGCGAACAGCAGCGCGGTCACGAGGTAGGCGAAAGCGAGAATACGTTCGGTTTCGTGCAGCGCCGAGCTTGCATTCACATGACCTAGAACCGCCGCCTTCAGCACCAGTGCCGTAAAGATCGCAAGCGCCACGCAGACGAGGTCGAGCGCCAATAGGGAAAGCACACGCGCCAGGCGCCGGGCCGTGACCATGCGCAGCAGGAACGACAGCGCCGGGGGGCGCTTGCTGCGCATATCCCGATCGGACGGCTCGCGGCGCGCGGTTGCCTCCGACAGCGCCGGCCGCGCCGCCTCGGACCTCGCCACGCCGGACTGCGCCGGCGAAGCCGGTACCCGCGAGGAGGGCGCGTGCGGCACGGGCGGAGCGGACGTTCCTGAAGAACGTGGTCCCATCTCGCTACTCACAACGCATCAGACTCGCAGATGTAGCGGTCAGCCGGTCCTCAGAAGGACTCGACGCACTCGCCTTGCGGGTGCTCAGCTGGAACCGCTGCCGATGAGCAACTCGACCCCGGACTGCTCGATCGTCCTCTGCAGCCCTTCGCGAAGCGGGACCTCGGGCTCCCACGCGAGCAGCTCACGCGCGAGTGTGATGTCCGGCTTGCGCTGCTTCGGGTCGTCCTCCGGCAGCGCCTCATACACGATCTCCGAGCTCGCCCCGGTCAGGTCCTTGATCGTGCCGGCCAGCTCCAGAAGCGTGAACTCGTCTGGGTTGCCGATGTTGACCGGGTGGTGATGGCCGGACTCCGCCAGCGCGATCATCCCCCGGATCAGATCGCTCACATAACAGAACGACCGCGTTTGTGAGCCATCGCCGAACACCGTCAGCGGCCTGTTCGCCAGTGCCTGGCGCAAGAACGTCGGGATCGCGCGACCATCATGCGGGCGCATCCGGCTCCCATACGTGTTGAAGATCCTCACGATCGCCGTGTCCACGCCCTGCTGGCGGTGGTAGGCCATCGTCAGCGCCTCCGCATAGCGCTTCGCCTCGTCGTACACGCCCCGCGGGCCGATCGGGTTGACGTGCCCCCAATAAGACTCCTGCTGAGGATGCTGCTGAGGATCTCCATACACCTCGCTGGTGGACGCGAGCAGGAAGCGCGCACGCTTGGACTTCGCCAGCCCAAGCGTGTGATGCGTGCCATAAGACCCCACCTTCAGTGTGTGCAGAGGCAACCGCAGGTAGTCGATCGGCGATGCCGGTGAAGCTAGGTGATAGACGAAGTCAAGCGGCTCCTCCACGAAGTACGGCTCGATGATGTCCACGCCGACATGCACGAATCGCTCCGGGTCGCGGATGTGCTCGATGTTCTGCAGCGTTCCCGTCTCGAAGTTATCCACGCAGATCACACGATGCCCGCGCACGAGCAACTCGTCGCACAGGTGCGAACCGAGGAATCCAGCCCCGCCGGTGACCAAACAAGTGGCTATGGACGGCAGGATAACCTCTCCGCACATGACCGAACCCGAAGAGCACCTGACCGTCGCCCCGATCGTTGGGCCTGAGGACCCCCGCCGCTTCACCGACTCCGGCATCGAGATCTCCGGGCTCTACACCGAGGCGGACCTGCCGGAGGAGCTCGAGCTCGGCGAGCCCGGCGAGTTCCCCTACACGCGTGGCGTGCACCGCGAGATGTACCGCAAGCAGACCTGGACGATGCGCCAGTACGCAGGCTACGCCTCAGCCAAGGAGTCAAACGTTCGCTACCGCTACCTGCTCTCCAAGGGCTCCACGGGGCTGTCGATGGCGTTCGACCTGCCCACCCAGCTCGGCCTGGACTCCGACAATCCGCGCTGCCTCGGCGAGGTTGGCCGCACCGGCGTGGCGATCGACACGATCGACGACATGCGCACTGCCTTCGACGGCATCCCGCTCGAGGAGGTCTCCACCTCGATGACGATCAACGCACCGGCGGCATGCCTCTTGCTGCTCTATGAGCTCGTCGGCGAGGAGCAAGGCGTGCCGTCGCACAAGCTGCGCGGCACGACCCAGAACGACGTGCTCAAGGAGTACATCGCGCGCGGCAACTACATCTACCCGCCGCAGCCGACAATGCGCCTGACGACGGACCTGTTCCAGTACTGCCACGAAAACGTGCCGCGCTGGAACACGATCTCGATCTCGGGCTATCACTTCCGCGAGAAGGGCTGCTCGGCGGTACAGGAGGTGGCGTTCACGCTTTCCTCGGGCATCGCCTACGTGCAGGCGGCGATCGACACGGGCCTGAACGTGGACGAGTTCGCGCCACGGCTTGCGTTCTTCTTCAACGGACACAACAACGTCTTCCAGGAGGTGGCCAAGTTCCGCGCCGCCAGGCGCATGTGGGCGCACATCATGCGCGAGCGCTTCGGCGCGACGAACCCCAAGGCGACGATGCTGCGCTTCCACACGCAGACCGGTGGCGTGACGCTGACGGCGCAGCAGCCGGAGAACAACATCGTGCGCGTCGCGCTGCAGGGCTTCGCGGCGGTCTGCGGCGGCACGCAGTCGCTGCACACCAACGGCTTCGACGAGGCGCTCGCCCTGCCCACCGAGCGCGCGGCGAAAATCGCGCTGCGCACGCAGCAGATCCTCGCGCACGAGTCGGGCGCGGCCGACAGCGTCGACCCGTTCGCGGGCTCCTACTTCGTCGAGTCGCTCACTGATGAGATCGAAACGCGTGCGAACGAGCTGATCGCGAAGGTTGACGCGCTCGGCGGCTCGGTCAACGCGATCCAGTTCATCACCGGCGAGATCGACGAGTCGGCATGGGGCTACCAGGAGCGCTACCGCATCGGCCAAGACATCGTGGTGGGCGTCAACAAGTACGTCGAAGACGCCGCCGAGGTCCCAGACCTCCTGCGGGTGGACCCGGAGTCCGAGCGCGAACAGCTCGATCGCCTGGCGAAGTTCAAGGCCAACCGCGACCCGGAGCTCGTCGCCAAGCGCCTGGAGGAGCTACGCGAGGCGGCGCGCGGGACCGAGAACCTGCTGCCGGCGATTCGCCAGGCGCTCAAGGACCGCTGCTCGCTAGGCGAGGCCTGCGCCGCCATGCAGGACGTCTTCGGCAAATACGCACCGACGTTCTGAGCCGGGCGCCCGCTCGTCCTTCCGCCCGCGCCGTTAGGGTCCGCTCATGCTCATTCCAGCCGTCACCTTCTACACCTTCGTCCTCGCCGTCCACATCGCCGCGATCGTCATCGCCTTCGGGATCACCTTCGCCTATCCCGTGATGTACGCCGTCGGCATACGCACCGAGCCCCGCTCGATGCCCGGGTTCCACCGCATCCAGGACAGCGTCGGAAAGTTCGTGATCTCGCCATTCATCGGTCTCGCACTGCTGGCCGGCATCTACCTGGCCAGCAAACTGCATGTCTGGAGCGACTTCTACGTGCAGTGGGGTCTCGGCGTGATCATCCTCTTGGGCGCGCTCGGAGGGGCGTTCTTCGCGCCGCGAGAGCGCCGACTCGCCGAGCTCGCGGAGCGCGACATCGCCGCCGCCGATGCGACGTCCCCTGGGACATCCGACATCGTTTTCAGCGCCGAGTACAAATCGCAACGGCAGCTCCTGTTCCGCGTGAACGTGGGCGCCAACGTGCTCATCCTGCTGACGATCTACTTCATGACCGCACAAACCGGCGCTTAGCAGAATCCCAATAGCCGTTTCCCGGGCGGTACGCTGGCGAGATGAGCAACGAGGGTTATCGGATCGCGGTTGTCGGCGCCACCGGCCAGGTAGGCACATTGATGCTGGCGCTGCTGGGAGAGCGCGGTTTTCCAGCGCGCGAGATCGTGCCGTTCGCATCCGAGCGCTCGGTTGGGCGCGAGCTCGATGGCGGCTTGGTCGTGCACGGCCTCAGCGAGGAGTCGATCCGGGGCTTTGACCTCGCGCTGTTCTCCGCCGGCGGAGACATCTCCGGCGAGTGGGCGCCGAAGTTCGCCATGGCGGGCGCAACCGTGATCGACAACTCCTCGCGGTGGCGCATGCAAGACGATGTCCCCCTCGTCGTCAGCGAGGTCAATCCCGAGGCGCTCGCCGGCCATCGCGGAATCGTCGCCAACCCGAACTGCTCGACGATGCAGATGGTCGTGGCACTGAAGCCACTCCACGACGAGGCGGAGATCGAGCGACTGGTGATCAGCACATACCAGGCTGTCTCGGGCACGGGCAGGCAGGCCGTCGACGAGCTACTCGACCAGTCCCACGCGCTACTGCACGATCGGGTGCTCCCCTCGCCTCGGGAGTACGCCCATAGGATCGCGTTCAATGCCCTCCCCCACGCCGGTTCGTTCGCCGCCGGCGAGGACCACACCGACGAGGAGCGCAAGCTGATGGACGAGACGCGCAAGATCCTCGACGATCCTCAGATCCGCATCTCCGCCACGTGCGTGCGTGTGCCCATCGTCAACGGCCACTCCGAGGCCGTCAACGTGCAGACGCGCGTACCCATCGCTCCCGAGCGTGCTCGCGAGCTCCTGCGCGAAGCGCCCGGCGTCACCGTCCTCGACGATCCCCACGCCGCACTCTATCCGCTCGCGATCGACGCCTCTGGCAAGGACGACGTATTCGTCGGGCGCATCCGCCGTGACCCCGGAAACGAGCGCGCACTGGACCTTTGGATCGTCGCCGACAACCTGCGCAAGGGAGCTGCCCTGAATGCCGTCCAGCTGGCGGAGGCGTTGCACGAGCGTGGACTGGTACAAGCACGGCGTGCGTCTTCGCCTGCATAAGCCGACCCGCTGAAGGACTAGGGAGAGATCGCTCGAAACTGAGGACGATGATCTCCTCGGAAGTGCAGCGCACACTGGTCAAGTCCCCGCCCGAGCTATGGACGGAGCTCAGCGACCCTGACGCGCTAGCTCGCCACCTGGGCGAGCTCGGCGAGATCCGCATCACCCGCACCGACCCGGAGAAGGCCGTCGAATGGGAGGCGGCTGACACCACCGGTAAGGTCACGCTCACCCCATCAGGGTGGGGCACGAAGGTGACGCTGAGCGTGACCCGAGAGCCCGCTGAAGTCGAGCCAGCGGCTGAGCCGGAACCCGCGGTCGTGGACGAGCCCGCACCGGAGCCGGAGCCGCTGGCCGCGGAGGAGGCCCTAACCGAGGAGCATCTCGAACACCAGCCACGTCTTGGGTTCTTTGCCCGCCTCTTTCGCCGCCGTCGTCAGGATCAGATCGACCCCGAGGCGCTTCAAATCGTCGAGCCAGAGACCGGGATCGAACCGGAGCAGCCCGCGCTCGAGGACACGCCAGCGGAAGAGACGCAGGACATCGCGGCGGAACTGAAGGCGGCCGAGGAAGCCGAGACAGAGCAGGTCACCGCCGTACTCACCGCAGTGCTGGACAGGCTGGGCGCCGCGCACCACCGGCCGTTCTCGCGCGCCTGAGAGGAACCCCGGTATTGGCCCACGGGTAAGATCGCGCCCGATGGCCTCGAGCTCCCACGACCGGCAGACGGACGCCGCCCTGCTGGCGGCCTCGCGCAGCGGCCACCGCAAGGAGCCGCGCAAAAAGGCACCCGAGAGCTACGAGGAAAAGCTCGCCCAGCTGCACGAGCTACGAGAAGCGGCGCTTCACTCCGCGCCCGAGGCCGAGGAGAAGCAGCACGCCCGTGGCAAGTACACGGCGCGCGAGCGCGTGGAGAAGCTCCTCGACCCGGGCTCCTTCCAGGAGCTCGACACGTTCGTGCGCCACCGCACGCACGACTTCGACATGCAGAAGAACAGACCGTGGGGCGACGCGGTGGTGACCGGCCACGGCACAATCGACGGGCGCACAGTGTGCGTGTTCAGCCAGGACTTCACCGTGTTCGGCGGCTCCCTCGGCGAGGTGATGGGCGAGAAGATGGTCAAGATCATGGACCTGGCCGCCAAGATCGGCTGCCCTGTGATCGGCATCAACGACTCCGGCGGCGCGCGCATCCAGGAGGGCGTCGTCTCGCTCGGCGCCTACGGCGACGTGTTCGTGCGCAACGTCAAGTGCTCGGGCGTTATCCCGCAGATCAGCCTGATCATGGGTCCGTGCGCGGGCGGCGCGGTCTACTCGCCGGCGATCACCGACTTCATCTTCATGGTCAAGGAGACCTCGCACATGTTCATCACGGGCCCCGACGTGATCAAGACGGTCACGGGCGAGGAAGTCGGCTTCGAGGAGCTCGGCGGCGCGATGTCTCACAACACGAAGTCGGGCGTGGCGCACTTCGCCTCCGAGGACGAGGACGCGTGCCTAGAGGACTGCCGCTACCTGATCGGCTTCCTGCCGCAGAACAACCTGCAGACGGCGCCGCGCGTGCAACCGACCGACGACCCGCAGCGGATGGACCCGGCGCTGGACACGGCGGTGCCGGACAATCCCAACAAGCCGTATGACATGCGCAACGTGGTCAAGCTGATCGTGGACGACGAAGAGTTCTTCGAGGTTCACGAACACCACGCCAAGAACATCATCTGCGGCTTCTCGCGCCTCGACGGCTTTGCGATCGGCATCGTTGGCAACCAGCCGGCACAGCTGGCGGGCGTGCTCGACATCGACGCCTCGGCCAAGGCGGCGCGCTTCGTGCGCACGTGCGACGCGTTCAACATCCCGATCCTCACGTTCGTTGACGTCCCCGGCTTCCTCCCGGGTACAAGCCAGGAGTGGGGCGGCATCATCCGCCACGGCGCGAAGCTGCTGTACGCGTTCACCGAGGCGACCGTGCCTAAGCTCACCGTGATCACGCGCAAGGCCTACGGTGGCGCTTACGACGTGATGGCCTCCAAGCACATGCTCGCCGACTTCAACTTCGCCTGGCCGACCTCGGAGGTCGCCGTGATGGGTCCCGAGGGCGCGGTCAACATCATCTACAAGCGCGACATCGCCGGCAGCCCGACGCCGCAGGAGCGCCGCGAAAAGCTGATGGAGGACTACAAGGCGCGCTTCGCCAACCCCTACACGGCCGCCGAGCGCGGATACATCGACGACGTGATCGTCCCGCACGAGACCCGGCCCAAGCTGATCACTGCTCTGCACACGCTTCAGACCAAGCGCGAACCCGGGCCGAAACGCAAGCACGGCAACATCCCCCTGTAGCCACTCGCCGCTGCTGCGCGGTCGTAAGCGACTTGGGCGCAGGGCTTGCCTATCTTGTACGTGATTTAGTCCATCTGGATTGAATACCGTCCGCATGGACGATATTCTGTCCACTGATGAACGTTGCACGCCCGTATAAGGCGGTCTGCCCCACGCTGCACGGAGAGGTCTTGATGGCGCTGGCCGGAACGACGATGGGCATGACCGGCCGTCAGGTCGCGGCGTTGACCGGCAGGAGCTCACACAGCGGAGTCCTGCACGTGCTTAACCGCCTAGCCGAGCAAGGCCTCGTCGACCGCGTGGAGCTGAACCGAGCACTGCTGTTCTCGCTGAACCGTGACCATGTCGCCTACCCGGCGGTGATCGCACTCGTCGGATTGCGTATCGCATTCGAGGGTCACATCCTGCAAGAGCTGAGCGGCTGGCAGATCGCGCCGGTCCACGCGTCGCTGTTCGGCTCATTCGCGCGCGGCGACGGCGACGAGCACAGCGACATCGACTTGTTCATCGTTCGTCCGTCCAAGATCACAGACGACGATGCTCGATGGCGCGAGCAAGTAGATGGGCTCGCGAACAGGATCGAACGCTGGACAGGCAATCGAGCTGCGATCCACGAAGCCTCAGAGACCGAGTTGCCGCGCCTGAGGATGGACGAACCGCCGGTCGTCGCCCAGCTGCGCGCCGACGCGATCTTGCTCAGCGGGCCGGATCTTTCGATGCTGTTGGGCGAGCGATGAGCCCCCGCCCATCAGGACGCACGCAGGCCTGTTCGGACGCCGACGCGACGACGCGCTTGCGGCACGCGCGCAAGTTCTTCGAGGTGGCGGAGCTGGTCGCCGGCGAAGGCGAGGAGGTGGAGTACGCAAGCCAGGCGGCTGCGCTCGCGGTGCTAGCCGGCATCGCGGCGTCTGACGCGGCGTGCTGCAAGTCGCTGGGTCGACGATCGCGAGGTCAGGATCACCGGGCCGCGATCACGCTAGTCGAGCAGGTGAGGCCGGGAGGGAAACGAGCCAGCCAATCGCTGAACAGGCTGTTGAGCCTCAAGGACGAGGCGCAGTACGGCTTGTTCGATGTCGGCGGACAGGATCTGAAGGCGGCGCTACGCCAAGCGAGCGAGCTGGTTCAGTTCGCCGAGCAGACCTTGCGCCGCTGACATCGACCGGCAGCTCACTGTCACAATGCTGGAGATGGACAATCGCCCACAACTGCGGTTGATCGCGCCAACCGCCTCTCCCGAGCAGGCCGCGGCTATCGTGGCCGCGATCGAGCGCTTCATGCGCGAAACAGCGCCACGGCCGTCGCCGGGCGAGGAGGGTCCTGAGGAGTGGCAGCACGCGGCTATCCTCGAAGGCATCGAACGAGAGTGTCAGGGAGATGTGCCCGACCCCTGGATAAACACCTAAAAGCCGCTAGCCTTTAGCCATTATTCCTCTCGCCAGCAGTACATCGTTGAAAGCAGCCCGGGCCCAGCGCCCGGATCAGGAGGTTTCGTAATGGAGCCAGTTTCTGTACCCGCCCAGCGCGGCACGCTCGAGGACCCCGAGGTCCTGCAGAACGTCCCCGGGCACGTGATCCCGATCCTGCAGCGAGAGTACGACGACTTCAAGACCGAGGCCACCAAATTCCTCGCCGGCGAGACCGAGGAAGACGAGTTCATCAAGTTCCGCCTCAAGCAGGGCGTCTATGGCCAGCGCCAGGCTGACGTGCAGATGATCCGCGTGAAGCTCCCCTTCGGGGGTGTCACGCCCGAGCAGATGGAGGCGTTCGCCGACGTGGTCGAGAAGTACGTGCCTCTCAACAAGGGCCACATCACCACGCGCCAGAACATCCAGATGCACCACGTCCCGCTGGTGGACGCCGAGAAGCTGATCCGCGAGATCGGCGAGTCCGGGCTCTCCAGCCGCGAGGGCTGCGGCAACACGATGCGCAACGTGACGGGCGACCCGTGGGCCGGCGTGGCCAAGGACGAGCTGTTCGACCTCACGCCCTACGCAGGCGCATACGTGCGTTACTTCGTGCGCCACCCCACGACCCAGGCGATGCCCCGCAAGGTCAAGACCTCCTTCGACGGCAGCCCGCGCGACCGCGCGATCAGCGGCATCCACGACGTGGCCTTCCGCGCCCGAGTCAGGGAGTCTGAGGACCCCGGGGATGGGACCCCCACCCACCCGGTGCACGGAGTCGAGATGCTGGTCGGCGGCGGCACCTCGATCATGCCGCGCAAGGCACAGGTTCTGTACGAGTTCCTCGAGCTCGACAACGGCGAATATCTGAAGGTCACCGAGGCGGTCATGCGGATCTTCGATCGCCAGGAGTGGCTGCGCGTCAACCGCGCCCGCGCACGGATCAAGGTGTTCGTCGACAAGTACGGCATCGAGGAGCTGCGCAAGCAGGCCGAGGAGGAGATGCAGGGCGAGTGGGTCGCCGAACGTGACTTCTCGATCGAGCACCGTCTGTTCGCAGACGACGAGCGTGAGTCAGCGCCCGCGGCGCCGCAGAGCTACGGCAGCCCCAATGGCGACCTCGCGGAGTTTGAGCGCTTCCGCACGGCGAACGTGCGCGAGCAGAAGCAGGACGGCTTCGTCACCGTCGAGGTCAAGGTCACGCGTGGCGATTTGACGCCCGAGCAGTTCCGCGGGCTGGCTCAGGTCATGCGCTCCTACGCGGGCGGCTACGCGCGCACGACCGTGCAGCAGAACTTCGTGCTGCGCTGGGTTCGCGAGGAGTGCGTGTATGACCTGTGGCGGGCTCTGTCGGAGCTAGGGCTCGGCGAGGCCGGCTCGCGCGAAATCAACGACGTCGTCTCGTGCCCCGGAACCGACTCCTGCAAGCTCGGCATCACCAGCTCGATGGGGCTGAACGAGGCCGTCCAGGAGCGGATCGAATCGCTGCAGATCACCGACGAGCTGACGCGCAAGCTGAACATCAAGATCAGCGGCTGCCCGAACGGCTGCGGCCAGCACCACGTCGCGAGCATCGGCTTCACGGGCGCGTCGATCAAAGTCGGCGATCACACGATCCCGGCCTACATCCCGATCATCGGCGGCGTGTTCGAAGGCGGCGAGGTCGAGTTCGGCACGCGCCTGAAGCTGCGCCTGCCGTCCAAGCGCGTGCCCGAGGCGATCGAG
>Ga0307372_10011789_pt1 | contig 11583 bp, 8 predicted proteins | sample OX1MG_FD_202533 | JGI IMG/M metagenome (GOLD analysis project Ga0307372, IMG submission 202533) | Soil microbial communities from Risofladan, Vaasa, Finland - OX-1 | ecosystem: Environmental > Terrestrial > Soil > Coastal area > Acid sulfate soil | place: Finland: Risofladan, Vaasa | collected...
CACTCAGCACCGCTGGCAGTTTGCGCGGATAGCGCGCCAGGACCAGGCGCCGCGACAGGTCTGGCCGGTCGAGCGTTACGGTGAAGAAGAAGCGCAGCGCCGAGACGGAACAGTTGATCGTGGGTGGTTGTACCCCGCTCTCGCGCTGGTGCACCTGAAACCGGCGGATATCCTCAGCCGTCGTCGTATCGGGCGACCGCCCGAGGAAGGCGGCGAAGCTGCGCACAGCGCGGATGTAGTCACGCTGGGTATCGGATCGCAGGCCGCGCATCGCCATGTCTTCGATCATGCGCTGCCGCAGCGCACTGACGGGACGGTCGATCGTTGGAACGGGCATCGGAAGTTCCTCTCATGATGAAGGGAACTCCATGATCGAGAGGCAACTACGCCCCGCTCAAGGCCTCATCGGAAACGCACATAAGTATTGAGGTCCAGGGGCTCGGCCCCTGGCGGGGTTTGGGGCAGTGCCCCAACCTTACTTTGCTACATCGGTCAATGGTTCGGGGGCCGGGTATAACTCACCCCGCAGCACCAATCCCGCGAAGCGGGTTCGTGCTTGGGCGGAAAGCGGGCATCGAGAGCGGCTGGGAACAGTCGCTAACCAAGTGAAATCCACCGATCCTGCCGTTACCATCTGAAAGCGGGAACGTCGCCCTTGGAATGGTGCGGTGCGAGCGCCGAGGGGGGAACGTGACACGGGGGCGGAGTGCGTTCAGGCTTGGTGATCGGAACGGCGACAAGGGAGGGACCAGTGGACACGATGGCCGAAGAGACGCGCTTGCCGGCCGATATCGACGCGCAACCCCTGGTGCAGGCCGCGGCCGCCCTGCAGCCGGCGCTCCGCGGGTATCAGGAGGAGATCGAGCGCGAGCAGCGCCTGCCGCAAGCCTTGGTGGAGCAATTGCGCGCCGCCGGCTTCTACCGCCTGGTGATCCCGCGTGCGCTGGGCGGCCTGCAGGCCGATCCGCTGACCTACCTGCGTGTCGTCGAGCTGCTGGCCGAGGGCGTCGGTTCGGTCGGCTGGAACCTTGCCAACAACAGCATCGGGCAACTCGTCACGCTCGGGTTGCCGGATGCGGGCGTCCACGAGATCTACCCGCCCGGGCACGACACCGTCATCGCGGGCACCGCCGTGCAGGGGGGCGGTCAGGCGGTGCCGGTCGAGGGTGGCTACCGCGTCAGCGGGCGCTGGAGCTTCGGCAGCGGGTGTCAGGAGAGCGCCTGGATGCTGGGGAGCTTTCAGGTTCTCGATGGGGGGCAACCGCGCCGCCGCCCGGACGGTGGCTCATTGTACTGGCGGGGGGTGTTTCCGCGGGCGGAAGCGGAGATCGTCCCGGGGAGCTGGGACGTGGCCGGGCTGCGCGGGACCGGCAGTTTCGACTGGACGGTGCGGGACGTTTTTCTGCCGGAGCGGCGGACGATGGTTCATGCCGGCGTGCCGCTGGACAACCAGTGGAGCCGCTGGCCGGGGGTTACCTACGCCTTGCCGACCCAGTGCTGGGTCGGGCCTCACCATAGCGCGGTGATCACCGGCATCGCGCGCGCCGGCATCGATGCGCTGATCGCACTGGCGGTGGAGAAGACGCCGCGTGGCCGGACCGGCATGCTGTGCGAGAATCCGCAGGTGCAGGACGCCGTTGGGCGGGCTGATGCGATACTGAACGCCGGGCGCGTCTATCGCAACGCGATGATCGCCGAGCTTTGGAACACGATCGCAGCCGGGGGGGAAACCACGCTGGAGCAACGGGCCCGCTGCCGGTTGGCCTCGACCTATGCCGCCGACTGTGCACGCGAGGCGATGGACCTGGTGTACCGGCACGGCGGCAGCACGTCGTTCAAGCGCGCGAGCCGGCTGGCCGAGTGCTGGCGGGATCTGCACGTGGTGGGGCAGACGGTCACGATCGCGCCGGAGTGGTACCCGATCGGGGGGCGGGTGTACCTGGGGATGGATGCGGGGCCGCGGCTGCGGTAGCGGGCACGATATAGCGGTTTATTGGCAGCCGCATTGGGTCTGCGAAGGATCTCGGCTCGCATCGCCAGACCTGAAAATCGTGGTGCGGTGGCGCTGGACCCTAAATGGAGTTCTCATATACTGCGCGATGATCCCGGATAACAGGACCTACGCTCAAGGTCTTGGGCCCAGTGACGCTGGCCGGCATGTTCGAACTTTCGGGTGCCGACGTTGCCTGCGCCGCCGGGATCGCTTCCGGGACGCTCCATCCGAATCTTGTTCCACCTCGAAGGCGCCGGTGGGCTCGAAAGCCAATGGGAAGCGGGTGATTCCCACTCGACTCTCGTGGACCGGCCTTTGAGTGCGAGTACCGTACCGGGGCGAACGGGCGACCCATCCGGCTGCTGAAGCCGCTTGCGGCTCCATCTGCGCCTCGTGTCCACGGCGTTGCGTCCTCGCCCACCGGGTGGAGCTTCCGGTTCTCGATGACGACGGATAAGGTGGCCGCACATCGCTCAAACGCGAGAGTCGCGTGGCCGAGTGCCGCCGTGACCAGTACGTGTGGCGGCGACCGCTGACAGCCAAGGGCGTTGCCACCAGTATTCCCGACTGAGCGTTTGGGGTACTCTTCTCGATGCGCAGAAACGAAGGGAGAGGGATGCGATGCAGATCGTTGACGCTCAGATTCACCTTTGGGGAACCGGATTGCCGAGCAATCTCTCGCATCGACAGGTGACGCACTTCACCCCCGCGGAGGCGATTGTCCTGATGGACGAAGGCGGTGTCGATGCCGCCGTCATTCATCCGCCGGGGTGGGACCCCAATTCGACCGACATGGCCTTGAAGGCGGTGCAGAACTATCCTGGTCGGTTCGCCATCATGGGTTCGCTGCCACTCGATCGCCCGGACTCTCGCGCACGGATCGCAGGGTGGCGAGACCAACCGGGCATGCTCGGCCTGCGGTACACATTCCTGCATGATCCCGCGCGGCAGTGGCTGCACGATGGCGCAATCGACTGGCTTTGGGCGGAAGCGGAAAAAGCTGGTGTTCCCATCGCCGCGCTGGCGACGGATTCGCTGGCGGACCTCGGCCGGATCGCCGAGCGCCATCCCGGACTTCGATTGACCATCGATCACCTGGGCGGCCGAGGCGGCCTGACCACGCTGAAGGACGCCGCCGCCATGACCCACATACCGGGCCTTCTGGCGCTGGCAAAATTCCCCAATGTGGCAGTCAAGGCGACCGGCGCGCCGGGCTATTCCAGCGAGTCCTACCCGTTTCCCGCGATGCACACCTATCTGCGACAGATCTACGATGCGTTCGGCCCGCGCCGCATGTTCTGGGGTACCGACATCACGAAGATGCCCTGTTCCTGGCACCAATGTGTGACGATGTTCACCGAGGCGCTGCCGTGGCTCAGCGACCAGGACAAGCGGCTTATCATGGGAGAAGCGCTCTGCGCCTGGTGGGGCTGGGACAGGACAGCCTGATATGCCTCACTGCCCCAACCGATCCGAAGCGATGCAGCGGAACGTGTTCTCCATCCGTCCGAACAGACCACACAGACAAGGGAATGTTTCCGAATGAGCGAAACTCGCAAAACCAACACAACGGGCAAGCAAGTCGCCGTGGTCGTCGGCGCCACCTCCAAGTGGCAGTCGGATGGCCGCAACACTCTGCTGGCGCACGGCAGGACACTGGATGACAGCGACCTGCCGGTCGGCGTGCGCTGGGGCGTCGGCGGCGCCCTCGCCCAGAAATTCGCGGCGGAGAATTTCTTCGTCGTGCTAACAACCCGCACCGCGGCCAATGCGTCAGCACTGGCGGAGGCCATCCGCGCGCAGGGCGGCGACTGCATGATCGTCGAGCTGGATCTCGTCTCGCAGGACTCCATCGCGGCGGCGTTCGCCACGATCCGTCGCGATGCCGGCGATCCGGACGTGCTGATCTATAACGCGGGTTACCTGGAAGGCCGCGATCTGCCTCCCGAGAAAGAATTGCTCGAACACATCCCGGTGGAGATGTTCGATGTTGCGCAGCACATCGCCAGCCGCGGACCGTTCCTCGTTGCCAAGGAAGTGTTGCCGGCCATGCGGCTGAAAGGCCAAGGGTCGTTTTTCTTCTCCAACAACTCCAGCTCGCTGCGCGGGCGCAAGCGAATGACCGGGCAGTCGCTCTACTACCCCAGGGTCATGATGCGCACGCTGGCGCAGGTGCTCACCGAGGAGTACTCCGAGCATGGCGTGCACGTCGCCAACGTCGTGATCGACGGTACCATCGACTCACCGGGGACCCGCGCGATGCCGAGAGTTCAGAACCGGCCTGATCTCGTGATCAATCCGGTAAAGATCGCCGAGGCGTTCTACTACCTGCACACCCAGGACCGGTCGTGCTGGACACACGAGCTTCAGCTCACGCCATTTCCGGCCAGGCCGAGCTACTGATGGAGCGTGGAAGGAGGTTCACTTTCGGATTGCCATGTTTCTTGTGCCAGTTCGGCAATCGGACCGGGGCGTCAGAGGCGGTGCGCGCCGTGGCAGGCAGGTGAATGCCGCCCGGTCCGATTTGCGCTTGTCGAACCTATCGACGCGATCGAAGGCGGTCTGCTAAGCTTCGTCAGCCACTCGCCGGTCCAGGAGAAAACCAATGAACGACGCGACGACCCTTTCCCAGCGTGCCGACGCGCTCGAACTGCAAATGAGCCGCGAGCTCGACCACATCGTCATCAAGTCGCGGCTCTACAGCATGGCTGAAGGCGACATGAGCCCGCCGCCGAACGCCGCCGCCCTGATGGCTGGCAATCCGAACGCGCGCGTGCTGATGGGCGATGATCCGCGCCTGCCGCCCATGCCGGAGAAGCCGACCCTCATCGACTTCTTCAAACACCGTTTCGGCCCCGCCGCGCACCTGCTGCAGAGCGCCAGGCACGCGGTCAACGCCGGGCTGTCGGACAACATGGTGCTTGCCTGCCTGTTGCACGACATCTCGACGATCGGCTTCATCCGCGGCGACCACGGCTACTGGGGCGCGCAGCTTGTCGAACCCTATGTGGACGAGGAGGTGACCTGGGCGATCCGTGCGCACCAGGTGCTGCGCTTTTATCCCGACGAGTCGGTCGGCTACGAATACCCGCAATCCTATATAAAGACGTTCGGCGCCGACTACCGCCCGGACCCCTATGTCGAAGCAGATTACCAGCGGATGCGGAACCACAAGTGGTACATGTCGGGCCGGATGATCACAGTGCACGACATATACTCGTTCGACCCGGATGTGAAGGTCGAGCTGGAAGAATTCACCGATGTGGTCGGCCGCAACTTCCGCCAGCCTGACCAGGGGCTTGGCTTCGATAACAGCCCGGTCGCGCATATGTGGCGGGCGATGATCCGGCCGGCGAAATACCTGTAGCGAGGCTTGCGCCACGCCTGCATGCACCCTCGTGCCACTGCGAGTCGCGGAGCGACGAAGCAATGCCCAACCGGGTGCGCACCCAGGGGGGTTGCTTTGCTCCTCGCAGTGACATGGAAGGGGGTCTCGCCGCCGCCGCCGGCTCAGCGATTCGGTCTTCTTCTGATATAGTGATCCCGAGCGGCTGCGATCAGCCGCCCACACCCCAGGCAATGGCGTTGCGCAGCAGCGCGATAAACGCGTCGGTTTCCCAAGAGCCGCGAAACGTGGGCGGCGTCGTGTCCGTGGGATCGACGGCCCGGGTCCCGCGGATGGCGGGATTGTGACAGTGGCCGAGAGCAAAGTAGGTCACGTCGCCGTTGCCGACCGCGCGCGTGTAACCGAGCACGCGGGTCCTGCCATCGGGTTGCAGGGAGGTGTCCGACGCGTAGAGGGTGCCGATGCTGGGTGACACGGCGCTCGGGCCGTAATCCGCGGTCAGCAGGATCCGCGTCGATCCCGGATCCTGCAGCTCGATGAAGTAAGGCTCGTCCTCGACGTCGAACGATGTGCCGAGACCTCGCGTGACAGGATGATCGGCGGCGACCACGTCAACGCGGATCTTGCAAATCGGCGGATGGGTCAGAAAGTAGCTCCCGAGCAGGGCGTGGTGCTCGGCCTTGACGGTGCGGCGCTGGCGCATGCCCTCCACCCGCTCGGCGCGGCCGCCGCTGGTCCCGTGCAGGCCCAGCCAGTGGCCGCCTGCCTCCAGCCAGCTTCGGATGGCACGGCATTGCGCTGCGTCGGGATAGGGGCCGGCCACGTAGGTGATCAGCAGCCGAGTGACCGGCAGCCATTTCTCGACGTCCGCGAAGTCGTTGGCGACCGAGGCCGGAATGTCCCGCTCGGCGAGAAGTTCCAGCAGCCGCAGGCGGGCGTGGTCGTGGTCGTGGCCGGCGGCCGAACCGGGCGGAAAGCCGCCGGCAACAAGATGCACGCGACCGGATTGCTGCTCTGTCATCGGATCACCTCGTTCCCCATTCGGCGCCTGCAAGAAACCCCGCGCCCAGTTTCCCACGTTCCGCTGGTCTCGCCTACCATGATTCGATCCTCGGATGAGCACGGCACGCCGCGGTCCCGCTCGCGACGGCAGACGTCCGACTGCTCCTCATATGCCGGATCGTCATATTCGAGCAGGGGGGCATCTTGGCGTCCGGTTCATCAGCGCCCAGAATTGGATCGACACGGACAGCGTCATGGGCCGGCTCGAATCGTTGGAGATCAGCGAGCGGGTCACCGCCGGCATAAGCGCGATCCGGGAAGCGGGCCGGCGATGAACAAGGGGAAACGGGACGATGCACGCTACGCACCTGGTGATCGGCGGCGGTTCGGCCGGTTGCGTCATGGCAGCGCGGCTGTCGGAGCTGCCGGGGAACAACGTGGTGTTGCTGGAAGCCGGGCGCGACCATGCGCCGGACCAGACACCCGATGATATTCGCGACACCTATTCGGGCAGCGCGCTGATGAATCCGGCCTATTTTTGGCAGAACCTGAAAGTTCGCCGCAGGTCAGACGCCGCACCGGTGTTTTACGAGCAAGGTCGCGTGCTCGGCGGCGGGTCGTCGGTCAACGGGCAGGTGGCGCTGCGCGGGGCACCGCAGGATTATGACCACTGGAACGCGATCGGCGCGAAGGGCTGGGACTGGCTGTCGGTGCTGCCCTATTTCCGCCGGCTGGAAACCGATCTGGATTTCACCGACCAGTTACATGGCGCGCAGGGTCCGATCACCGTTCGCCGCATGCCGACTGAGCAATGGGACGACTTCACGCTGTCGGTTACCAAGGTGTGGGCCGAGCTCGGCTACCCAATGCGCCCGGACATGAACGGAGAGTTCGGCGAGGGCTACTCGCCGCTGCCGCTGTCCAATGACGGCAGCGCGCGACGTTCCACGGCGGTGGGATATCTGGACGCGTCCACGCGGCGGCGCCCGAACCTGCAAATTCTGGGGGAAACCCAGGTACGGCGGATCCTGTTTGCCGGCGGCCGCGCCAGCGGGGCGGAACTGCGCCGCAACGGGGCGGTCGAGACGATCACCGCCGACAATGTGGTGGTCTCCGCCGGCGCGCTGCACACGCCGTGGCTGCTGATGCTGTCGGGCATCGGGCCGGGGGAGCACCTGCGCCAGCATGGCATCGCGGTGCAGTTGGACCGGCCCGGCGTGGGCAGCAACCTGATGGATCATCCGGCGATCCACATCTCCGGCTACCTGCCGCCGGTGGCTCGGCACAAGATGGTGCTGCGGCGGAACTATACCTATCTGCGCTGGTCCTCCGGGCTGGCGGGCGTGCCGGAGGCGGACATGGTCATGATGGCGGTCTGTCGCTCTGCCTGGCATGCGATCGGCGTCCGGATCGGCACGCTGTCTTCCTATATCGGGCGCTCGTACTCGACGGGCGAGGTGCGGTTGACCTCACCTGATCCGGACGACGAACCGTATGTCGACTTCAATTGGCTGAGCGATCGGCGCGACCTGGACCGGATGATGGATGCGTTCCGTCGCATGGCGGGCATCCTGAACCGTGACCCGGTGCCGCAGTACATGTCCAACCTGTTCGCCTCGAAATTCTCCCAGCGGGTGCGCAATGTCGGGCAGAAGAATTTCAGGAACATGGTGCTGACGAACGTGGCGGCACTGATGATGGATTCGTCGGCCGGCCTGCGGAAATTTCTGTTCGACAAGGTCATCAGCGATTCCGCGCCGGTGCCTGAGCTGCTGGCCGACCCGGTCGCGCTGGAGCGTCACGTGCGCGATAACGTGCAATCTGCCTGGCATGCCTCCTGCACCTGCCGGATGGGGGATCCGGCGGACTCGCGAACGGTGGTCGATCCGGGCGGCAAGGTGGTGGGCGCGGAGAACCTGTTCATCGCCGACGCGTCGGTGATGCCGGAGGTTTCGCGCACCAACACCAATATCCCAACCATCATGATCGCCGAGCGCATCGCCGAGATGGTGCGCCAGCGCCCCAAGGTCTGAGCCGCCGCGATGATTGCGGACCAACTCGTTAGCAGGAACACATCATGGAGCACCAATCTTCAATGCCGCATGAATGGGCAATAGAGGCAGATGTCGTCGTTGTCGGATTCGGGGCAGCGGGCGTGGCCACGGCCGTTACCGCGCACGATCTGGGGGCCAAGGTGGTTATCCTGGAAAAAGCACCCGAAGGTCAGGAAGGCGGCAATACGCGCGTCGCGGGCCAGGGCTATCTGAATACATCGTCTGTCGAAAAAGCCATCGCCTATCTTACGGCCCTGTGTGGGCCCTACACCGTGCCGGAAACCATGGTGAAGGTGTGGGCGGAGGAGATGTGCGAGAACAATGCATGGCTCAGAAGCCTCGGCGGCAATCCGGAAGAGCATCAACATCCGCCGGTCGGAATCGAATTTCCAGATCTGCCCGGCTCGGACTGTGTGCATAAGTTTCACGATGGACCCACCTACGGCTATTCCAACACATGGAAGCAGTTCGAGCGCTTGGTGAAGCAGCGTCCTATCTCGATTCTCTATGAAACGCCGGGGCGGGAACTGATCCAGCACGGCATCACCAGGGAGATTCTCGGGGTGCGCGCCCAGCGGGGGCATGAGTCGATCTGCGTAAAGGCCCGCAAGGCGGTGGTGCTGACCTGCGGAGGCTTCGAGAACAACCAGGAAATGATTCGCAATTACCTCCCTGGCGTCCCCTACTGCTACACCTCCGGCACGCCATACAACGAAGGCGACGGCATCACGATGGCGATGTCGGTGGGAGCTGATCTCTGGCATATGAACAATTACGCTGGCCCCTCCATGGCCTTGAAGGTCCCGGAAGTCCGGACGACGTTTTCGATGCAGGCGCTGCACTACAGCAAGACGATGCAGGGCGGCATGATCGTGGTGGGACCCGACGCCAAACGCTTCACGGACGAAAAGTACAAGACCCGCCACGGGAAGGTCCCGGTGAACAACCGGTGGCTTCCGCTATCCGTCCCGTGCCCGATGTTTCTGATCCTCGATCACACCCTCTTCTCCGCCGGCCCACTTTACGACAAGAACCCGAGCCACGGCTGGACGCAGATAATCGAGCGCTACGATTGGAGTGAGGACAACAGCGCCGAGCTGGCGAAGGGCTGGATCAAAACGGCGGACAGCCTGGCATCCCTCGCCGCGGCCGTAGGACTTGATCCCGCCACGCTGGTTGACACGGTCAGCCGGTGGAACCGCGGCTGCGATGCCAAACACGACGCGGATTTCGGCCGGACGTTGATGATGGAGCCCGTCGTCGAAGGGCCGTTTTATGCGGTTGAGCTCTCGCCCTCGATGCTCAATACTCAAGGCGGCCCAAGACGCAATGAGAAGGGGCAGATCGTGCGGCCTGACGGGACACCCATAGCGAGGCTGTACAGCTCAGGGGAACTTGGATCGATCTATAGCTATCTGTATCAGGGTACCGGAAATATCGGGGAATGCTTGGCGTTTGGCCGTGTTTCAGGGCGGAACGCGGCGGCCGAAACGCCCTGGGAGCATGGATGACCCAACCGCGCGCCGAGCGCCGCGGCGTTTGGCCGGCGCCCGGAGGATCCGCATCGCGCTGCCTGCCTCGCGCGCCGCGGCGCCTTATGCGAAGGACTCCGTCATCGCCGAGTAAACCAGTGTGCGCAGATCGCGGCGGAGCGTCAGCCGGGCGTCGCTGCCGATGACCTGCGTCATGAACACCACCGCAAGATCCTCCATCGGGTCGATCCAGAAGGCGGTAGAGGCGGCGCCGCCCCAGAAGAACTCGCCCAGCGTGCCCGGCAGGCGGGTTTTGGCGACGTTGATATTCACGCCGCAACCGATCGAGAAACCGATGCCCGAATAGCCGGCCTCGCTGAACAGGCCGGGCGGCGCCATGTCCGCCAGTTCGCGGTTCTCGGGCAGGTGATTCAGGCTGAACAACGCGACCGTCTTGGGGCTCAGTATCTGCACGCCATCCAGCGTTCCGCCGTGCAGCATCATCCGGCAGAACCGCAGGTAGTCATGCGCGGTCGAGACCAGGCCACCCCCGCCGGATTCCAGGCTGGGCGGCGCGGCGTAGGTGCTCTTGCCCGCATCGTCCTGCAGCTTCAGCCCGCCGCCGTTCCGGGGCTGGTAACAGGACGCGAGGCGGCCGATCTTCTCCGGCGGGCACCAGAAGGCGGTATCGGCCATGCCCAGCGGCTCGAACAGCCGCGTGCGCAGGAATTCTCCAAAACCCATGCCGCTGAGTTTTTGGACGAGGTAGCCGATCACGTCGATCGAGACGGAGTAGTTCCAGGCCGTCCCCGGCGAGAACTCCAGCGGCAAGGCCGACAACTGCGCGATCATGGCATCGAGACCACCTTCGGCATTGAACTCGGCGATGTGCGCATGGCGGTACGCTCGGTCCACGTTGGTGCGGTTCATGAATCCGTAGGTCAGGCCCGAGGTGTGCGTTACCAGGTCCACAATTTTCATTGGCCGCTTGACCGGGCTCGTCAGGAAGGCCGGCGGCCCGGCGGGCACGATGCTCGGAACGCCGGTGGCGTAGATCCCCAGGTTCTTCCATGATGGAATGTGCGTGGCTACATCGTCGTCCAGGCCGATCAGGCCCTCCTCGGCCAGCATCATCAGCGCCACCGCGGTGATCGGCTTGCTCATGGAATAAATGCGGAATATCGCATCCTCGCGCATGGGCTTGCCGCGCTCGAGGTCCATGTGCCCCGACATCCCGGTATGGGCGAGCTTGCCACGCCGATAGACCATGGTCAGCAGTCCCGGCAGGCGTCCGCTATCGACGTAGCGGCGCCGCATGACCTCGTCCAGGCGCGCCAACCGCGACGCCGATAGTCCGATCTCTTCCGGTTTCACCACGGCCTCCTGCTCTGGCTATCTTCCCCGCTACTAACCGGCGAAGCGACGCCTCTTGTCAAATGGGATCAGCATGGCGCCGGCCGGATCGGCCACTCGAACCGCCAGTCCGGGAACGTCTGCTCGGAGGCCAACCGGTGACCTTGCATTGTGCCCGGTCTGTCGATGCTCCCGGATGCGGATTCCGGCCAGAGCTTGAACGCCAGTGCCCCGCACCCTAGCCCATCTTATTCACCGCATAGCAGGGATTCGCTGACGGGCATGGTACAAGTGTCTGGAATCGCCTAGAGATTGGGTGCTGACACCAACCCAGGCACCCGGACAGAATCTGCCATGCCCGCC
>Ga0307372_10011793_pt1 | contig 11581 bp, 15 predicted proteins | sample OX1MG_FD_202533 | JGI IMG/M metagenome (GOLD analysis project Ga0307372, IMG submission 202533) | Soil microbial communities from Risofladan, Vaasa, Finland - OX-1 | ecosystem: Environmental > Terrestrial > Soil > Coastal area > Acid sulfate soil | place: Finland: Risofladan, Vaasa | collected...
GATGCGTAGCTCCCCGCCTACCCCGGAAGGACTTGAACCTCCAACACGCTGTTGGGGCCATCGCGTGTATTGAGATGAAGGTGCCGGACTGTAGTCCGCTTGTCCGGTCCCTCTGAGATCAGGGGGGCCCACGGTTGGGATTGAACCCGCAACCTCTTCATTACCAGGCATTTGAAGCTATGCGCACTGCGGCCGCGTCGTAGAACGATCAAGAAGTTAACCGGTTAAGCGGCGGTCGCAGGCCCGGCCACGGGCTCGATGTCCAGCGGTGCCGGAACGGCCCCGCGGACGCGCCTTGCGGCTATGTGGCGGCGGGTGTCAAGGCTTGGAAGCAGCCGTGCGGGCACCAGCAGTCGATCTGATAGCCCTCCAATTATTGACAAAGAGGGGTCGTCAACCGGCCTATGTTGCATTTGCGGACTCCTCGTACGAGAGCGAAGCCCCCTCATGGGTAATCAACCTTCTTAGACCGGCCATTCAAGGCGCCCTCGCAAACTATTGCAAGGCACTGACGACGTCGAACTCGACGAATCACGCTGGCTCAATAAGCCTGCCGCTTTTTGACAGGTTCGGGTCGGTGCATGCGGCAAGGTTGAAACAGCAGGGCCGTCGCTTCCCGCTGTTCATTTTCGAGATACTTACTTCGACCCGTCGTTTGCGCGTATCAGGGTTTTGGGTTGCATTGACCCAGCGAACCCATTCCCAGCGCGCCATCGGCGTAATTCCTGTCCATAACTCTTGGATCTTCTGAGGGGCAGCTGCCAGAGCTGTCTCAAGATCCTGTGGCACGTTCGGCTCCGGCCAGTCTTTGAGTGACTCGATTTCGAGCGTCGCGGTTTCACCTGCGCTTAAAACAGCGGTTTGTTGTAGCTTTCCATCAATCCTCAGCCAGTGGCCAAAATATCCGTCTGGTTCCAACACCGCCTGGAACTGATGGCCATTGATCGTTCCTTGTACTGCCACCTGCCCACGCGACGGAAGTTTCCCGCTCGCCTTCTCAGGCAATCGCAAAATAGTCCATTTGTCGATCGTGTAAAGCGTGGCCTCAAAACTAATTGTTGGCACCCCTGTGCGCTGACTCATAGTAGTCATTATATCTTGCAGTCCTACGACCGCACCCTGGATCCGTGCCCTCCCCTAAGACTACCTCGATGACAGCAAAGGGGTCGAGCTCCCGGACATCTGGACGGACATCGAGATGCTGCGAGGCGTTACCAGAGGAGCTCGGCAAGGCTCCTCACCGAAAAGCCGTTGCCCTTGCGGGAACGGATCGTGGAGGTGGTCTCGAATGGGGGTGACATCTCCCTCGACTCCTTCTGGCACAGTGCCACCGCGCTCGTAGCTGCACAAAAGCTGGGGCGTCGTTGGTCGGCATCGACGACGCCGTGGAAGATGAGCGTGAACGGACCGGTCGCGGCCGCTCCTCGTAGGCGGTCGGCGAAGGCCCTCTTCGCCTCTCTAACGAAGCTGTCGGTCTCGTGTCCGTGGAGGCGTCACTGAATCGACATAACGCGCTGGGCTGGTACGTGACGGACGTGGATCGGGAACATCGGGTCGTCTCCCTGGTTGAGGGTCGCTTGGACGTGGTGGATGAGCAACTGGCGGTCGGCGTGGCGGCGGGCGAACTCCGCGAGGAGCAAGTCCAGTCGTCGGATGGCCAACTCGGCGCTTCGGGCGATGTCGTCGAGGACGAGTTGGATGTCGGCGAGGCTCAGATCCGAACCGCGCAGCAGGCCGATGATCTGCCCGGTGCGGATCTGTCCGGCCCCGTAGCTCCGGTAGCCAGCGGAGTCGTCGATTAGGGTGGGCGTGAGAAGGCCGTGGTGGTCGTAGATCCGGAGAGCCTTGGCCGCTCAGGCGCGTCCGGCGAGCAAACTCGCCGATCGACAGCAGCTCGTCATGGTCCACGAGCAAGATCCTCACCCATGCCCCAGGGGCAAGGTCAAGCGGCCCGTCACGCAAGCAGAGCGCCCCCCCGGCCCGTCGACAATGAGCACCGGGCCAAATCGTTCGAAGCCCACTTGCCGGCCGGCCCTGACTCCGCTCCAACCCGCTTTTTATCGACTGCCCGGCGTGATCTCGGATGGTCGGCCTCGGCCACCGCCCCGGCAGCCCGAGCGAACCCCAGCAGTGACGGTCGGTCCAGAGCGCCACGACTGCTACGGCATGCTGATGCTCCGCGCGCTTCGTCGGGCTGCGGTACTAGCGGATGTCGGCGGCCAAGGCTTGATAAGCAGGGACGAGCTGGTCCCACCGCGCCTCGGTGTCGCCGCGCTCACGCCCGGCGAGGCAGGAGGCGAGATTCTCGGCGTGGATCTGCCACCCGGCCCCGTAGAAGGCGACCGCGTCCAGAGGCATGCCCCGGACCTCGATGACCAGGATGGTCTGGTCGTCGTCGGCGGCCAGCGTGACCTCGAGGGCCTCGTCGTACGGCGGCACCCCCTTCCCGCGCAGGTAGGACTCGTCGGTCTCCCTGGTCGTCACGAGCAGCCGCCGTGGGGGCTCGCACGCTTCCACGCGCCCGGTAGCGTCCGAGTCAGCGTCCTTGACGTAAAGGCGAAACTGTCCGCCGGGGCGCAGGTCGCCTTCTACCTGGCCATACCAACGTGCCAGGCGGCCGGGATCAGTGAGTGCCGACCACAGGTCGTTGATATCAGTGTCGTAGCGGTCTTCGATGCGCACGACGCCTGCGCCGTCTGCCGATCGCAGGCTACCCAGGATGCGGCCGCCTCCAGGTGCGTTGCTGGTCATCTGGCGATCCTCCGCTCGCGTTTCAGGAAAGGTTCACATCAGCTGTGACGAGGACCGGCACCCGAACTCATCGGGCCGGCGCTCGACAGCTCGGTGGAGAACATAATCACAGCTTCCGGCCGGCTCGTGTATCGACCAGGACCGGTCGAGAAGTGCCGATACCGGTCGGGTTCTGGGTATCCCCGACCGCCGGTCATACGCGCACATTCTGGCCCACGTCCCGTCGAGCCCTTGCCGTCGCGAGTGCTGGACCCCGCTAATTTCCGAGCGCCGGATAACCGCCGGTCAGTGTGCGTCCTCCCTGGCCACTTCCCCCGGGGGTGTCCCTGAGATCAGCGGAGCCCAGGGCGGGGATTGAACCCGCGACCTCTTCCTTACCAAGTAAAACCGCCCTATCGCTGTGCGGCTGACTTCCCGGGGTGGTCAGAAACCTGTCCAGTTAAGCGCTCTTCGCAGAGCCCTTCCAGCCGCCCCTAGCCCCGCCTACATCCTGGCGAGCAAGTCTGACTTCTTGGGCTTGCGGGGATGGAGGGACTCGCCGCGAGCGAGCATGTCGACGTACTCGGCTAGCTTGCGGTCCCGGGTCGTCGGGCGCTTGACGGCGTTGAGTCGGTAGACGATGGCGTAGCGGTTGGCTGCGTCCAGCTGGTCGAAGGTCGCGGCTGCGGGGGGATTGGCCGCCAGCGCCTGAGCTAGATCGGGCGGCGTCTGCATGCCGGCCTGCCCGCGGTAGGCGGCTTGCCACCGTCCTTGCGCCTTGGCCGCGTCGACGGCCGCGATTCCGGCTGACTGCATTCGTCCGGCCTGGGTGAGGCGGCCGACGTGCTCGACGTTTCGCTGGGACCAAGGGCTGTTCGGCCGACGGGGCGTGAAGCGCTGGCGATAGCTGTCGTCGTCACGTCGAGCGATCTGCCCGTCGATCCAGCCGAAGCACAGCGCCTCGTCGAGCGCTTCCGCGTAGGTCAGGGCCGTCGTCTGCCCGCCCTTCTTGTGCAGCACCAGCCAGACCCCAGGATGGTCGGCAGGGTGACTGTCCAACCAGGCGTGCCACGCCTCGGCGTCCTGTACAAGCAGCTCTGCGAGATCGGACACGGCGCGGCGCTTAGAGCGGTGTCGCGAACACAGTCAAGCCGCCAGCACGCAGCCAACGCCCTGGGCGCCCTGAGCCTCGTGGTCGCTGACCGGATGAACACCGCCGTCGAAGCGATTGCGGGGCTCGGCCCGTCAGCCCCGGGGTCCCGCAGCCAGCGCAGCCGCGCTGCTTCTTGACGTTGATGATCTCGGGGACGGGCATGGCGCGGAGTCTATCGACGCTGGTCTATCGCTGTGCCATGCCCGGGAAGGCCGAAGGGGCTCGGGCGGATGCCAAGGAGCGCCCACTCACCTCCGCCTCTCCGGCCCGGAGCGCCAGGGCTGAGCGCCCCTGGCGTGAGGAAGGTCGATCGGGTGGGCTACCCTCGTGCAACGGTGTGCGCCCTACCCCAACCGGCCGATTGTCCACTTAAGCGCTGGCCCTGAGATCAAAAGAGCCCAGGGCGGGGATTGAACCCGCGACCTCTTCCTTACCAAGAATCTGAGGCCCACCGCTGTGCCGCCGAGAGTGGGAGCCGACCGTAGGGCGTCCAGTTAAGTGGTCTACGATAGGCCGCTACAATCCCCCGGTGGCCAGTCGAGACCGCCGCCCTAAGGCATCAGAACTCGCTGCTCGTGGCACGCCCCTATGGGGGGCCAAGGTGACCTTTGCGGAGGCGTTCCCGACGGTGAAGAGCGCCGCGATCGACGTCACCGAACAGAGCTACAGCCAGGAGTGGCCGACCCACCTGACCGAGCAGACGGCTCGGCCCTTTGTCGATTGCTCGAATTCCCTGTGCTACGGCGGCGGCGTGGCGATTCAACCAATCCTGAGCGAGATGGTCGCCGAGGGCAAGACCGACTCCGAGAGCCGAAGGCCGTGCAAGGGCTACGAGGGATCGCGGCGAAGTAGGGTCAGAGACTGTGTGCACTCCTTCACAGTCAAGGTGCAGCTGGACTACCAGGCCGCGTGATCGCCGGGCAAAGTTCCGGCCAGGGCGCAGAACCTCAAGCGCTCATCGACCTCGGTCGCCCGGACACTTGGCCAGTCACCGTTCGTGACCTGGTGGAAAAGGTGGCGGAAGTCGCCCGACAGTGGCCCGAAGGCCAGCCAGGGCGTACCGCGTCCGATCTTCGGCATGGTGATATCCAACTCGGCGAAGCAGCCGAGGTTCAGCTGAGGCAGGCACTGTCGGGTCTCGCGGTGATCGCCTACCAGGGGACCAGGCTGCTCCCGCATGAGGCGGACGGTATCCGAGCGGGCGGGCTGTTGCCCCTGAGCGAGGATCTCAGGCGAAAGAGGATGGACCAGGCGGCGGCCAACTACCCGGACCTGCTTTCAGCGCCCGAAGCCGAGTCGATCTTGGCTTCTGGGCCACTGTCCTGGCAGAAAGGGTCCTCCCCGTATCGGCTCGGGGTGATTTGTGTGGTGGCGCCCGTGTGCGCTTTCACTTGGGACTCCCACGGCTTTGACGAGTTGCTCGGCCAGTGGGGCGGGGAGTCGATCTACTGGGGGGCCGACGGAGGTCCAGCACCCGCAGTTCAGCGACTCACCGCCGTCAGCATCCCCTCGATAGTCGAGGTCGCCATCCCGTCGGGGCACATGGTCGGTCCGGGCACGCTCTGGCCCGTGATGGTCGGGACGCTCCTAGAGCTGGACAGCCCCTTCCACGAGTGGCACGTCCGGTACTCGGTGCCGCCAGCCTCGGTGCTCGACATCATTCAGCCTGGTGACGAGAGGTGGGCAGCCGGTCTATCCCCACCCGAGATCCCGCCTACTCATCTCGATGAACTCCCTGAGAAGGGCGTATAAGGCCGTGCGCTGCGTCTCATATCCGGCCCTGCGCTGCGGCGTGTGCCTGAAACTCCACCACTCTGGCGGCTCCACTTCCTGGCACAGCTTGAAGAAGCCTTCGAGCACCTTGGACGCAGCCTGGACGGGGTCCTTTGTTCCAACTGCAGTGATCTCAGCGAACGCTATGGAAGCGTTCGTGGTGTTCTCCAGCAGTGCTCGGTTGCTCCGAAGGGCGGCTGGCCATGTCCAGACGGCTCCGACAAGTCCAGGCTTCAGCTCGGTGAGCGTGTTGACTGCGATGGCTGCGCGCTGGATTGATTCCCGAAAGCGACCGTACGCGGCGGCCCGCACGGCCGGTGGCGCGCTCGCGTTCTGCCCATCCGACCTCTCATCCTCGCCTTTCTGGTTCAGCGCCTCAAACTGGCTTCGGAAGTCGTCGAGTGAATCGCCTAACGAGCGCTCGCCCGCGTCCATCAGCTCAAGAATAGGGGCCACGGACGGGCCGCCTCGCCTCCGCTAGGCCCAGCGTCCGACAGCCGTTTGACAGCCCGCCGGGTAGAAGGTAGCCTTCGCCATCTCATGAATCGCTTCAAGGCGGCTGACTGGCTAAAGCTGGCCCACGCCCTAGATGTGTTGGGTCGTCCTAACTCCGCGATTTCGTTCTCTGCGGCCCAGAGGACGCAATTCGCCGACATCCTGGCGCAGTACCAACAGCAGGCTGAAGTAATGGGACTGAACGCTTCGGCCACCTCCACCCGGAGGCTGCGTGAGAAGGTCTCGGCTGGGAGCCCTCCTCCCGATCTGAAGCTAGCAGCCGCTGAGCTGCAGGGACGGATCGATGACGAGATGGAAGCCGCGCTGTGCTTGTCGCTGTCGCCCAGGGAGAAGGACCTCTACGGCCATGCCGCGCCCTTCGGGAATGAAGTCGCCGACGCGTTTCCCTCGGCCGCCTACGACATCGAAGAGGCAGCTAAGTGCCTGGCGCTAGAAAGGGCGACAGCGTGCGTCTTTCATCTGGTGCGTGTCTTGGAGGTGGGATTGCATGAGCTGGGAGCAGCGCTAGGCGTGCCCGACCTGGAGATGCAGGCAAATCCAACTTGGGAGGCGGTGCTGGCAAAGTGCGACAAAGAACTCGCGAAGCCCGCGAAGAGTAGGGACCCGAAGTGGGAATCGCAGGCCGAGTTTTTCGCTGAGGCGGTGGCTCAACTCCGCGCCGTCAAGGTCGCCTGGCGCAACCCCACCATGCATGTGGATCGGGTCTACGATCCTTCCCGAGCAGAGGACATCTGGGGCAGCGTGCGCGCCTATATGCGGCACCTTGCGACGAAGCTACACGAGGAGCCCCAGTCGAGCTAGACCCGGCTAGGCCGGTCACCTCGCCTGGCCCGCAGGGCGCGCAATATAGCGGTGGGCCGGACCCTGGCCAGAAGCCAGAGTGCGGCGTGCGTATTGGGACTAGTGGTAGAAACCAGGAGGGGGCTGGAAGTGGATCAGATCGAAGTTGCGCTCGAACCCGCCGCTGGGATGACCTACAGGTGCGAAGGGAGTGGATGGAGCGTCGACCAGCTCGGAGTCCTGACCATCCTCGGAGAACGGGATGGGGACGTATACGAAAAGTTGGCCACCTTCAACGCTAGCAGGTGGATCTCGGTGAAGCGCCTGCCCGCCAAGACCACGGCGAACGCCTAGAGCGGGTCCAAAGCTCCCATGTTGGGAGCTTTGCCCAAAGTGCCAAGCTGGGCGCTTTGCTAGGGCGGATCGGTCGCAGGCTGCTACCGATCCCGCGTTGCCAACTGTCGCAAGCTGCGACAGTTTCGAGGGCGTCAAACTCGCCTCAGCCTGACGCGGGTTCTCGGTCCCGCGCCCCTGGCTTGCGTTCGGCGCGACGCCTGAGAGCGGCGCGGATTGGCCAGCTCGTCCTCGCAGCTCACGCAAACCTCGCCTGCCTCGCTCCCCTGGCCACAGCGAGGGCAAGGTGCCCAGCCGGGCGGGAAAAGGGGCACTCGACGCGGTGCAGTGGTGGCCACCTCCCGAAATCATGCCGCTGTGCGGCCCTCCAAGCCCCGGAAAGGGTGCCCCTCGAATGTCCTGTTAAGTGGTGGCCCTGAGATCGGCGGAGCCCAGCGCGGGGATTGAACCCGCGACCTCTTCCTTCGCGGCCAGCGAGATCGTTTGGAACACCCTGGCTGGGATCGCTGTTTTCGATCACTCGGGGCGGGTAGCCTTTTCCAACATCGCCTTTGCCCAGCCCCGCATCAGGAACGAACTAGTGGACCGCCAGGGCTACCTCCGCAACGCCATGCTGGAGCAACTTTGCCGGCAGGTGGCCCAACGGCCTGGGAGCGGAGCTGCTGATAGTGCGAGACTTCCCTGTTGTGCCCAGATGCCGCTCTGCCCAAGGAGGCTAACAAATGGCTAGACACACTGCCTCGGTGACCGTGCCGCCCTTTCCACTCACCAAGACCGGGTTGGAGATCGCCGTCGACGAGAACGGCGAGCCTATTGGCTTCTTGATCATTAGCCGTGGCTCAGTCGACTGGAAGGATCGCTCAAAGCAGACTACGGGCGGGGCGTCATGGTCCGACCTGCGCACCTTTCTTGTCGACCGCCCTAGCCGCCGGATCCGACCACCGATGGCTACTTCCGGTAGGAGCCTTGCCCGGGGTCAGGCTGCACGGGGTGGCCATTAGCCAGGACCTGGAACCGGACTTCCAACGGTTTCTCCTGCGGGTGGCTCAGGCCTGGCCTGCTGTGCCGCCCCAGCACTGCTCTGGGGCGCGCTGGAGGAGCTCCTCGGCTGTGGAGGTTGCCTCCGGCACATCGAGGGCCCTAGCAACAGGCCGTGAGTCGGGAGGGCTGGGAGCTGGTCACAACGCATGCTGTGCGGTACGCGGTGAGTCAAACGAGGAGGTCGTCCGCATCTTCAAGGGGCCACTTCGGGAGTAGCAAGCAAGATCGTGCCTATCCCACGCTTGGCCTCAGCCCCGTCAATGGAGCGCGATCACACTGAGAGACGTTCACAGCGAGTTGGATAATGCCGCCCGCGCACAGGTGCGCGCCACAACCCCCCAAACTGCCCGTGCGTATCTGTTCCGCCACGGGTACTTTACCGGTCAGCAACTCCCCGAATTCATATCGCCGGGCGGATTCGACCAGATGGGCTTAGAGCCTCTTCCCCCCGTGGGCTGGCCAGAGACCACGCCACTGGAGTACTTCGCCCCAAAGGGAGCGCACTCTTGGCGCAGGTTTAGCCTCTTACATCCTTTTGCCTATTGGCATCTTGTCAACACCGTGACCAGCGCCGATTGCTGGAACCAAGTTCAGACACTTCTAGGCCGCCACCGGGGGATCACCGCCTACACTTTGCCGGAATACCTGACCCAGCCCAACCCGGCAAAGGGTCACATACGCAGCTTCGGTCAGTTCGAGCGAGAGACCTTATCGGCTGCAGGCACCTACACGCATCTGGTTGCGTGTGACATCAGCAACTTCTATCCGTCCGTTTATACACACAGCGTTGCCTGGGCGTTCGAGGGCAAGGAGGCTGCCAAACGAGAGCGATGGAACTTAAATCTCGCGGGGAATAGGCTGGACAAGGCCTTTCGGCTGGCTCGGCAGAATCAAACCAACGGCCTGCCCATTGGAAACCTTGTTTCCGACCTAGTCTCCGAGGTGATTCTGGCGGACATCGACGAAGCTATCACGGTTCGCCTCGAGGCTGAGCATGTCGATTTCTTCGGTGCTCGATTTCGAGATGACTACAAGTTGCTGTGCCGCAGTGAGGCTGAAGCTAGACACATTATCGGAGTGGTTAGTCGGGTTCTCCATGATCGCTATGACCTCGCGCTCAGCACTGAGAAGACGCGCATCTTCGATGACGTGGTTGCAGGATGCACCCGGCCATGGAGTGCAGCGATCGCTGCAGAGTCCTCGCTCCGCTTCTTGTCCACCGATCTGGCCGAGGTTCGTCTTACCGGGAGGCAGTTGTCGGAAGCCCTGCTCGCTACTTACCGCATCCAACGGGCCTTTGCGGGAGGTAGCCCGGCCACAACGATCCTGCTAAAGCTGAACCGCGTTCCCGAATTGGCTGAGCGCGCCCACTCCTCCCAGGTCATCTACTCCATCAGCCTCCTCGACCGCATCATGGCGATCCGCGCAGAGGTGATCCCAGCGGCTGTGGTAGTTATCGACACGCTCCTGGGACGGCTGCCCCCCCCCGAACGGGGACGGGTCCTAGCCAACCTACTAAGGCTGGAGAGCGCCGTGGCGGACGAGCAGTTCCGACAGGTGTGGCTGCTACGCCTAGCGCATCACCACGATCCGTCCCTGATAGAGCAATTCGCCCAGCTCGACAACCCCATCCTCCAAGTCATCTTCGAGCACCGAGAATCAGCGCTAGCTGCGTTCCCGCTGATCCAGGGCATTTCGGACAGGGATCGACAGGAACTCGAAAAGTTTCGCCTCGTGGACTACGACCGCTGGGAGGCTCTCAAAGGGGTCGCCATTCCTCAGTCGGCAGTCGATGTGTTCGCTTCGTATACGACCGACTGAGGATTCGGCTCGCCACCAACCACTGCACCTCTCGGACGCCTCGGCAGCCTTGGAGGTCTCCCAGGCCGTGTACGCCGTCGCTCCAGCGAGGATCATCGTGGCGACCGCCGCCGCCGCCCCGATTCCGTTACCCAGATCCATCGGTCTCCTCCACCACCCGTCGCAGGTAGTCGAGCGCGGCCCTGATGGTTGGCAAGACCCCCTGACCGGCGAGGTGGTCCGCGTAGGGCTGTTTCTGTTGATCGTTGTCCCGACTGGACGGGGGAAGCTCGGCCTTCCATCTGTGCTCAGGCAGCTCATTTAACCGCCCGGTGCCCAATTTCAAGCGGCCCAACATCGCTCCCCCATACAGCTCGCTGGTGGTGGTCACGTCCAGTCCGTGAGTGATCTTGTTTCGGGCGTGCTGGAGACCCTGGATAAGTCGACCATTGGGATCGTCCTTGCGCGTCGACTCATAGTCAAGTCCCAGGCTCTTTCGGAGAGTGTCGTCCAGCGCGACAATCCACAACACGGCTTCGCCCAACGGCCCGAAAATGTCATCCGGGGTGTCGGCGTCGATCACCTCGGCGACCCCGGTAAGTCGAACGAACGAAGCCTCTGCGGCGGCGACGATCCGCTCAACCCGTCCCCTGGTCTCATCCGCGAGCGCCACCACGGTCAGCAGCCTACCCTCGACGTCGAAATAGGTTTCGTCCCAAGAACCATCCAGGTCGACTGGATGATCCTCCGGGTGACGACGTTTCCACCTGGAGACCGTCGGGCGTTTGAGCTCGTCACCGCACCCCGAGACATCCAGATCCAACTGTTTCCGCCTGTCGCCACATGCTCCCAGCGCTCTTCTTCGACGACACCGGGCTGGCGCGCTTTGGCAGGCATTTGACCTGTAGCCCCTCACCCGAGATCGTGGAAGGGCAGCTCCGCAGGGATGTCCAGGTCCGGCTCAGGAAGAGGCGAAAATGGAACGTACTGGGCCCCTGCCGTGATCTCGGCGTTCCTCAGGGCAAGGTGGGCCACTAGCTCCACTGGGTCTTGGGCAATCTTGGACGGCCAGCCGTAGCAGGCAGTAACCGCTCGGTCCAGCCTGAGGTGCAGATCGGCCAGGTCTCTGTGGCCGCCAGCGTCCATGGTGTTGTAGAGCCGGGTCAGCCCCACGCGGGCCGTGGCGCATAGCTTCGTGCGGAGGCTGACGAGTTCGGCGGCAAGTGCGCTGACCTCTTCCCGCTTGGAGCCCTCGACCGGGTATGGCCAGGGGAAGGTGGCAAAGACGGTGGTAGGGGTGTAGCGCAGGTCGCTCTTCATCGTCGATGACCATCTCCACGCCCAGGCAAGGTGCGCTGCTGAACTGAGAAGCCCGAACTCGAAATCATCCTCGAAAGCGAATACGTTGCTCGCGTTGCTGGGACACCAGTAGCG
>Ga0307372_10011794_pt1 | contig 11579 bp, 19 predicted proteins | sample OX1MG_FD_202533 | JGI IMG/M metagenome (GOLD analysis project Ga0307372, IMG submission 202533) | Soil microbial communities from Risofladan, Vaasa, Finland - OX-1 | ecosystem: Environmental > Terrestrial > Soil > Coastal area > Acid sulfate soil | place: Finland: Risofladan, Vaasa | collected...
CCGGTCGCCGTCTCGATCGCGGCGAGCGCCGCCCTGATGGTGGTGTCAGTAGGGTTGGGCATAGCCGAGGGTTCCTCTCGGTCAGGCCCCGGGTAGCGGTGTGTAAGCACCGTCCGGGGCCGTTTTGCGTGCTGGGGTGACCACGCTACGGCCAGACAGAGGCAGCCGTCTATAGACAGAGGGGTGAGACTGCCGCCCGCGCTGGCCGGGTACCGTCCACCGCGTGACCGTCGATCATGAAGGGCCGCAGCCGGTCTACCGGCAGATAGCGGGCATTCTGCGTGCCCGGATCGAGGCTGGGGAGCTGGTGCCCGGACGGCCGGTCCCGAGCGAGGCCACCTTGATGGGTGAGTTCGGGGTGGCGCGGGAGACGGCACGCAAGGCGGTGCGGGTCCTGGTGGGTGAGGGCCTGGTGTTCGTGGTCCAGGGCCGCGGCGCCTACGTGGCGGACCGGCCGCCCGCGAACTGACCGGGACCGCTCAGCGTTTGCGGCGCCCGGCGGTGAGCGCGTGGCGGCTGCCAGGTCAGGCCGGGGTGAGCCGCGCTCAGTTCCCCGGCTGCGGGATCGTCTGCGCGCTGTTCGTGCACGGGAACCAGTAGGTCTGCGTCACGCCCGACGACTGGTTGGTCATGTCCTGGTTGCACACGTCGTTGTAGGCCGACAGCGGGTCGGTTGGCACGGTCAGGCTCCCCACCTGCGTCTCCAGGTTCGCCAGGTTCGCCTCGTCGCGGCTGATCTGGCGGCCCTCCTGACTGATCTGCCTCGCCTGGGCGGCGGCCTTGCCGGCCTCGGTGAAGCCGTAAACCGTGCCGGCGGTGCCCAGCGCCAGGGCCAGCACCGCGATGACTGCGACTGCGATCTTCATTGGCCTTCCCTGTGGCTCAGATGCTGTCGTGCTCGTAGGCAGTGGGCGATTGCCCGCACTGCCTGTTGAGGGACCGCAGGTCCGCGTTCACGGCGCTGAGGGCACGCCCTTCGGCAGCAAGGTTTCCCTGCGCGTCAAGGATGCTCCCGTTCTGCACGGCGCTGTAGGCGATGTCGTAGGTGGCCAGGTCATAGAGCAGCGTGCCGAGTGGTGCGTGCTGCCGGTCGGCGATGCGCCCGAGGTCGTTCTCAAACGATGTTTCGGTGCCGGTCCTGCTCTGCAGCCGGGTGATGAGCGGCCCGCACCACGGATGCGGGTAGGACGGCGCGAACACGCCGAGAGCGAACAGGGCGACGGCGGCGAGGACGATGACGGCCGCCCCGGCCGCGAGAATCATCGGGTGCCGCAGCCACGCCCGGCCCGGTGGGGGCGCTGCGAGGGTTGGGGTGGGCTCGGTCATCGTGATGCCTCCTTGGTCCCGGTTTTAGCCGGCTCCGGGGATAGTTGCGGGGGTTCCTGCCAGACGGGTTAGTCACTTGCGCTTGCGGGCCAGGGCACGGTGGAGGGCGCGGGCGCCGAACCGCATGCGCTCGCCGGACCCGCCGCACGGCCGGCACTTGCCCCAGCGCCTGGCGTTCGACCCGGCATTGCGGCGGCCACCCTGGCAGCGCCAGCAGGCGGTGAACGGCCACAGCCAGCGCGACAGCACCCACCAGCCCGCATAGCCGAGCACGAGCAGGACCACGGCCCACGTCATCACAAGTCCTCGGCCGCGGCGGCGGTGGCGTCGTCGTAGCCGTCGCCGTAGCCCGTCCGGTACGCCACGCACGGCAGGCGCTGGCAGTCCGGGTCGCGGCAGGTGCGGTAGTAGTGCTGCTGGGCCATCGGGCCATCCTCCGGGGTAGCGGTAGCGGGCACGGTGTGCCCCCGGGCGCCTGCCGGCGGGGTTCCGGGGGCATGGGCGGGTGAAGCCGCTACCCGCTACCCGCCTGTTCAGGGCGGGGCAGCAGGTAGCGGCAGGTAGCGGCCGAAGGTATCCATGCAGGTTGGCCACGGGTAGCGTCACCGCTACCCGGTCGCGGCCACCTGGGCCACGGGCCTCACATTGAGCGGCGGGTTTCATGGTCACCCTGCTGCTGCGACCACTCGCGGAACATGCGCCTGTACTTGCGGCACACCACGCGAAAGAGCCACAGGTCACCAACGGCGAAAACCGCGATCCAGAGCCAAAGCATCACCGTGCCACCCTCTCTGCGTCGGCCCGGCGGCAGCCCTTGCGGACCTGGCCGAACTGCTTGACGTCCACGCTCGGCACGCCCAGGTCCCGGCACTGGGCGCTCACGGCCTCGGCGGTCGCGTCCGCCCACCGGTCGGGGAAGCGCGCGGCGAGCCGCGCGGCCAGGATCTGCCAGTGCAGCCCCGGTTCGGCGCCGAACACGGCGAGCACGTCGGCGAGCACGTCGCGGGCCGGGGCATCGTCCACGATCCCGGCGGCCATCCCGGCGAGTGTCCCGGCCCGCTCGCGCAGTGCCCGGGCGGCCATGAGGATGCGCTCGGCATCCTGCCCATCGGCCAGGTAGGTCCGCACCGTGGGCGAGGCGTCAGAGGCGCCGCGCAGGATGCCGACCCCTTTGTACTGAGGCAGGAGCGTAGAGGTGTCCAGGCCCTCGCTGTAAGCCCCGGCACCGAGGCACAGCTCAGACACCTGCCAGGACGAGGTGCGCAGCCCGAACCTGACCGCGAAGTTGTCCCGGAACGCGTTGAACTGCTGGCCGGTGCTGCCGCCACCGCCGATCCCGGACGGCTTCTGCGTCGAGCCAATCAGGATCATCCCGGCGCCGGGGGCGACCTTGACCAGGAACACCAGCAGTGCGGAGATCTCCTTGGAGATGTCGCCCAGGTCCCAGTACTCCTGGAACTCCTCCAGGATCAGTGCCCGGACAGGCATGCCCATGTCGGGGTCGCGGGCGATCCGCCGCGTGAGCTTGCCCTCGGGGCAGATGGTGACCGGCATGCGGGAAAGCCGCTGGTAGCGGTCCTGTGCGTCGCTCTTGAGCCGTTCCAGGGTGGCGAGCAGGATCTCCGGTGGCAGGCCGTCGCGGGTGGGGGTGAGCCCGAACGCGCACGACTCGGCAACCAGCGCGAACTTCCGCCAGTCAGGGGAGCCCTTCGCGTCGAACACGTCGAGCCCGACGTAGGGGTCCAGTGCCAGGAACAGGCCCAGGAGCCGGGCTGAGAACGTCTTGCCAGCTCTTGGCAGGGCGCTGACCAGGACGCTGTTCCACATCAACGGCACGTTGACAAGCTGGCCGCGCTCGTCCAGCCCCATCGGTGCCGCCTTCCACACGTCGGTGGGCCGGCAGGCCAGCAGCGGTGTCCGCCCGACCGGCACGGCGAGCGGGTCCCGGTCGGCCACCCACAGTGTGTGCCGGCGGTGCGAGGTTGGGTCGCGGTGCAGGAACACCTGCGAGACCTGCACGTCCAGGCCGGAGGCGATCTTGTCCTTGGCCTTCACCGCGTCGGACAGGCCCCTGCCGTACGGCAGGTCAACGACCACCCGCGAGCCTTCCCCGTCGCGGCTCATGGTGCTGCCGAATGTGACCTGCTGGCCGGGCCTGTCCGGGTGGCCAAGCTCGGCCGCGTAGTAGGCGCGGAGCACGATGTCAGCGGACAGAACCCGGAACCGGGGCGTGACCGTGGCCGGGGAGATGATCCGCTTGCCCGCCGGCCGCCCGGTCCTGGCCAGCAGCACCAGGAGCACGCCGCCGGCCAGCGCCCACGCCCACCAGGGGGTGAACAGCCACATGGCCACCCCGGCGGCCACCAGGCCGATGACCTCGCCGGCGAGGATGTAACCGCGGATGCGCCGGGTCTCTTTCGCTTCTTTGTGCAGCTTCATCCACTCCCGGGAGTCGCCGGACGCGGCGGCCTGGTGGCGCAGGTGATGCTGCTCAAGCACCCACCACCAGTGCAGCTGCCGGCCGATGACCCGCACGACGCCCACCAGCGCCCACCACAGGGCCGCCAGCAGGTACACGGGCGACCTCAGCCCGTGGTACCGGCCCGAGTGCCACGCCCGGCCACCGGCCCGCCTGGCGCCGCGCTTCATGCCCTCGGCGCCGCGCAGGAAGTCGGGCAGCACCGGCAGCCGCTCGCCGGCCGGCGTGGTCATGTCCACGTACACCGGGGCGGCCGGGGGCCCGTCATCGTCCAGCGCCACCTCAAACGAGGTGTCCGCCGGGACCGCCAGCACCGCGTCCGGGTCACGGGCGCTGGCCGGCACGAGCACCTCCGGCACGGTGCCCGGGAAGGCCAGTGCGGCGTCCGGCAGGTGCTCGCTGCCCGGGTCGGTCATGATTGCTTCCTCCCTTGTGGAGAGCCGGGCCGGAGCCTTCCTTGGCTGGGGCGCTCCGGCCCGGCACTTTTCATGTGCTCGTGGCCGTGGCCACCGTCTCCAGTGGCCTCCTGTACCGCCGGGCCGTCCGCACCGAGACGCCTGCGGCGGTGGCCAGATCCTTGTGTGTGGCCCCGGGCGGCAAGGTGGCCAGAGCGGTCATCACGGCCGCCTCGGTGTCCGCTGCCGACCGGCGTGGCCCGGTGGCCTTCTCTGGCCGCCTGCGGCGCGTGGCCCGGCCACCCTCGATGGCCTGCCTCTGGCCACCGGCCATGGCTGCCTTGTGGCCACCCGGGGCCGTGCGGCGTGCCCGGGTGGCCTGCCACTGGCTGACCGCTTCCCTGGGCTCGGTGACCCCTTCCCATGTCGCCGTCCACATCACGCGGGCCGACCTGTACGGGTGCCAGAGCCACCGGGTCGGGCCGAGGCGCAGCGCGTGTGGCTCGATCAGCCCGGCGGCGAGCATCGCGTCCCGGGATGCCCGCCGGGAGTGGATCGCCCACAACCAGGGTGATGATGCCGACATCAGCCCGACCGCCACCGCTGCGAACGTCGGCCGCCACCCTGGGCCGGCATAGTGCGAGTAATTGAGCGCACCGATGAGCAGCGCGAACCCGTAGGAGGCCAGCCGCAGCCGCAGCGCCGAGTCGTTGGCCAGCAGGGCAGCGTGGGCGTGGAACGCGAGATAGACGGCGATGGACTCCAGTGCGACCGCCATCATGACCTGGCCGGCGAACGGCCACGGCAGGTGCGCGCGCAGGAACGCCAGCTGCCCGGCGAATGCGACCGTGTTGACGAGCACGACCGGGATGGCCGCGACGGCAGCGCGGCCCTTGTGCGTGGTGGCCACTTCTGGTCTCCCTTCTGGCTGGCTGGCCTGCGTGCTCACGGGGCACCTCCCGGAAGCTCCCCTTCGGCCGCCATCTGATCCAGAAGCGCGGGCAGGCACCCGCAGTCGTCCAGGCCGTCATGGTGGTACCCGATGCAGCGGTCATCGGGGCAGCCGCAGGCATCGCCGCCCCATCGCCCGCCGGCGTAGAAGTGATAGCGCGCCCATGCGGCCTGGCTCACCCCATAGGCCCGCAGCGTGGCCTTCGCGACACCATTCAGCGCGGTCACTGCTGGCCTCCCGGTGGCAGTGCCCGGCGGCGCCGGGCGCGTGCGGGCTCGGTCGTGCATGTGACGTGCACCGGTTCGGGGGGCGGGTCAAGCCGGCATTCCAGGAAGACGCGGACGAGTACCGACGCGCCACGGTCGGGGTACGGCTCCGAGACCGACAGCACGACGAGCCCGGGAGTGCGCATCAGCCGCTCAGCGGCGGCCCGGCACTCGTCCTCTGTGCCCCAGATCCGTAGTTTCACTGGGTCATCTCCTCAAAGATCGTCTCGGGCGGCAGGGACATCCCGATGATGAGCGCGCAGTACTCCGCCACCTCGTGCAGCAGATCCTGGGAGTCCAGGACGTCCCCATCCGTGTGCCTGCCGGCGAGCATCCCGATCACGTTGAACGCGGCGCGCACCATGCCCGCCTCATACCTCGCGTCCAGCAGGCCGGCCAGCAGCTCCCCCCGCGTGGCGATCGGGGTCGCCCCTTGGCTGAGCTTGCGCACCGCAGCGGCCTGCTGCTCTGTGGTCATGGCGCTCAACGGGCACCGTCCGTCAGCGGCAGGTCAGCCTTCACCTTGAGGGCGAGGCGCTCCAGCGCGAACTGCTCCAGCGCCTCGTCACGCTCAACCGGCGTGCCGTAACGGACGCCCAGGCCGATCTCGCTGCCAGTAGTGAACTCGTGCAGCGGCCCGAGCAGCAGGCCCTCGTGGCCGTAGCCGAGCGCCATGTCGTAGCCGAGCAGCAGTGCCGCGTGGCGCAGCTCCCTGCCGGCGAAGCGGTTGAGCACCGCGGACAGTGCCCAGAAACGCCAGTTCTCCAGCTTGCCGGTGCCGGTGTACCACGCGCGCTTAGCGCGGCGCCGCCACCGCATGGCCGCCGCCTCCCGCCGGCTCACCGGGCACCGCCGCGAAGCTCACCCTCGGCCGCCATCTGGTCCAGGAGCGCCAGCAGGCAGCCGCATTCCTCGCCCGGGTCGTGATGGAAGCCGTTCATGCACCGGTCGTCAGGGCATCCGCAGGCGTCACCGAGCCACACCGGCCTGCCGATCTCTGTGCTCAGGTCACCCGGCACGGCGTTGCACGGGAAGTGCCGCCGCGCCCATCCGGCCTGGCTGACGCCGCAGGCCCTCAGGGTGGCCTTCGCGGTGGCGTTCAGCGCGCTCACCACTGGCCCCCGATCGCCGCGGCGAGCTGCTCGTAGTCGTCGGCGCGGGACAGCCGCAGCGCGCACCCGTCGCACAGGGCCGCCGGGCTGGCCTCACACTCGGGGCACCAGGCGGCCCGTTCCCGCAGGTGCTCGGCGGCGTCGCCGAGCGCGGCCAGGACGGTCCCCCACTGGGCCGCGGTGAGCGCGGGCGCCTGGTGCTCGGCCACGTCGAGGACCTGGCCGAGCATCCGGCGCAGTTCGGCGGCCTCGCGCTGGAGCACGGACAGCGGCCTGGTGCTCACCTTGTACGGGCGGATCGCGTCGAGGTACTCGCGGGCTGCGGTCACCCGCATGTCGCCGGTCACCGGTCACCGTCCTGGCCGGGGCCGCCCAGGCCGAGAGCGGCCCGCTCCTCCGGGCTGGCGCAGATGATGCAGACGTGCGCGAAGTCGGTCGCCTCGTGGCAGCGGTCCAGGCACCGGGCGCAGAACAGGGCGTTCATGCTGGGCTGGCCATCGGGGCGCGTCTCGCCGGGCCTGGCGGCGGGAGCCGTCTCGCACTTCCCGCACCCGGGCATCGTGGCGGCGGCGTGCTCAGCCTTGGCGGCCTCAGCGGCCCGCAGCTCAGCAATCGCCTCGTCCCATGTCTTGTACCCGGCGGCCGGGTGCTCGGCAAGCCGCTCGCGCAGGTAGGCGACGTGCCAGCCGATGTCGAGTGGAGGCGGCTCCAGGTCGAGAACTCCGCGCAGGAACGTCACCGCGTGCATGACGCGGCGCTCCATGACCTTCGCGCGGATTTCGTCGTCGCCGACGGTGGCGGCGTGGGGGATGTCCAGGGCTTCACGGACCGCTTGCAGGGCGTCGTGGACCTGCGCCTCAGTCTCGTAGGGGCCGGTCACCGGGCACCCCCGCAGGGGCAGCCGGGGCTGGTCGACATCCGGCCGCACCGGCCGCAGCAGCGCACCGGCTGCGAGCCGTTGCCGGCCGGGGGCGGGCCGCCACCTGCCTCGGTGCGGATTCTCGTAGGGTGGTGAATCATCTCTGTCCCTCCTTGGTAAGGACTGGGGTGAAGGGCTCCTGGGGCGGTTACGCGCCTCGGGAGCCCGCTTTTCTATGTGGGGGTGGCGCCGGCTGGGGCCGGTACGGGGCCGTCAGATGGCGCAAAGTATTGCGGGATGCTGCAAGACGCTGACAAGTGAACTTGCAGGTCAGCAGGGGGGGCGGGGTGCCCGTGCCAGGTCACCCGGGGCAGGGAATCAGACGACCATGGACTGGGGAAAGTGCTGGTCATGCCCGGGTTACCTCCTCTTGGGCCGTCGTGGGGCCGGATGGGCCGGGCGCGAGTATCGCATCAATGGTGGTGCGTGCAATGCCGGTGAGCCGGTGAATCTCGCTCTTGCTGAGCCCCGCGGCGAAAGTGGTGCGGACACGGTCGTCGCGGCTTCGCAGTACAGCCGCGTACTCGGCCAGCAGCTCCCGCGCTTGCCGGAGCGTCAGCTCCTCCATGTAGTTGAGACTACGCCCGCGTAGCCTCGGAAGCAATGGGCTTCACGGAGAGCGCTTCTTCCAGCGCCTTGCGTGCCCGGTCTTCCGCGTCCGGCATGAGGTGCGAGTAGATCTTCAGCACGAGGGCGCCCCCGTCCGAGTGGCCCAGGTACGCGGCGACCGTCCGCACGTCGACCAGCCGGGAGATCAGCGTCGACGCGAACACGTGGCGCATCATGTGGCAGCCGTTCACGCGGTCATCGGCAAGGCCCGCGGCTCTGACGGCAGGCTTCCAGACGTTCGCGTTGAAGGCGTTCCGGTGCAGTGCCCGCCCGTTCCCGGTGAACAGCAGATGCGAAGTGTGGGGCTTACCGTGCCGCCGGGTGCCCGGCTCATGCCAGGGCAGTGTCACCGCGACCGCCGGGAAGGCGGCCAGGTGCGCGGCGAGAGCGGCACCCGTCTGCGAGGCCAGCGGGACGGCACGCTCCTTCGCCCCCTTGGGTGCGGCGAAATACAGCCTCCCGCCGATGATCTTCACCTGCTGGTCCACGTGGACCATCCGGCGCAGGAAGTCGGCCTCGTCCACCGACAGCGCGAACAACTCGGACTGGCGCAGGCCCAGCCCGGTGCCGGCGTCGACCAGCGCCCCCAGCCGGCCAGGCAGCGCAGCGCGCACGGCTGCCGACTGCTGCGGGGTCCACGGCTCAATGCGCCGCCTGGTGGAACGCGTAAGCCGGACTACTGGTGACTTGCAGGGATTGCGCCCGATCAGCCCGTCCGCCATCGCCGCAATCATGATCGTGTTGAGGATCGTCAGCACCTTGCCGGCCGTAGAAGGGGCCAGCGGCAGCGCTGACAGCCACGCCTGGATCAGGGACGGCCGGGCAGCCAGCTCGCTGAGCCGCCGGCTCCCCAGGTGGGGCAGGATGTGCAGCCGCCACCGTGATTCGACCGCTTCGCGAGTCACCGCATCGAACCCTTGCGCGGCGAGCCACTCGGTGCCGTACTTGCGCAGGGTGATCCGCCCGGCGTCAGGGTCGGCGTAGGTGCCCGCGAGCAGGTCGGCCTCGACCCGGATCTTGAACCGGTCGGCGTCTCCCTTCCGGTGGAAAGACTCGCTCGTCTCGGTGCCATCCGGCGTCTCGTAGCGGACCCGGTAGCGCTTGCCCTGCCCGTTGCGGGCCTTCGGCGTCTTGTCCCTGGTGAACCAGCGATCCTCTATGTGCGCCATGCCAGTCTCCTAGTTCCAGTCCGGCGCGCCGCGGAGATCCTCGGTGAGCCAGCTTGGGAGTGCGGGAGCGGGGACCGACAGGCCGTCCAGTTCGTCCAGGTGGCCCGCCAGGGCGCTCAGCATCACCCGGTAATCCCCTGTGTCCTTCTTCCCGGCTTCCCGCAGCGTGCTGAGTGCGTCAGCGGCCATCCACGCCCGCTGGAGCACGTCCAGGGGGCGCCGGGCGCGCCGGAAGGCTATCTCCGCCCGCGCGGGCGCACCGAAGGCGACGGGGATCTTCTCGCCGCACAGCCACCGGGACGCGCCGAGGCCGTCCACCTCCAGGGACGGGGTGATGGCGAGGATCCCGTCCCCGGTGAGCGGGGCCAGCAGGTAGGGGGGAGGGGCGTCCAGGGCGGCGGCGAGGATCAGCAGCTCGTCCACCGTGATGTCGCGGCGCCGCTCCCCCGCCGAATCACGCCGCCCCGTCTCGATGGTGTGGATGACCGACTTCGTCAGTTCGGGGGCGCCGATCTCAGCACACCGGGCTGCCAGCTGGTCCATCGTCCAGCCACGGTGCCGGCGGAGCGCGCGCACGCGTTCACCGGCGATGTCGCTCGCCGTCGTCACGGTGCCAACTTACACGGCAAGTTGCGAACTGACGAGGGATGGCGCAAGATGTCAGGTGTTCTCATTTTGCTGATCCGCTCAGCAACTTGCTAAATCGCCGGGAGACCCCATGGCATCACCAGCGCGAGCCCTCAGCACCGGCTCCCCCGAACCGCTATGGGGGGTAGCCGAGACCGCCGCATTCCTCGGCGTCCCGGAAACGACGCTTTACGCCTGGGCATCGCGAGGCGGTGGCCCCAGGTCCAGCCGCGTGGGGCGCCATCGCCGCTACCGCAGGGAAGACGTTGAGTCATGGCTAGACAGCCAGGTCACAGCAGGGACTGGTGTCAACAGCACCCCCTAGTACAGCCGGCCGCCTGCCCGTCACCTCACCCGAGAGAGGGCTGACCATGAGCCCGCTACTCCGCACCGCCGGACACCGGCAGTATCACCGCCGGGGGCTCCCACCCCTTCCGTGTGGCTTCCTCGCGCAGGCGCCGGCCGATGTCCCGGAACTCCCTTGCGGCCCGGTCCTGAGTCTCGACGGCCACGCGCAGCGCGGCCCGCTGGGCCTCGGTGCCCGCCGTCACGGTGAGCTTCTCCAGCTCGTGCGCGGTCTGCCCGGCGCGCAGTTCCTCGGCTGCGGCCCGGTCGTGCTCGCGGTAGATCTCCAGGACCCGCGCCGCCCCGGGCGCGCCAAGCGCCAGGTGCGCCTCGCTCCCAGGCTCGGGAACTGGCCCCTCACCGCCGAACCATTGGACTGCCCGGAAGGGCGGCACCTGGCGCTCAGGGAGCGCCTCAACCGTCGCCTCCGCGCCAACGCCGAACAAGAGCAGCGCCGGAGCGACCCCGAGAGCCGCCGCCAGGACGAACACCTCATCGACGGTGACCGACCGGCGGTGCCCGTTCTCCAGCTTCGCCAGGACGTTGCGGTCGAGGGGAAGCCCCAGCTCAGCGCACCGCGCGCTGAGCATCACCCCGGTCAGGTCGGCCTGCTTGCGGAAGTGCGCGACGCGCCGGCCGACTGCGGCGGCCACTCGCACAGACCACTCGTTACCACGCTCCATGACGGAACAGTATCACGTATCCGTGCGATTTGACGTCACTCGCTGGATGCTGTACGACTAGTTATGACATCGCGCACAGGAAGTAGGTTATGCGCTATGACGGAACTTATGACGCGGGACGAGTTCGCCCGGGTGGCCCGGGTCCATCGCCGCACGCTCGACGCCTGGGCCACGAAGGGCATCGGCCCCCAGCCGGTGCGGCATGGACCCCGGCTGATCCGCTACCGCCGCGGCGAAGTGGAGAAGTGGCTCGACGAGGGCGACGTCCCGGCCGTCCCGGCTGCGGCGGCCAGAGATGGCTGAGGCCGGACCCCCGATCAGGATCCGGCCTCATCACGAACTACGACTCCCGGCAAGGACGTCGATGACTCTCACGATACAGCAGACACCCGCCCCAGCGCCGCACCCTGCAGACGGGCGGCAGGCTAGGACGCGCACAGGCAGGCTCCCGGTGGCCAGCGCGTCGCTGTATGAGCCGGCCGCTGACCGCACCTGGTGGTGGCTGTCGATCCGGTGCCCGCGCTGTGGGAGTGTCCACCTTGGCCGGGTCCGCACCGAGAGTGATGCTGGCGGCCCGCGACGCACGGGCTGTGGCCGTCGTGTGTGGGTGATCGTCCGGCGCGTCTACCGCTCCCACGCGACCCGGGGTGCAGTATGAGCGCCCGGGCGCTGGCCCCGCCGGCCGCTGAGGTGCGCC
>Ga0307372_10011798_pt1 | contig 11576 bp, 7 predicted proteins | sample OX1MG_FD_202533 | JGI IMG/M metagenome (GOLD analysis project Ga0307372, IMG submission 202533) | Soil microbial communities from Risofladan, Vaasa, Finland - OX-1 | ecosystem: Environmental > Terrestrial > Soil > Coastal area > Acid sulfate soil | place: Finland: Risofladan, Vaasa | collected...
TCCGGATCGACTGCGAGCTGCGATAATGCGGCCGCATCGGGAGTTTGAGGAAGCAATAAGGAGAGAGAGCGTGCATCCGGCGCGCACATTTCCGGAGTCGCGTACCACTGCCGCACCGATAAGTGCTCCCCATAATGGTTCCGGCGGACTTGGCCGCCAAGAAGCCTCGCAAGGTTGTCACCCTGCTCCGGAACGTCCGCGGCGGGAGGCGCCGGCATTTCCCGCTTGCGGGCGGGTCGCAAGGCTGCGATGTGCGCGAATTTGTCGTTTGCACTCATATAGAGAACCAAAAGTTGGATTACCCGTAGCACAGGCTTCAGCCTGTGAGCATTTGATCTTTTTCAGGGCAAAACTGCACACAGGCTGAAGCCTGTGCCACACCTCTAGGCTGAAGCCTGAGCTACGCGCCCAGGCAAGCCAGAATCGCCAAGGCCGCCTCTTTCGCGCGTTCAGCGCGCTCGCCCACCGGGCCCACGCACGACGGGCATCCGTTTTCGCACGGGCAGGCCGCGATCAGCTCGCGCGTTTTTGCCAGGAGCAATTTATACGCCCGGTAGAGCGGTTCGGAAAATCCAATGCCGCCGGGATACGCGTCATAAAGGTAGAGGTTCGGCTCGAAGAATTCCTTTTCCGCCAGTGTGGCGACGTCTTCCAGGTCCGGCGTTTCTTCCCACTCGATCTGCGAGCCGGGAGAGGGCGGGCGTTCGCCGATGGCCGTGCCCAGGTCGCGCGTATCGCACATCAGCAGCAGCGTGGCGATGGATTCCAGTGCGTGGAGCAGGCCGAACATGCCGCTCTGGCGGTCGCTCACGGAAAAGGGCAGGGAATCCACCAGCGGACGTTCAAGCGTCAGCCAGAAGGCGGTGGTGTGCATCTCGTTTTCCGGCAGTTCGAGCTTGCCGTCGCCCACGTTTTCATTGGTGAAGAATTTTATTTTCTTGAAGCCGACCACCTGCGAGCGGACCAGGACGTCGCCGTGCGTTCGCACGGCATGGGCGTCTACGCCGGACGTCTCCATGCGATCGCTCGCGGCCGTTTCCAGCACGCGGACCTGCGTATAGCGGATGGCGTCGGTGTAGTAATCCACATCGACGCGCTTCACATAGGCCTTGCGCTCCTCGAAATTCAGCGCCTCGACGTGAAACTGCCGCCCCTGGTGCAGATAGATCGCCTTGGGATGCACTGTCGTGAGGGCGCTGGAAAAATCGACTTCCCCGATCACTTCGGTTCCTTGCGTGGTATCCACGATCACGAAATTGTCGGAAGTCACCGAGCGCAGGCTCACCGCGTCCGCCGGATACGCCTCCTGCGTCCAGTGCCAATGCTCCCCGGTGTGATGCAGAAAACCCGCTTCGGCCAAGCGTTCGCAAAGTTCGGGAACGTCCACGCCGCCGAAGGATTCTTCCGCCCCAATGGGGAGTTCGAACGCCGCGCATTTCAGATGATTCACAAGAATTTCCAGGTTGTCGGGCTGTACGAAGGCGTGCTCGGGCGAGCGGCCAAAGAAATAGTCCGGATGCTGCACGATGAACTGGTCGAGCGGCGCCGAGGAGGCCACCAGCACCGCGCAGGAACTTCCGCTGCGGCGTCCGGCGCGCCCGGCGCGCTGCCAGGTGGAGGCGATCGTGCCCGCATAGCCAGCCATGATCGTGGCGTCGAGCGAGCCAACGTCGATGCCCAGTTCGAGCGCGTTGGTCGAAACCACGCCGCGGATTCGGCCTTCCCGCAGTCCGTGCTCGATTTCGCGCCGTTCGCCGGGCAGGTAACCTCCACGATAGCCGCGAATCGCCGGAGGATGCCCCGGCGGCATCGGATTTGCCTGCTGCAAATACGTGAGCAGCACTTCAGTGTTCAGCCGCGAGTTGGCGAACACGATGGTTTGCAGGTTGCGCTTCAGGAATTCCTGGGCGACGCGCGAAGTTTCGTTGATATAGCTGCGGCGGATGCCGAGAAAACGGTTTACGACAGGGGGATTGTAAAAAACAAAGAATTTTTCGCCCGCGGGCGCGCCGTTTTCCTCGATCACGTCAAATTCGGTCTCCGCCAGGCGCCTCGCAAGATCTCCGGGATTCGCAATCGTCGCCGAGGAACAGATGAATTGCGGATCGGACCCGTAAAAGTGCGCGATGCGCCGCAACCGCCGCAGTACGTTGGCCAGGTGGCTGCCGAACACGCCGCGGTAGGTGTGCAGTTCGTCCAGCACGACGTAGCGCAGATTCTCGAATAGCCGCTGCCAGCGCGTGTGGTGCGGCAGGATGCCGGTGTGCAGCATGTCGGGGTTGGAAAGGACAATGTGTCCCCGCTCGCGTATCGCTTTGCGGGCGTCGGAGGGCGTATCTCCATCGTAGGTAAAAACACCGAAGCGATGATCGAGGCGCGCGGAAAGATCGTGAAGTTCGGAAAGCTGATCCTGCGCCAGGGCTTTGGTGGGGAACAGGTACAAGGCGCGCGTGTCCGGGTTTTCCAGAACGGCGTTCAGGACGGGCAGGTTGTAGCACAGCGTTTTTCCGGAAGCCGTGGGCGTGACCACAACGATGTTGCGCCCCGCGCGCACGGCCTCCGCGGCCGCTGCCTGGTGCGTGTAAAGTTCGGCGACGCCCTTTCCCGCGTAGGCCCCCGCCAGTTCCGGCCGAACCCACTCCGGCACCGGGGCGAATTTCGCGTCGCGCGCCGGGATGTGTCGCACAGCGGTGAGGATTTCGCCGTGGCGGTCGCGTTCGGCGAGTTGATCCAGGATTTCATGGACGCGCGTAACGGTCAGCGCATCTTTTGTGCGTCGCACCGCGAGAGATTGAGGCACTTCCGACCCCCTTTGCAATTCGCCTTTTATTCGCTAACGCTAGCACGGCGCGTCCCACGACGCAATCCTCATTTCTTGATCGCCCGCCGGAAAGTTTCTCGACGCGAATTGTTCCGCTTACCTCAAAACTTTTCCGTCCGGCATTATTGATTCTGTTTGCGCAAGTACATGTCGGGCCCGTCCCTTAACACTTCTACACACCTGTACCTATTTTGTCCTTTTGGCCAGTCGAGTCCTGATTCCACGCCGCCATATCCTTGTGCACAGGTCAGAGAAAAGTCTCGGGGGGGAAACCCTCTGACCGGGCAGTACGAGCCGGAGCAGGTTTGGGAACCCGGTAGAGAAAGTTCAAATGGAGGCCAAATGAAAACTACCGGGGGAATCAAACAGAAATTGCTGAACATCGCTATCGGGGCCACGCTGCTGTTCGCTTTTGGCACACCAGCGCAGGCCAAAGTATCCACAAGTTCTTCTTCTTCTTTGGTCAATTTCGGCAATCAGGCGGTGGGCACGACCAGTGTTCCTCAGACCGTTACAATTACTAACACAAACGGAAATACGATTCAGATCGTAGGTGTGTCGTCATCCACAACGCAATTTTCATATTCCGGGCCGGCTTTGCCCATCAGTCTGAACCGATACGAGAGTATGACAGCCACTGTGACCTTTTCCCCGACCGCGGCGCAGGCGTATTCGGGCGTTTTGACCTTTATTCCTGACAAGGGGCCACAGGTTTCGTTTACTTTGAGCGGTACGGGCACATCGTCACAGGCGCAGCCTGCGGTGATTTCGACGCAACCGGGCAGCCAGACCGTAACCGCGGGACAAACCGCCACATTCAACGTCGCGGCGACGGGCACAGCCCCCATGGCGTACCAGTGGAAGAAGAACGGAGCGTCGATCAGCGGCGCGACGTCCTCTTCCTACACAACTTCAGCGACAACTACCTCGGATAACAATGCGCAGTTCACGGTTGCCGTGAGCAACAGCGCGGGCAGCGCGAACAGCAATTCTGCAACCTTGACGGTCGATCCCGCCGTTGTGGCGCCATCGATCACCACGCAGCCGGCCAGCCGGACGGTAATCGCCGGGCAGACGGCGACATTCAACGTCGCGGCAAGCGGCACAGCTCCCATGACGTACCAGTGGAAGAAGAACGGAGCGTCGATCAGCGGCGCGACGTCGTCCTCTTACACGACTTCAGCGACAACTACGTCGGACAACAATGCGCAGTTCACAGTTGCCGTAAGCAACAGCGCGGGCAGCGTCACGAGCAACCCCGCAACGCTCACCGTCAGCGCCTCGACTCTTCTGCTGAATTCCAGTTCCACGAGCCTGAGTTTCGGCAATGTCAACGTGTCCAGCAGCAGTTCCAAGAATGTGACGTTGACCAACGCAGGAACTTCCAATATCACGATTTCGAATGTCACCATTTCCGGCGCCGGTTTCAACGCCAGTGGTGTATCCACAGGACTCATCCTGACGCCGGGACAATCGACAACCTTGACGGCTACTTTTACACCGTCGTCTACCGGCAGCATCACCGGCAGCGTTGCCGTAGCCAGCAACGCCACAAATTCACCCGACACGATCGCGCTGTCCGGCACCGGCGTCAACGTTGTTAATCACTCCGTGGCATTGTCCTGGTTGCCCAGCACATCCACTGTGGTGGGGTACAACGTCTACTCCAGCACGCAAACCGGCGGCCCTTACACCAAGCTGAACAGCACACCCGTCACCACGACGGTATACACCGATTCCACCGTCAAATCCGGGCTCACGTACTACTACGTGGTGACCGCGGTCGATGCCAGCAATACGGAGAGCGTTTATTCGTCCGAGATCAGCGCGACAATTCCTTAACCCCAGAGCAGTACCACCCGGGGAGCCACGAATCGATCCGTGGCTCCCTCTTTTTTTGTGGTTGCGAACAGGATTGGGCCGTCTAGTAGTGAAAGTTATATTTCAATTGCATGGAAAGCTGGCGGGGATAGTTGAAATGAGTTCCGCCAAAGGTATTGCTGTTATCCAGCAAATAGCGCGTGTTGCTGAGGTTGAGCGCTGTCGCCGAAATAGACCATTTCTTCCCAAATGATTTTCCCGCGGAAATATTCGCTTCGGTGTGCGGATCCAGATGGGCCGGGCCGTCTCCATTGAGAAAGCCCGAGCCGAACGACACGCTCGGGGAGACCCACATTTGCCAGGGCAGGGAGATGTCAAAACCCGAGTTCAACGTGTGACGCTGGTCGTGGTCCAGAAAATAAAAACTGTCTCCGGGAGAGTTGAAATCGGTCAGCCCTCCCGTCACAGCGCCGCGGCCCTGCACATACTGATAGGAATAGACTGCGTGGAACTCTACTTTTCCGGCAATCTTCGGCGACCGGATCGTGCCTTCCCACCCTCGAATCCGCGCGCTAGCGATGGTCAGCGGGAAGAATATATCGGAATTTTCCAGGACGTCATGGTCGAAGAAATTGCGGGCGTTGGTCCGGAAGTTCGCGATGTCGAATATCCAGCCGGCCACGGGAATGGTCAGGCCGAATTCGCGTTGTTCGTCGCGCTCGCCATGCAGCGGCAGGAAGGCCTGATCGGGTGAGAGGTCAAACAGTGTTCCGAGGCCTCCGATGGTGGAAAGTGGAGGCGCCTGATAGTAGCGCCCATAAAACGCGCGCAGCACCCAACGCAGGTGCGGAACCTGGATCGAGACGCCCAGCCGCGGGTTCACCGCATTTTCGCTCAGCGAGCTGCCAAAGTGCGTCAGGCGCAGCCCCCCGGACAAGGTGAGCCACTGCCAGGGCTGGTAGCGGTCTTCCGCGAAAACAGCCGTGAGGTTGCCGTTGAGGGGTTCCACCAGGTGGACGGGGTTTCCCGGGCCGCCGTTTGCAACCACATTGAACAACGAGTCGTCATGTTCGGCGAAGCCATATACGCCGAATTGCGCGTTATGCTTTCCGCGAACGATCTGGAGACTTGCCTGCGCCCCGGCATATTGCGAAGCGCGATGGTCCGTGGCGATCACAGGCGTGTCGTTCGGGCCGCCGTCGAATGCGGCCCGGTTGTAATGATAGAACGGGGAAACCGTCATAAGAATTCCCGTGCCCACCGTGTGAACCCAGGAAAAATTCACGAAAGCATCGCGTTCGTGCTGCACGTCGGCGGTGCCGCTGGCCTGGCCGGCCGGATCATTCGGAACCTGAAAAAAATCGTTCCGAACCGACGTCACCAGCCGCAGCTGATCCGAGGGTGTGGGGTTGAAGATAAGCGATCCGAAGCCGCCGTACCCGTTCGCCGCATCATGAAGGACGCTGGCCGTGGGCGGTGCCAGGCCCAGATCGGTGCGATAGCCATTCGCACTGATGTAATACGCGAAGCGATCGGTATGATCCCCGAAGCTTAATTGATCGTCGGTTCTATTAAAGGCCTCGGCATTGATGGTCAGATCCGCTTCGCGATTGCGCTCGAATCCGTTTCGCGTGACCACGTTTAACACGCCGTAGGTGCGATCGCCGGAGTCCGCGGAAAGCCCGCCCCGCTGCACTTCCAGCGTTTCTATATCGCCGGGGTGAAATATAGTGCCCACGTTGCTCGCGATATTGGTGTTGGGAACCGGAACGCCGTCCACCAGCCAGGTAACCTGATGGCCGCCGCGGATATGGAGCTGGTCATGCACCATGTAGGCGCCGGGAACGTAACTGGTGATCATGGAAAGGCTGTCCGCGTTGCTGGCTCCCGGAGTCCTGGCAATTTCCTGCTGCGTCACATCGGTCGGAGGGCTTGCGGAATCCGGCGAAGTCGGTTCGACCTGGGCAGTTACGCTGACATTGGACTCCAGGGAAGCCAGATCGAGGACGAAGTGCAGAATGGGCGCGCTGCCCACGTGCACCTGAATCGTATTTTGAACCGGCCGGAACTGATCGTGCGTAATGTGAATCGTGTAGGCACCGGCGGGAACCGCATCGATCAGGAATTCGCCGTTCGCGTCGGATTGCGTGCTGCGTTTCCAGTCCTCGGTCTTTGACGACAGCGTAACCCCCGCGCCTTCAATGGGTCTGTGCTGCGGATCGTGCACAATGCCTCGAACCGTGCCGAATACGTCGGCATGGACACGTTGTGGGGCAATCGCTTGGCTGATGAAACACACTGCCAGCAACCATACAGCAGAAATCAAAGATCGCTTCACCATCATTCACACTCCTAATCCAAGTTGAAAGTCCAGGCCAGTCCGCGCGGACAAATTCCCTCTGACGGCGGAATTTGCCGCGATTTGAGACACTTTGGACGAATTAGCTCGGATAGGTTCGAGGAGGGGGAATCGACGGAACACTACTGCGTGAGAAAATGAAGCCGGGAACGAACGCCGGCGCAGGTTCGGTAATCATCTGGCTGTGAATGGCCAGCGGGACCGCGAGCATAAAAGGTTCCATTTGCATAGTGGGTTTCGGCGACATGTCGCACGAGCCCATCGAGCAATCCAATCCCATCGAATTGCACTGGGCAGCGCCATCACTCGCGTGCTTCTGACTGCCGCAGATCTGTCCATGGCGCATGGGGCAGTCCATGGAATTACAGCACGCTGACATATCAGCAGAAGAAAACGCATCGACAAGCGTAGGAACGCTGGCCAGCAGCAGCGCCAGGAGCGCCGCGACGGCCTGTAATTTCCTCGTGATTTGCCGCATTTGCATACGCCTTTACTCATTTGAGCATACCCACGATGCGGGCCCTGATACAACTCCAAAATATGATGGCCCTGCCTTGCGGCTTGACACGGGAGGCTGCTCCCGCCAATATTCACTACATGGCATATTCATTCCTGATGTTCGATTTTGGCGGCAACGAGGACGTTGCCCAGCAAGCGCGCCATAAGGCCGATGGATGGAGGCAGGGATTCCGCCTCGACAAGAAGCTGCAGCTAAAATTTGACCGCAAGGAGCCGGAGGCAAAGCAGAAGACGCCTTCCGAGCCATCTCCGAAAGCTGCTGCTAAAGGGGATGCAAGAGGCAAGGCCCACGCCAAGCCAAAATCCAAATCCGGCGGCGAGGACGCACCGAAAGCCGATTCGAATTCCGAACCGCTTCAGGAAATTCACGTGATGGTTCGCCTCGATTTTTCAGACCACGAAAAACTTTCCCATCAGCGATGGCTGGACCGCATTCCCACCGAAGAGCCGTTCAAATCGGCGAAAGTGAAAATCGTGCGCCCTGGCGACCCCGACTACGAAAAGATTTCCGACCTTTTCGACTCGTTGGACTGAGATTTGCCAAAACGCAAGCCAGGCAAACTGGCCCGCGCTTGCTAGCGACTCCAATTAAATTCGGCCCATTCCGCCCGGAAGCGCGCGGGGCGGACTGGGCTCTACAAAACCCGCCGCAATCGTGCGCATATCCCTATCGGGATTGAGTCGCCACCGAAAATCAGCATTCCTTTGAAATTAGAACTTTGAGATCTGGCGGGACGCCCTCTCCGTACTGTCCGTTTGGACGGTAAATCACCCCGTCCCGATTCTGTCCTTCCGGCCAGCGTTTTCTTTCCACCCGCCCCGCTATGCTCTTCATTGGAGTTGAAACCGCCGCGCCGGAGTGTAGGCAACTGGTTTTTTGTGGATTCGAATACTGGGGTCCGGGCCGAAGGACTGTTCATGCGAGCGCCATCATTACAAATATTGAAACGAATATCGCGCGGGATACTCTCCCGGAATGTTTTGGTCCTCGGATCGCTCTTCTTGCTATCCCTCAATGCCAGCGCGCAAACCTGGCGACAAGCAGGCCCTCCTGGCGGAGACGTTCAATCCCTAGCTGCGGTTCCCGAAAGCACGAGGACGCTGTTCCTGGGCACTTCCGACGGCCACGTATTCGGTTCGCGGGATGCCGGGGAACACTGGGAGCTGCTGGGCCGGATTGGCGAGCATCACGACGACGTCATAATGTCCATGATCGTCGATGCGCGTTCGGGGAGCACGCTTTACGCCACCAGCTGGACGCTCAACTCCGATGGAGGCGGCGTCTATCGCAGTTCCGACTCCGGGCACACCTGGCAATTGATTGGCCTGGCAGGGCACGCCGTGCGCGCGATTGCCGCGGCGCCTTCCGATCCGAATACGCTCGTGGCCGGGGCCATCGATGGCGTGTACCGATCTGAGGATGCCGGAAAGAATTGGACCCGCATCTCCCCTAAAAATAACGCAGACCTGCGTAATTTCGATTCCATCGCCATTGATCCGCGCGATCCCAATACGATTTATGCGGGCACGTTTCATCTGCCTTGGAAAACGGTCGACGGCGGAAAGACGTGGGCCTCGATTCACAAGGGAATGATTGACGATTCCGATGTCATGAGTATCACGACCGATCTGCATGACCCCTCGCATGTTTTTGCCAGCGCCTGTTCGGGGATTTATCACAGCTCGGATGGGGGGGCCAACTGGACCAAGTTCAAGGGTATCCCGAACAATTCGCGCCGGACCGTGCACATCCTGCAGGACCCTAAACGCCCGCTGACCGTGTACGCGGCTACTACCGAAGGCCTGTGGAAGACAGCTGACGACGGAGCGACGTGGCGCCTGATTACGCCCACCTCCTGGAGCATTCTTTCGATGTTGATCGACCCGCAGAATTCGGACCGCTTGATTCTCGGCACCGAAAGACTGGGCGTGGAGGTGAGCGAGGATGGCGGGCAGACGTATAGCGCCTCCAACCAGGGTTTTTCCCATCACCGCATTGTCGATGCCGCCATCGATCCGCAGCATCCGGAACGCGAATTGGTTGTGCTGACGAGCACTTTCGAACCCATGCTCGAAACCCGCGACTCGGGACGCACATGGTCTCCCATCGCCGCCGGGCTCAAGTCAGGGCCTCCGCGCCATGTTTTCGCATCTCCCGATGGCTGGTTCGCGGCGCCTGGTCCGGGCGGACTGATGCGCTACGACCGGTCGAAAAGTTCCTGGATCTCGGTGAATGAAGTCATTGAAAAAATTGTTCCGAGCCGCGCCCGGCGAGCCGTAACCGTGCGGAAGGTGTCCGCACGCGCCGCGGTTCCCGCGGTGACGAAGTCCATTGTCCCGTTCCATACCCGCGTGAATGACATGGCCTTCGGCGGTGACGTCTGGTATGCCGCCACGGAAGAGGGCCTGTTCGCATCGCGCGACCATGGCCTGCAATGGATGGCCGTGCCGCTGACGCCTGCGCTGCCCGCGCCGGCTGCGATGTCCGCAGCGCCATCCCCGGTGCGCGCCGTGCGCATTGGCAGCGGCAATCACTATGTTTGGGCCATGACTCCGCGAGAACTGGAAATTTCCGGAGACGGCGGAAAAACCTGGATTGCGCGGCCGTTGCCTTACCAGCCGCGCGGCTCCCTGCATTTCCAGCCCGAGGGCGAGAATTCGGTCGTGCTCGCCAGCGACCACGGTGTTTTCCTCTCGCGGGATACGGGAGAATCGTGGCATCAGGCGAATCTTTCCGAGCTTTTGATTGAGGATCTGACGCCGGTGCGTGGCGCCATGGTCGTATCCACGGCCAATGGAGCGTTGTTTCTTTCCCGCGACAGCGGCACTACGTGGCGGCACATCGAAAGTCCCGTCGCCGAGGGCAGGCTTTCCGCTCTGCGTTCGCGCGAAGCGGGGAAGCAATTGGTCGCGGTGTCGGCGACCGAAGGACTCTTCGTGCTGGATATGGGTACCGAATCGTCTGCTTCGGCCGATTCGAATGCGGATTCACCCGCACCGGGGCGGTAGCCGCGGGTGAAGGTTTGCGGGCGCATTTTGCAAGCGACGAAATGGTTCCATTCAGAAAAGGATTTGAAGAGATTGCCGGCGCACCTTCGCTGCCGCGAAGTTGAGCGCTCGCAATATGACGGTGTTCATCCCCCCGGTTGCGCCGTCATCCATCGCGGCAGAGCGTTTCTGTCCCAGCCACGACACCCTGGGACGTGAAACGCTCGCCGCGATGTTTTTTTGCTCATCCCGCTTCTCGAGACTTGGCCGTGAAACATTCGCCGGCCGGTACCCCGCGCCGCGCCGTCAGCCGGCAAATCTCGCCAGAGTGCGCCGCAGGAAGGAACTGGCAAGGTCGATGAAAGAATGGGGGCGGGTGGGCCAGTTTTTTAATTTCCGGCTGGTCTTTATTCCACCCACAAAACAAAAGCCATAAAAAACAAAACCAGACCCACACCCCACACAGGCTGAAGCCTGTGCTACTAAACACCCTCTCCAGTAGCACAGGCTTCAGCCTGTGTGCTTTTGCTTTTCGTCTTTGCTGTGCGCCTTTGCTTTTTGCTTTTGCTTCTTGCTCTTGGTCGTTTGATCCGGGCTATGACTGGGAATTTGAGGGGACCCACTTGTAGGTAACCCGGGCGCAAAGTAGGGGTACAATCATCACAAGGTTCCGACATGTCGGTCTTTAACTTTCCATTCCGGCGCTTGCTGCGCGTTTGCGCCTTGCTGCTTTTCACTTGTGCGATGGCGAACACTTGCGCCGCGCAAGCTCACAATTCGCTCTGCAACAAAGGCAATAATGAGTTTCAGGCTATTTACCGTACAGGGGTAGCAGTGACGGTGGAGTCGGCAAAGAGTGAAGGCTTATCGTTGCGGGAATGCCGGGCGACGCTGCAATGGAGGAAAGATACCCTGGTCGTTGCCGACAAAGCGGCGCAAATTGACCTCGACCTGTTTGGCGTCGATCTGAGCAGAAAGGACGGGCCCGTCGCCGCCTTTCAGATCAAGAAAACCGACGGCGGGTGCTGCTCCATCTACCGGATTTATTCTTTGAAGAAACGCCCGCGT
>Ga0307372_10011800_pt1 | contig 11574 bp, 10 predicted proteins | sample OX1MG_FD_202533 | JGI IMG/M metagenome (GOLD analysis project Ga0307372, IMG submission 202533) | Soil microbial communities from Risofladan, Vaasa, Finland - OX-1 | ecosystem: Environmental > Terrestrial > Soil > Coastal area > Acid sulfate soil | place: Finland: Risofladan, Vaasa | collected...
TCTTTCCAAAAGTGCGCGGACGCCCGGCTTCCGCGAGGCCCTTTAGCGTAACCGTGGGGTCCTGGGCAAGGATTTTTAGAAAGGCCTGAAGTTCGGCGCCGTCAAAGCGGACACCGCTATCCACCAGCTCAACATACTCCTCCACCAGCCGCTGGGCGCGCGCCACGTTCAGGTCCCCACCCTCGATTTCGAGCGTGTCATCCCCCAAATGGGTGGAAACCTGAAGGCACTTTTCGAGCATCTTCAGGTTGGCGTCGTAGGTCCCAAAAAGTTCCTCAATACCCTTTTCGATCTTTACACTTGCCTTCATATTAAAAAGGGCTGAAAAACCCTTTCATACCTCCAGCCTAAATTGAGCAGCGGATAAACCCGATGATTGGGTCGGAATCTTTCACGTTGGCAATAGGGGGAAATACTTCTGTACCAGTCTTTTAGACTAGCAGAATGGCGCTGCTGAGTCAATGCGCTCGGCCGGCCGATAAGTGGCACCCAGAATCTCGTTCGTTGCCATGAAGATGGGAGGGAAGCTCCGTTATTTTCTCACCCAATCTCCCCCGAACGCCTGGATTTGGAGACACAATGGACCTCGGAAAAGGGGCGAGAAACGACCTCGAAATATCACTTGCAGTATGCAATCTAGTCTGCTACCCTGCCTCCGGTGCCTGGGAAAATTAAGTCAGATCACCGGTCGGGTTGTCCGGTGAGCATTTCGCTGGAAACCTTTGGAGATCGCTGGTCACTGCTGATCATTCGCGATCTGATGGTGCGAGGTTACCGGACTTTTAAGGAGTTTCAGCAGTCAGGTGAAGGGATTGCCACCAACATCCTGGCGAACCGTCTGAAGAAGCTTCGGGCGTCTGGAATCATTGCGACGGAACCCGACCCGGCGGACGGCCGCAAGCTGAATTACCGGCTGACCGAAAAAGGGATCGCCCTGGCGCCGGTACTACTGGAATTGCTGATTTGGGGCGCACGGCATGAGGACACAGGGGCGTCTTGTGCTGTGATTGAAGAAATGGCAAAAAATCGCGAGGCGGTGCTGGCGGAAGTCCGGCGGCGCTGGCAGGACCGCGACCCGAGGCCGTTCCTTCCCAGATTTGAGAGCGGCGACACCAGCCGCGTTCAGGTACAAACGCGCAAGAAGGCCTGACCTCCTCTTGCGCATCATCACTCAACTGGATGGTCAGTTATTCACCAACGAAAGGGGCGCAAAATGCAAATCAATCCTTACCTTCTCTTCAGCGGGCAATGCGAGGAGGCGTTCAAATTTTACGAGGAACTTCTCGGTGGAAAAATCCAGGTCATGCTGGCCCACGAGGACACACCCGCCGCCAGTCAGGTCCCCGCCGAATGGCAAAAGAAAATTCTGCACACCCGGATGGCGGTGGGCAACCAGGTGTTGATGGGCTCCGACGCGCCTCCGGGCCGCCAGCAGAAGCCGCAAGGCTTTTCCGTATCCGTCAGCGTAGATGATCCGGCGGAGGCCGAACGCATCTATCACGCGCTGGCGGAAGGCGCGAAAGTGGTGATGGAGATCCAGGAGACCTTCTGGGCCAGGCGTTTTGGCATGCTCACCGACAGGTTCGGCATTCCATGGATGATCAATTGCGAAAAGGAATAAGTGTAGCGAGTCAATGCAAGACGCCGCGGACAGACCGGTATTGTGAAACCATACCGTAAGGAGGAATAGCAATGCGATTCATGGTGATTGTGAAAGCCAATAAAGACTCGGAAGCGGGTGTCCTGCCCGACAGGAAAATCTTTGAATTGATGGGCAAATACAACGAGGAACTGGTGAAGGCTGGCGTCATGCTCGCGGGCGAGGGTCTGGCCCCAAGCTCGAAGGGCAAGCGGGTCAGGTTTTCCGGAAATGAGCGCACGGTGATCGACGGCCCGTTCCCCGAAACCGACCAGCTTGTTGCGGGCTTCTGGCTCTGGAAGGCAAAGTCGACGGACGAGGCGGTCGAATGGCTCAAGCGCGCTCCCTTCGGCGGAGGAGTCGAGATCGAACTTCGCCCGATCATGGAGTTCGAAGATTTCGGCTCGCAGGTGTCGCCGGAACTCATCGAGCAGGAGAAACGTCTGCGCACAAAGGCCGAAAAGCTTGCGAAGGATGGCGAGCGATAAGCCAGAAACAGCCGCACTGATTGGTGAAATCCTGCAACGGCGGCTCGATCGGGATGGGCATTTCACAAGAATCAAGAAGGAGGAAAGAATGAGCGGAGTAAGGTTGTTGGTGGGCACTCGCAAGGGCGCGTTTGTTCTGGAATCGGATGGAACACGCAAACGGTGGAAAGTGAGCGGACCCCATTTTGCCGGCTGGGAGATTTACCACATGAAGGGCTCACCGGCCGATCCCAACCGCATCTATTGCTCGCAGTCGAGCGGCTGGTTTGGGCAGGTGATTCAGCGCTCAAACGACGGCGGCAAGACGTGGGAGGCGCCAGGCGGCGGAGTGACCATGGCGTCCAACCGCATGCCGCAGGGTGAGAGCAACCGATTCGTTTATGACACATCCTCCGAAACCGGCAAGCCGCTCACCACCCATCAGTGGTATGACGGCACGCAGCATCCCTGGGAGTTCAAGCGCGTCTGGCACCTTGAGCCGTCGCTGACCGACCCGGACACGGTCTATGCCGGGGTGGAAGACGCCGGCCTGTTCCGTTCCGCTGACGGCGGCCACTCCTGGCAGGAACTCTCCGGACTGCGCGGCCACGGCACCGGACCCAAATGGCAGCCCGGGGCAGGCGGGATGTGCCTGCACACCATCCTTCTGGACCCGAACGATCCGGGCCGGATCTTCATCGCCATCTCGGCCGCGGGCGCTTTCCGCACCGACGACGGCGGCAAGACCTGGAAACCCATCAACCGCGGCCTGCGGTCCCAGTTTCTGCCAGACCAGGACGCCGAAGTCGGCCACTGCGTGCACCACATCGCGATGCACCCGTCGCGGCCCGACGTGCTCTTTATGCAGAAGCACTGGGACGTGATGCGCAGCGACGACGCGGGCGACAACTGGCACGAGGTCAGCGGAAATCTGCCCACCGACTTCGGTTTCGCCATCGATGTTCATGCGCACGAGCCGGAAACGATTTACGTGGTCCCCATCAAGAGCGATTCGGAGCATTATCCGCTGAAGGGCAGGTTGCGCGTCTACCGCAGCAAGACGGGCGGCAACGAGTGGGCGGCGGTCACCAGGGGCCTGCCGCAGCGCAACTGCTACGTCAACGTGCTGCGCGACTCGATGGCCGTCGATACGCTCGATTCCTGCGGCGTCTATTTCGGCACCACCGGCGGGCAAGTGTATGGTTCGGCGGACAGCGGGGACACCTGGAAAGCTATCGTCCACGATCTGCCGCCTGTGCTTTCGGTTGAGGTGCAAACACTGGCATGATACGGGTCATGCTTCCCTACCATCTTCGGACACTGGCCCAGGTCGATGATGAGGTCACGCTCGACATCGCCGGAGAGGTCACGCAGGGCTCGGTGATTGACGCCCTCGAGGCCCGCTATCCGGTGCTGCGCGGAACCATTCGCGACCACGCCACCGGCAAGCGCCGGGCGTTCATCCGCTTCTTCGCCTGCGGAGAGGATCTGTCGCACGAGCCGCCCGACACGCCCCTGCCCGAGGCCGTCGCAACGGGTGCCGAGCCTTTCTGTGTTATCGGAGCCATTGCCGGCGGTTAGAACAGGATCTTCCTGTAACAACCAGAACCGCGGAAAGGCACGTCTTTATCCGTGCCTTTTCGCGTCCCGTCCTCAGCAAGCTTTGCGCCTGAGCGTCTTTGCGTAAGGCCGCTGCTTTGCTCATCCCTATTTAGTATTCAACCCTGACAAGGCACAGACCGCATGCCGGAGCAGTTGCGCCGGCTTGGCTACGGTCACGCGCTTCGAGGATCCCAGGAAGATCTTCAGGCCGCAGCTTTCCATTGCCCACTTCAAGAAGCGTCCCCACTATGTTCCGCACCATGTGATGAAGAAAGCCCGAGCCACGAACCTCGTAAACCACGAGGGATAATTCCTTCCGCACCGCAACCCGCGACTGAAAGATTTGCCGGACGTTGGAATCCTTTTGCTTCTTCTTGTTTTTGGCGGCCGGGTCGCTCCCCGCAAAAGATGTAAAGTCGTGCTCGCCTTCCAGCAGCCGGGCCGCTGCCGTCATCCGGCGATAGTTGAGCGGGTAGGGATGGTGGTAAACATACCGGGCGAGAAACGGCTGGCAAATCTGAGCCTGCAGAATGCGGTAGCGATAAGTCTTTGCCGCCGCGTTGTAACGCGCATGGAACATGGCGGAGACCTCTTCCGCTTTTCTCACTCGAATCGCGGCGGGCAGCACATCGTTGAGCGCTATCACCAGGCTGGCGCACGGAATGGGACACAGTGTCTTGAAATTCGCCACCTGGCCCGCAGCGTGAACTCCGGCATCCGTCCGCCCGGAGCCGTAGAGCGTGACGGGACCGCCGGTGATTTTCGCAAGGCGCGTTTCCAGCGCTTCCTGGATGGTGGGCGTATGCGGCTGGCGCTGCCATCCGTGAAAATCGGCGCCGTCATAAGCGATCAGTAGGCGAATGTTTCTCATGGCCACCCAGAGTATGGCGTTTGGTCCTTCCGGCGCAAGCCGTCCGACGAGGGCCGGCCCGCGACGGCCCTCAACAACAGAGCAAGGCTTTCGGGCGCTTCCCTGCTCCTCAAGACTCATAAGTCCCAATAAATAATGTATCCAGCAGAAACTAAATCTGTTATCGAAAATGCGCAAGAGTTTTCACTATTTACTTGACAGTTACTGCGCAATAGATTACTAATACTCGTGAGAAGAGAGTGTCCCGGCAAAATGGGGAGGAGATCGCCCAACGGTTATCAGCCGGGCAAAGTCTTTCAGGTGCAGTTCCTCCTCTGTGCGGTGGTATTCAGACGCTGCGACTCAGGATTTGTCAGGCGGTTTGGTCCGGTCGCAAAAAACGACCAGACCGGCGAGGACCCCCTCCCGCGGCGGACGGGGCATGAAGGTGCTCCGTCCGCTGCACCTCGTTCTCTTCCAGCGCATCCCATGCCCGGCCACTCCGGCCATTCTCAGGCTTGGTGCGCGGCACAGGCTTCCCCACCCTTGTTAATCCGTTGCCAGAACAGTGCGATGGGTGGTACATTGAGCAACTAGTGCAATCGAGACCATGCCTGCCGCGGCAATGCGTGCATGTCCGCAATAAAGGTGGCCGGTAAACGCAACGGGAGCAGACCCTTGCCACGCAACTTCACGACAACCCGGCTTGTGTTCTGGCAAGCCCTATGAATTCTCCCGCCGTTATGAAACTAAACATCCCAAGGCTTCGTATTTAGTCTATTAGGCACACTTGATCAGCGATCTTATCGTGGAGGGAGAGTTACGAGATGAAACGGGAAAAGGTTTGTTGGCTTGCTCTGCTTGGTATCCTCGCGCTGTTACTGTTGACAGGAGTCTTGCCGGAGGACCTTCACGCCCAGCAGAGTGGCGCCCAACCGTCGGAGGCGGCGAAAGGCACCTTCAGCTATACCAACGGCCCTTCCATTTTCAAAGCCTACGCGTATCCGAAGGTGCCGACTCCGACCCTGTCCAACACCCCGCAGTTGAACCAGTTGATCCAGAACAACAAGCTTGAGCTTTCGCTTGATTCAGCCATCGGGCTGGCTCTCCAGAACAATCTGGATATTGCCATATCGCGCTATCAACTTCCCATTGCCCGGCTCGACATCCTCAGGACCAAGAGCGGCGGCGCCGCTCGCGGCGTCACGGGATCTGTTATTTCAAACGCCCTGTACGCGGGCGCGATTGGCGCGGGCATCAGCAGCGTGTCAGGCGGCGGAGGGACAGGCGGCGGAGGCTTTTCGGGCGGCGGCGTGGTGAGCACAAGTTCCGTGGGCTGCTGCGATCCGGTCGCAGGATTCAGTCTGGGGTGGAATAACAATCAAACGCCCTTGAATTTCTCAACCCTCCTGGGCGTCCCGGTGGAAGGCAGCCACACGGCCGCCTATTCCACCTTCTTCGGAAAGGGCTTCCTCACGGGCACCAGTTTCGTGACATCGATCAACGGCACACGAAGCAGCACCACTTCAACCAATTCATTGTTCAACCCTTCGATTCCCACTTCGATGACGGTTGGCCTCAATCAACATCTGCTCAACGGGTTTGGACGCCGCGCCAACGCCGTCTTTATTCGAATTGCCAGGAATGATCTGAACGTGGCGGACAGCGTATTCCGCCAGCAGGTGATTACCACCGTGGCACAGCTGCTGAACGCCTACTATACGCTGCTGGCAGACCGTGACCAGGTCCGGGTGGCCCAATCCGCGGTTACCTACTCGCAAAAGCTGGTCGATGACGATCGGAAGCAGGTCCAGATCGGCACGCTCGCTCCGCTGGATGTGGTCCAGGCGGAGTCCGCGCTTGCAAGCGCCCAGCAGAGCCTGATCGTGGCCCAGACCACTTACATGCAGCAGCAGGAAGTCATTAAGACCATGATCTCCAAGCGCGTGACTCCGGTGCTTGCCGGCGTTGAAATCGATGCGACGAACACCTTGCCGGAACCCAAGCCCAACGACATTCCTCCGCTGGCCCAGGCCCTTACCGAAGCGATCAAGAACCGGCCGGAGCTGCAGCAGGACGAATTAAACCTGCGGAACCAGGACTACACCATCCAGTCCAACCGCAACGGGCTGCTGCCCACCCTCGATGCTTTTGCCACTTACCAGACAAACGGTCTTTCGGGTCTGCAGGTGGTTCGCGACCAAGCCGGGAATATTATCGGCACCATGCCGGGAGGCGTTGGGGATTCACTGTCACAGGTCTTTGGCGGAAGGTATCCGAGCTACTCCTTTGGACTGACTCTACGCATCCCCATTCGCAACCGCAACCAGCAGGCCAACGCCGCCCAGGCCGTGGTCGAACTGCACCGGATGCAGACCAGCCTCCAGCGCGACAAAAACGTGATTGAGCAGGATGTCCGCAACGCCGAGATCGCCGTGACCCAGGCCAAGGCCCAGATCGCCGCCGCAGCGAAGGCCAGCGACTATGCCCAGCAGGCCCTGGACGCTGAGATCAAGAAGTTGCGCCTGGGAGTTTCCACCACCCTGAATGTCATCCTGTTGCAGCGTGACCTGATCACGGCGGAGGGCAACCTGGCCCGCGCCCGCCAGGCCTATGCCCAGGCTCTTGTTCAGTTCCATCAGGCGACGGGCACCACTCTTGACGCGCACAATATCGTGCTCTCCAACCCGGAGACAGGCGAGTACAGCCGGCAAACGAATATCCCCGGGGCGATTGCGCATCCCATCGGCCAGCCCTGAACTGTAACCTTTTCCCGGTGCTTTCCATTCTTAAGCACGTGGAAAGCACCGGACCCGCACAAGCAGCCGTTCCGCCATGCGCCCTTCGCACAGCGGCAGATTGAGCCAGCATCCACAAAGAATTTCCTTGCAACACTTCCTCGCCAGGGCCGCATAGGCCCAAAACAAAAACTCCCAGGTTAATCGTCTCACGGTCACAGTTCAACACACCTCCCGTGGGTTGCCATACGGGCACAAAGCCTGTAGGATGGGCGCAAATGTCGCAAGACGGAGAAACACGATGATCCAGCGCCGCAGTTTTCTTTCACTCGTGGGTACAGGCCTTACGGGCGCCGCAGCACTCCTGCTGGAGAAGCATCCGACGTTGGCGGCCACGGCTTCCCGTGAAGACGGAAACCAGGTTCAATCTCCCTGTGGGAACGCCATGGCTGATCCGCCGTGGAAACATCTCTCCAGCGCTCAAGGCGATCTGCCCGTCCCGGAAACCTCCGACCAGCAGACCGGATCGATGGTGGGCGATATCGACGGCGACGGGCGAACCGACTTCGTGCTGACCAATCGCGTCAAAGGAAACGCCGCGATCTGGATGCGGAATACGCCTGAAGGCTGGCAGCAGCACATTATTGATCCGGGGCCGCTGAATATTGAAGCGGGTGGAACACTGTTTGACGTCGATGGGGATGGCCGCCTGGATGTGATTGCCGGGGGCGACAGCACCAGTAATGAAGTCTGGTGGTGGCAGAATCCTTATCCCGACTACAGCCGTCCCTGGAAGCGCCGCGTGATCAAGCAGTCCGGCAAGAACCAGCATCATGACATGTTAGTCGGTGACATCCTCAACGAGGGACGCCCGCAGCTCGTTTTCTGGAACCAGGGCGCCCGGGCCCTGTTTCTGGCGCGAATTCCCAGCCATCCGCGCGAGCAATCATCTCCCTGGGATATTCAGCCGATTTTTCAGGCCGGGGCTCCCATGGAGGGCCTGGCCATGGCGGATATCGACGGCGACGGCGTGGTGGAAGCGGTTGGGGGCGGGCGCTGGTTCAAGCATGAAGGGGGCCTGAAGTTCACGCCCCACCTGATTGATGACACGCAGCAGTTTTCGCGGGCGGCGGCGGGAAAACTGATCCGGGGCGGACGGCGCAGCCAGGTGGTGTTCTGCAGCGGCGATGGCTGCGGCCGCCTGAAATGGTACCAGCAGTCGGACAGCGGAAGCTGGACCGCCCACGATCTGCTGGGTGAAGACCTGGTGCATGGCCACTCGCTGAGAATCGGCGATGTGGACGGCGACGGCAACCTCGACATCTTCTGTGCGGAGATGGCCAAGTGGTGCGGATGGACCCGCACCGTGGACTATCCGCGCGCGCATTTCTGGGTCTTCTATGGAGACGGCAAGGGGAACTTCCGCAAGACAACGATCGCTCTGGGCGGCCACGGCACGCATGAGGCGCAACTGGCTGATTTTAATGGTGATGGCAAACTCGATATCCTGGGAAAACCGTACATGGCGGGGGCGCCCGGGGTCGATCTCTACCTGAATCCCGGCCACCCCGGCGCCTGACCGATTTTTTGGGGCGCAACACACAAAAATCAGCCGGCGCGCAAGTGCGACCCGTAAGCCACGAGGCTGCTTTCCTGGCCAGCCGCCCCATTTATCTTGGCACCAATAGTATTTTTGGTAACCATTGAAGCCTACTTGGGTGTAAATTATCACTTGTTTCAAGGCGCTGGCGCAAGCTTGACCTCTGCGGTAGAATGCAGCCCTTGTAAGAATTGGAATCTTTTGATGACGACGGTCGGAAATCCGGTGGGGAGAAGCAGAGCTCGGATTTGGCCGCTGGTAAGCAGGCGCCATGATCCTGGGTAGACACAAGAAGCAAGAATTGACGAAAGGAGATCGTATGACGGCCGATAACGGACCCACCACGGTACTGGCAGGTTTTGAGATCCTGCTTGAAGAGATGGAGACGGAAATCGAGTTTATCAATCAAGCCGGATCCCGAGCCTTTGCGGGACGCGACTATGAAGGAGCGCGGCAAATCCTCGAGCGTGCAGACCAGGCCTCGACTCTTCGCGAGAAGCTTGCGGAACTGCGCGCTGAATGGGAGAAGGTCACTCCAGCAGTCGCGGCTGACAGCGGAAGTATCAAGAGGAACGGATCCCACGACCTCAGCCGTTTGCGCCGGGGCATTCGAACCCGGGAAACAGTTTATTTCAAACCGATTCTGCAGGTCCTGAGCCAGATGGGTGGCGCCGGCCAGATGGATGAAGTTCTGGATCGCCTTCCCAAGGTCATGAAGGGAACGCTGACCGAAGTCGACTTTGAACCCCTGGCCGCCACTTCCGATGTGCCCCGCTGGTGGAATACCGCGCAATGGGCCCACAACTCAATGGCGCAGGCAGGCCTTTTGAAAACCGACTCGCCGCGCGGTGTTTGGGAATTGTCGGAAGCCGGGCATAAGCTGATCGCGGAGTTCAATTCGTAGGCCCGCCGCAGCCGTAAGAACGGCCATCGCGCGGGACAGGAAATTCTTCCCGCCCGATCCCGGATTGTGAGAGTGCCGGCGATACCACGGCTGGCAGAACTCTGGTGTCACGTGTGGGCCTGCTGCTCGCCACGGGATTTTTTTGGGGATGGCACGCCTGCAGGTTTGCGGCCGCTTCGTTTGAGCCGTGCGGAGGCCGGGCATTGCCCCATCACGCGCCATCTCACAGGCGGACCTCTAACATGCTGTTGAAAAACTTTTTAAGCGATGTCATCCTGAGCCCGTTCGCCCTCCACTTGTGAACGGCCCTGAACGGAGTGAAGGGGCTCAGGATAAACTCCGCGAAGGATCTGCTTAGTTTGTTTTCCAGAAGATCCAGCAGATGCTTCGCGGAGTTTACCCTGAGCAGAAAGCAGATTCCTCGCTACGCTCGGAATGACAAGCGAAGGGCTCAGCATGACGGATGGCCTTTTTCAGCAGCCTGCTAACGTTCCGCGGGAGGCAGCATGATTCATCAAAAAGCGATTCGCAGATTACCCGGACAATGGGTCCTGCTGGCGTTCCTGCTGGCGCTTACGCCGGCTGCCGGCGTGCGCGCCGCGGACCAGGTCAGGATCGCTTCCGGCACCCTCCAGGGCACAACCCTCCCCGATTCAAACATCCGAACTTTTCTGGGCATTCCTTTCGCCGCCCCGCCCGTGGGCAAACTGCGCTGGCAGGCGCCGCAGCCCGTTCAACCCTGGGATGGAATCCGAAAAGCCGATGCCTTCGGCCCGCGCTGCATGCAGCGAAATATCTATTCGGACATGATCTTCCGCGACCAGGGGCCGAGCGAGGATTGCCTCTACCTGAACGTCTGGACCCCAGCCCAATCCGCTGGCGAGCGGCTGCCCGTCATGGTCTGGATTTTCGGCGGCGGCTTCCAGGCCGGTTCACCTTCTGAGCCCCGCCAGGACGGTGAAAATCTCGCCCAAAAGGGCGTGGTGGTTGTCAGTTGCAATTATCGCCTGGGAATTTTCGGGTTCTTTTCCGACCCCGCGCTGGCGAAGGAGTCGCCGCACCACGCTGCCGGCAACTACGGCCTGATGGACCAGATCGCGGCGCTTCGGTGGGTCAGGGAGAACATTGCCGCCTTTGGCGGCGACCCGCACAACGTCACCATCTTTGGCGAATCGGCGGGAGCCTTTTCGGTCAGCGCCATCATGGCTTCGCCCCTGGCGCACGGACTCTTCCAGAAAGCGATTGGAGAAAGCGGCGCGTTCTTTGGCGCCGGGCCGGACTTGCACAGCCTGGAACCTCTTTCGAAGACCGGACAGGCCGGGGATAAGTTTGCCAAAGCTATCGGAGCCGCTTCGCTGGCTGACCTGCGGGCCATTCCGGCCGCCAGGCTGTCGGAGGAATCCGCCAGGGGCCATTTCTGGCCGAATATTGATGGCTACGTGCTTCCCCAGGACGTCAATACGATTTTTGCCGAAGGCCGGCAGAGCCACGTGCCTCTTCTGGCAGGCTGGAACAAGGACGAAAATTCTTCGCCCCTCTTCTCCGGCGAAAAACCCACCGCCGCAAAGCTGGTCAAGATGGTCAAGGCGCGGTACGGGCCGGAGGCCGGCGAAGCGCTCAAGTTCTATCCCCACGCCACCGAAGCGGAGACCCGCGAGTCGCTCAAGGATCTGGCCAGCGAATTCTTCACCGTTTACGACACCTGGAAGTGGCTTGAGATGCAGAACAAAACCGGCGATTCGCCCGTCTACCGCTACCTTTTCACGCGCACGCC
>Ga0307372_10011801_pt1 | contig 11574 bp, 13 predicted proteins | sample OX1MG_FD_202533 | JGI IMG/M metagenome (GOLD analysis project Ga0307372, IMG submission 202533) | Soil microbial communities from Risofladan, Vaasa, Finland - OX-1 | ecosystem: Environmental > Terrestrial > Soil > Coastal area > Acid sulfate soil | place: Finland: Risofladan, Vaasa | collected...
CCCAGAAATAGGCGAGGAATTTCAGGTATGGATTCTCCTTCCGTGCTTCGATCTCGTTCGGCCCGTACTGAGCCAGCCGTTTCTGTGCTTCGGCTTGACTCAAGCCCTCTGGCGATGAACCCAGCCTCTTCTCCACTTCGGGTAGGGGAAGGGATTGCAAATCGCTCATCGCGTCGGGCTGCGGTCCCGGTTCGGACTGAGAGGCCGCGGGTCGACGGGAGGCAGGTTTCCTACTGCTCACTGGGAGGGGTGCCCGTGGCAGCCGCTAACGCAGTCGGGTCCATCCCGCCCGGCCCACGCAGGACGTATGCGACGCCGACAGCCACGATGGCTCCCACGGTCGGTCCCACCAGGTAGATCCAGAAGTTGGCAAAGGCAAGCGTGACGAGATCCGGTCCGAAGGAGCGCGCCGGGTTCATCGACGCACCGCTGATCGGGCTCGCCCAGAGCCCGGCGAGGCCGATGTAGCCGCCCACGGCCAGCGCCGATAGTCCCCCGACGTTCTGGGCGCCGGAGGCAGTGCCCAGGATGGTGCTCGCCAGGCCCAGTGTCAGGACCGCTTCGATCAATGCCGCCTGCCCTCCAGTGATGCCGGGACCCGGCTCGGTGGCTCCGAGGCCTCCGCCATTGCCCAAGACTGCCCAGAGGAAGAGGCATGCGAGTGCCGCGCCCAGGAGTTGCGCCACCACATATGCGGGGACCCGACGCCAGGGGAAATCCCGACGCATCGCGAAAGCGAGGCTGACCACGGGGTTGAGGTGGGCCCCTGAGGCCTTCCCCATAAAGAGGATGACCGCCATCACGGTGAGCCCCGGAGCGACAACCTCGGCCGACCGGCTCACCGCCCCCATGGCTGAGCGCGGCAACCACCCCGCCTCCCGCCGCCGCCACCACCAGCAGGAATGTGCCGAACAGCTCCGAGGAAAGGCGTCGCCACTCCAGGCTCGTGTCCTGAAAGGCGGCGACGCGGTCGTCTATGGCTCTGACCACCGGGCTAACCTCGACGGCTGGATGACGAGCTGGCGTAGGCCTTTCAGATCCTACGCTGCACCAGCCAGAACGGTCGCGGACAATTGCCACGATGCTTGAGGCGAATACCGAAGCGTTCGTCGCGCTGCTCTTGATCAGTGCGACTGTCGCAGTGATCATCAAGCGGGTCCCCGTCCCCTATGTCGTCGCGCTCGCCGTCGTTGGATGCGTCGGAGGGGTGGTCTTCGGCGAGGGGCGAATCATCCTTACTCCATCACTCATTCTCTTCATCCTTCTTCCGGGCCTGCTCTTCGAGGCGGCCTTCAACCTGCAATGGCCGCGATTGCGGAGCGGCGCCATCCAGATACTCGCTCTAGCAACCATCGGAGTGCTGGTCACGACGGCCGTGGCGGGTCTGCTCGGGCACCTGTTGCTTGGACTCAGCCTCGGAGGGGCGGTGGTGTTCGGGGCGGTGCTCGCGCCGACAGATCCGGTTGCAGTCGTGGCGGTCTTCCGCAGGCTTGGCCTGCCGAGCCGCCTTGTGACCATCGTTGAGGCGGAGAGCCTGGTGAACGACGGAACCGCCGTCGTTCTCTTCTCGATCGCGTTGTCCGCTGCAACGGGAGCGACGACCAACCCGCTGTCGGTGCTGCTCGAGTCACTCCGCCTTGCCGGCGGCGGGGTGGCTCTCGGCCTCGCGATCGGGCTCGCCCTGTCGTGGGTGACCGTCCACATCGATGACCGTCAGATCGAGATCACGATCACGGCTGTGTGCGCCTACGGGACATACCTGGTCGCGGAGCGTGCCCAGGTCTCAGGAATCCTCGCAGTTGTCGCCGCTGCCGCCACGATGGGTAACTATGGGCGCACTCACGGGATGTCGCCGCGAACGGCGGCAGCCGTCGACATCTTCTGGGACTACCTGGCGTTTCTCCTCAACTCGGCGACATTTCTGCTCATTGGTTTCGCCGTTCCCTGGCAGGATCTCACGTCCAATCTGGGCGCCATCGCGGCCGCCTTTGCAATCCTCATGCTCGGTCGTGCGGTCGGCGTGTACGCCGTCCTCGGTGCACTTCGTCCCTTCGGCCAGCATCTCTTCATGCGCTGGCAGCATCTGTTGGTGTGGAGTGGCCTGCGCGGAGCTGTTGCGATCGCGCTCCTCCTCAGCCTTGCCGACCGTGGGGGCGAATTCGACACGATCCGAAGCATCGCGTACGGGGTGGTGCTGCTTTCGATCCTCATCCAGGGGTCGACCGTCGGAACGGTCAGCCACTGGCTGCTGCCAACTGGTCAAGCGTCACGCGCATAGGCGAGTCAACGTCGTGAGCATGGTGTGGGGACGTGTGGGCCCGCCGCTGGCGCGCCGGCCACGAGCGAGAGCACGGCGGCTTAGGTCCGAGACTGGCTCCGTCGAACAGTGAGGGCCACCATGGCCGCCGGTTCCTCAGATCGAACCAGCGAAGGTGTTGCAGTCGGCCGGCCGGCCGCTGTCGAACCCGGTGGCGAGCCAGTGCTGCCGTTGCGCCGACGAGCCGTGCGACCACTTCTCCGGCTCGACCTGGCCGGCGCCGAGCTGCTGAAGGAAGTCATCGCCGGCCGCCGCGGCCGCCGCGAGCGCTTCGTCAAGATCGCTGGGCTCGAGCAGATTGCGTTCATATATGGAGTGAGCCCATACCCCGGCCAGGCAATCCGCCTGCAATTCAACGCGCACTGAAAGCCCGTTGGTGAGAGCAGGGTCCTGCTGGTCGGCGCGCGCCACGCGCTGCGTGATACCCATCAGGTTCTGGATGTGGTGCCCCATCTCGTGGGCAGCGCAACGCTGGGTAGGATTCATCAACCGAGTGCGGCGTCGCAGATCAGCCGGGAAGCCCTGGCGAAGCGCGATGGCATCGTTCCCGGTCACCAGTCGGCTGTTCGTTACGCTTCAACTGTGCATTGTGGTGCGATGATGGCGACGACACCCTGGACTAAGCGCACTGCTGGGTCGTGCCTGTGACCCAGGGCACCGCACACCGCTCTGCGCACGGCTATCTGCCAATCAGCAGTTACGGCCTGATCGGCGACTGTCGCAGCGCTGCCCTGGTCGGCGCCGACGGAAGCGTTGACTGGCTGTGTCTCCCGCGCTTCGACGATCCCTCACTGTTCGCCCGCATCCTCGACGCCCGCGGTGGTGGCTCCTGGCAAATCCGACCCAGTGGGAGGCATGGTGCCAAGCAGCAATATCGCGACCGCTCCAATCTGCTCCGGACCGTCTACTCGACGTCGAGTGGCGTGGTCACGCTGCTGGACTTCATGCCGGTCACCGCACCCGAGGTTGAGGATCGTGCTCGCGCCCGAAGTGAACCTCGGCTGGTTCGCTTGATCGAGTGTCTGAGCGGGCAGGTGGATCTTGAGTCGGTCATCGATCCCGCACCCGACTACGGTCGTGCTCCGACCAGATTTATCTCCAGTTCCGGCCATTTTCACGGCGACGCCGGACCTCATCACTTCTGCATTCAATCGTCGCTCCCGCTGATTCGGCCGCGACAGCACTTCACTATCAGAGCGGGCGAGACGATCGCCTTCGGCCTGCGCGTGAGCCGCGCTGGGCACTGCAGCCAACGGAAGTGGAGTGCGGCTCATGCGCAGCAGTTGGCTCGCGACACGCAGGAATATTGGTGGCGTTGGATTGGTGGTTGCACCTACGAGGGTCCGTTTCAAGAGCATGTCTGGCGATCGGCGCTGGCGCTGAAACTGCTGACCTACGCGCCGACCGGCGCGATCATCGCGGCGCCCACGACCTCGCTCCCGGAGCGGATGGGCAGCTATCACAACTACGACTATCGATTCACGTGGCTGCGCGATGCGGCGTTTACCCTCTACGCCTTCTTCCAGCTCGGGCTGATCCATGAGGCTGACGCCTTCTTCAAGTGGTTACGCTTGATCGGGCTCGACCATCCCAAGCACGACATTCCCAACCTCTACACCTTGGACGGCCGGGCAACCGCGCCGGAGTCCACCCTCGACAACCTGTCCGGCTATCGCGGTTCACGACCGGTTCGGATCGGTAATGCCGCGGCCAATCAACTCCAGCTGGACATCTATGGTGAGTTGCTCGACTCAGCCTATCTGTACGCGCGATTCGGCGGGGTGATCACCCGAGCCATGTGGGATGAGCTCCGCCCGGTGGTCGAGCTGGCGATCGAGCGATGGACAGAACCCGATCGGTCGATCTGGGAACCGCGCGCCGGTGATCAGCACTACACGTACAGCAAACTGATGTGCTGGGTTGCCGTGGACCGTGGATTACGAATTGCCCGTCACTTCAAGCTGCCGCATCACGAGCGCCTGTGGGTGAAGACACGTCGCGAGATCCACAGCACCATACAAAAGCGCGGCTGGAATCCGCATCTTGGAGCCTTCACCCAGACGCTCGACGGCGATACCCTCGATGCAGCCGTGCTCCGCATGAGCCAGACGCGATTCTTACCCGATCACGACATTCGCATGAAGAAGACGGTCGCGGCCGTTGGCACGAAGCTGAGTGACGGCGGCGTGCTGGTGCGCCGGTATCTTCGGAGCCCGCGCGATGAAGGCAAGGCCAGCGCCGAAGGATCGTTTCTCATGTGCTCGTTCTGGCTCGCCGACGCGATGGCGCACGTCGGCGAATTGGATCAGGCGCAGTCGCTGTTCGAGCGCCTGTTGGCGCTCGGGTCACCACTCGGGTTGTTTGCCGAAGAGGCCGACTCGGTCACGGGCAGCCTGCTCGGTAACTATCCGCAGGCGTTCACGCATCTCGCGCTGGTGGGCGCGGCGGTCAACATCGAACGCGCCCGCAACGGCACGCTCGGCGAGAAGGGACTGCCCGCGCGCAGTGTGGCTGCGAAGGCGCGGACCGGTCACGGGCGGCGCATTCAGCCGGTGCCCGAACACTCCGCGCCGGCCCGGAACCCGCGAAACCCATAGGTGATCGCGAGGATCCGTGACGGGTGTGCTCTGACGGTTCGCCTAGAGCCCGCCCTGTGCGCTCATATACTGCTGCTTCTGTGCAGGGGTCATGCGTGCGTTGAGATTGCCCATAATCCATAACGAGCCAATGACGAGGATGAGAACGACGATGACCATCGCACCGAGCATGTGCAGCCGCCACCGCTGCTGGGTCCTCGTGTTGAGATGAAGAAAAAAGACCAGTTGCACCGCGAACTGGACCATCGCTAGCAGCACCAGCGCTGGTAGGAGGCCGCCGTTCGTGGACGCATGACCGATGACCAACAGATACGCCGCGACTGTCAGAACAATCGATCCCGCGAAGCCGAAGATATACCCGCGTAAGCTGGCACTCCTCATCTCCGCCGGAAGGATGCTCGGCCCAGCATGGTCGCTCATACTCGCGCAGCCCCCATGAGATACACGATCGTAAAGATAAATATCCAGACCAAGTCGAGGAAGTGCCAGAAGAGGCTCAGGAGCGTGAGCCTTCGTACATTGCCCCTCGTGAGACCGGTCCTGCGAACCCGCACCACGAGCACCGCCATCCACAGGAGGCCGATCGTGATGTGGAGACCATGGGTCCCGACCAGAGTGAAGTAGGCCGAGAGAAATCCACTCCGCGTCCAGCTGTTGCCTTGGGTCACCAGGCTGTGAAAGTCGGGGACTTCGATGCTTAAGAACACCAGCCCAAGCACAAACGTTGCCGCGAACCAGCCCAGCACCTGTGCCTCGCGGTTACCCCGAGCAGCGAGCACACCCAGGCCATAGGTAAAGCTGCTCATCAGGAGAACAAGAGTCTCCACGAGGACCTCGGGCATGTTGAAAATCTGATAGCCCGCGGGCCCGCCAAAGGTGTTGTCGCGGAGGACCGCATAGGTCGCAAACAGGCCCGCGAACAACACGCAGTCGGTCATGAGGTAGACCCAGAACCCGAAGATCGCTTTGGCATCTACCTCGATGTCGCGTGCGTCCGCATGGCCGCCCGCCGCGAGCTCCGCTGCGCTCACGCGAACTCTACTTGTCGAGCTGACTCGAGCCTAGCTACCTCGGCCGCCGGTATGGTGTACTCGCTGTCGTCGGTACTCGTGGTTCGGATCGCCGCCGTGATGAGAAGCCCGAGCACCGCGAGAATCGTGAGCCAGTAGATATGCCAAATCAGCGTGAAGCCCACCACAAAGGCCAACCCCCCGACGAACATGCCGACGGGGGTGTTTTTCGGCATGTGGACATCGCTGAACACTCGCGTCTCTGAGGGAGCAGCGCCCTGCTGCTTCGCCGCCCAGAATGGATCGCGCCCATGCACGACCGGGATGGTGGCAAAGTTGTACACCGGGGGCGGTGATGTGGTCGTCCATTCGAGCGTTCGTCCATTCCATGGGTCGCCGTCCACGTCGCGGGTTGCAGCTCGTTGGCGGATGCTGACCCCGATTTGGAGGATGAGCAACCCGAGTCCCGCTGCGATGATCAGCGATCCGAGGCCCGAGACGATGAACAGTGGTTGCCAACCGGTCGACGCGGCGTAGTGATCGAGACGCCGGGTCGCACCCATGAAGCCGAGGATGTAAAGCGGCACAAGGACGACGATGAAGCCGATGAACCAGCACCAGAACGAGTACTTCAAGAGCCGTTCGTTGAGTCGGAAGCCGCAGACCTTCGGGAACCAGTAGATCAGACCGGCAAAATCGCCGAAGAGGACGCCGCTGACCAGCATGGTGTGGAAGTGCGCGACCAGGAACAGGCCGTTGTGCAACTGGAAGTCGATCGCTGGCATCGCCAGCATAACACCTGCGACCCCACCGATGGTAAAGAGGCCAACGAAGCCCATAAACCAATACATCGGGGCCGCGAGTTCGATTCGCCCGCGGAACATCGTCGCAAGCCAGTTGAAGATCTTGACGCCGGTGGGGACCGCGATGATCATGGTCATGATGCCGAAGAAGCCGTTGACGTCCGCGCCCGCACCCATGGTGAAGAAGTGGTGCACCCAGACCGAGAAGGCGAGAATGGTGATCGCCACGAGGGCCGCGACCATCGACGCGTAGCCGAACAGCGGCTTACGGGAAAAGGTCGCCACCACTTCTGAATAGATGCCAAAGGCGGGGAGAACGAGGATGTAAACCTCTGGATGCCCCCACGCCCAAATCAGATTGACGTACATCATCACATTGCCACCACCAGCGGCGGTGAAGAAGTGCGTCCCGATGGCCCGATCGAGGAAGAGAAGGGCGAGCGTGACGGTCAGAATTGGGAAAGCAAACATGGCAAGAAACATGCTGCACAAGACGCTCCATGCAAACATGGGCATCTTCATCAACGTCATTCCCGGACAGCGCATCCTGAGGATCGTGACAAAGAAGTTGACGGCCGCGAGCAGGCTGCCGATGCCGGCAATCTGAAGGCTCCAGATCCAGTAACTGACCCCAACCCGGGACTGTATTGCAGCTCCGAGAGCGGAGGGTACGCCAACCACCCGGCTGCGGAGAATTGGCCAATTCCCAGAGACACATTGACGAGGGCCATTCCCGCAGCAAAGAGCCAGAAACTCGTCGCATTGAGGAAGGGAAAGGCGACGTCGCGGGAGCCGATCTGCAGCGGCAGGACGAGGTTGATGATGCCGAACATCATCCCCATGGCGACAAAGAAGATCATGATCGTCCCATGCGCAGAAAAGAGCTGTTGGAACATGCTGGTAGGGATGACACCCTGTGACGAGCCCACTGAAGTGGCCTGCTGGAGACGCATCAGCAGTACGTCAGCACCGCTGCGGACGAGCATCGTTATGGCAACGAGGATGTACATCACCCCAAGTCTCTTGGGGTCGACCGTCGTCAGCCACTCACTCCAGAGCCAACGCCACCGTCGCTTGTAGGTGACGAGCGCTGCCAGCGCAATGATCGCCAGAAGCATGCCGACGACCGCGCCCTCGGTGATCAGAGCATGAAGGAACGCACCCCAGGTGAGGCGTCCTGTGACCTCATTCGCGAGGATCATGCGGTGCCCATGACGTTCCGGTGCGCATTAGCTCGTCCCCGGCGCCATGATCATCGGGGGGCTTCCCGGCGCCATGCTCATAGAGCCGCTGGCCGGCGTCATGTATCGCAACATGATCGACGAGAAGAGCGCCGCATCGTTGTCGGTGAAACACGAGATGGGCGCGTTCTCGGTGGGCCGAGCGAGTACCGAGTACGCTTGCTGGTTGAGCGCCTTAGGTGAACGCTGGGCCGCAGTAATCCACTGTCGGAAGGCAGGCATGGATCTGGAGCTGGTCGTAAAAGTCATCCCAGAAAACCCGGCTCCGCTGATATTTGCTGACCACCCGCGGAACGTTCCCGCGGAGCTTGTCTCCAGGTGGAGCTGGGTCTGCATACCTGGCATGGCATAAATCTGCCCGCTCAGCTGTGGTATCCAGAAGGAGTTCATCGGCGCATCCGAGGTGAGGAACAGATCGACTGGCGTGTCACGGGGGATACCCATCCCGTTGACGCACGCGACGTGCTGGTCGGGATAGATAAAGAGCCACTTCCAGTCCATTGACACAACCTGGATCGTCAACGCCTGAGTTTTGGAGGCGAGGGGCTTATAGGGATCCAAACTGTGCGAGCTGTTCCAGGTAATGATCGACAGGACCACGATGAGCGCGGAGGGATAGATCCACCAGGCCGTTTCAAAGCGCTTGCTGCTGGCGAGGGTTGGTGAATACTGTGCCTTGGTGTTGCCTTCGCGGTACTTCACTGCGAACGCGACAACCAGACCTAGCACTGGGATGACGACCAACAGACTCAGCAGTGCCGTGATGATGATGAGGTGCTGCTCTTGAGAAGCAATCGGTCCCTTTGGCTCGAGCACTGGGATATCGACGCTGCGCAAATAGGCGGCCAGGGCCACGAGCGCGCCACCGATCGCCAGCACCAGTAGGGCGACGGCGGCTAGAACACGTTTGGATCTCCCGATGACGGGCATGTTGACTCCAAGTCCAGCGCGTGTCAAATCTCCGGGGCGGCCCATTCAGCCGGTGCGAAACACCCCGCGCCGACTCAGAACCCGCGAAACTCATAGACGCGCGACGGCTCCGCACCATCAAGAAGGTTCCTCGATGACGTCATCGGGACCGTTGCCGTGAAACTGACACGTTGGTTTTAATGCCGAACTGTACTCCCTCCCAGTGGGCGGGTGGCACTGCGCCACCCGCTCACCCCATCTGGTCGTTGATGTGGCGCGAACAAGGAGCGCAGTGCGGCCATCGGAGAGTCGCCTAAGCTCGGCAGCCTGAAGGCTCCGGATGCACCGGCCGCAGGCCTGCCTGGTGCACCCGTGTCGCGTGTTGACCGGCGCGGCAGACTGAACTTGATCCCAGGAGAACCGTGGCGTATACTGAAGAGCCAGTATGAAACTGACGGGTCAGTTTGCGCCCCAAGGTCATGTCGACAGCGCTCACACCGGAGGTTTCGAGATGAGCACGACCTTTGCCACGGACATCGAACAAGAGCGTACTAAGCAGAAGCGATGAAAGCGTGAGGAATGCATGGCGCTGAATCCGTACGAATCGCCGCGAGGGAGGATGCGTGCTCGCGCCGAGACGACGAGACGTCAGTTCCTGATGATCATGGGTGGGCTCGCTGCCGTCGGCGCCAGCCACTTCGGAAGCATCAAGGTCCTCGGCTTCATGTTCCCCCAGGCCTCCGGCAATGCGCCTGCTCTGTTCAAGACGGCGTTCACCTTCGACCAGCTGACCGGCGGTGTTGTGAATGGCAAGGCAGTCACGCCGGTGAACGTGCTCTCCCAGACGGACAAGCGCGTGACCGTGGTGCTGGATGACGCCGGTATTTACGCCGTGCTGCTCATTTGCACGCACCTTGGCTGTACCCCCAACTACGTCACGGACATCGTCACCGGGTCTGGTGTATCCACCTCGGTGGCGGATGCACGCGGGGTGCGTACCCCTGCGCAGCGGCTTCCCAACGGCTGGGCCTGCCCCTGCCACGGTAGCCGCTACTTCATCGACTCCACTAACTTCTACGGTCCGGCACCGCGGCCGATGGACTGGGTCAACATCGAGGTCACCCCGGACGGCTTCTTCGCGGTCGACCGAGCGGCGCTGGTTGCCACACGTGGTCCCGGGAACAACACGCCACCGGAGTGGCGGCTGCTCGTCGACACGAAGAAGAGCAATGGCAAGACCTTAGGGGTTTAGAAGGCGGGTTAGATACTGTTTTCGGCCGGGATATGATCGGGCTCGATTGCGGCCCCAAGCAGCCTGAAAGTTGAACTGATACCGTTTTCTCAGACGGTTTGTCAGCGAACCGACTGAGATGGTGATCTGAGCCCGTGAGGTCGGCCCGGGCATGGGACCCGCCCACTAACCGCCATGAAGGCCTTGACTGGCTGGGCACCGTTACTTCATCCGCCATAGCTTGCCGAAGATGACACCGGCGTAGACAACGGTGATCGCCCAAAGCATCAGCACGGCGATCAGCGCCGCCCGGCCACCAACTCCATCGCCATAAACCCACATCGTCGCAATGCCTCCATGGCTTACCTGCAGTGGTCGCGTGCACGAACCTGTCCGCGGCGATAGTCGCCTCTCGCTACCGAGCTCCGCTGCCGGCCACTGATCTCGTGGGCTCGTATTGGCTGCGAGTTTGGCGCTTGCCCCATAACAATTTCCGCAACGCTCGGCCATCTCGTCCGGACGGCTGCCCAAGATGGGGCCGTAAACCCATGTTATAGCCGTTGTGTGGGGACTGGGCTTCAGTGCGACTCGTTCTCCTCCATATCGAGAGGTGTTGAGCGCCGCGAAAGCGCGCTGTTGATCGCCACGCGGACCTCGTTGCCCGTGAGCCGTCTGTGCTCGAGCAAAGCTTCGGCGACCGCGTCGATCGCCTCCGTGTACTTGACCACGAAAGCGTGCGTGCCGATCCGACGCCAGGTGAGCAAGGCTGCACTCTCCGCAGAGTGCCTGCAAAGATATGCCGCGAGGTCGGCTGCGATCTGGCGATCACGCCGGCTGCGGCTCCAGTGCTGGCGTCCGGTCCACACGGCATCGGCTTCGTGCCCGGCAAGGCAGACATCGATCGCTTCCAGCACCTTCACGTAGTCGTCAGGTTTGACGACAGTCTCGGCCGGAGCGCCCTCCTTGAGGACGGGAGAGACGATGCAGCGGCAGGCGAAGTCTCCCGCCGGCTCGATGGTCACGAAATCGATCGAATACCCGAAGTGCCAGGCAGCGACGGCGTGCCCAGCCTCGTGATGAGCAACGCCCGGAAGGTGCATCGAGACCTGCGCTCGATCGATATCACGACGCCGCATGAGCGGCCATGTTGCCACGATCAGCATCGAGACCGCGGCTCTCTCACCGATCCTGCCCCAATGCTTGAGCGGATGTAGTGGCCGCACCCGCCTGTTGCTGCGCTTGTTACGGGTTTGGATTCACGCTCACTCTGCGGTTCAGGGTCCCTTCGCATGAATCATGCCCCCCGAGTCGGTGAAACGGACTGGAGAAGCAGACCATGAACGTCGTTGTCATCGTGATCGTGGCGGTTGGAGCCGTCGTCCTTCTGGGGCTGCTCCTCGAGGCCCAGGCCTCCAAGAGCGTGCCGTCCACCGTGAAGTGCTCGTCGGAGAGCAGACGGCGGCGCT
>Ga0307372_10011805_pt1 | contig 11571 bp, 4 predicted proteins | sample OX1MG_FD_202533 | JGI IMG/M metagenome (GOLD analysis project Ga0307372, IMG submission 202533) | Soil microbial communities from Risofladan, Vaasa, Finland - OX-1 | ecosystem: Environmental > Terrestrial > Soil > Coastal area > Acid sulfate soil | place: Finland: Risofladan, Vaasa | collected...
CGAGCGAGACCCATGACGGACTCGGCCGGCTGACGTCGGTGACCACGCCGATTGACCAGGGCACCGGGTACGCCACCTACACCTACTCCTATCACCTGGACGGGAAGACGCCGCCGGCGGTGACGACGAGCACGCTGCGCGAAGACGGCTCGTACTCGCGGTCGATCAGCATCTACGACGGTTTCGCGCAGCTCAGGCAGGTGCAGGCCACGCCGGCGGACAACTCGGCCGGGCGGGTGATCACCGACATCTTCTACGAGTCGCACGGCTGGGACGTGAAGAAGAACGCTCCGTACTACGACTCGACGACCAGCCCTGACACGACCTTGTTCGTCGCCAACGACAATCAGGTGCCCTCCCAGACCGTCACCGGCTACGACGAGATGGGGCGCGCGACCTCGCAGTCCCTCTACTCACTGGGCACCTTCCAGTGGCAGACAAGCAAGACCTACCTGGGCATGAACCAGGTCGACAGCGCACCGGCGCCCGGTGGCTCGGCGACTACCACGATCGGCAACGTGCTCGGCCAGGAGACCCAGTCCTGGGTCTACGACGACTCGTCTGTCCCGACCGACCAGGCCTCGGACGCGGTGGTCACCGGGTACGGATACAACGCCACCGGCCAGAGCACGTCGGTGACCGACGCGAACGGCAACACCTGGTCGTATGGGTATAACCTGCTCGGCCAGCAAACCTCGGTCACCGATCCCGGCACCGGGACGGCCGGGCCGTCGGGCCAGGCGGGGACGACGGCTTACGCCTACGACCCGGACGGCAACCTCCTGAAGGTCACCGACCAGATGAACAACGTGATCACCTACTCCTACGACACGCTGAACCGGAAGACCGCCGAATACGACGACACGACAGGAACGCCGGTCGAGGTGGCGTCATGGCAGTACGACACGCTGGCCAAGGGACACCTGACGTCATCGACTGTCTATGACTCCAGCGGCCAGGCCTATACCGAGGCGATCACCGGCCTTAACGCCGCATACGAGCCATCCGGCACCGCGATGACCGTCCCCTCTGACGCCGGGGCGCTGGCATCCAGCACCGCCTCGGGCAGCATCACGCAGTACACCACTCAGGTCGTGTACACCCCGCTGACCGGTCTGCCCGAGTACACGGCCTATACCGGCGACGGGCACCTGCCGGCCGAGGTCGTCAACTACACCTACGACCTGGAAGGCCTCCTGACCCAGTACGGCAGCGGAACGCCGTACCTGGACAACACGACCTTCACCCCGCAAGGGCAGGTCGCCTCCGCCACCTTCGGCCCGTACGGCAAGCAGCTGGTGCAGGACTACAGCTACGACGCGGGGACCGACCGGATGCTGGGCAGCGTCACCAGCCTGCAGACCCTGACCCAGCCCGCCGACGTCACGAACTACACCTACGACCCTTCAGCGAACATCACGTCGGTGAGCGACCAGCAGGACGCGACGAGCGGACAGCCGGTCCAGCTGCAGTGCTTCGCATACAACCACTCCGACGAGCTGACCCAGGCCTGGACCGACGCCGGCACCACCGCGACCGCGCCCGAGCCTGAGGTCTCGGGCATCGGCGGGTGTGCCGATACCAGCCCGGCCGCGACGTCAGTCGGCGGCATCCAGCCATACTGGCAGCAGTACAGCTTCGACGCGCTCGGCGACCGGACCCAGGAGATCACTCACGACACCGCCAGCGTGGCGCAGGACACCACGGCGAACGAGACAACCCAGCAGATCGCCTTCACCGGCGCTAACACGACGACAACCCCGTACACGCAGGCCACAGGAACGCAGGGCCAGCCCGATGCCGCGCAGTCCATCGCGGCAGCCGGGCCCGGCGGCACCGCGGCCACGACCAACACCTATAACTCCGACGGTCAGCTGACGAAGATCGCCACGACGACAACCGGCGCGGCACCTCCGGCCGCCCCGCCCGGGGCAACGTTCAAGTACAACGCCGAGGGCGAGGTCTCCAGCGCCACGACGTCGGCGGGCACGACCAGCTATCTCTACGATGCGAGCGGGAACCTGCTGCTGCAGAGCGGGCCGACGGCCACTACCTTGTACGTTGACGGCGGCGCCGAGCAGATCACCGCGACCGGAAGCACCCTGTCGGGCCTGCGCTTCTTCGGCAACTCGCCGGACGGAACTTCGGTCGTCGAGTCGTCGGGCGGGACTGTCAGCTACCAGCTAGCCAACCAGCAGGGCACGGCGCTCGAGTCCGTCAGCGCGTCCACGCTGGCGATCACCCGCCGCTACTACGACCCGTGGGGCAACCAGGTCGGCACCCCGCCCGCGTGGCCGGACAACCACGGCTTCCTCGGCAAGGTCACCGATCCCGCGACCGGCTTCAGCCTCCTCGGCCCCCGCGAGTACGACCCCGTCACCGGCTCGTTCACGTCCCTGGACCCGGTCCTGGAATCAGGTGACTCCCGCCAGATGGGCGGCTACGCCTACGCGGCCGACAACCCCGCCACTGGCAGCGATCCGTCCGGGCTCATGCCGTGCCTGCCAGGCGGACCCTGCGGCAGCATCCAGTGGCTCGAACACTACACAGGCGGCCAGTCCCATTCCCCGGCCCCGGCGCCGGCCCAGAGCCCCAGCATCCCGAGCATCCCTGGCCTGCCAGCCTTCCTGAACGGCTTCGGCGGCTTCGGCGGCCATCTTGTCGGGCCGAGCTGGCAGTACACGATCATCACGCTGGGTCCGGTCACCGTGGTCGATAACCAGTTCGTTACTATAAAAGTCAAGTTCTCGGAATCTATCGGCCATGACACGGGGAGTACTGTCTCCGTGAATCTCGGCTCTAACGGAATGGCGGAAAGCACCAGCGTCAAACTTCCCGACGGCGTCACGGCGACTTTCCCCGTTCCGGACCTCACCGACGCTAATCCCATTTCTGGAGCAATCGGAGGGATCGAACTGGAACATGACATAGTAAGCAAGCAGATCGCCGGCTTCGACTGCACTATGGCCGAATCGGTGAGCCTGGACGGCGAAATCACCCTCAAGCTCACCTGGAGCACCGATCAGCTTGTTCACGGTTTCACGGTATCGGGCGAACTCGACGTGATGGCCAAGGCCAAGCGCCGCGCCCAGAATAACACTCAGGCGGAAGACAGCCAGGACCAGGCCGAGAATAAATCTAAGAAGAATGTCTCGACCAGCGAGGACGGCGTCAAGTTTACGACCGTCAGCCCCTTCGGCTATTCTCCGATATATTCGTTTGCTTTCCTCAATGGAATAGGCGATACGGCTGGCGTTCTCGGGCCGTCAACCGAGAAGCCGAACATGTCGAGCTTGGCAAATCTCTTCGGGCAGCCTCCGGGGACGGGCCAGTCGCCATTCCAGCCGGTCATCAACGAGTTCCCTCAGGTCTGGACGGCATCACCCTAGAGTGGTAAGCACCGGTGAACCGGCGCTACCGCCTTGAGACCCGAGTTCGGCCAACCTAGTGCGCGTTTGATCGCGGCCGTTCGGGAACGTCATCGGGCACGTTCCGCGTCGTTGTCAGCGGCACCGTCGGCCGACCGGGCGATGGATCAGCCGTGGTTGCGGCGATCGAACCCAGGGCATACATCTTCGTGCTCGACGTCGTGGTGGCCGATGCCGTGAAACCTGGCAGTGGCGGTGGCAGGGCTCGCCGTCGCACTGGCCGAACCCGGTGCCGACAGCCTCTGGCGCCGGGGCAGGAAGATGGCGAGCACCGCCGGCCGCGCTGCGGCGAGGCACAGGGCGAGCGTGCGCCCAGGGCTGGCGACCAGCAACTGTCCGGCCCGGCCGGGCCGCAGCGGGCTCGGCGCGGGCGCCGCGTATCCGGGAGGCAAGGAGAGGTCTCGGCGCGGAGGTCTCGGCGCGGCCGGACGGAGCGGGCCGGAAATTGCTTACTCTGAATATCGCTCCGCGATCTCGCATGTTTTGATTGTTTTCCGTCTTTTAGAAAACCTTCAAGAAGCACGGATGGTAACGTCAGATACTCTGCTGGTAACGGTCGATATCGCGGTCTACAACTTTCGATACTCTGGCCGATCTTCCGGATACTAATCTTGCCCTGGGCGCATTAGCCGTTTTACTTTCCTAACGATTGATCGTTTCCGATCGAGGAGGGATCTGCCGTGCGGACCATGCGCCACACCGAGCGTTACTCACCATTCAGCCCCGTACAGCTCAAGGACCGCAGGTGGCCGGATCGCGTGATCACGGCACCGCCCCGCTGGCTCTCGACGGATCTGCGCGATGGCAACCAGTCGCTCGTCCGGCCCATGGACCCGGCACGCAAGCTGGTCATGTTCGACCTGCTGGTGCAGATGGGCTACAAGGAGATCGAGGTCGGCTTCCCGGTGGCGAGCCGGGACGACTATGACTTCGTCCGGCTGCTGATCGAGGAAGACCGGATCCCCGATGACGTGCGGATATCCGTACTGGTTCAGGCCAGGGACGAGCTGATCAAGCGGACCGTGGCGAGCCTGGCCGGAGCGCGGAGGGCCAGCATCCACCTCTACAACGCCACCGCGCCGCTCTTCCGCCAGGTGGTCTTCGGCATGACCCGCGACGAGTGCAAGAGCCTGGGAGTGGAAGGCACTCGCCTGATCATGAAGTACGCCGAGACTATGCTCGGCGACTGCGACCTTGGCTTCGAGTACTCACCGGAGATTTTCAACGAGACCGAGCTGCACTTCGCGCTGGAAGTCTGCGAAGCCGTCATGGACGTCTGGGAGCCGGGGCCCGACCGCGAGATCATCCTGAACTTCCCGGCGACCGTCGAGCGCGCCACGCCCAACATCTTCGCTGACCAGATCGAATGGCTCGACCGCACGATCTCCCGGCGCGAGCACGTCTGCCTGTCGGTACATCCGCACAATGACCGAGGAACTGGCGTGGCAGCCGCCGAGCTTGCCATGCTGGCCGGCGCGCAGCGGATCGAAGGGTGCCTGCTCGGCAACGGCGAGCGGGCCGGCAACGTCGACCTGGTGACGCTCGGCCTGAACCTGTATACCCAGGGCATCGACCCAGGGATCGACTTCTCCGACATCCTGGCGATTCGCCAGGTAGTCGAATTCTGCAACCAGATGCAGGTGCATCCGCGGCATCCGTACGTCGGCGACCTCATCTACACCGCGCTGTCCGGGTCGCACCAGGACGCGATCAAGAAGGGGTTCGACGCCATGGCCAGCGAGGCCAAGGCGAGCGGGACCACGCCGAGCGAAATGCCCTGGCGGATGCCCTACCTGCCGGTCGACCCGGCCGACGTCGGGCGGACCTACGAGGAGATCGTGCGGATCAACAGCCAGTCCGGCAAGGGCGGGGTTGCGTACATCATGGATGCCTGGCATGGCCTGGACCTGCCGGCCGGGCTGCGCGCCGAGTTCGCGCAGGTCGTGCAGAAGGTCGCGGAGGCCGACGGCGGAGAGCTCACGCCTGACGAGATCGGACGGCTCTTCGCCGGCGAGTACCTGGACAGGTCGGTGTCGATCGAGTCGCTGGAATCGCTCGCGTTCCCGCTGGCGGTGACCCTGTATGTGACAGGTCAGCCGGACGAGGCCGGAGCGCGAGGCGTGCGCGAGGTGACCGACTGCCTGATCGCCCGCGGCTCCGACGTCCGCGTGGTCCGCGGCGGCGACTCAGCCGATCGCGACGTGCACACCGCCTACGCGGAGTGCGTCATCGGCGGTCGTGCCGTCTGGGGGGCCGGACGCGGAAACGACGTGCGGATCGCGTGCTACGCGGCGGTCGCGACAGCCTTCGCCCGGGCCAGCGAAGCGGCGGGTGCCGGAGGGCAGCAGGCGTGACCGCGGCACTGCGTCGGGACGAGGCACCGCGCCAGGACGAGGCACGCATCCTGCGGGCTCTTCTCGACGAGGCGATTCGGGGCGAGGGCCACATCGCGGTGGTAAGCGGGGCTGCGGGAATGGGCAAGAGCGGCCTGCTGGCCGCTCTTGCCGACCAGGCAGCGAGCTGCGACGCAGTGTCCTTGGTAGCGTGCTGCTCGCCGGCCGAAGCGGAGCTGCCGTTCGCGGTGATGGGGCAGCTCCTGCAGGGCGCGCCGCTCACCGCTGCCGACCGCGACCGGGCACCGGACCGGCTCGACGAGGACGTGCGCAACTCACTCGCGCCAGCGGCATCGAGTGTCGCGCAGTCGCTCTGCGACGTGGTGCTCGGCCTGGCCGGACGTCGGCCGGTACTGCTGGCCGTGGACGACGTCCAGTTCGCCGACGAGGCTTCGCTGCGGTGCCTGTCGCACATCGTCCGCCGCATCCGGCGCAGCCGCGTCCTTGCGGTGTTCAGCCAGCAGGAAGTCGCCTGGCGCGCGCCGGGCGACTTCCAGGCCGAGCTGTTGCGCCAGCCGCGGTGCCAGTACCTCCGGCTGGCCCCGCTCGGCGGAACCGACGTGGCCCAGATCGCCGCCGCAGCCCTTGGCCAGGACGTGGCCGCGCGGATCGCACCCCGGTGGCTCGCACTCAGCGGCGGTAATCCGCTGCTGGTGCACGCCCTGGTTGCCGACTATCCCGAGCCGGGGGAGGCCTACGGCAGGGCGGTACTGTCCTGCCTGAGCTGCGCCGATCCGGTGCTGTCCCAGATAGCGGCCGGGCTGGCGGTACTCGGCGGCGGCGACGACCTCGGACGCGTGGTCCGGCTCGACGCCGAGGTGCTCGGTCCTGGCCTGGACGCCTTGTGCGCCGCGGGCGTGGTCGGTCCCGACCACCGCTTCCGGCACCCGAGAGCCCGCTCGGCGATCCTGGCGAGCCTGCACGCGGACCTGCGCGGCGAGCTGCACGAGCGGGCCGCGCAGGCCGCTTTCGGCAGCGGTGCCGACGCGGAATTGGTCGCCGGGCACCTGCGGTCGGCCGCACGCGGCGCCGGCCCCTGGGCGGTGCCCGTGCTCCAGGAAGCGGCGCGGTCAGCACTGGACGACGGCAGGATCGCGGCGGCCGTGGACTACCTCAAGCTCGCGCAGGACGCCTGCCCTGACGACCAGCACCGGGCCGCGATCAAGACGACGCTGGTCCGGGCCGAATGGCGGATCAACCCCGGCGTTCCCAGCTCGCATCTGACCGAGCTGATCGGTGAGCTCGGCCAGGGCCATCTGGGCGGCGCCGACATGGTCGTGCTCGCCAAGGCGCTGCTGTGGCATGGCCGGATCGACGACGCCGAAGACGTGCTGCGGCAGCTCGGCAGCTTGCGCACCGACGAAGGCGAGAGTGCCGCCGCCCAGACGGCTGCCGAGCTCAGCGCCGTCCGGCCGTGGCTGCGCTGCACCTATCCGCCGGTCGTCGAACTGCTCCCCGCGGCTCCGTCGGCCAGCCTGGTGCCGCCGGCGGCGACGGTTCTGCACCGGCAGGAAGCGGCGACAGCCTTGGTGGCCGTGCTGACCGAGGGCCGCAGCGACGGCCTGCTGCCCGGCCTGGAGCGGATCCTGCGCTACTCGCGGCTGGACGACATGTCGATGGATGCCGTGGAGTGCGCGCTCCTGGCGATGACTTTCGGTGCCCATCTCGACGACGCTGCCCGGTGGAGCGAAGTGTTCTTCGAGGAAGCAGTCACGCGCCGGGCGCCGAGCCGTGAGGCGAGGCTGGCCGCGATCCTGGCCGAGATCGCCTTCCGCAGGGGTGACCTGCCAGAGGCGAGACGATACGGAGAGCTGGCACTACGGCTGATCCCGTTTTCCGGCTGGGGCGTGGCCGCCGGGGCACCGGTGTCGGTGCTCGTGCTCGCGCTGACCGCCATGGGCCGGCTGGAAGACGCTGCCGAACTCGTCCGGCGGCCGGTGGCGCAGGAGATGCTGCGGACGAGGTACGGACTGCAGTACCTGTACGCCCGGGGTCAGCACCAGCTCGCGGCCGGCAACGCCCCGGCCGCGGCGGCTGACTTCAAGGTCGTCGGGGGCCTGATGCGAACCTGGGCGCTCGACTGCCCGGGTCTGGTCAACTGGCGGCTAGCCGCGGCCGAGGCGCTGCTGCGCGTCGGCCAGCGGCGCCAGGCCAGGGAACTCGTCGACGAGCAGCTCAGCAAGGCAGCCTCGCTCTCCGGTCGTGAGCACGGCGCCACCAAGCGGTTGGCCGCCTTGACGGGTGAGATCGGCAACCGGTCCCTGCTGCTGCGCCAGGCTGCCGACTTGCTCCAGGATTCCGGTGACCGGTACGAACTGGCCCGCGCGCTGGCGAGCCTGGCGGCTGCCTACCACAAGTCTGGTGAATCGCGCCGGGCACGCACGGTACGCACGCAGGCACTGGCACTAGCTCAGGAATGCCAGGCCGAGCCGCTTGTCCGCAAGCTCTCGGCTGAGTCAGAACCGGCGGAGCGGTCCGAGCCTGGCACACTGAGCGAGACCGAACGGCGGGTAGCCGATCTGGCCGCTATCGGCTATACCAACCGTGACATCTCCGACAAGCTCTTCATCACCGTCAGCACCGTGGAGCAGCACCTGACCAGGATCTACCGGAAACTCAATCTTCGCGGCCGAGGCGACCTGGCACGAGCGCACTGTTCACCGCTCGCGGGACAGTCGCGGTAGCAGCCGGGTGCCTGGTCAGGCAGTGCCTGACCAGGCACTGCCTGGGTTGGCACCGGGGTTGGCTGCCTGGTTCGGTCGCCGGGGTTCGGTCGCCGGGGTCGGTCGCCGGGGTCGGCTGTCACAGCTGCCGCGACCGCGGCGCCGCGGTGCTAAATGGGCGTGCCGGGCCAGTCGTACGCGGCTACGGCTTTGGTCACTGACCTTGACAATTAGTCGTGATGTGCCGTAAAGTCACTCTATTCGCCGCGTCCGACGATCGGTGTGCAAAAAATGAAGAAAGTAGCTTCGTTGCGCTTTTCGGTCTGGCTCTTTCACCAATAACAAACCAGGCTATGGAGACGCATAACGATCCTGCGGCGTCTGAGAACGTCCAGCCGACTGATGCTTTAATGCGCGATCTCATCGAGTCGCAACGCAACGAGATACTGCAGGCCTATGCCCAGGCACTCGGTGAGTCGGCGAGCCGGCTTGCGCAGGACTCAGCTGCCCTGGAGCAGGCGATAAGGAACGCCGGGCAGATTCTGGACGACGTGGCCAGCGCGCTGCGGACCGGCCGGACGGATCCCAACGACAGCTACCGGCTTCTTGCCTGGGAGATCGGCACCAGCCGGGCACGGGCTGGGGTCCACCCCGATGAGTCTCTTGCGGCAGCCACGATATGGTTCGAGACGGTCGTTAAGAGCCTCTCCCGTCGGCTGGAGTCGCGGTCCGAGCCGCTGCCCATGTTCACCCTCGCCGTGCTCGGCCTAGAGCGCAGCATCCTGACCCGGATCCGCGAGTCATCGGCGAGTTATTCGAGTTTCCTGCTGAATATGGCCCGCGAGGCGCAGACAAAGGAGCGGCGGCGAATCGCCCGCGAATTGCATGACCGGATCGGCTACGGCGTGAGCGTCGCCCAGCGCAACCTGGAGCTCTTCGATATGCACTGGCCGCACGATCCGGTGGCCGCGGTCGCTAAAGTTGAGATAGCACAGCAGGCAATCCAGGATTTGATGCAGAATCTGCGTGCCGTCACGTCGGACTTGCATCCGGCTGAGCCACTGAACAACCTTGAGAAAGCACTCCTGAGGTATATCGAAAGTGCCGGCCGCGACGAGGTAGACGTGCGGCTCCAGGTCAACGGCGACGAAACCTGGGCCTCGCCCACTGTGATCGACGAGTCGTTTCTCATCTTGCGCGAGGCAGCGCGCAACGCCTTCAGCCATGCCAGCCCGTCCATGCTGCTGATCCGCGTCGACGTGGCACCGCACGAACTGCGCGGATCTGTCGAGGATGACGGCAGTGGCTTCGAGCCGGGCTCGCGTTCCGGTGACGGAGTCGGCCTGATTACCATGCGGGACAGGGCGCAGGCCCTGAGCGGTCGGCTGACCGTGACAAGCAGCCGCGGTAATGGCACGCTTGTGGAACTCTACGTACCTTTTTGAGGACCCAAGATGAGTTCAGCGGATAGTCCGATCCGGGTCGTCATAGTGGATGACCATGCGCTGTTCCGTGACGGGCTGCGCGAGATCCTGGATGCACAGCCGGATATCCAGGTGGTCGGTGAGGCGGGGAATTCGAGCGGGGCGCTGGCCGTCGTTGCCAGGGAGCGACCCGATATCGTGCTTCTGGACGTGGAAATACCTGGCGGCGAGGCCACGGAGACCGTTGGCGAGATAACCGCGATTTCGCCAAGCTCGCAGATCATCATCTTGAGCATGTACGACGGCCCGCAGCTCCTGCGTAGCCTGCTGGCTGCCGGAATCCGCGGCTACCTGCTCAAGAGCGTGCACTGGAACGAGCTAGTGGCTGCCGTGCGCAGCGTGCATACCGAGCCTGACCGGGTGGTGCTCTCGGTGTCCCGGGAGTGCCTGTCGCAGCTCAACGAATCCGCGCAGGAAGTGCTGACCGAGCGGGAACGCCAGATTCTCGAGCTGACCGCGGAGGCCCTCAGCAACTATCAGATCGCCACCATGCTCGCCCTCACCGAAGCGACCGTCAAGCGTCACCTGCGCAACGTGTTCGTCAAGCTAGACGCCGTCTCCAGGATCGACGCCGTGAACAAGGCGATTGCCGCGTCGCTGATCAATCCTCCGCCGACTCGTCCGCGGTCAGAGGCGACAGGTCGCCCGGGCTCGGCGGCCGCGCCGACAGCCGTGCGAGGTCCTCGGGCGACAGCCGGACGGCAGCGGCCGCCAGGTTCATCTCCAAATGGACAAGGTCGCCGGTACTAGGCACGGGGATGACGTGGTCGCCCTGCGCGAGCAGCCAGGCGAGGGCAACCCGGCTGATCCCGGCGTCCAGTTCCGCCGAGGCCGCCGCGGCGATCGAGAGCCGGCTCATGACCCCGGCCCGCTGTACGGACGGGACATACCAGTCCGGGGACAGCGGATCGGGCGCGGCGAGTTGCTCGGCCGAGGTGATCCGGCCGGTCAGCAGCCCGGCGCCGAGCGGGCGGCATGCGATGACCGCCATGCCGAGCCCGCGGGCGAGCGGGAGCAGTTCGCGCTCGACCTGCCGGTGCAGCAGCGAGTACTCGGTCACCAGGGCAGCGACTGGATGGACCGCGTTGGCCCGCCGTAATTGCTCGGCGGTGACGTTCCTGATGCCGAGATGAGCGACCTTGCCTGCCGCGACGAGTTCGGCTGCCTCCCCGACCACGGCCTCGATCGGCAGGCTGGCCGCCGGGCTGACATAGTAGAGGCCGATCCGGTCCAGGCCCAGCCGCCGCAGCGAGTTCTCGCAGGCGCGGCGCAGGCTACGGGAAGGTGCTCCGACCGAGATCATGACCCCGGTATCCCGGCTGGTGATCGCGGCGCCGATGAGCGGCTCGGCCTGGCCGCTCGTGGCGGCGCAGGAGTCGATCAGGGTGACGCCTGAGTCGATGGCACGCCGCAGCAGCGTGACCGGATTGGACCGGTGCGGCCGGCCGGCCAGGCGGCAGAGCGAGCGGCAGCCAAGGCCGACGCCGGACGCGGTCCACTCGGCGACCTGAAGTTTCTGCTGCATCGAGATGCATTCCGCTTTCTTCGTCAGCCCGGCGCCGTTAGGCCCGAGCATTCCTCCCGGGCAAGCTGACCGGAAGCC
>Ga0307372_10011806_pt1 | contig 11571 bp, 15 predicted proteins | sample OX1MG_FD_202533 | JGI IMG/M metagenome (GOLD analysis project Ga0307372, IMG submission 202533) | Soil microbial communities from Risofladan, Vaasa, Finland - OX-1 | ecosystem: Environmental > Terrestrial > Soil > Coastal area > Acid sulfate soil | place: Finland: Risofladan, Vaasa | collected...
TTATCTACTAATTTTAAAAGTGGAAACTACGCCGGGAGTGGGATTTGAACCCACATACCCCAAAGGGGCGCCGCGTTTCTTATTCGTAAACCAAGCCCTGTAAATATTCTTCCTCGAAATTCAATTAGAGGAAGGATCTCGAGCGCGGTGAGCGACCAGATTGCTCAACCCCGGCAATTTTCTGATCTAACTTGGATTCATGATTAAAAGAGGTTTTGTTGAACTTGAAGCAAATAAAATCATGCCTTGTTCAAAATGTCGCGATCTCTGGTCAGACTAAATGACTGAGCAAGCAAACAGGAAAGTGAATGCTGCCCACATGGACAATTTGTCACAACGAGTACTGCGAGTGAATCTAGTATTCGAAAAAAGTATGCGGCTAGTTGGATGATCAATCCTCACTTTGTCACGGTGCAATGACCAAACTGCGTGCTCAATAGAAATCACATTCTAGCTGCGCATTCTTTGAAGGAAAGAGTAATCAAGCCGTCAAAAAACAAATGGTTTGATGCAGTGGTGTTTTTCCTGAAATGACATTACCATTAATTGACTATGTTTTCCTTATGCTCCTCGTATCGGTGTTCGCGGGGCTTGTAGGGGCGCTCGTGGGAGTCGGGGGTGGCATCATAATAGTTCCAGTCCTGACACTTTTCTTCAATATTCCGGTGGGCTATGCAATAGGAACAAGCATAGTTTCTGTTATCGCGACTTCGAGTGGATCAGCTTCAGCTTACGTCAAAGATAAGATAACCAATCTGCGCGTAGGTACGTTCCTCGTGACCGCCACCACCATAGGCGCAACTGTGGGGGCAGTTACTACGATCTATCTCATTGCGAGCGGTCTTACGTGGGCAGTTTACCTAAGTTTCGGATTCGTTCTGCTTTTCTCAGCCTTTGACTTCTCTCTCCGAATGTGGAGGCGCGGCTATTTTAAAGAAGAGGAAGTCAACACGACCCCAAATAGCTTAGCCGAACGCTTGGAGCTGAAAGGCGAGTATTATGACATGGCACTAAAGCAGAGCACGTCGTACATTGCCACAAGAGTTCGAGAGGGCTACGGGATAATGTTGGTCGCTGGGGTGCTCTCTGGTCTTCTTGGGATAGGCAGCGGTGCGCTCAAAGTCATCGGAATGGACAGAATGATGAAGCTGCCCTTCAAAGTATCAACAACGACGAGCAACTTGATGATAGGAGTGACAGCTGCTGCGAGCGCGGGGATATTCTACATCAAAGGATTTGTGAATCCGATTCTCGTGGCACCTGTTGCAGTTGGTGTTCTCCTCGGTGCTTATGCAGGATCAAAAATCCTAATCAGAGTCAGACCTTCTTCGCTGAGGGTTCTGTTCGTGATCGTGTTGGTGATACTTGGTGCAGAGATGCTGCAAAAGGGGATTGTGTTCTAGAGATTGACTGAATCGGGCCAAAAGGACGGAAGGACGAAAGTAGAATACGAGACCATGCTGGGAAAAGTAAACAGTATAATTCTCAGGTATGGCGTCGTAATTAGCGCAGCACTCATATCGGTTGGCATAATTATTGCCCTCCTGAATTCAGGTAAGGAAGGAATTCCTTCCAGTCTCTCACAGCTAACAACCTCGAGTGTCGGCAATCCGGTATTGAGTCTCGCCACACTTCTAAGCGGAGTTATTGCATTGAATGGAGTATACATCATCCAGCTTGGTGTGCTGATATTGCTGGCTACACCATTGGTTCGAGTTGCTGTCACAACAATTTTGTTTGGTGCCGAAAAGGACAAGACCTATGTTTTGATAGGTATTGTGGTGCTCTTGGTGTTGCTTTTCAGCACATTCGTGGTGGGGCCTTTCGAAGCAAATCGCAGCTGAATTCTTTTGGCGGCCCGTGAAGAAGTGCGAAACTATTTATAAGTACAAAGCAGTAGATACGCTCCCATAATTCCATGAGGAATTGTTTTGGTGGGCAGGGATCTAGTCCATTGCTCTAAAGGTGAATTCGCGATAACAAGTCAAGAAGATTCAACACACGAAGATGTGGAAAAGTCTGTCCAATACGAATCAGAAACTACTATAGAGCAGCAACCGCAATCTTCCCGTAGCCAAGACTACAAGAAGAATTATACTTACGAAGACTGGCTTCGAGAGCAGGCCGAGGAAGCGCAGCGAGAAGCAAGGAAATCTGCCAGTCCTAATTTGGCGGTATCATCAATGCCTGCTTTCGCAAGTTTGGAGGATGTTCTAAGGTACTTTTTGTACGAAGAATCCGGACTTATCCTAGACGCGGGCGCGGACAAACTCGAATCATCGTTGATAGTACACAACCTGGAGTCAGTTGCCATAAACAAGTCCGTGATAGCGCTTACGACCAGAAAATCTGAAGGATTTTCGGGGGAACTTTTGATCGCTTCCATAACTTCTCTTCCATTCAGGGAAAATTCTTTCGTAAGATGTGTTTGTTCGAAGGGATTGGAAGGTCTTACAAACACGATTGAAGTCACTAACGCCCTAGTCGAACTCTCTAGGGCTTGCAAGACCACGATAGTCACTCTCAGAAGATATGGTGACAGCATTGTGCATCGGGTCATTTTCACTAGGATGTTTGTAGATAGACTAGTCAAAGGGGTGGGGATTCATTATGGAATCCTGAGAAGAGAAGACGGTGACTTTGTAATTTATCTTCTGTCGAAAGGGCTCCAGAGCCAGCAATCGCTTGCAATGGAATATGCGGGAGAATCAGTCTCACAAAAGCTCGTGGGAAGAGCAAAGGCAAAGCAGGTTGAGAGCGCATGATATCCAAAAAACACAATGCATTTATTCCAAAGATTCACATTTCTCACAACCACGGAAGCTTAATGCGATGAGTAGCGGCAAAGACAAGAACAAGGCACCAATGCCAGCGTCCAGCGCTGGATTGTTGAGGTTCTTCGAGGATGAAACTTCGGGGATAAAGATTCGACCCGAAATTGTCGTGGGCCTAGCTGTAGGACTGGTCATCGTATCAGTATTGTTGCGATTTGTAATCGCAACTGGCTAGCACGTTTTCCACGCTTTTTTTAATAGATCTGTTCATAGACTTCAGTCCAATCTTCGTTAGGATTGATAAAGTCGAGTTATCGGCAAATTGACAGACCAAGAAAAAGATTCTTCTGACAACCTCGCTAGGCGGTACCGCCGCCTGTTTCGCCTCCCTTCAATGCGAAAGAGCATCGTTTTCGCGAGCATCCCTACCCTGCTTGTCGAGTTGATTGCCAGATCAGTTCTTGGGGGAGATATTGCCTCTCTCCTGGTTTATGCAATTTTGGCTGAAGTGACCTTACTACTAACGGTAGGCATAGATCGTCAGCTGCTGAAGCGACAAAGCAGCGTGGGAACGTACAGAAGACTCATTGCAATATCGATCATGAGTAATGCGCTGTGGTTCGCCGTTGCAGTTGTAGCTCTGCTTGTATTTCTCGCAACTCAAAGCGAAACTAGATTTGCTGCCCTAATGATAGTGGGCATGTTTTTTGCGATCTCGTTCCGAGCTCTGATCTTTGGCTCTGTTTTCTACGGAAATACTGTTCAGGGTCTTCCTCTATCACTAGTCCAGCCATTGTTTCTCGCGATCCCAATCATGTTTTATCCGACCGTGTTCACCAAAAATCCTCTTCCTATTATCTCGGCAGTTCTCATTGGGTTTGTCTACGTTAGCGCAGTTGAACTCTATCTTCGAAGCATCAACAATACCGAGTCGATAGGAGGCCAGAAACCCCTGCAATTATTCCAGTCGTTCTTGAACGCCTGGATTCTGGAAGATGCAACGAAAATGGAGAATGTCCTCGATAAGGTAAGCAAACCAATCGGCGTAAGCACTGGCATGATAAAGATTGGCGAGAATTCCGATGGAAAGAGTGTGTTATTGGTTGTCCCTGGAATCCATCCTGGACCTTTTTATCCAGTTGGATCCAGTAACCTGCCCGCTGACATCTATTCAAAATTGCGTAGTCCAGAAGTGATTCCTTTGACAGTTCATTCCATTTCAGATCATGAATTGAATTTGCCATCTAAATCTGAAGTGGAAAACTACGTTGGGTCGCTGAGGGAGGCAAAACAAATCGACCAAGGCGTATCCATGTCTGCGCCAATCGTAAGAAAGCAAGGCAAAGCTACCGTGACTGGCATTGTATTCGGATCGACATGTTTGATCGCGATTACTCAGGCGCCGCATGGTATGGAAGATTTTCCGGTCAAAGTGAGAATGGACATTGAATCTCGCGCTAATGCCGCAGGGTTCAAACTAGCTCTCGTCATTGACACACACAATTCGGAGGGCCCAAAACCAAATGAAACAGAGTGTAAGGATGCTATTATTGCTGCTACCGAAACAATCGAAGCGTTGACGAAATCCAAAAGGAGTGATATCAAGGTTGGATTCGCACACAGCTCGGAGCTCGACACGCCAGTTCCGAAGGATATTGGCCCAGCAGGATTGGGGCTGCTAGTTTTCGAAGTTGAGGACAATAAATTCTGCTTCGTGATAGTTGACGCCAATAATTCGAAAATCGGCTTCAGGGAGGATGTTTTTCGCGAGTTCGAAAATGAGACGGGGACGAAGATACTCGAATTGTGCACGTCTGATACACACGTTACCGCCGCAAAGACCTCGGGTGCGAAGGGTTATCTTGCACTCGGCGATGTGGTTTCAGTAAGCGATTTCACCAAGATCCTAAGATCGTTGTATGAAAAGGCGAATAGCAGAATCGGGCCAGGTTCGTATTCTTCCCTGAGCGTTACGAGCCAGGTCAAAACGATTGGCAGCGAAATCCTGAGAGAATTTTCTGGTATAATGGATCAAACCTCTGCCACGGCAAAGCGCGGAGCACAAATTCTGGGCGTCCTGAGCATTCTCGTGATCATTCTTGCGGCGATACTCTAAGTAAGGACTGCAAATAACTAGAAAAAAGGTCACAAGAGAAGATCACTAATGGGTTCGAATGACGACGATGTAAATTTCAATGATTTTCTGCAAGATTTGGATAAGGATCAAGTTCGCATAATAATACGAGTTGAGACTCGAAGGTTCCGGAAACCAACTACATTGATCAGTGGACTTCCTGATGAAAGGGGCGAGCTGGAAAAGGTTTCACGCGAGCTCAAAAAGAAACTCGCCGCGGGCGGTAGCGCCAAAGACGGACTTATCATGTTACAGGGAGATCACAGAGAAGCTGCCAAGGAAAATCTCATAAGACTTGGCTACGCTGCCTCCAACATAGAAGTCCAGTAGTGACTCACAGCTAGATCTTTTCCCGATTTGCCGCTGATGCGCTTAGCACTAGGTAATCTACAACTCCTTTGGGCTATTTGTTTTGAATTGGGGGAGTGTAGGTTTAGGTTTTTCTCTCTTTGCGACAAAGATAAACAACGAGGCGATTATCGCGATCAAGATTAGGGCAATTGCGTAGGATATTGATATCACGAAAATTGTTGAAGCGCATGATAGGATAAGCCCCCAAGCTACGTAGATGTTTCTCTCCTGCTTCTCAGCAAGTACAAATGAAGAAACGATCGACCAAACTCCAAATAACAAAAAGATGAGAAAGAATGTTACCAATGTAGTGACGAGTCCAAGAAAGAGCAAAACAAATGGGATCAGTATCGCGACGACTGCCCCTTCACCATAAGCAATTCGCATTTTGGCTCACCAAGAGATTATGCAGACGATAGGGAGGGCTTAAACTCCCGCGCATATTTTTTCAACAGAGGAATGAGTTGGTTGTAAAGAATCTTTCCATACATTCGGTTCTTGAAAGTGATCCTCAATGCCAAGTTAGTAGACGGGAATATTTGAACCAAACTCTTGTAATTCTTTCTGCATATCAGGAGGTACTCCGTTTTACCAAGCAATCTGTCTGCCGAATCGGCTATACTTAGCATCATTATTGACCTGACAATGCTAATCTCAACTTGCTTGCTTAAATCTTTCAATTTCTTTTCGTATTTCTTTCTCAACTTCCGGAACACAAGTTTGCCGCTCTTCTCGAATATTGCGACTACCACAATATCTTCATTCAGTTTCATGATTTCGTCGGATAATTCCGAAAGCTTTGTTTGGCTAATTTCAGTCATTTCAATATTCAACGTAATTTGTTCGGATTGGAAGGTTAGGTTTTCAAACCATTACTAGTCAAAGATTTAATCATTATGATAATTTAGAGACGCGTTTCGATCAATTCTAGTCAGCTCGGCTATTGTTTTTATCCAACGAGGAATTGGGCTATGCCATGTCAAAGAATAGGAGCGAAGTCTTTGCTCCAAAGGGACTCCTCAAGATGCTCATCCTGAAGATAGCTTCCACAAAGCCAGTAACCGGAGTGGAGATAATGCGTGATGTGCCCGAAATGACAGAAAATCTCTGGTCACCTAGCCCCGGCTCTGTTTATTATCTACTTGGCGAGATGGAAGAAAATGGGTTGATAATTCGTGTTCCTACGGGAGAACCAGGAATCAAAAGGTATGTTTCCTCAGAGAAAGGAAAACTCAGTTTGGATACTTTCAAACTAGAGGTGAAAAAGAACCTTCACAGACAATTAGTAATGCTAAGAGTACTTTCGGATCTAGCAGAAAACAGTACGGTTTCAGATTCGATCTCCAGCGTTGCAAGAAAAATTGCAAGCCGGTAGCGATGCCAAAATCCATACTCGGACTAAAGAACGCTTAAAAGATTGGCTCTGTCAATCGAGGCGTTGAAAGAAGCAGGCACGGTTCTCCACCTCGCGCGGAGCGGCCGGCTAATAATCAAAGCCACAAGCTCTCCGCCAAGAGAGGGTTCAATGCTTGTTGACGAAAAAGGAAGACGTACTTGCAAAGTGCTCGAAATAATTGGCCCGGTTTCCTCGCCTTACCTATCGGCGCAGCCTCTCACTGATCGCATTGAGAGAGTAGCTGGCACGAAATTGTTTGTCGAAGAGGACACTTTTGGAGAGAAAAGATTTCCTGATCGCAATTTTAGTCCAAGGTCAAGAGACAGGGGCAGGAAGGGCCCTGGGCCTAGCTCAGTGAGAAGGAGCTAGACAGGAAAATGTTTCCGGCGCGCAAGGATGAGGGAATTAGGGGACTAAATGAGTGTCCAATTTGCCGAGGTAAGCTGATCGGTGACACCGAAAAGGGTGAGATACTTTGTCCTCACTGCGGTTACGTTGCAATTGATCAAGGCGTTGACGCGACTCCAGAATGGAAGTCGATGGACTATGAAGAAAGAAGTAAGAAGATGCGCGTGGGAATGCCAAGCACTCTTTCATTGCATGATCAGGGCCTCTCGACAGACATTTCGGCAGATAACCGCGACGCCCACGGCAAATTTCTGGATTCTTACAATAGACAGACAGCCCAGCAGATGAAGAAATGGCAACGACGGATTCGCACGTCGACTTCAGGCGAGAGAAGCCTTTCCATTGCCTTGGGCAAGATATCAGAAGCTGCCGATCTTATGCGGCTGCCCTCTTCGATCGTGGAAGATGCATCCCTCATTTTCAGGAAATCCGCAAAGCAGGCTGTTTCAAAGAGTAAGTCAATTTCAGGAATGGCCGCGGCGTCCTTGTACCTTGCCTGCCGCAGGAGCAATGTAAACAGGTCGCTGAAGGAGATATCGAAAGCTGCGGGAATCCAGAGCAGAGCAGCGGCCAAATACTACCGCCTCCTGATAAATGAAGTTGAGAACAACTACGTTCCTCCGCCCACAGTGCAAAAGTACATTTCAAAACTTGTGAACAAGGAAAAGATCAACACTAGGGTGGAACGATTGGCGCTTGAACTCGCGGAACATGCAAATGAAAGTGAGATTTCTAGTGGTAAGACTCCCGCCGGTCTGGCCGCAGCGTATGTTTACATCGCCTCAGTCATGTGCGGGGCCCACATCCCGCAGCGTGAAATTGCGGAGTTTGCCGAAGTAACAGAGGTAACAGTTAGGAACAGATGCCGAGAAATACTGGAAAAATTCGTGATTAGGCAAAAACTCCGCTCTCCGCTGCCCTGAGATTTGAAACGTTTTAATCCTACTTTCTCCCAATTATTCCTCTATCTACCTTATCGGTGAACTTGGTGTCCACAAACCTCTCTAATCAGGAAGATACGTCAATCGATCTTACTTCAAACGTCTACAAGCACGTGATAGATCATGGCAGCGAGGGAGTGCTGCAGAGTATTGTGTGGAAGGATCTAAGGCTTTCGAGCAGGGATGGCTCAAGGCTGGTTATCCGGCTGGAAAGACGTGGAATGATTCGACGCGAGAAAGTGCTTGAAGATGGTCGGTGGACGTACAAACTCACGCCGTTGCGAATGCCCGTCCAGATAAAGTCGATTGAGCAAGCTCCCTGCACTACCTGTCCTTACGAAGCAAAGTGCTCGCTAACTGGTGTTGTCAGTCCTCTTTCCTGTCCCTGGATTTCTGAATGGGTCGTGAAAGAATACAGAGAGAGCATTATTCTGGCACCGCAAGTTCCACAGGCCATTCGTCAGCAGTCCAACATAAAGCGAGTTGCTGCAGCAGCCATGCGATAATCGGATTTGCCATTGTTAGTACGATTTCACACTGATTTCCTTTCTTCACAAAACAGATGCAGAATTTAATTGCGATTGGATGAAGCAAAGCGCGATCAATTCAGGCGCAGAGCTAAAGAAGAAGGATATCGAAGCAGGGCCGCTTACAAGCTTCTGCAGATAAATGAAAAGTACAAGATAATTAGGGCGGGCAGCAAGGTAGTGGACATTGGTTGCGCTCCCGGTGGCTGGCTACAAATTGCATCAGATCTTGTAGGTGAAAGAGGGCTTGTGATCGGAGTTGACATCGTGCAGGTAAAGTCAATCAAAAAGAAAAACGTTAGGATACTTCACGACGACATAACTTCCGAAGGCTTTGTCACGAGATTGTGTGATGCCATGGGAAAAGGAAAAGCTGACTGCGTGCTAGCAGATCTTTCTCCGAAAATTTCTGGCATCTGGGACATGGATCATTTCAGGCAAATGGAGTTGTGCCACAAGGTCCTCGAATTGCTTCCTGAGACGTTGACACTTGATGGCTCCAACGTAATGAAGGCGTTTCACGGAGGAGAACTCGATTTTCTAATCAAGAGACTGAGAGAGTCCTTTTCGCGAGTGGAGATATCAAAACCAGAGGCGAGCAGGAACGAAAGTAGCGAGATTTACCTTGTTTCGATGGGTTTCAAAGGGCAAGTTCCTTCAAGACCTCTTGAATCTCGGGAAGAGTCGCGTCAGTCCGAACAGCCCCCGGATTCAGACGAGTACGGCTGGCAGACCGACCGGTTGACTTGAGCTTCGAAATCACGTCCAATATTCTAGGGGTGCGCACGCCCATTCTATCCGCCATTTCTGATAGATCGTAGTAAGTTGGCAAATCTAGTTCTGGCTCAAACAAGGGTATTTTTGAGATTCCGGCACAGCGATCTACAAAATCTTTTGATTGAATCTTGCCGGTCCACATGGGGCCTCCGACCCGAAGAGTCGAATTTGCGCAGCTAGGACAATTAAGCGAAATCTGCCTCTCTTGCTTCCCCTTCATCGAAAACAATTCTTCGCGCGAAACAACACTTCTGTAAGAGCATCTGAAACAGTGCAAGATGTAGCCGATCATTTCTTCATTTTCCCGCGAATGATTATTACCAACTCGGATCTGCGAATATGTTCTGAAATAATGCATGTCATGATGACAGAACAGTGGTTCGATGGATAATTCTAACCTCATCGCAGTCATTGAAAGCAAACCGAAAAGTAAGCGCATCCCCACTTCATGTGAGTATTCCGACCTAAGCGGCAGTCCCAGGTATTTCCTTAATGTGACCTTGGGATAAACCCCGCACAGTACCCCGCTGTCTGTCGCAGAAAGAGAAAGCAAGCCTCCGTCTTTGATCGATCTCAAAGCGCTGTCAACAAAGGGGCTGGGTGTTCCAAAGGGATCAACATCTACGGCATCGAATCTTTCACCATTATTCTCTTCGCGCGTTGAAAGAAACGAACAGACTTCCTTTTTCGAGAACTTGCATTTCTCCGTGACGTGATTTATTTCCGCTGACCTTATTGCGAGATCTATTGAGGTAGAGCTGATGTCGTTCAGGATTACTGTCGAGAAACCGCTTGCTTCGTTTGCTACTCTGATTCCTCTCGCACCCGAACCTGCGAGCGAGTCGGCGAAAGCTAGATTGTCTTCCTTCCGGGGAGAAGCAAACGCGTTGTAACAAACAATCGAGACATCGCGGACATATCTCCCTCTGGGATTGAAGAAAGTCGGAAATTTTGTAGGCTCGTCTTGCTCAGGTACGACGAGGGTGGTCGTGCCTTCTACCGTCGTTGAAGTCAGGATCGGAACGGACATTCCGATATTTACTCCATTTACGACCATTAAAATAATGCTTACTTGGACACTTTGTTAGAAGTGAGCGATTCTGGCGGGAAAGAGGATCTGGCTTTTGACCGGGGAGCCAGGATCTGGAAAATCAACAGCGCTTTCGCGTATATTGTTCGGCGTCAAATCAAAGGGATTCACGGTCGGAGGAATACTCACAAGAGAGATCAGAAGCAAAGGCGAGAGAGAAGGTTTCAGGATTGTGAACTTGGCTACTGAAGAGTCCGAGATTCTCGCGGGCGCAACCGGCATTACTGGTCCGAGGATTGGAAAATACAGGATAAGTTTGCAGTCCTTGGCTGGCCTCGCGGTTAGCGCCTTGGAACATGCAAAGGAGCACTCCGATCTCATCGTTTGCGATGAAGTAGGGCCAATGGAGCTCTTGAGCCCTGAATTCAGGAAAGCAGTGCGCTCGGCAATTCTCGAGTCGTCAAAGCCTTCAATTTGTGTGGTGCACAAGAGATACGCAGATCCATTGATCGAAGAGCTTCGCTCGTCCCCGGAAGCGGCAGAACAAGAGCTGGATTTCGAAAACAGGGAATTGGTCACGATAGAGCTGCAGAAAGATATAATTCGATTCCTCTCTGGCGTCGGGAAAGATAAGAATTGATTGTCGCGGGTGTTGATGAGGCGGGAAGAGGTTCCGTACTCGGACCGCTCGTCATAGCTGGCGTTTCGATCGATGAAGCAATGATTCCAAAACTCAAAAGGCTCGGTGTCAAGGACTCGAAGCTTCTTCCTCCAGACAAAAGGGAATCTCTCTACAAAGAGATCAAGAAAATCTCAAAGGCAGTCGTCTACGAGAAGATTCAACCACAAGCGATCGATCGCGTAGTCTTTAATGGCCAGAAACTCTTCCGCCTGAACTACCTTGAAGCGAGGGTGATGGCCAAAGTCCTCTCCAAACTCCGTTTCGATCTCGCCTATGTCGATTGTTGCGACACTAACCAGGAGAGATTTGGCTATTTGATTTCGGACATGATCGCAGAAAGGCTAGGTAGGAAATTCACCGTAGGTGAAAAAAACCCGATCTCCGAGAAGATAAAGAGCGAGCATCATGCAGACCGGAATCACCCGATCGTCTCAGCGGCTTCAATAATCGCCAAAGTGACACGCGACTCGGCAATAAAGAGACTGCACAAAAAACACGGCAAGTTTGGAAGCGGGTATCCGTCTGATCCTGACACAATTTCATATCTCAAG
>Ga0307372_10011814_pt1 | contig 11565 bp, 10 predicted proteins | sample OX1MG_FD_202533 | JGI IMG/M metagenome (GOLD analysis project Ga0307372, IMG submission 202533) | Soil microbial communities from Risofladan, Vaasa, Finland - OX-1 | ecosystem: Environmental > Terrestrial > Soil > Coastal area > Acid sulfate soil | place: Finland: Risofladan, Vaasa | collected...
TTAGATGGTTTCCTGATCGCGCAATATTTCCAGCGCTTCGCGCGCGGCCATGCGGCCAGCTTCTTTGATGCTCGACGCTTTTCCCAACCCGAGCAAATATTCGTGCTCGAAAACGCCAACCGTGAACATGCGATCATTATTGCGCCCGCTCTGCTCCATCACACGATAACGCGGCAGGCAGCCTGAACGCTGCAAGATGATCTTTTGCAGCCGACCTTTGGGATTGGTATCCAGCGTTTGCTCGCTCAAGAGCGGCACTACAGGCAAGACTATCCGCGCCACAAAATCGCGCGCCGCCTTGTGTCCCTGGTCAATCAGAATGGCTCCCACAATCGCCTCCAGCACATCGGCGCACAGCGAGTCACGCGAACGCTCGTTGAACGTGCGCAGGTTGGCTATATCAACACGAATAAACTCGAAAAGCCCCAGCTCCTGCCCGATTCTCGCCAACACGCGCCGGCTGACCACCTCCGACTTCAGCGCCGTCATCTCGCCCTCGGAAGCATCAGGAAAACTGCGGTAAATATACTCGACAACGTGAGCGCCCAGAATAGCATCACCCAGAAATTCCAGCGTATCGTAGGAATCATGAACTGCCGTCTCCGGGCAGCACGAATGGTGGGTCAATGCTCGCACCAGCAGCACGCGATCGCGAAATGTCACCTGCAACAGCGATTCTAATTTGGCCAGCTTATCCTCATTCTCCATAGTAGACATTATAGCCCAGATTATCGCGCAACGTCGAGACGCCGCAGCCTCTGCCCTATCATATTCCCGCTCGTAGGAGGAGCCACGTGGGATGTGCTAACCACAAAACTCCAAGCAGAAGTAGTACGATTCCGATAAACGGGCTGAGCCGCTTACCACCAGGCACAGTTTTTTCGATAACCATAGCAGCTGTGAGGGCCAGCATACCCGCTAGATTTCCCACTCCGACCCCAAACATGACAAGCATCAAAGCCCAACAGCAGCTCAAGCAGTCTCTGCCATGCCGCAAACCCATATGCCACGCTGCATTTACCCCTTTCCGGTAGTAATGCAAGAAGAAAACCCGCGGCGCGCGCGACTTATTCAGTCCATGCTCTTTGAAGTGGGTGAACTGGAATAGACCGGCAATGAAGAAAGTAACCGCGCCGATGATCCAGGCATGCAGCGCCAGCCAGGGCCATAGCGCCACCAGCGCATGCACCAGCGTATCTCCGAGAAAAGCCCCCGCGGCAAACGCCGTCCACATTACTGCATAGCCAGCCAGAAAAGCCAGGGGGACAGCAGCCTGGCGTTCTTGTTTGCGACCAGCGCGTACCACCATTTTGACCATTGGCATACTGGATGGCAGCATCATCGCCACCGTCATAACCTGCCAGCAAAGCAGGAAAACTTCAAAAGCTGCCAGCCAGGGAAGGCCGCTGGCTTGCAACAGGTAGCGATGGTCGATCAAGAACGTCAGATGTGCCAGTGTAGCCAGTATAAGTACTCCCCAGGCAACGGCCACCAGCAGCCAGGGCCACAGCACGACACTCCTGATCGAGCGTCGTACATGGCCTGTGATCTTCATGGGTTCAGACATATTCAGCGCAGGCATCGGTTTTCCTTTTCTCTAGACCGCTTCCTGGCAAATTATACGCCGTACCCGCCGTTGTTGTCACCAGAGCGAGCAGTTCCCTTCTGCTTTTCGTGTAAAACTGGCGAGTTGCACACCCTGATTCACGTTCATGGTACACTGAAAACCTTTTTTGTCTATTGTTACTTTCTGCCGCTGCCGGCCAGTTCTACGCTGGGTTCTGGTTTGGCTACCGCGACCGTCACTTCGATAGAATCGTACTTCTTCACTTTATAAATGATGGTCGAGACGATCCAGCTGACGACGAAGATGCCGATGATGATGCCACCGAGTACACCGAAATCAAGGCTGCTAAAGTAATCCCACAGGCCACCGCTCAACTTGAACTGCATGGCGATGATGGTGATTATTTCGATCGTTCCCACCACGAATGCCACCAGTACGGAGATCAGCGTAATATTCAGGTTGTAGTAAAGCTTGCGAATTGGCTTGACGAAAGCCCAGCCGTAGGCACCCAGCATCAGGATACCATCGGTCGTATCCATCAGGCACATGCCAGCCGTGAAAAGCGCCGGGAAAATCAGAATATAAACGATGGGCAGTCCTTTGCCCGCCTGTGATGCCGCGATACCAAGTATGCCCACCTCGGTGGCCGTATCAAAACCCAGGCCAAAAAGGACACCCACAGGGTACATCTTCCAGCTTTTATCCACTATTCTGAGCAAGGGGCGGAAGAAGCGGCCCATCAGTCCGCGCTGGTTCAAGAATTCGTCCAGCGTCTTATCGTCGTACTCCTCTCCACGGCTGACCTTGCGGAAAGCCAGGAAAATCTCCCAGAGCACCAGGAAGTTAATGATGGCGATCAAATACAGAAAGGCGGCTGAGACCGAAGTGCCGATAAGCCCACCCGCGCTTTTCAAAGCCGGAATGGCGGTGGAAACGAAGGTCGCGGCAATAGCGATGGCGACCGTTAAGGACACCACAATCGTTGAGTGACCCAGCGAAAAGAAGAAGCCCACCGCAACCGGCTTTTTGTTCTCCTGCATGAGTTTGCGCGTCACATTATCGATGGCCGAGATGTGATCGGCATCGACCGAGTGACGCAGGCCAAAGGTATAGGCCAGCAGCGCCACGCCCATTAGCGCCGGGTACTTGACCGAAAAGCCAAGAAAAGCCAACGCCCACGCGGCCAGGTTGAAAATAATTAAGAGGGTATAGATTCCGATCACCTTGCGACGTATATCGTGAGAGCTGTCGTTAAAGACGTTTCGTAGCGCGGAAAGACTGAATTGACTGCTCATGAAACCTCCATGCGCGTGGCATAACACACATCCAATCAACATGGGTTGGATGCAGTATAATAAGTTGGTATGATCTACAGACTCGCACTACAGGCAACATTTGAAAAACTTCCCGGTGGCGCTTAAAAGACCGTCCCAGAAATACACCGTATTGATAGAGTATAATGTAGAAACAGGTATAATTGCAAGTATTTCGCAATTACTAATTTTGGCGAATAGCAAATATTCCCATCTTCCGCCTGGAAAATAAAAATACCTGATAGAAAAAATAGGGATTCATACTAATAGACAACACGCGCGGTCTGCCCTATAGTGTTACGAGATTGGTTACATTCATCTTGATTTGAAAGGATACTCTATCCTCATGTTACTTGCGCGGAAAACGCTCCAGCGCCTGCTTGGGGTGCTGTGGCTTATAGATGGTTTGCTCCAATTGCAGCCGCAGATGTTCACCATGAACATGGTCAATGGTGTCATGAAACCCATGCTGCAAGGACAGCCGGGACCTATCGGGTTCAGCCTCCAGTTTATCGTCGACCAGACGACGCTCCATCTCACGGCGGTTAACCTGCTCATTACTTTTGTCCAGATAGGCCTTGGGATTGGCTTCCTCTTGCTCTCGAACCGCTGGCTGAAAAAGATTATCATTGCTTCCTTCGTGTGGGCCTTCATCGTCTGGTACGGGGGCGAGGGCATGAGTATGCTGCTCACCGGGCAGGCAAGCATCCTCACAGGCGCGCCTGGGGCTGTGCTGCTCTATCCTCTGCTGGGCCTCGCCATCTATCCGCGCAAAAAGTCTCCTGCTGCCTCTAAAGACGCGCCAGCGAAGACTGCTGACGAGGGACTGCTCTCACGAAAGTATCTACGCTGGATTCTCTCAGCTTTCTGGTTCTTCGCGGCTTTGCTCCAATTGCAACCCAACTGGTGGCAGGCAGGTCAAATTTCCCAGGCCATCGGAGCTATGATTGGCCAGGGAGGACTCAATGGTGTACTGGTTGACCCCGTGCTCCAGCAAATTTCCAATATCACAGCCAGCATCGAGATTCCGCTTAATATCGCGCTGATCATCGTATTTCTGACACTGGGTGTTGGTCTGGCCGTAGTCAAGGAAAAGCATTTGCGTCCGTTCCTGGTCGCATCGATTGTCGCCAGCGTACTGATCTGGTATACTGCTCAAGCCTTAGGCATGATCTTCACAGGCATGTCTACCGATTTCAACTCAGGATTGTTGCTCGTAGTTATTGCATTGGCATGCTGGCCCAGAGTAGCTATCGTGCGCGCTGCGCGGGCGCGCTATGCGCGCGAGTTAAAAGAAATGGAGGGGTCGACACAATCAGCGTAGATGGCCGGTATTTCCTGCCTCACAAAAAACTCACAATTACCACATCAACTCCAGGTTACTCTTGACAATTAACCCAACAGAAAGACTAAGATTCATTAATGGAGTATGGGAGGAAGTATCAAGAGGAAATATCGAAAGGAGTTACCTTTGGACGAGATTGAAATTGTGGATAGCGAGTCGGAATTAGAGTCGCTCGCTGGCAACACGGAAGAAGCAAACGGGCCGGTAGATAGCGCCGAAGAGATGAAGAGGTTCTACGTGCTAGCTAAGCGCCAGGCCTGGAAAGTGGAACAACTTTCCTGGGGACAGATTCCTCCTATACCTGAAGGGAAAGGCTCTGGGGAGATGCGCGCCCGTCGTCAGGTGATCTGGCGTTCGGTCGTGACGCAGCAACTCCAGGCAGACTTGCTGGCCTCGAAGCTCTCCGCGCAATTGTTGTCAGACATAAATGACGTGCCGGGACGCCTGTATTACTCGACGATGGTGCAGGATGAGGGACGTCATGCCGAAGCCTGGCTTCGACTGACAAACGAGGTCGGAGGGATGAGCGAACCTGATCCCTACCTGGAACGACTCGGCGCACTGACGCTCAATGCCGATACCATCGAGGAGAAAATCTGGGGCTTCCAGGTAGTCTACGAAGGATTGGTGATTGATCGCTTCCGTCAGATCGCTAGCGCAACGCAAGGCACGATTATCGCGGAGATTTGCAGTCACCTGGCGATTGACGACGGGGTTCACCATGGCGCGGGTGTCAGCTATGAGCAACTCTTGCTTGAGCACACTTCTCCTCGCACGAGGAGGGCAATCACGCGTATGAGCAAGGAGATGTGGCCGATATTCGTTGACCACCTGCTCTGGCGTCCGCACGCGCGCTCGTGGGCTAGTTCGGCCATGCGCTCGCGGGACCTGGAAACGATCAGAAGCTCAATGGAACAGGAACTACGCCTCGCGCACAAACTGGGTCTGGAGATAGAGACACCGCCAGGCTACTAGGAACCTGGCGAGAGAGAACATATAAGAGACAACGTGGAGGATGCCCGAAGAACCTGTCAGGCGTCCTCTGTTCAATTTATTCAAACAACGCAGAAGGAGGAAAAGAGGAAAAACAGCTATGCGTATTCGACCCGTATTCTGGTGCATACTGACCTTCGTTTGCTGCGCCCTTCTGCTTTTCGCTGCCCTTATCAAAATACACATGCCCGCGTTCATGCAAGTACATGTTGACAGGGCAATGTCTGTCTCGGCTGGCTACACCACTTTAGAACTCCACCTCAGCGATCCACAGGATATCCCCATAGAGCAAGCACAGGTTATCCCAACTGCTAGAATGACCAATATGCCCATGAACGCCATTTCAACCTCGGTCAAGGTACTGGGACAGGGGAATTACCGCATTCTGTTCGCGTTGTCAATGGGCGGTCCCTGGGAAATTAGTATTGTCGCGCATGCTGATGGCTTTGACGACTCTCAGCGAGCATTGTTTATTCAAATACCATCGTCGATTACGATGTGCGCAGAGGGCAATCTTCATGTTTCTTGAACTCAATTGCTTTATACTATACACAGCATATATACCATCGAGTGGAAGGCAGCGCTACACCCGCTAAAGAAGTGAGTCAGCCCTATGTCTATAACAGACCATCAACAGACAGGTAGTCGAGAACGCTCGCGACTTTCTCTTTTTGAGAAAGTTATTCTTGTGAACGCGCTCATGTTAATCGGTGAAGCATTAGCTGGCCTCTGGATAACAAGTCATAGCCTGGAAACACACCACTATCTCATTGATACCAGCTTTATCGTTATTGCCACCCTCTGCAGTTTGCTGATCAATATCCTGCTCTTGCGCGCCAGCTTCCACCCGCTTTTCAGCCTGTTACGTACCATCAGGGCCGTGAGTGTTGGAAACACCGCGCTGCGTGTCACCGACATCCCTACCGATTCGGAAATCGGTGAACTGGCGCTCGCATTCAATCGCATGCTTGACCAATTAGAGACTTCCAGACGGCAACAGGCCATGCTCATCCTGCAAGCGCAGGAGGAAGAACGGCGTCGCCTGGCGCGCGAATTGCACGACGAAAGTAGCCAGAATCTGACCGCGCTGCTGGTTCACACGGAAATAGTGAACCAGACGCTACAAAACCTGCCGGATGAAGCATCCATGCAGGAGGCGCGCGCGCACCTGCAGCCGGGGCTGCACCAACTCGCGCATCTCACGCAAAAGACACTCGAAAGTATTCGCACACTGGCGCTGCAACTGCGTCCCGGCGTGCTGGATGACCTCGGCCTGGATGCCGCTTTTCGCTGGCTGGGCGAGGACTGCGCGCAACGCCTGCATTTGCCTGTTGAGTTGCACATCGACGGACTGGAAGAAGCGCTGCGCGCAAAGCATATTCCCGCGCTCTACGCGACTACGCTCTTTCGTATCGCCCAGGAAAGCCTGACCAACGCGGCACGTCACGGACACGCGCAACGCGCTGACATCTCCTTCAGCCGCGATCAACACTACCTCCATTTGTTCGTACATGATAACGGCGCTGGATTCGATGTGCCGCACTCTCAGGCAGGCCTGGGTATCACCGGCATGCGCGAGCGAGCCGAGTTGCTTGGTGGGCAACTGCTCATCACATCTCAACCAGGAAAGGGAACAACTATCGAAGCGCGTCTGCCGGTGACATTGACGCCTGTGGAGGAGGAGCCGCCACATGTCTATGTCTGAGCCTGATACGCACGAAACCAGGACTGCGCGCGTCCTGCTCGCGGATGACCATGATATCTTACGTCAGGGTCTCAAGATGCTGCTTGACTTACAGGACGGTATTGAGATCGTAGGTGAGGCACGCACCGGGCGAGAAGCCGTCGAACAGGCCAGAGCCTTGCAGCCCGACGTGGTCGTGATGGATATTTCGATGCCCGATATGGATGGTCTGGAAGCGTGCAGGCGTATTCGCCAGGAACTGCCCGCTATCCAGGTTTTGATGCTTACCATGCACGAGAGCGAGGAATATTTTCTACATGCCTTGCGCCTGGGCGCTGCTGGCTACCTCGTGAAAAAGGCCGCTCCTACTGAATTGAGCATGGCTATCCTATCAGTAGCCAGCGGCGGCGCGTTCCTCTATCCCGGGCTGGCAAAAGTGCTGATCCGCGATTTTGTTGCTAATACCGCGCCACCGTCCGCGTTACCAGCATTGCGCGAACCTGTCAGAGACACCATCTCGGAGTTACGCAACCTGACACCAAGAGAGCTAGAAGTCTTAAAGCTGGTAGCCGAAGGACATACCAACCAGGAGATAGCCGACGAACTGGTTATCAGCATCAAAACCGTGCAAGCGCACCGCGCCAATGTCATGGAAAAACTGGGCCTGCACAACATCACGCACCTTGTACGTTTTGCCCTGCGCGCCGGACTGCTCACGGACGAACCATAAAGACGCGGGCAAGCCTGGAACTCCCATACAATACGGGAAATTGACCATAGTAGAGATATATCCGTCTGGTAATAACAGAGAAAAGAGATGATTGGACACGCATATGAGATTTATCTTACCAACAATCTTCAATCTCATCATGGTTACGCTTGTTGAACTCGGGGCGGTTTTCTGGGTTGGCGCGCAACTCTGGCAGAACTTCGTCTTGCAAATGTCCTCGGAAAAGCATGCTACTGAACAGGCGACCAACGAACAGACACAGGCACGCTTTGAGCGGTGGTTCTCGCTTCCCACGCTCCTGATTCTCTTGCTGGCCAATATCGGCGTGCTGATCGGACAGGCATTAATCCTGACTGGCGGCAACTGGAACCAATCCTTCTCGCTCTCAGTGCTTTCCAACCTTGCAACCGGCGGGCGCTTTGGCGTTTTCTGGCTCACACGCGAAATCGTTCTCATCCTGGCTATCATCGTCTCGCTCTATATACTCATTCGTCGCCAACGACCGCGCCTGCTAAATGCGCTGCTGCCACTGCTCAACCTGCTGCTTGGCATGCTGCTTCTCATCGCTATCACCGTATCAAACGATGCCGCCGCGGGAAGCAGTAATCAGACCACTCTCGCCATAATCAATGACTGGCTATACCTGCTGGCTACCGCCATCTGGCCTGGCGGCATACTCTACATCGCCGTCAGCTACCTGCCCATTTTGGCGAAACAACCCCTGGCGCATACATCCCGTTCGCTGCTAACGCTACTGGCCTATGCCTTACCGCTAGTAATTGGCGGCGCGCTTATCATGTTGATCACCGGGCTGTTCAGCGCGGCTTTTCGCCTGAACTCATCGAGTCAGATCACCCAGACAGCCTTTGGACGCGCACTCACTGTCCAGATCGTGCTGATCGTCGCGTTGCTCATTACCAGCGCGATTCACCTGTTTCTGCTGCGTCCCCGTCTGAAAAAAGAATATAGCAAGTACTCCTATGTAGAGAGTCGCCTCGCCCCTGCTATAGCCGCCATCGCAGTAGAAGCGGGTCAAACGCTGTCAGCAGGTCAGGAGGCATCATCCGATAGCGGGACGGGACAACCAGCTAAACGGCTTGCGCAGCAAGCGCGCCTGCGCGAAAAACGGCTTGGCAACGCAACCCGGCGACTCAGTACGCTGCTGCGCTGGGAGCCAGTGCTGGCTATCGCTGTGCTCGTATGCGTTGGCCTGATGAACGTCTTCACTGGCACGCTCATACCTGTTGCGACACCGGCTCAACAACAGCCCGGCGCAAAGCCGCAACCGTATTCGGCAACTTTACAAACGCAAGACAACAAGTTCAGCGCCACACTTGAAATCAACCCGAACCGCTTCGGCGCGAACGTTTTTACCGTGACTGTCACCAACAAAAGTACTGGTCAAACAGACACCAACGCCAGTGTCACCATCTTTACAACTATGCTGGATATGGATATGGGAACCGACAGCGTCAGCCTGCTGCCCGATGGTAAAGGCCATTTCAGCGCGAGCGGCGACCTGTCTATGGGCGGTCACTGGCTTATCCGTGTTCAGATTCGCACGCCAGATGGTACTTTACACGAAGCAAGTACCAGGATCGCGACGCCATTTTAATGTGCCCGCGCACAACCTATGCTAATATATTCCCGCCCAGGTTAGTGTATAACCAGGCTTTCAAGTAGGAAGTACATTATGAAATACATAAAATCGACTTTCATACTGGCCGCCATCGCCATATTACTGGTCGGCTGTGGCGGCAATAACGGCAGTAACGTCCAAAGCACACCTTCCAACACGCTGCTACCTGTTAACGGCTTCGGCTCCGCCGCCAATCACGTGCATTCTTTGCTGGCACTCCCGCAGCAGGTGTTGCTCCTGGCTACCCACTACGGCGTGTACAGGTCCCAGGACAACGGCGCGACCTGGCAAGAAGTGGCCGGCGGCCCAAACCAGTTGATGGAAGGGCTGATGGACTACTCGCTGGTCAATAGTCCACTCAATCCACAACGGCTCTATGTGCTCACTCAGCCATCCATCGAGCAGCACAGCGGCATTCCCGGCCTGTATACCAGCGCCGACCAGGGCAAGACCTGGAAGCTTTCAGTTACCGCCGCCAGTCTTACCAATACCAACATCTATACGGTCGCAGCCGGTAACGACTCGCCAGACGAGGTATACATCTACCTTTCAGACCTGGGCGCGCTTGGCCTGCGCCGCAGCCTTGACGACGGCGTGCATTTTTCCAGCACAGGAACCCTGCCCTTTGATCTTATCTTTGGTATCATGCCTTTGCCCAACATGCCCGGCCATCTGCTTGTCTACGGCCCTGATGGCATGGCAAGCAGCGCTGACGGAGGAATACACTGGCAGGTATTATCGAGTATCAATGGTGGCATAGATGACGTTACTACCGCCGGGCCGAACAGCCCCATTTACGCGTCAGGTGATGCTGGCATCTATGTCTCGTCCGATGAAGGCGAGATATTCAAGCTGGTCTACTCGCAAGCCTCCTTCAATTCACTGACCGTATCGCCCCAACAACCGAAGATCATTTACGGCAAAACCGGCACAGCCATCTATCGCAGCAACGATGGCGGCGTTACCTGGACCATGCTTCCACATATTAGTGGCAACCTGGCAGTACTGGCTACAGAACCAACCAACGCATCCGAAGTCTTTCTTTCGCTTTCTTACCCGACCGAGCTTTACCGCCTGAACCAGAGCGGTACAGGATGGACTTCACTGACGCCTCCGCTATAAATCAAACCGTAATGAATGAAGGATAATACAATATGCACGTTTTGAAATGGATAATGCGACCACGTGTTCCGGTGATTATGAGGGCAAGCGCTCGCCCTCATATCCTGTATGCTCTCATCACAGGGTGCGGTCTTCTCCTTCTTTTCTCGCTCTTCCTGCCCACCGGACTCGCGCGGGCCGACGGGGGCGCACCCAACCTGGCTTACATATCAGGGACCTCTAAAGGCATCAGCGTGATCGACATCCAGCAACAAAAAGTAACAACAACATTCTCGCTCACAGGCGACCCGCATACCATTTACCTGAGCCTGGATGGGCGTTTCCTTTATGTCACACAACCACAATTGGGCCGTGTGGTTGCCCTGGCCGCCAAAACGGGCCAGACCTTCTGCACGGTAAACATGCCCGGTCAGCCTTCGTTGCTGGCATTTGACCCCGGCAGCAACATGCTCTATGCCGCGGGCAGTGGAGCAGACAGCGTTACGGAGTTTGACCCCAGCAACTGTGCCATCAAGAAAACCCTCCAGACTAGCGGCCCCGTCTCTGGCATAGCGGTAGCTAATCTTGGCACCAGCCCCAACGGGAATCAACTCTGGGTAGCAGTCCCAGACGGGCTTGAGGTCTTCGATAACAGTGGGAAAATCGCCTCCATTCCCATTCCCGGTGGACCACAGTATATCATCATCCCTCCCGGCACCATGGTATACATCACGACAAAAGATGGCAAGCTGTACCCCGTTAGCCTCAGCAATCAGCAGGTGTTGCCACCTATTTTGAGCGGCGGCCAGTTCGGGCCAATGGATTATGACGCCTTAACCGACCAGGTATACGTACCGGACATGCTCAATAAGCAGGTCGATGTGCTGGCTCCCCTCATTTCACAACCCTATCCAAAAGAACCTGACCACATCATCCACCTGGGGGTCGCGCCAAAATCCATAGCCATTACCAGCGACGGACAATTTGGCTTTATCGCCCTCTCCGGCGGCAATGTCGCTATGCTGGACGTACCCGGCAAAGATATTTTCAACACCATCTACGTGGGTGGCAATCCGCAATTCATCATCACCGGACTCTACCCGCCCGTCTTCGGCACCACCCCACAGCAAGTCAATACCTGGGGCACCGTCATCAACATCGTCGCCTACGGACTCGTCTTTGTGCTGCTCATC
>Ga0307372_10011815_pt1 | contig 11564 bp, 9 predicted proteins | sample OX1MG_FD_202533 | JGI IMG/M metagenome (GOLD analysis project Ga0307372, IMG submission 202533) | Soil microbial communities from Risofladan, Vaasa, Finland - OX-1 | ecosystem: Environmental > Terrestrial > Soil > Coastal area > Acid sulfate soil | place: Finland: Risofladan, Vaasa | collected...
CTCCTGCGCCGCGGGCAGCGTCTCGATCACATCTGAGGCAAGCGCTCCGGCCCTGCCACGCCGCGCCTGCACCATGAATCCTGCCTGCGCGTGGATGGTGACTCCGGCAACCGCCGCTTCACGTGGCGCAAGACCTTGCGCGAGCATCGATCCGATGAGCCCCGCAAGGACATCTCCGGTGCCGCCGGTCGCGAGTGCGACGACACGGTGCGCATCCACATGGACGGGATGCGCAGCCGCCGCAACGACCGTCTCGGCTCCTTTCAGCACCACGACAACGCCGCGCTCCTCGGCGAAGCGCTGCGCGAGACCGATGCGATCAGCCTGCACGGCATCGGTCGATATGCCCGCGAGACGGCTCATCTCCGTGGGGTGCGGGGTCAGGATGACGGGCTGCCCACACCGGTGCCAGTCGAACCCCGCCTCGGCTGCGATGTTGAGCGCGTCGGCGTCGATGACGGCCGGGCACGGAAGGTCGGTGAGAATCTCGAGGAGGGCCGGGACCGTGTCCGGCGAGCGACCGAGACCGGGACCGATCACCAGCGCGTCCGCACCGCGAAGCCGTTCCCGAAGCGCCGCAACGCCTTCGGCTCGCAACATTCCGGTGCCGGCGTCGGCGAGCGCAGTCGGCATCACCTCGAGACAACCCGCGGCGACGATCGAGTGGATGGCATCGGGAACGCAGACTTCGACCAGGCCCGCTCCGCCGCGCGCCGCGCCCATCGCGCAGAGGCGCGGCGCCCCGGTGAACCCGCGCGAGCCGGCCACCACGACGACACGCCCGAAGGTTCCCTTGTGCCCGTCGTCGGGCCGGGCCGAGAGCAGGAGATCGGAAGGCGCGTCCGGCAACGCCGCATGCCGCCGCGGCGTCCGGTCCACGGCGACAGCGATCGCGAGACCGCCGTCGTGGGTGAGCGAGAGCGCAATCGACGTCGGTTCACCGCGCACGTGCACGCGCGGTGGCCCACCGCGACTGCGCACCACCTCGATATCGCGATACGCGGGCATCGGCTCGCCCCGCGACGAGTAGAGCTTCTTCACCGCTTCCTTGGCAGCCCATCGGCTCGCCCATCGCTGCGGCTTGCCCGCGCTGATGCGACGCTCTGCAGGCGTGAAGATGCGCTCCGCGAAGCGTGGATGCCGCTCGAGCACCGCTGCGATGCGCTCCACCACCGTGACGTCGACGCCGACGACCAGCGACATCCGCCGGCTATTCCACCGTCACTGACTTGGCGAGATTGCGCGGCTGGTCAACGTCGCACCCGCGCTGCACGGCGACGTGATACGCGAACAACTGCAACGGGATGACGTTGATCAGCGGGGAGAGCACCTCGGAACACCCGGGGACAGGGATGACGCTCGCGAAACCGGCGTCAAACGGATCCTCACACGCGGTGACGATCGCGATCACCGGAGCGTCGCGCGAATGGACCTCCTGCACGTTGCTCACCATCTTCGGCAGCGTTGCCGAGCGTGTCGCAATCGCGACCACCGGGACCTCCGGTTCGAGGAGCGCGATCGGCCCGTGCTTGAGCTCTCCGGCGGCATAGCCCTCGGCATGCACGTACGACACCTCTTTGAGCTTGAGCGCACCCTCCATCGCGATCGGGAAGTTGATGCCGCGACCGATGTACAGCGCGCTGCGCGCATGTGCAAACCGCTGGCCGAGGTCGACGAGCAACGGCTCGAGCTCGAGCGTCTTTGTGAGCAGCTCGGGGAGACGCTGCAGCTCCGCAACGAGGCTCTGATGCTCGGCGACGTCCAGCGTGCCACGCGCATCGCCGAGCCGGAGCGCCAGCAGCAGACCGCAGACCATCTGCGTCATGAACGTCTTTGTGCCGGCGACGGAGATCTCTGGACCGGCCTGCATATAGAGCGCCCCGTCGGCTTCGAGCGACAGCGCGCTGCCCACAACGTTGGTGATGGCGATCACCTGGGCGCCCGCGCGACGCGCCTGCCGAACAGCGGCGAGCGTGTCCGCCGTCTCGCCTGACTGCGACACCGCAATGACGAGTGAGTGCTTGTCGACGAGCGCCTCGCCGTAGCGGAACTCGCTTGCGGCTTCGACCTTGCAGCGCAGCTTGGCCAGGTGCTCGATCGCGTACCCCGCCACCATGGCGGCATACCACGCGGTGCCGCAGGCGACCAGAACCACCTCGTGGACGTCCTCGAGCCGTCCGCCGTCGATACCGAGCTCCGGGAGCACGACCATGCCGAGGTCGTCGATCCGGCCGCGAAGCGCGTTGCGAACTGCCTCGGGCTGCTCGTGAATCTCCTTGAGCAGGAAGTGCGGATAACCGTTCTTCTGCGCTTGCTCCGCTTCCCAGTCGATGGTCACCACCCGCGCCTCGACAGCGGTGCCGTCGAGCTGCTGCACACTGATCCCGCCGGGTGTCGCGGTCACGATCTCGCCCTCACCGAGCAGCGCGATGCGCTTGGTGTACGGGATCAATGCGGTGATGTCGCTGCTGACGAACACCTCACCGCGGCCCAGGCCGACGACGAGCGGGGCATTGACGCGAGCGCCGACGACACGATCCGGTTGGTCGGCGGAGATGACAACCAGGGCGCATGCGCCCTCCATGCGGTTGAGCGCGCTGCGCACCGCTGCGGCGAGGTCGCCGTGGTACTGATCCTCGATGAGGTGCGGCACGACCTCGGTGTCGGTCTCGCTGAGGAACTCGTGGCCGCGAGCCATGAGCTCGGCACGAAGCTCCCGGTAGTTCTCGACGATGCCGTTGTGGATCACGTGGATGCGCCCGGTGCAGTCCTGATGCGGGTGCGCGTTCTCCACCGACGGACGGCCGTGCGTCGCCCAGCGCGTGTGCCCGATGCCGATGTTCCCGGACGGCAGCCCCTCGGCGTCGACCTGGCGGGCTAGCTCGGCGACCTTGTGCGTGTTCTTGACGGTGGTGACGTCACCGGACGCGTCGATGATCGCGATTCCGGCCGAGTCGTAGCCGCGATACTCGAGGCGCCGAAGGCTGTCGAGCAGAATCGGGGCTGCGGGTCGGGGGCCGGCGTAGCCGATGATGCCGCACATAGGACCTCTCTGGAACGCTCGCGGGCGCCTCGAGTTACGGGGACGGGGTCGGCGTCGGGGACGGTGTCGGGGTCGGCGGCGCGGGGACGGTGTCGATGGTGATGGTCACGGTGACCTTCCCCGGCGCCGCCGTGACCCCGGGCGGGAGGACGAGGCTCACCGGCTGGGTATACGTCCCGAAGATGCCGTTGAGGAACACGGGCGATGTCTGGACGGAGTCGAGACCGTTGAGCAGGTCCTGGGGACCGGTGACCTCGATCGTGATTGGGGAGGCCGTGATCGCTGCCAGGTAATGGCCGGGGGATGCGGTGCCCTCGGTGCGCGGGATGATGGCAACGAGGCGTTCGGTCACATCCGCGCTGATGGCGATGCTGACGCTGACGTTGGAGCGGTTGATCCCGACGTCGTTCAGGCGGGTGCCCTTTGCGTCGTATGCGAACACGCGAAGATCCGCCTGGAAGTTCGCCTTCTGCGCCGCCAGGTCGACGGTGACCCGCGCCTGGACGCCGGCCAGCTCACGCGCAGGGCCTTCGATCACCACGGACGAGGGCGTCACCTGCTCGGCGCCGCTCTGATAGCCCACCGGCGGCGGATTGGTCTGCAGGATGGTCACGGGCACCGACTTCGACTCGAAGGCATCCACGTCGACCGTCACCGCCGTCGGAGGGTCGATCAGCTCGATCGCGGGATCGTTGTTGATGACGGTCATCGGGATGGCATAGGTGCCTGTATGCGTCACCCTCGACCAGGCAACGGTGACGCTGAGTGCCGTGGCGGGATTGAGCGATGCGAGCGTGTTCTCGTCGCCGCCGACGCGGACCGCGACGTCCTGCACCGGGTGCACGAGCACGAACTGGGAGGGAATGGCGCTCTGCGGCACCGGAACGGTGATCAGTCTCGTCTCGGGGGGGTTGCCCGCGTAGACGACACCGACCCAGGTGACACTGGCGATGAAGAAGCACACGACTTTGAGCTTCCAGTTGCGGCTGATGAAGCCCGGGATGCTCACGGATGCGACCGGCGCCCGAGCGTGCGGAGTGTCCCCACTCGCGACAGCGGGCGAAGCCTGCCGAGCCGTCCCGGCACGCCTTCCTTCTCGAGCAATGTCACGAGCATCTCGTGCAACTTGGCCTGGTCGAGACCGCGATACAGCTTGCCGTCATTGGCGATGCTGATCAAGCCGGTCTCCTCACTGACGATCAGCACCACTGCGTCGCTCTGCATCGTGAGCCCGAGCGCGGCGCGGTGGCGCGTGCCCATGCGCCCCACCCCGGGCAGCGTCTCGGCGAGCGGCAGCACGCACCCGGCTGCGACGAGACGGTTCTCGTGGACGATCACCGCGCCGTCATGCAACGGCGAGCCCGGGATGAAGATGGTGGCGAGCATCTCCGCGGTCACCTCACCGTTGATATGCACGCCCGTTGCCGACAGGTTCTCGAGGCCGGTCTCGCGTTCGAAGACGATGAGCGCACCGACCTTGCGTTCCGCGAGGGAGCCGGCGGCACGAAGGACCTCGTCCACGGCCTGCGAGAACGCAAGCTCGTTGTGCCGCCCGAGGACGCTGCGGACGGTCCCGAGCCTGCCGACCTGGTCGAGCGCACGGCGCAACTCCGGCTGGAACAGCACGATCGCGGCGATGACGATCGCCTGCGTGCCGTTGCTGAAGATGAACTCGAGGAGCCGGAGGTGCAGCAGTTGCGCGGCCCAGCCCACGACGAAGATGACGCCGAGTCCGAGGAGGAGCTGCACCGCCTGCGTCCCGCGGATCAGCTTCAGCAGCTGATAGAGCAGGAACGCGACAACGAGGATGTCGATCGCATCGCGCCAGCTCAGACTTTGCAGAAAGAAATGCGCGTTGCGCAGCAGGTCGCTCATGCGGCGACCTCACCATCGTGCTCGTAGATGAGCGCGAGCAGCGCCTGCTGCACCCACAGGCGGTTCTCTGCCTGAGCGAACACGATCGAGTGCGGGCCGTCGATGACGGCGTCGGTGATCTCTTCACCGCGATGCGCCGGGAGACAGTGCATCACCTTGACGCCGGGAGGCGCGAGCGCCACGAGCGCGTCGTTCACCTGCAGGCTCGCGAAGTCCTCGCGGCGTTGCTGCTGCTCGGTTTCCTGACCCATGCTCGTCCAGACGTCGGTGTAGATGACGTCGGCATCGGCGAGCGCCGGAGCCGCCTCGTGCGTGATCTCGAAGACGGTCGCGGCGTCACGGAAACCCGCGGCTGTCCGCAGCACCGTGGCCGGCGGCTCGTATCCCGGTGGGCAGATGACGCGCAGATGCACCCCGAGGCGCGCGGCGGCGTAGATCCAGGACGTGCAGACGTTGTTGCCATCTCCGATGTACGCGACGGTCGCGCCCAGAAGACGGCCGGTCACCTCGCGCACCGTCATGCAGTCCGCGAGCACCTGGCAGGGATGCTCGGAGTCGGTGAGCGCGTTGATCACAGGAGATGTCGCGGCCGCGGCGATGGTGACGAGGTCGCGGTGGGAGACCAACCGGGCGACGATGCCGTCGGCGTACCCGTCGAGGATGCGGCTGATGTCGGCTGCCGACTCGCGCTCCCCGAGCTGGACCTCGGGATTGAAGAGCGCGATGGGATGGCCGCCGAGGCGGTTGATGGCGACCTCGAAGGACACCCGTGTGCGGTTGCTGGGACGCTGGAAGATGAGCGCCAGCGAGCGGCCCGCGAGCGGGCGGCCGAGATCGCGTCCCGCTTTGGCCGCGTCGGCCAGGTCGAGGGTCGTGATGATCTCGTCGGGGCTGAGGTCCGCGATGCTCAGGAGATCGCGGCCGGCGAGCGAATGGTGCATCCGCCTCATATGGTTGCACTGGAGCGGCGATAGCGCGCCCCGCGACCAAACCGGCGCAGAGACCCGCGCGCGCTATACCGTGCGCCGCGTGGATATTGCGGTCGTCGTCAACGGCGGCGTGGCCGAGACGCTCCAGTCGACACCACTCCTGCGAACGCTGCGCGCCGGGCTTCCGACGGCGCGCATCGTGCTGATCTGTCCTTCCACCGCCGCGGACATCGCCGACGGCATCCCGCCCGTCGATCGGGTCGTCCCGCTGGCTCAGCTTCGCGGCACCCGGACCGGAGGCGTCCGTCTCTGGCTGACACTGCGCGGCCTGCGCCTCGACGCGGTCTTCCTCTGCACCTCGGGTGTCGCTCCCGCCGTCTCCGCGTACCTCGCCGGAGTGCCGGAGCGGAGTGGCGTCGGCGGCGGTGTTCGCAGCCTCCTGCTCACGGGCAGGGTCAGGGCGGGTCGCTCCGAGAATCGCGCCCAGACGTGGCTCCGGCTCGCCCAGGTCGCCGGCGTTCATCAGGAGCTGCACAGCCCCGTCTTCGAGCCCGGACAGGATGCGCGGCGCCGAGCCGAGCAGGTCCTCCACGGCAGCGGCCTCGCCGATGGACGGCTGCTCGTGGCCATCGCGCCCGGGACGGGCTTCGCAGAGCCGCGCCACGCGACGGTGGCGTCAACGGCATGGGACCCCGAGCGCTGGGCTCACCTCGCCAACCAGCTTGCCCAGCGCCACGGGGCCGGGATTCTGCTCGTGGGCTCGCCGCTCGATCGCCACGCCGCCGAGCGGACAAAGATGGACCTCCGCGCTGACGCCACCGACCTGGTCGGTGAGATCGACGTGGGGACGCTGGCGGGTGTCATCGCGCGCTGCGACCTGCTGGTGGGGAGCGACACGCCGCTGCTCCAGCTTGCCGCCGCGATGGGGACGCCGACCGTGGGCCTGTTCGGCCCTACCGACGGCGCGCGCGGAGGCGCCTACGGAAACGCGCACCGGGTCGTGCAGGCGCAGACCCCGCCCCGGTACGAGAACACGCCCCCCGAGCGGGCGAGCATGGAGCAGATCCGCGTTGAGGACGTCCTCGCCGGTATCGAGGCGACCCTCTAGCCCGTCAACGGATGTACATCAAGGCGCGCTTGAGCACGTCGAGGTTGTCAAGCGCGTAGCCCGTCCCGCGCACGGCACACAGATGCGGCTGGCTGTCGCGATGAACCTCGATGCCCGTTGCGGCCGCGATCGCCCTCTCGAGGCCTTCCAGCCGGGCGCCACCGCCGCAGAGCACGATCCCCTCGCGCTTGATATCGGCGATGAGGCGGGCCGGCGTATCGGCCAGCACAGCCTCGACGGCCACAAGGATCGGCCCGAGATGGCTCTCGAGGCACGGCGCGAGCTCGGTCGAGGTGATCGTGATCGAGACTTCACCGGCGTCCGTGCGGCCGCCGACGTCGAGGCGGCGTTCCTCATGTGGTCCAACCCGGGCGAGCGAGGCGATCACCTCCTCGATGGTGGCCGCGTCGAGGACCGCACCATGAGCCGAGCGCACGTGATCGTCCACGCAGCCGTGGAGGCGCTCTCCGCCGTGGCCGGGGAGACAACGGCCGCTCACGGTCCCCTCCAGGGCCAGCGCCGCGATGTCGGTCTTGCCGGCGCCGATGTCGATGACGAGATGGCCGTTGGGCCCGCTGAGCTGCATGCCGGCGCCCATCGCCGACGCCAGCGGCGCGTCAAGGAGATAGACGGTGCGCGCGCCCGCGAGCGCGGCGGCCTCGAGCAACCCGCGGCGCAGCGCGCCTGCCAGCGAGGACATCACTGCGATCACCACATCGGGCTTGAAGATGCGCTGCCGTCCCGCAGCCCGGATCATCGCGTGGTTGATCAGCCATCGAGCGGCGGTGGGATCGACGATGTTCCCGCCGGCCATGGGGCGACGAAGATGGAGCTCGGGGTCGTCGGCAGCCGCCTCCAGGGCGGCGGCGCCGAAGACCGCGGCGTGCATCTCGCCGCCTCGGATCGCGACGGCCGTCGGCTCGCTGCCGGTCATCCCCTCACCCTTCACGATGATCCGCGTGGTGGTGGTGCCGAGGTCGATGCCGACTTTCTTGCCGAGCACAGCTTGCGTGAGGCCTCAGTCGCCGATGACACCGGTGAGGTCGCGCACCTCGGTTCCGGGCTCGTCGGTGGTGACACGCTCGATGTCGGCGCCAATCCCTGTCAGCTTGACGACGAGGTCGTCGTACCCGCGCTCGAGATGGAAGACGTTGTCGAGCTCGGTGACTCCTTCTGCGCACATACCCGCGATGACCAGCGCAGCGCCACTGCGGATGTCTGGGACGCTCATCCGCGTGCCCCGCAGCCGCGAGGGTCCATTGATGATCGCACTGCGACCATGGATCTCGATGCTCGCGCCCATCTGCTGGAGTGCGGCAACGTGGCGAAAACGGTTCTCGTACAACGCTTCGCTGATGATGCTCACTCCGCTCGCCTGGGTCATAAGCGCGCAGAACTGGGGTTGCATGTCGGTGGCGAAACCCGGATGGGTCCACGTCGTCACGTCAACGCTGCGCAGGTACGAGCAGCTGACCCGGACGTGCTGCGCGCCCTCGACGATGTCGCAGCCCGCCGAGCGCAGCTTGCTGAACAGCCAGCGCAGGTCGCTCGGCCGCATGTGCTCCACGACGACATCGCCGTACGTCGCCGCGGCGGCGATCATGTATGTCCCCGCTTCGATGTAGTCGGCTGTCACGTTGTGCGTCGTCCCATGGAGCAGTCCGCCGCTGCCCTCGATGACGATCAACTCGGTGCCGACGCCGGTGATGTGCGCGCCCATCCCGATGAGGCAGCGCGCGAGGTCGTACACGTGCGGCTCACGCGCGGCGTTGCTGATCACCGTGATCCCCTCGGCGAGGACGGCGGCCATCATCAGGTTCTCGGTGCCGGTGACCGTGGGCATGTCGAGCGAGATGCGTGCACCGTGCAGCCGGCGCGCGCGCGCGAAGTAGGCGCCGTCGCGCTCCTCGACCTCGGCCCCCATGAGGCGCAGCCCCTCGAGATGCTGCTCGACGCGGCGCATCCCGATATCGTCCCCACCGGGTTTGGCGATGCTCGCCTCGCCGGCGCGGCCGACGAGTGCGCCGAGCAGCAGGAACGAGCCGCGCATCCTCCGGCTGAGGTCGGCGTCGACCTCGGTGCGGACCACGGACGCCGCGTTCAGCCGCCACGTGTGCAAGGTCGGGTGCTCGACGACGACGCCGACGTGCTCGAGCATGCGGGCCATGGTGGTGATGTCGTCGATGTCCGGCACGTTGCCGAGCTCCACCGGCTGATCGGTGAGCAGCGCCGCGGCCATCACGGGGAGCGCGGCGTTCTTGCTCCCGGAGATCGCGACCGTTCCCTCGAGCCGCCGCCCGCCACGGATGCGCAGGAGTTCCATCTCCGCCTACCGTACTCGACGGCGGCGGCTGACCGGGTAGATTAGGGTCAGGGGTCCAGTTGGATCGCCGCCTTGTATCGGGAGACACCATGGCAACCGCAACGCTTCCCTCCATCGACACCGAGCAGCTCCTCGGCGACCAGGCTTCGTCCCTCCTCGAGCATCGCTGCGAGACCGTCGACCAGTCGCTGCTGCACCTGCCCGGTCCCGATTTCTTCGATCGCACCTGGCTCGGGACGGATCGCTCCGTGCGGGTCCTCCGCAACCTCAACTCGATCTATGCGCATGGGCGTCTGGCGCGCACCGGCTACGTCTCGATCCTGCCGGTCGATCAGGGGATCGAGCATTCAGCAGGCGCGTCGTTCGCGCCGAACCCCGAGTATTTCGATCCGGGGAAGATCGTGGAGCTCGCGGTGGAGGGCGGATGCAACGCGGTGGCTTCGACGTTCGGGGTGCTCGGCGCCGTGTCGCGCACATGGGCTCACAAGATCCCGTTCATCCTGAAGATCAACCACAACGAACTCCTGACCTATCCCAACGGGGCCGATCAGATCCTGTTCGGCACGGTCAAGGAAGCCTGGAACCTCGGGGCCGTCGCAGTCGGCGCCACGATCTACTTCGGGTCCGACGGCGCTGACCGCCAGATCCAGGAGATCTCGCGCGCGTTTGCCGAAGCGCATTCACTCGGCATGGCGACCATTCTCTGGTGCTACCTGCGCAACCCGGCATTCAAGAAGGACGGTGTCGACTACGCGGTCGCGGCCGACCTCACGGGTCAGGCGAATCATCTCGGCGTCACGATCGAGGCCGACCTCATCAAGCAGAAGTTGCCCACCACCAACGGCGGATTCGTGGCACTGAACTTCGGCAAGACCGCCGAGGCCGTCTACACGAAGCTCACGTCGGACCACCCGATCGACCTCTGCCGTTACCAGGTGCTCAACTGCTACGCGGGGCGCGTGGGACTCATCAACTCCGGCGGCGAGTCGATCGGGGCCGGCGACCTCGCCGCCGCGGTGCGCACCGCGGTCATCAACAAGCGAGCCGGCGGCACCGGTTTGATCAGCGGCCGCAAGGCATTTCAGAAGTCGATGCGCGACGGTGTCGAGCTCCTGCACGCGATTCAGGACGTGTACCTGAACGAAGCGATCACCATCGCGTAACCCGCATGGACTACGACGAGATCCCTCGCAACGACGACGAGCGCACGACCCTGCGTGCATTTCTCGCATGGCAGCGCGGCACGCTGGAGCGCAAGTGCTCGGGCCTCAGCGACGATCAGATGCGGCAGGCCGCCGCTCCCCCGTCGAACCTGACGCTCCTCGGCCTGCTCCGGCACATGGCCGATGTCGAGCGGGGATGGTTCCGGCGCACCCTCGCCGGAGAGGATATCGGGGAGCGTTACTCGTCAGACGACGATCTCGACGGCGACTTCGACAACGTCGCGACCGCCGATGTCCAGGCGGCGTTCGCCAGCTGGCGAGAGGAATGCGCGCTCGCCGACGAGATCATGGACCGGCGTGCGCTCGAAGCGACCGGTAAGCAGCGTACCGGCCGCGAGGTCTCGATGCGATGGATCCTCAACCACATGATCGAGGAGTACTCGCGGCACAACGGCCATGCCGACCTCATCCGCCAAGCCATCGACGGCGCGACCGGATACGACTGACTCAGGCCCGGCCTTCCTCCCGCTTCAACTCCTCGCGACCGATGATCGATAGATGAACCTCATCTGGCCCGTCCATGAATCGGGCTGACCGCGCGTAGGCGAACATCTGCGTCAGCGGCAGGTCCTGGGAGACTCCGGCGCCGCCGTGTATCTGGATCGCACGGTCGATGACCGCCTGCGCGACGTTCGGCGCCACAACCTTGATCGCCGAGATCTCGAATCGGGCGCCGAGGCTTCCCTGCGTGTCAAGCAGCCACGCGGCCTTCTGACACAGCAACCTCGCCTGCTCGATCTCGATCCGTGACTTGGCGATCTGCTCACGAACAACCCCTTGCTCCGCAAGGCGTTTCCCGAACGCGGTCCGCGATTTGGCGCGCTCGCACATGAGCGAGAGCGCACGCTCGGCGGCGCCGATGAGGCGCATGCAGTGATGCAGACGCCCGGGACCGAGACGGGCCTGGGCGATCATGAAGGCGGTGCCCTCGTCACCGATGCGGTTGCTCTTGGGCACGCGCACGTTCTCGAGCAGCACCTCGCAGTGACTCCCGGGATCGTCGAACCCGTACACCTTCAACTGGCGGACGATCGTCACCCCGGGAGCGTCCATAGGGACGAGC
>Ga0307372_10011817_pt1 | contig 11563 bp, 10 predicted proteins | sample OX1MG_FD_202533 | JGI IMG/M metagenome (GOLD analysis project Ga0307372, IMG submission 202533) | Soil microbial communities from Risofladan, Vaasa, Finland - OX-1 | ecosystem: Environmental > Terrestrial > Soil > Coastal area > Acid sulfate soil | place: Finland: Risofladan, Vaasa | collected...
GAGTTTCAATATGTGAAGTTCCGCAGCGAAGGCGCCGTTGGCTGGCTCACGCTCGACCGTCCGGAGCACAACCTGCTGAACGAGCGGATGCTGGCCGAAATAGCGGCGGGGATCAACTCGCTCGGCGAGCACAGCGAGATCAAGCTCATCGTTCTCAATTCGGCGGCGAAAGCGTTCTGCGGCGGCATTGAGATCGGAGAATATACGCAGCGCCGTGTATTTCAGCTTCTCGACGCATTTCATGGCGCATTCTTAGCGATGTTGGATACGTCGAAGCCTCTCCTGGTAGTGGTCAATGGCCCCGCCTTTGGAGGCGGCGCTGAGCTGGCGGCGCTCGGCGACCTGGTGATTGCGACTCCCAAAGCGCGGTTCGCGCAGCCGGAGATCAAGCTGGGAGTTTTTCCGCCGCTAGCCGCCGCGGTTCTTCCATACATCGTCGGGCCGAAATTGGCGCTCGAACTTGTGCTCACGGGCGAAACCATGAGCGCGGAACGCGCTCGCGAGCTGGGGCTGGTGAACTGGGTCGTTCCCCAGGACCAACTGAACGACAAGGTCAACGAAGTGATCGCCAAGGTGACGGCGCAATCCGGCCCGGTTCTTACCATGGCGAAAAAGGCGATTCTCGGCAGCCTGGGCTTGCCGCTGCGGGATGGCGTGCGCAACTCGATGAAGGTCTTTCTGAATGAATTGGCGGACCTCGAAGACTCTCAAGAGGGCCTGCGTGCGCTGGTGGAAAAGCGCGCCCCGAAGTGGAAAAATCGCTAGGGTTGTTCTGCGCAGGCGGATTCGTGCTACAGCAAGCTCGTTCGGACGCACCCTCTTGGCTCTGTGATGTCCTGAGAAGCTCGTGTCGTGGTGGTGGTGCGGTTTTACTGCTTCCGCCGACCCGCGTGATAAAGCGCACCGGGCGGCCATTCAGTCAGGCACATCGGTTGAAGCCGGACAGCGAAAAACCTTCTTCTGTCGCCTCCGTAGGAACTTCCAAGATATACTCGCCGGGCGTCCATTGAGCGCAGCAGAAAGACGGCGAGTCCGAAATTTCGTTTATCTTCCATGGCCAAAACCAAGGGGAACGTGATTACGGTGGGGGTGACTGGCGCGAGCGGCGCGGTCTACGCGCAAACGATTCTCCGACTCCTTAACGCAGATTCCCGCGTGGAGCACGTTTTTTTCGTTGCCAGCGACGCCGCGCTGCGGCTGCTCGCCACGGAGCTTCGCATCGTCGCATCCGATGCAAAAAAACTCCCGTCGCTTCTGGTAGGCGGCTCGACGAAGAAAATCGAGTGCCTGCCGAATAAGGACATTGGGGCAAGCATCGCTTCGGGAAGCGCGATTGTGGACGCCATGGTCGTCGCGCCCTGCTCGGCGGGGGCCATGGGCTCCATCGCCGCGGGCATTGCTGACGATCTTCTTACGCGGGCGGCCGACGTGTGCCTGAAGGAGCGCCGTCCGCTGGTGCTATGCCTGCGGGAGACACCGCTGAATCGCGTGCAACTTGAAAACATGCTGCGCGTACACGACGCCGGCGCCGTAGTAATGCCAGCCATGCCTGCGTTTTATTACGGTCCCAAGAGCATTGACGATATCGTCGAGCAATTCGCCTATCGGGTGCTCGCTCAGCTTGGACTGCCGCAGGAGAAGCAGTATCGCTGGCAGGGCGCACGCGGGAAGCGCGAAAGGTAGCCAGCCGATATGACCAAGAGCCGAATCCGCGTGGTGCTTGAAATGATCAAGTTCGAGCATTCCGTGTTTGCGCTGCCTTTCGCGCTGGTGGGGGCGCTTCTGGCGGCGCGCGCGGGAGGAAGTCTGCCAACCTGGCGCCAGATTGTGTGGATTATTGTGGCTATGGTCGGAGCGCGCTCAGCCGCCATGACCATCAATCGAATTGCCGATCTCGAATATGACCGGCGCAACCCACGGACCGCGAACCGCGCTCTTCCGGCAGGGCAGCTTTCGGTCGGCTTCGCCTGGGCTTTCACTTTGGCTGCCTCCGCGGTACTGGTGATTGCGGCCTGGCAATTGAATCCGCTCGCGCTGACGCTGTCTCCCGTGGCTCTCGCCATCCTGTTTTTCTATTCCTATACAAAGCGGTTCACGGCGTGGTCGCATTTTGTTCTCGGATTCTGTCTCGGGATTTCTCCGGCGGCGGCCTGGATCGCCATTCGCGGCTCGCTCGACGGGCGCATGCTGATTCTTTGCGCGGCAGTCACGCTGTGGGTGGGGGGCTTCGACGTGCTCTACGCCTGCCAGGACGTCGACTTCGACAAGGCCGCCGGCCTCTACTCGATTCCGAAAAAATTCGGCATTGTCCGGGCCCTGGAAATGGCGCGCGCCATGCACGTAGTGATGGCCGGCTTGCTGGGCTGGCTTGCCTGGAGTTTTCATCTCGCGTGGCCGGCCTGGGCGGGTATTGGCGTGGTGGCGGTACTGTTGGTCTACGAGCACTCGCTAGTGAAGCCGAACGACCTCAGCAAAATGAATGCTGCGTTTTTTACCGTGAATGGCTATATTAGTATACTGTTCCTGCTTTTCTGGGGCGCTGCCGCCCTTGTGATGCACCCTTAGGAAGAGGGGCGTTTCTTTCCCAGAGGAATTCACTGGATTATGGCGACCGGACTTCAAATCACCGACGCGCGGCTCGAACCGATCGCGCAGAAAGTTCTCGCCGGAGAGCGGCTCACGGGCGACGACGGCCTGGCGCTCTATCAATCGCACGATTTGCTGGCCGTCGGCTGGCTGGCTAACCACGTGCGCGAAAAGCGCCATGGGAACATCTGCTATTTTAACGTCAACCGGCACATCAATCCAACCAACGTCTGCGTGGCGCATTGCAAGCTGTGCGCCTTTGGCCGCTCGCCGAATGCGCCAGGCGCTTACACCTTCGCGTTGGAGGAGATCTGGTCGCGCGCAGCGCTGGGCGTAGCCGAAGGCGCCACGGAATTCCATATTGTCGGCGGCCTTCACCCGGATCTGTCGTTCGAGTATTACCTGGACCTGATTCGGGGTCTCAAGCAGCGATTTCCTCAGGTGCACCTCAAGGCGTTCACGATGGTCGAGGTGCATTACTATGCGCGCCTTTCCAAGCTCTCGATCCGAGACACGCTACTCAAGATGAAAGAAGCCGGTGTGGATTCGCTTCCGGGCGGAGGCGCGGAGATTTTTCATCCCCGCGTGCGCAGGATGATCTGCGACCACAAAGTCAGCGGGCGAATGTGGCTGCAAATCGCGCGGACCGCGCACGATGTGGGTCTGCACTCGAATGCCACCATGCTGTTCGGCCACGTGGAAACCCTGGAAGAGCGGGTGGACCATCTCCTGCAGTTGCGCGAATCGCAGGATCAGACGCGCGGGTTCGTCACCTTCATCCCGCTCGAGTTTCATCCAGCCAACACCGCGCTGGCGCACCTGCCCAAGCCGACCGGCATCGACGATCTCAAGACGATTGCCGTCGCCCGCCTGATCCTCGATAATTTCGATCACATCAAGGCCTATTGGATCATGCTCACGCCGCGGATCGCGCAGGTCGCGCTGCGCTTTGGCGCGGACGATATCGATGGAACGGTCGTCGAAGAAAAAATTTATCACGATGCCGGCGCCACCACCCCCGAACACCTGACCCGTGCAGAACTTGAACGCATCATTCGCGCCGCGGGATGCGTTCCGGTGGAGCGCGACACTCTGTACAACCGCGTCGACCGCTCCAAAATGCCGCTTCCCGAGGCACCTGCTCGCCTCAACGGCTCGGACGGATTCGTTCCCGAGACTTCGCTGACCCTCAACGTCTAGCGCCGTTGTAACTCCTCGAATTGCCATGAACCTCTACGCTGCTCCGGGTGTTTCCCGCGACGTTTAGCATCAGAAATTGATTTGATTATCCAGGGTCATTTCCGCGATGAGGTGGCCGGTCGAGCGAGGCACACCTGCCCAAGGCAGAAGTTGGTTTTCATTGTGGCTCGATGTTCAATTCGATGGCGTGGAAAATGGTGCTGGTGCTCAAAGATCGGCAGGAGTTGGAGATTTGCCCGATGGTGGACGGCCTTCGAGCGCGCGCAAATCATGCGATGAGGCTGCCCTACAGCGCAGGCAGGCCACAAAAGCACACGCGTGCGTCAGGCATGCGGGTGAGCCTTGTCGTATACGTCCATCAACTGCTGCACGCTCGTTTGCGTATAGCGCTGCGTGGTAGAAAGCGAAACGTGGCCAAGGAGATCCTGGATGGCGCGAAGATCCGCGCCGTCGGCAAGCAGATGTGTTGCAAAAGCGTGCCGCAGCGAATGCGGGTGCAAGTTCCAGTTGATGTTGCTCAGCCGGGCATATTTTTTCACCAGCACGCGAACCGATTTGGTTGTCAGTCGACCTCCGCGGTAATTCACGAATGTCGCTTCCGGGTCACACTTCACGCGAGAGTGGGCCAGAATTTCGGCTCGCACAGGCCAGTACGCTTCGAGCGCCAGATGAGCCTTCGCGCCAAATGGCACTACCCGCTCTTTGCGACCCTTGCCGAGGACTCGGACCATGTGTCCTTGGCGGTCCACGTTGCCGATGTTCAAACCCACCAGTTCACTGACGCGCAGCCCAGAAGCATATAGAAGCTCGAGAATGGCTAGGTCCCGCTTCAGAATAAGTCGTTCATTCTTCTCGAATTGCGGCGTTATCCGGTGCTTGCGCTTCGCTCGCGATGCGCCAGAGGCGCTCGCGAGACTGTCGAGAAAGCCATTCAACTCCTCGGCGGTGAGAACGCGCGGCACCCGCTTTGGCAGTTTGGGAGTGCTAATCAGCCGAGCAGGGTTCTGCTTTGCGATGCGTTCCCGCACGCAGAATTTGAAGAACGTGCGTAGTACGGCCAGCTTCCGGGCGACCGATGCTTTCTCCAACCTCCGGTCGTAGAGCGAGCCCACGAACTCGCGGATGATGCGGTGGTCCACCTGATCCAGTGCGAGGGTGGGCTCTCCCGGAGGAGTCAGAAAATCGCGAAACTGTTCGACGTCGCATCGGTAGTCGCCGACGGTAGCAGGCGAAGCGTTGCGTTCATACTGCAAATATTGGATGAATTTTTCGATGACGGCTTGCATGGAATCCTGCCTGTTCGCACGATTATAAAACGCTTCGTTGGCAACAGATGGACAAATCGCGCCATCGTTCCTTGCCCGGCAACCTGCGTTATGGTCGTGGGAAGCTTTCGCACAGCTTGCGCCCAGTTGCGGAGAGAGCCGGCGACGCGCGGCGGATGGAATCGGCGCGCCATGACGATTGTCGCGCTGTATTTCGATCTGGTGCGTGATCCACAGGATGGCCCTCTGGTCTGCTTTTCACGTCCCGCGCCCGGCTCCATCAACCCCATCAGACTCCCGCTGACCGGGAGTCCCAGTTCATCGAGGCTGAGCAATGCCGGTTATGCGCAGTCCTTTAGTTTCTTCTGGAGAGCTTTCAGGTCTGGAATGATCACTTTGCGTGCTTCGAGGTGAATCAGGCCCTCTGCCTGCAAGCGGCTGATATTGCGAGATACCAACTCTCGGACGGTCCCGATTCGCGCAGCGAGTTCCTGATTGTTGGCAGGAAGCGTTACTACGATTCCCTGCGACGTTTGTTCCCCTTGACGAGCCATTCGGACCAGGAGAGCGATCAACCGGTGACGTACCGTGCTGAAGGAAAGCTCTTCGATCATCGCGACCAGTCCCCTGAGACGCCGCCCTACGATCCGCAATACTTTTAGCGCGACCTGGGGGTGTTTCAGACAGAGGGACTGAAAATCGCCCTTGCTGACGAATAGCAGCGTCGCTTCATCGACAGAAGCAGCCGAGGCCGGATAGTTGCCCCCGTCGAATACAGGCAGTTCAGCCACCGAACTGCCTGGGCCTTCGACCGCCAAGACCTGCTCACGTCCGCCCGGTGAACTCTTGGAGATTCGGACTCTCCCCTTCTCGATCACCCACAAACCCGGACAGGCATCTCCTTCGGAGAAGATGACCTGGCCTGCATCGAAGCGGCGAACGGCCGCCCGTTCAGCAATGTAAGTGAGTTCATCTCTATCCAGTTCGGCAAACAGGGGAGCTTTTTTGAGAGTCGAGAATTTGTCGGAAGCGGTAGCAAGCATGCCGAGATTATACTCGTCCGCCGGAAGATCGGCTTGCCGCCCTATCACCATTACCACTCGGGAACTGAATATGGCCCGGCAATACAAGATCACGGGGATCAGCGACCGGCGGGAAATCGAGGAGCGATTCGGCCGCTATTGGACGAACCAACCTCTCACGAGGCGGTTCCTATCCGCTCTCGAAAAACAACTCGTTCTAGGATGTCTAATCCCGTGGTTCGGGAGTCCGTTAGTTACGATCTGGAGATAATTCGGACGCGTGGCGCTCAAGCTCCTCCGTCAGCCGGCGCAGAAACCGCGCAATTACATGGCGTTCGTCCGGAGCCGCCTCGCCGAGAGCGGCAATAATCGATCCTTCGCGGTCGCTCCACAGCCGGCTACTGATAACAGTGGCTCGTTCCGTGAGACGCAGTTGAACGATGCGGCGGTCTCGGTCGTCGCGAACCCGATTGAGAAGGCCAGCGATAACCAGTTCGTCCGCCACGCGGCTAGCCCAGCCAAGGGACACTCCCAGTCCCTCCGCCATCTCGCCAACCGTCATCGAGCAGCCGCCACGTTGCGCGAGATAAAGCAGCGCCCGTACAAGCTTGGGAGAAATTTTCGATGGAACGCCCGAGGGAGGGCCAGCGCGCATTACCGCAACGTCGGCCAGCATGGCATTCACAAAAAGGCCGAACATCTCCCAGCTCTCTTCATGACGCACCGGGTATTTCAGCGAGAGCGTCTTTTCAGCATCGGCGCCTGTTAGTTTCGCTCCCGGAACACTGTTGGGGGCTTGCCGAACCGCCTGTCCGCGACGGTATGTCTGTGCCGCCATATCCAGTTTCCGTGGCACAGTTCCCACACCAACAGCCGGAGCTAGAACCTGATTGGCTGGCCGTGACTTTTGCTCGGCATGGTCCAGGACTTGACGTTGCTCGGCCATAATTACCTCCAAGCTCATTAGACCCGCGCGCGAGCGCCGTTGTGAAGCGGTCCGCAAATCAACCGCTACGACACGCCTAAGTTCTCAGCCGATCGCAAGCTGTCTGGGCCATAAAATATAAAATCAAATTAGCCGCCGAACATGAAAATCACCTGAAATTCTCCTAGCCCTTTCAGGAGATGGTTCGCGTGGCATGAATTTGGTGACAGCTTCGGCCTGCCGACATGCGAAAGGGATTGCCGGGTAGTGTTCCCACACCCGATTGGGCCTTTTAGAGCATCTGTCTCGCCGGTACTACAGGAAGGCCATCGACTCGGAGATTCGGTCGTAAATGTAATGCAGGTCATCCGGGGAAATCGCATAGGGTGGCAGGATATAGACGATATTGCCCAGTGGGCGGAGAAGAATGCCCGCATCAAGGAAAAACTTGTATAGCTTCGGGCGGAGTTTCGAGGCGTATCCAGGATCATCCGCAAGGAGCTCCACGGCGGCGAGTGTGCCAATGTGGCGAACGTCTCCCACGGCTGGGTGATTTTTGATGGCGGCGAGGCGCTCTCGATGAATCTGCGCGATCTTATCGATGCGTTCGAATACCGGCTCGTTTTCAAAAATCTTGAAGCTGGCGACCGCGGCGGCAGCCGCCAGGGAGTTCCCCGTAAAGGAATGGCCATGGTAGAATGTGCGCGCCCGGTCCTCGCTGACAAACGCGTCGTGAATTGTGCCGGTGCAAACCGTGGCGCCCATCGGCAGAACACCCCCGGTCAGCCCCTTCGACAGGCACATCAGATCGGGAACCACGTTCGCCAATTCACAGGCGAACATCTTTCCGCAACGCCCGAAGCCCGTGAGCACTTCATCGGCAATGAGCAGGACATCGTGTTTGCTGCACAATTGACGCACGCGCTGGAGGAACTCCACGGGATGGACGATCATGCCTCCCGCTCCCTGAAGCAGGGGTTCGGCGATCACGGCGGCAATTTGGCCATGGCTCTCCTCCAGCAGCCGGGCTAATTTGTCGACGCAATCGATCTTGCACGACGAGCGTTTCTTGCCTACCGGGCATCGGTAGCAATAAGCGGAATGAACACGGTGTACGGGAAATCGGAGGTCACGGAACGGATCGGTAAAGCTGCAATCCTCGCTCACCGACATGGCCCCAACCGTGTCTCCGTGATACGCATGTTCCAGGGCAACAATTGCTTTTTTCTCCGGATGCCCGGAATTTTGCCAGTACTGGACGGCCATCTTGAGCGCCACTTCGACAGCCGTCGAACCGTCGTCGGAGAAAAAGATGTGGGTTAAATCGCCCGGCAACACCTTGCGCAGGCACGCAGAAAGCACTTCCACGCCTTCGTGCGTGAATCCGGCCAACAAGACGTGGTCGATTTTCGCGGCCTGCTCGCTAATCGCGGCCGTGATGGCAGGGTGACAATGGCCGTGCAGATTCACCCACCACGAGGAAATACCGTCGATCAGCCGGCGACCGTCCTCGGTATATATGTATGCTCCTTGCGCCTTGGTGATGCGCAGGGGCCGGGGATCCAGGGCTTCTTGCGTGTAGGGATGCCAGACGTGCAACGGATTCGCCAGGTTCGTCATTGCGCAAACACCGTGCGATCGAACGTCGCTCGAAATACCTCGAGCATCGCTCTTTTGTCGAGTTTCGGGAGAATCGGGACGGTCCCAATCACCTGCACTGCACCATAGTGTTCAATAGCCTTTCGGTTTTCGCTATTCGGCTTGCCAACCATGATTACGCCCTGAACCGGGAGCCTGGCAGATCGCAGGGCCGCGAGCGACAGCAAGGTGTGATTGATCGTACCCAGCGAACTGCGCGCGATCAGCAGCACAGGCAACTTGAGATGCTTCATAAGGTCTCGCATGAGCTGCTTCTCGTTGATGGGAACCAGCACGCCCCCGGCACCCTCCGCAATGAGGCTCTCCGTCGTTGCAACCTTCGGGATTGCGATCTTCCGAAGCTCGATGCGGACCCCGGCACGCCTTGCAGCGAGGTGCGGCGACACCGGAGGAGAGAAACGATAGCTTTCGGGGCGCGTCCGGGCCAGCGGAAGCTGCACCAGCAATCTTACGGTGCTCCGGTCCGTGCCCTCTCGAGTTCCGGTCTGAATGGGCTTCCAATAAACCGCATCGAGTGCGGCGCAGAGCAAAGCCGACACCACGGTCTTGCCTACCCCGGTGTCCGTGCCCGTGATGAAAAAACGGCTAGGCATGCGCGGGAGTGACCGAAGAGAGTTGCGGCAACGATTGGCACGCCGCGCGCAGCACGGAGACGAGCCGATGAATATCTTCCAGTGTGATTTTGCAGGTCAGAGATAAACGCACGCGCGCGGCATCCGGAGGAACCGTGGGCGGCCGAATCGCTTTGACCGCAAACCCGTTTGCCTGGAGTTGCCCGGCGACGTGCAAAGCCGCCTCGTTGCTCCCGAGAAGCACGGGAACGATATGCGTGGTGCTGGAACCGAAGCGGAGGCCGGCGGCAGAGAGACCTTCGCGCAACGCGGCCGCGATCCCGCAAAGATGATCTCGCTCAGCATCCGCATTACGGGCCAGCTCAAGCGCCGTGCGGATCTGACCGGCGAAGTATGGAGGCATCGCCGTGCTGAAAACGAAGGTCCTGGCCCGGTTTACAAGGAACTGTCTCAAGGCGTTCGCGCCACATACAAATGCTCCCGCGCTTGCCAATGCCTTTCCGCAGGTGTGAACGATGGCAAGAATGTCTCGCTCGCAGTCGTATTCGGCGGCAATTCCCCGCCCTTGCGGACCGCATACTCCGGTTGCATGGGCTTCGTCGACGACCAGTTCGGCATCGTACGCGCGAGCCAGTTCGATTAGCCTCTGAATGGGCGCCACATCGCCTTCCATGCTGAACACGCTTTCAGTGACGATCACCCGCGCACCCGCGGCGCCGGCATGCTCGCGCAGCGCCTTCTCCAGAAACCGCAAATCGCAGTGGGGATAGATGATTTTGGGGGCACGCGACAGACGGATTCCGTCGATCAAACTTGCGTGATTGCACTCATCCGAGAAAACAACATCGCCGGGTTTCAGGATGGCGCTCAGCAAGCCTACATTAGCGGCATAGCCGGAGCCAAAGTAGAGCGCTGCTTCGGTGCCGGCAAAGCCGGCAAACTCCGATTCCAATTCCTCCCATTCCTCCCTATTTCCCGAGAGCAGGCGCGATCCCGTCGAGCCCACCGTACGGGTTTTCGCAACCGATTGCATAACCGCTCGCTTGAACGTGGGATCGGTGGCGAGCCCTAGATAATCATTCGAGGAGAGATCGATGCCGGCGGGAGTCTCGAGGGTGCGGAGTTGCGCTTCCCCGCGGAGGATCTCCAGTTCTTCTTCCATACGCTCCGCAACAATACGTTGGTTGGGCTTACGCACGCTGCATCGCCTTCATGCCCAGGGTCTTCAGCAGCTTGTGGTCTTCGTCAGCGGCCGGATTCGGCGTGGTTAGCAGCTTCTCGCCGGTGAAAATGGAGTTGGCGCCGGCCAGGAAGCAAAGCGTCACGGCCTCCGGCGACATTTGCTGGCGTCCGGCCGCGAGTCGCACTCGGGAGGCCGGCATCAAGATCCGCGCAGTCGCGATGGTGCGCACCATGACCATCGGATCCAGTTCCCCGGCGTTTCCCAGCGGCGTTCCTTCCGCACGGACCAGCATGTTGATGGGCACGCTTTCCGGATGCGGATCGAGCTTCGCAAGCTGCTCCAGCAACCCTAGGCGGTCTTCCTCGGATTCGCCCATTCCCAGAATCCCTCCGCAGCAGACCGTGATTCCGGCCTTGCGCACGCGGGAAATCGTTTGCAAACGCTCTTCGTACACCCGGGTGGTGATGATATTTCCGTAGAATTCAGGCGATGTATCGAGATTGTGGTTGTAGGCCGTCAGGCCGGCTTGTTTCAACTGCACGGCCTGCTCGCCGGTGAGCATTCCCAGCGTGCAACAAACCTCCAAGTCGAGGGACGAAACACCGCGCACCATTTCGAGCACATCGTCGAACTCCCTGCCTTGAGGAACCTGGCGCCAGGCCGCGCCCATGCAGAAGCGGGTGGCTCCTTCCTCTTTCGCCCGCTTGGCTGCGCCGAGGACTTCTTCGGGATCGAGAAGGCCCTGCCGCGTGACCTCCGTCTCGTAATGAGCGCTTTGGGGACAATACGCGCAATCCTCTGGGCACCCGCCGGTCTTGATCGAAAGCAGGCGGCATAACTGCACTTCGTCGGCTGCATGAAACTCACGATGAGCAAGCTGCGCCTGGAAGATCAATTCCGGCAGAGACAGCCTGTAGATGCGCCCGATCTCATCCCGCGCCCAGTCGTGGCGAACTTCCATCAGCAGGAACCCCTTTCACTATCCTCACATGGCAAAAGCACAATCACGATACGCGAAAATTCAAAGCCCGAAAAGAGCAGTTATCCTAACGTGCTGGGCAACCGCACCGAAGCCTCCGGGCGCTCCCACTTGCCCGATTCCGCCGAGCGGAACAGAGCCTCGATCACGGCAATGTTCCCGATGGCATCCT
>Ga0307372_10011819_pt1 | contig 11558 bp, 8 predicted proteins | sample OX1MG_FD_202533 | JGI IMG/M metagenome (GOLD analysis project Ga0307372, IMG submission 202533) | Soil microbial communities from Risofladan, Vaasa, Finland - OX-1 | ecosystem: Environmental > Terrestrial > Soil > Coastal area > Acid sulfate soil | place: Finland: Risofladan, Vaasa | collected...
CTCGCTTTCCTTGGTGTTGCCGCCACGGTGGTCGGACTGGTTCGATGCTTGGCAGCTCTGGGGATCCTCATTCTGGTTTTCGCTTTGGGGGAGATCATTTATTCCTGCCTGGTTGCTCTGGCCTTTGGCCAGCGACCCGACGAGGGCAATCCAACTTCTCCCATCGTTCCGCCAACGTGAGCGGCGCATCAGGGCACGCCAGAACTGTGGCGGCGGGTGCCTCGCTTCGGCTCTTTGCCCCAAGCCCCCTATTGCGGCTGCTCTCAGGGCCGACTAAGGTGACACGAGTCCTGGAGACCAGCCCTATGTTGCAAATTGCGATCGACGCCCTGGTGCTGATGGTGGATATCAATCAGGGCATGTTCCGGTTGTGGCTCGACGCTGTACCGAAGCCCTTGTTGACGGTGCCCACCCACCTAGTCAACTTCTACCCCGCCTATTACCTCGCCATGCGGCTTTGGCAACAATCGTGCCGCGTCTGACATGACGCCGCCGTTGGACCAAGAACGACCACACTGATGAATCGTCCGCGTTCTCGACGTAAGTAGCGCTTCATTCCGCCACCCACGAGGCACCGACCGGCCGTGAGGGTGGGAACAAGTCGTAAGCGGCACGACCCGACCCGCCGGGCGCAGGCGGCGCGGATTCCAATGGAACGTCCATGGCTGCTTCCTTTGGGGGCCGTGGAGATGCAGGAGCTTTTGCCGTGGGCACGACCACCTCCGCCGTGATTACCGCTCTTGGGCGAGCGCTTCTACCGCATGCCCACTTTTTTCCTGCCACCGTCCGGCGGCCTCGCCGTAACCAGCAGGAGGTCTGCCCGCCCTTGCCCTCGTCGTGCCGGCGCGGCATGCTGGTGGCATGGGCAAAATCACGTGAGGTAAGGCGGAGGATCTCGTATGGAGCGCGTACTCGGCGTTGGCGGCGTCTTTTTCAAGGCTCGTGATCCACGGGCATTGGCGGAGTGGTACCACGAGCACTTGGGCGTGCCACTCGAAGCGGGGCAAACTTATGCGACGTTCAAGTCAGATGGGCCCAATGAGCAGACCGTATGGTCAACGTTTCCCGCCGACACGAAGTATTTTGGCGATGGAGCGGCCCCTTTCATGTTCAACTATCGCGTGCGAAATCTTGACGCCATGTTGGCTCAGCTCCGTACGGCCGGGGCGCAGGTGGAGGATCGCGTGGAGGACTACGACTACGGCCGATTTGGGTGGGCAAATGACCCGGAGGGCAATCGCTTTGAATTGTGGGAGCCTCGCTGATCGTACAATATCGACATGCCCCACCACCGCTTTCAGTTCTCGCTCGGGTTGATCTTCGCCGTCACGACCTGTGTCGCGGTGGTATTTGACGGGGTCAGGTTGTTGCCGGTTGAGATGAGGCTCGTTGTCGGTCTGTCGATTGTCATTGGGCTGGCTGAGTGCCTTGCTCTCGCTGTTTTGGGCCTGGTCGTTTTCGTGACTATGAGCATGGCCTTTAGATGCGCCGATCAATTCGAGCGATTCTTCCCGCGGAAAGCAAAATGATACCCCGCCTGCAATTCCGCCTGCGAAGCCTGTTCATCCTAACTGCCGCTGTAGGGGAGCCCTTCGCCGTGATCTTATAGACCTCAGAGCATGTCCAGCGGATCGATATCGACGATCCATTGCACGTCGGCGGGCGGCTTGAGCTCGGTGGTGGCTTCGCGAATGGCGGCGCGGACCCGCTCGGCGAAGGGGCCCTGGATTTGCAGTTGAAAACGGTGCAGACCTCGCAGCTTGGCGATCGGGGCCGGCGCCGGACCAAGCAGACGCGCCTGGGCCTCGCGCCGTGCCAATGCCCCGGCCAACCGTTCGGCGAGGTGCGCGGCAAACTCGCGCGCCACGACTTCCGACGGCCCGCGGACTACGAGCCGCGCCATGGCGGCGAAGGGCGGGTACATCAGCAGTTCGCGAGAGGGAAGCTCCTGCTCGGCGAAAGTATGATAGTCGTGTCGCACTGCGGCCTTGATCGCCGCGTGGTCCGGGCTGAATGTCTGCACCAACACTCTTCCACCTTTTGGCCCGCGCCCCGTCCGTCCGGCGACTTGCACCAGCAGTTGAAACGTCCGCTCGGCGGCGCGAAAGTCGGGCAAGTGCAGCGCCGTGTCGGCGTTGACCACTCCGACCAGCGTGACGTTGGCAAAATCGAGCCCCTTGGCGATCATTTGCGTCCCCAGCAGGATGCGGGCCTCGCCCTTGCGAAAAGAGTCCAGCGCCCGCTCATGGCTCCCGCGAGCGCGCATCGCGTCGGTGTCCATCCGCAGCGCGCGATGGTCGGGAAAACGCGCGCGCACCTCGGCCTCCAGCCGTTGCGTTCCCAGGCCGCTGTAACGAATGCCGGTGAAGCCGCAGTCGGGGCACCTTGCGGGGGCGGGCACCTCGTAGTCGCAATAATGGCACAAGGCGATCTCGGCCTGCCGGTGGTGTGTGAGGGCGATGTCGCAGTGCGGGCAACGGACCACCACGCCGCAGGCGCTGCACTGAATGTGCGTCGAGAAGCCGCGCCGGTTCAAGAGCAGGATCACCTGCCCGCCGGCGTCGAGCGACTCCCTCATGGCCGAGTGGAGCGGGCGGCTGATGGCGCCCGAATGGGCCTTGTCGCGGATTTCGTTGCGCAAATCGACGGTGACGACGGCCGGCAAGGGGCGGTCGAGCACGCGCCGCGGCATGCTCACCAACTGGTAGTTGCCGAGTCGCGCCTGTTGCCAGCTTTCGAGCGAAGGAGTCGCCGAACCGAGCACCAGCGGCACGCCCTCGGCGCGGGCCCTTTCGAGCGCCACGTCGCGGGCGTGATAGCGCGGAGCGCTATCTTGCTTGAAGCTCGCTTCGTGCTCCTCGTCGAGCACGATCAAACCCAGGTTCGGCGTGGGGGCGAAGACGGCGCTGCGGGCCCCCACCACGACCGAGGCTTCGCCCTGGGCGATCCGCCGCCAGGCGGTGTACCGCTCGGCATCGCTCAAGTGGCTGTGCAGCACGGCCACGGTGTCGAAACGCGCCAGAAACCGCTGCCTGGCCTGGGGCGTGAGGCTGATCTCCGGCACCAGTACGATCGCCTGCCGGCGGTAGCCCACCACCTCCTCGATCGCGCGGATATAAACTTCGGTCTTGCCGCTGCCGGTGATGCCGTGAAGCAGAATCGTCTCGTGCCGCCGGGCCACGAGCGCCGCCAGAATGCGCGTCAACGCCGTCTGCTGGTCGGCGTTGAGCACCCAGTTTCGCTCGCGATCGGCGAGCGGTGCGACTTCGGCGTGCCGCGGCAGCCGATGCGCGGCCGCGACGATCAACCCCTTGCGCCGCAACTCGCCGATCGGGGCCTGGGTGCAGCCGGCCCCCTCGGCCAATTGGGCCGGCGTCAGCGGCCGCGCGCCGGCCGCGAGGAAACGCAGCACGTCGGCCTGTTTCTTGGGCAATGAAAGCTGCGTGAGCCGCGCCGCCACCTCCGTCGGTACCGATAGCAAGGTCGTCATCCGCGTGCCCGCCTGCCCGCGCACGCCGGAGGGAACCACCGCCTCCAGCACCTGGCCCAAGGGGCAGAGGTAGCGGTCGGCGATCCACTCGGATAGCTTCAGCATCGAAGCCGTGAGGAGACATTGCTCGTCGATCAGCGCGGCCAGCGGCTTGAGCCGCCGCGAGCCCGAGGCGCGGTATTCGAGGCGCACGCAATAGCCCACCGCCGTTCGGTTGGCGTGGCCCAGTGGCACGCGCACGCGGCGGCCGACGGTCAGCCGCTCGCGCACGGCCTCGGGCACGAGGTAGTCGAGTTCCCGCGGAGGGCCGTTGGGCACGACGACCGTCGCGATCCATTGCCGCTCGACGTCGTCGAGCTCCCAGGGGGGCGGCTCGGCGTCGAACAGGTTATGCTGCTTCGTGTCCGCCATGGAATCGTAATCGGTGAATCGTTTCGCGGCCGACTTCAGGCCGGCTGAGTATTTCCGCGTGTCGCGAAGATTTCATTGACGTACGATTGTGGCAGACGTTCTTGTTCCAGCCGCCAGTTGTGCTGATGGCACTGACGAAAGGCCGCCAGCTCATCGTCGACAAGATTTCTCGGCTCACTACATTCTGCTCCACTGCCTTCGAGGACGAGAGGCTTATGATCTCGCAATACGCCGTCGGTCATGAGGATGCTGCGTACTTGGGGGAACAACATTCTCAGGCTGGAGAGAATCTGAAAGCCTTCGACATCAACGTCGCCCCAGTACAGAACCATGTTATCCGCCAACCACTGAAGCCGGCGCAATCGAGTCACGGCCTTCCATTCCCCGCGAATGGCCAATCCGCGATTCATCCTCGGCAAGGTCGAAAGATTGAGTTGGTTCTCGACGATGACGACGGTGGCGTCGCGAAGAGGAAGCGGCTCCAGCAGCCGCAACGGAAGTGACAACTCGTCATACGGCAGCCCTAGCTCCATTTGAAGTCTTGGATCCAGCATGCGCAGGGTCGTGTAGGGTTGTCCGTCTCGCAACCCGAACCGCAATGCGAATTTGGTTTCGTCCGCCTGAATGGCAGACCCCGGGAGTAGTTCGTCGAGCCATTCGCGGAGTACCGCATGGTGGCGCTCGACGAACTTGGTATCGACCGCCACGGGAATCTGTCGCGCATAGCCGTCCGGCCAAGGATGGTCCAAAAAAAAACGTGTCACTTGGAGCAATCCTTCCAGAAACGCGAAGTAGTCGGCCGTTTTGCGGATGTTGGAGTTCACCCAGGCGGACAGACCTGGAAAACACTCACGCACGGACTGAGCCACGCGGCAGGTCGCGGAGAAGTGTCGCTGCTTGCCCGCAAGCGATACAAGATCCTCCGCTGTGTCGATGACGATCCGCTCGGGGAAACGGTTGTTGCCAAAGTCGCGCGAGCGGACCTGTTTCCAGTGGACAGAGTATCCCGATCCCGATTGTTCCTTCGAACTGGCCCGCAGCAACTCGACAGCGGCAATGGTGGCGGGTACATCGCCGGCGACGGGCGACAAGTCAGCCGGTACTCGCATTGGGAAAATCGAGCTCAGGCCTTCCAAGGCCCAGGCATCGAGCATTTTGGGGTACGCCCGACTGGCCTTCCGTCGTATTCCTTCGGGCGTGATCATGGCGTCGGGGTCGTATTTCTATTTGGCGGCCGTCACTTGGGGTTTGACAGGCCTGCCGTTGGCCGGAAAACCTTTCAGCACGTCCTCGTACTCGCGGGCTGTCATGCTGTACAACTCTGAACGGTGCGTGGCTTCGTCCTTGACCGCATGCAGATAGCAGTCCACGAACGACTCCGTGACGCGCGCCTTGGCGTCCAACGGGGCCACAATCAACAATTGCAGTCCAAATTGCTGGAAAAGCTTCAGGGCATACTGGGCGTTGTGGTCGTCGACTTTGGAGAACATTTCGTCGACGACCACGAATTGGAACCTTCCCGGCGTCTTGCCGCTGGGATCAATGTCGAATTGATAGGCAAGGGCGGCAACCAGGATGGTGAAAGCCAGCTTTGCCTTTTCGCCACCGGACTGGCCCGCGCTATCCTCGTAGTAGCTGCGCGTCTTACCGTCACTTCTTTGGACTTCACGGGCCGCGAAGTCAAACCAGAAGCGTACATCGATGACTTTATCGCGCCAGCGCGTGTTCTCCTTGTCGGCCAGCCGTTCCACCAGCTTTTTTATTCGCAGGAACCGCGCCTCGTTGGCCTCGTCGGTGTTTTCCAACGATTCGTCGAGGCACTCCCGCAGGCCGCGACGAAACTCGGCAATGTCGCGGTCGACGACTTCCCGTGGCTCGAGCTTCATGAATGTCGCCGGCTGGCCGCTCGATTCACTTTGAAAATCCAAGGCGGCGAGCGCGACATTGAGCTGCCGGACTTTTTCCTCGATGTGCTTGCATTCCCGCCGCAGTGCCCCATTGAGCAAGGCGACTTCCTGGCTTACCTTGTCATTGAGCCGATCCTTAAATTTCTTCTCGTGGCGCGGCAAGTCCTCGTCACGCACCTGGTGGAGCAGCCGCAGAAAGCTCTCGAGAGTCTGCACGCTCGCGTCCAGGTCCGCTTGCTCATCCTTGAACTCGCGCAAGAATTTGCTCATGGCCCCGACGAGCTTTTCGGAGAGGGGCTGAAGCTCCGCGCGAATGACCTCAATCGATTTACGCGTGTGCTCCGGCCATTGGACATTGCGCGCAAAGAGGTTCGAGACTGCCATTTCGGGGTCGCCCAGCGACTCGACGATCGCGGGGAACGCAATGGCATGGACGTCGTAAACCCCGTCCGTCTTGGCCTTGGCTACGGCCTTGCGCGCCGTTTCGATCAATTGAGTCTCCCTGCCAATTTGCTCGGTGAGCGACTGCTCCTTTTTGAGAGCCGCGTCGCGGGCGGCGCCAACCCTGACCAACTCCTCTTCCGCCTTGCCGAGGGTCGTCTGTAGCGACTTGACTGCTTCGTTCGCGGATTCCAATTCCGCCTTTTCCCGCTGCAGAGCGGCCATCGCGACGGCGTGCTTGCGGAAATCGATCGAATTGAAATCGGTCGTCTCCAAGGCAAGATTGGCGGCACCCTGCCGGCCACGCAACGTGTCCAAGGTGGTTCGTTGGGCCGCGATCGTCCGTTCAAGGGACGCGAGATCCGCCTGTAACGAGCGCAGATGGTCAGCCATCAATCGCCGTTTTTCCCGATTGTCCCATCCCAGCGTGAAGTGGCGAGCATCCACGGTCCGGGGTCGGTCATCTTTCTCGTGCCGATCGGCGCCGAACTTCACGTGGCGGTTCTCGGTCATTCCCAGGCGATCCACTTCATTGAACTGCTCGATGGAGTCGCAGCAGCGGAAATCGAATCGTCGGAGCACCTCCGCGCGAACCCAGGGAGCCAGATCATGCCCTGTTCGGAACTTGAGCTTGCGGATGATGGATTGCGGATGCAAGCGATCCCCTCGCGCCTCATCAGGCTCGGCCCTGCCAACGCGCAGGTAGACCAACCGTTGCCCTTCACCCTTGGCGTTGGACATGCGGGTCTGTTCCACGTATGCGCGGACCCGCGGGTAGAGCCGATCGGGTACGAGCAAGCTCAATGCAAACGACCGCAGCACCATTTCGATCGAGGCTTCCCAGCGACGTTCTTCAGGCGAGACCGAGATCAGCTCGGCGGCAAACGGCAGAACGGACTCCGCCAACTGCAGGTCTTCGCAGATCCGGCTGCGCAGAGACGTGAAGTGAGAAGTCAGGTTGGTTTGCCGTTGGCTCAGAACCTGCAGCTCGGTCTGTTCCTCCTGAATTTGCCGGCTGCAGACGGCCCGCTGGGCAAGTTGTTCTTCATGCCGGCCACTGAGCGCTTCCAGCCGCTGGTGCGTGGCTTCCAAATCGGAGTGCAGACGTTGGCGCATGGCCAGAAACGACTCCGCGTTCTCGACGCGTTCCTGTATCCCACATTTGCCGAGCTGGAGATGATAGCGCCGCGAGGCCTGGTCCTTGGTGTCGTGCGCCGTCGTCTCTTCTCGGATCAGCCCCGGGATGTCCCGCAGCCGCTGTCCTCCCGCCAGGTCGATATCGTTCTTGAGCGTACGGATTTGCTCGGAAAGCGTCTTTGACTCGTCCGCCAGGCGATTTCGTGTGGCCACGGCCGTGGCGAGCTCCACGCGGCGATTGGCCAGCTCCGGCTCGAAGAGTCGGACGGTCTCCACGGCAAAAAATGTTTCCGAAGCCTTGAGCCGACGTTCCAACGCCTCCATCTCGCCGGCTTGTTGGCGGTAGCTCTCGCCGAACTTTCCCACCGGGGCTAACAACTGTTCCGCCAGGTGCGCTCGGACCAGTTCCTGATGGGCCAGGCTGAGGTCGTTGAAGTGCGTCAACAGGGGCTGGACTTTTTCCCGCCAGTCATGACCTTCCAGCATGTGCTTGCGGATGAATTCATTGAGGCTGTGGATGTCCTTGACGGCGACCGTCTGATTGAACATGTCCATCGCCTTGCCGCGCATCCCGGTCCGCTTGCTGATCCAGCCGTCATATTCGGTGAATGTCTTGGTGGTTTGATATCCCAGCCGCTGAAAATGGCCGCGAATTTGTTCCGAGCCCTGCAGGCCGGCCAGGTCGTGTTTCAAGTCACGAGCCTCATCGGTGATGGCGAACACCTTGTCGAAGCCGTCTCCCGAAAGATGGAGCACCTGGCAGAGCGTAAATGTGCGGTCGCTTTGTTCGTCGCGAAAGACGGCGAGTAAAGAGGTCAGGTTGTTTCCCTGCGGCCGCAGGTACTTGACGACGGTTGACTGGGACTCGTCGCTGTCCCGGCCGAAAGCCCCGCGAATATAGCTCTTTTTGGCTCCCGCGGCGACGTTGTAATTGCGGATGTTCGAGGGCACCAGCAGCGTCAAGATCGCATCGACCAGTGTCGACTTGCCGGACCCATTGCAGCCCACCAGCAGCGACGTGCGGCCTTCAGGTTCGAACCGGTAGACGTGCCCGGACGCACTGTCAAAAGTGCCCCAGTTATAAACCTCCAGTCGCTGGAGACGAAAGCCAGGTCGCTCCGGACGAAGGTCGAATAAATGTTCCTTCAACATGCGGGCTTTCCTTGCTCGGCACTTAGCAGCCGATCGCGGAGCAATTCGAGCTCGTCCAGAGGAAGGCGCGCCTTGAGGATCTTACGGACCTCCCACTCGCCGTTTTCCGACTCGAATGTGGCGACGAATTTCAATTCCTCAAGTTTCTTGAGCATGGCGTGCAAGCGTTTGCGTAGCTGAACCTCATCCGACTCGGCCGGAAAAAAAGACTTCCAGCCATCGAGCAACGTATCGATGTCCACGACGCACCGCTCGTTTTCCAGATCTTCATCCTCAAACCGGCGGTATTCCTCTCGCAACAAGACGCACAACAGTGTCGCGTCGTATCCCAGAGGGGTGCGGCGGAACAAGCGTGGTAGTCGTTCATAACCGCTCATGCGCTCCTCGTCGCCGAGCTGCCGGAGATAGGCCAGTCCCTCGGCGCGATCAATCACGACGGATAAGCCGACGCGTGCGAAGTGGTCGGCTATGTCCAATTCGTACGAGAGCAGGATGTCCCAGGCCGATTCGTCTTCGGCATAGAGCACACCTTGCATCAGTCGCACTGCCGGAATTCCCATTTCGCGGAATTCCGGCAACTCGTGATTCAGGGGGATGTCGGTCATCCGGGTCCTCCCAGGGCGAGCCCGCGGTCAAGGCTCCGTAGTTCGCGGCTCAAGAAGACGACGTGAGGGACGTCAAACAGTTCGGCGTCGTCGGGATCCGGCTCTGCGCCGTCCGCTTCCAACGGGCCCAAGCGAATGGTCTCGGTAACTCGGTTGTCGATGTGGTGGCCGTCATCGTGCGCGATTTGGACGTAACCAAGGACTTCGACCGCGCCGGCGGCTGGCGGGTGCGCCTCGATCAGTTCGGGGAGGGAAATACGGGACGCTTCGCGTAGCATGCTCGTCACATTCTCCCGCATCGTTTCCCAGTCCAGGCGCTGCAATCCAGCAAGATGGCGAAAGGCCGCGAGGCGGTCGTCGTCGTCGGGCTCATGATCGCTGAGTTCGGGAGCGTCGAACCGTGTCGGGGCCGTCCAGAAGGGGCGCTCCCAAATGTTGAGCAAGTCGAGCTCCGTGAGGACTTCCACTCCGACGGAAGCCTCTGGCCGACTCTCGGCCAGGCGAACGGCAACTGCTCGGATTTCCCGAAGCACGGTTGCCAGGCGTAGGCGGCTGGACTTCGCTCGCGAGTCGAGCAATCGCCGCAACGTGGAACTCAGCCGTCTGGTCGTTCGCAGCACTTTTTCCGCCTCATCGGAGAGGCTGCCGATCATGCCATGGATGCGACGCATCCCCTCGACCTGGTCGACAAGCACCTCGATCTCATCCAGTTGAGAAAAGATTCGCTCCAGTTGATCCTGCTTGCTCGGTGAGAGAATCAGGCGGACGAATTCGTCAAAGCTGACGCCTTGGTCCTGGAGCTTCAGGCCGTCTTCCGCGGCCAGGGCGTACCCGAGAATCTCTCCCCGTGATCCGTCCGGCTCAGCCTGTCGTTTCTGGACGTCGCGAGTGATGTCCTTGAAGCAGTCCTCGACGGCTCGGAAGTCTCCCTGTAGCGAGGCCAGATCGGACACGGCATCGGCGAACCGCTCGCGAATGGCGGTCGAGGTGTAGGTCGAGACCGCGGCGCCCGACTCGATCGCCCCGATTTCCTGGTTGATTCGTTCGCGCTCGGCGCGCAGATGATCCAGCCGTCGCGTGGGATCGCCGGAGCCGCGAACGACGATGTCCGACAGTGTTTCAATGATGCGTCGGAGTCTTGATTCGGTCCCGACGAACCCAATACCGCGATCGAGTGCTTCACCCAGAAACTTCAGCACGTGCTCGGTGTGAGGTGTTAGCTCGTAAACGGCTTCCGAGTGCGTCGAAGCGAGATAACGACGGAGCCAGCGCGTGTCGCCCGATGACCATGCCGTCAAGTACGACTCGGGACGGTCCTCGAGCACATCAAGTACGGTTCCATGAACAACCTCCAAGTAATCCGTGAGTTGTTTCAGGAGCCGGGAGTGAGGCAACGTGATGTTTCCAGAGTCTTTGAACTGCCGGAAGAGGAAATAGACGATATGGGCGGCATGCGGAGAACGCATGAGCTTCGCCGACGGGCTGCTGGAGAAAAACGATTGCAGGCGATCAAAGTTCACGAGGAGGTAGCACCAAAGGCAATTTGAGGGGCGTGAATCGGGCGTAATCCACCGAGGAAACTAGTTTCATGATACGCGATTTTCTACCAAAATTCAGCCCCTCTTCGGTCGCCACTTCATCAAGGGCACGTCTCGGCAATGAGCCGGTGCGAGGACGTACCGATTAGGCAATTCCTGCCGGCAGTGCCTCCCAACGAGCCAGCGTCGTAGAAATGGCCAGTGGAACGCATCGCCGTTCTCCTGGTCGAGCTCCACGTATTTGACCGATCCACTTTGCCGTCGGCCTTCGGGATGAATATCGGTTTCCGCGTGGTGCGGAAGCTGGATTAGGCCGTGATTTCGTCGGCCCAGACGTTGAATGACTGGAGTTGATTGACTCCGAAGGTCGTCGTGATGGCAACATCGGCGGCGTCGCGGCCTCGGGCGACGAGTACGCGACCGATGCGAGGAACGTTGTTGCGTGCATCGAAAGCGTACCATTGGCCCCCCAAAAACGCCTCGAACCACGCGCTGAAATCCATCGGATAGGGCGCAAGCGGCACGCCGATGTCGCCAAGGTACCCGGTGCAGTAACGCGCAGGAACGTTCAGGCAGCGGCAGAACGTGATCGCGAGGTGCATGAAATCACGGCAAACGCCCACTCGCTCGCGGTAGACCTCCAGCGCGGTCCGGCTGGGCCGGGCCTGTTGGTAGTCAAAGCGAATGTGTTGATGAACGAAATCGCAAACCGCTTGCACGCGCGGCCAGCCCGCCTTTGTCCGGGAGAACAAGCTCCACGCGATCTCCTTGAGTTCGCTGTCCACCTCACAATACCGACTGGCCAAGAGAAAGTGCAGAACTTCCTGCGGCAAGTCCTGGACGTTGATCTGTGGGGCGTTCCAGACTTGCAGATCCG
>Ga0307372_10011820_pt1 | contig 11558 bp, 12 predicted proteins | sample OX1MG_FD_202533 | JGI IMG/M metagenome (GOLD analysis project Ga0307372, IMG submission 202533) | Soil microbial communities from Risofladan, Vaasa, Finland - OX-1 | ecosystem: Environmental > Terrestrial > Soil > Coastal area > Acid sulfate soil | place: Finland: Risofladan, Vaasa | collected...
ATTGGACCGGCAGCTCTATATACGACGCCCTTGAGGCAAGTCTGATGAAGAGATTCAGCCACGGGTTACAGGCACAAGCCTCGTACACGTTTGGCAAAGGCATTGATACGGGATCCGCCACTGACATCGGTGACCCGTTCAGGAACTCCATTTCCAGCCCGTACCCTTTCTGGCCCGGGCGACGCGGTCTGAGTGACTACAACATTGCTCAGACCTTTGTCCTGAATTTCATCTGGGATCTGCCCACTCCTAAAAGTTGGCAGCAAGGCATCCTCGGCCACGTAGTGGGCGGTTGGGAAATGGCAGGAATCTTCACCGCACAGACCGGGCAGCCATTTACTCCTGTCATCTCGGGCGATCCGGCCGGCGTGAACAGTGGAGACGTTTGGACCTATCCAGACGTCATCCCAGGATGCAAGACGACGAACCCGGGACATATTCAATATTTGAACCTCAGTTGTTTCACACTGCCGAGCGCTCCGACTTCCATGGCCGCGCAGTGCAGTCCCAACTCTTGGCCAGGTGCAACGGCGTCGGCCCCGACGGGTCAGGGGTACTGCCAGAACCTGCTCGGAAATGTGGGTCGAAACAGCATAATCGGCCCGGGCTTCTACAATCTCGACTTCTCGGTATTCAAGAACAACTACATCAAGCGAATTTCCGAGAACTTCAATATTCAGATGCGTGCGGAGTTCTTCAACGTGCTGAACCATGCATCTTTTCTGTCACCCATCGATAACAGCACGCTCTTCGATTCAACGGGCGCGCCGATTGGTGGCGCCGGCACCCTCGATCAGCTGCAGGTACCGGCCCGCGAAATACAGTTCGGTTTGAAGGTCATTTTCTAGTCCGGCCCCGAGCGATCTCACGCTCGTGCCGCGATGGAAGGGCATTGCTTTCGAGAGAATGCCCCGGTTCATCAGTGCAGTTGCGGGGCAAGAATGAAACGGCCGATGATGTACCGGCGACACTGTATGCCGGTATATCATCGGCCGCGAAACCCGCCGCAGCAGGGACGCTGGACGGAATACGCGTTGATGCCCGAACCTTACTCCGTCACGGGGGACGTTCGGGTCGACAACGCCACCACTCCGGTAACTGTGCGGTATCCGGATTTCACTCCAGGCCGAATCGTGCGCATTTAGCCTCTGAAGGGAACTGGTCGGGCCTTTTGCTGGTTGTCGAAGTGAGGGAATCCAGTAGTTGACTCAATCAGGAGGGGCATATGAAAGCCACGAGACTCAGCTGGAACGGTATCATTGCAGTTCTACTTGCGGCGAGCTTTGGTGTTTGCACATACGCGCAAGAAAAGCCTATGTCTAAGCCGCTCTATGAAGGTGGAGGCCTCCTACAAGCACGCCATGCCAATTCCGGATGTTGTTGACGGTGCGTCGGGAAACGCGAAATACCGGGTAAGAGCCAGCCGCCATGACGGGCCCAAAGAGGCGGAAATCCACATGCTGGACACGAACATCTTTTGCGTCACCTCCGGGGAGGCGACACTTGTGGTGGGCGGAAAAGTTGTCGGTGAGCATCGGATTGCGGAACCCTTTGAATGGAGAGGCAGATCAATCGTCGGCGGGACGCCGTACCTGCTGAAAAAGGGAGACATCATGCTCGTCCCACGAGGCATACCGCTCCAGTTCACCAGAGTCGAAGACACTCCCTTCCTCTTCTTCGAAGTAAAAGTTCAGTAGCGGCGGTTCTCGATTCATGGCTGGAGATCACCTTGGCTCGGTAGGATGACACATATTTTGCTGGTGGAGGACTCATGCGCAATCTCAATTCGTCGACGCGCCGGGAGCTCTTGCAGATTGCCGCAGGCGGGGCCATTACCGCTATAGCCGGTTCCGCCGTGCGGGCGTGGGCCATGCCACCCAATCCTTCCGAAACGACACCCGCCCAGGACGGACAAGAGGGTGGCCTCAGCCTTCTCACCAATCCGCGCTACGGGGTCGGCCCGAAGTATCGGCTGGGCCGATTCATCGTTCGCGGGGCCGACCCGGTCGAGGCAGAAAAAATCTTTAGAACTTTACCGAACTTGGACCCGGTTCCGTGGGTGGCTGCTTGGAGCCGCTTGGCCGGGCCTTGGGAGCAAAAGGCCAGCGACTTTGAAAAACGTGGCCGGACCCAGCAGGCCATGAAGGCGTATCAGATGGCTTCTCTGTATTACAGCATCGCCAAATTTCCGGTATTGAACCATCCGGCCAAGCAGGCGGCCTACCGGAAATGCGTCGAGTACTACTTGAAAGCGGCGAGATATTTCGACCCGCCGCTCGAGCGTATTGTCATTCCGTTCGAAGGAAAGGAAATCATCGGCTACTTAAGAAAGCCGAATGGCATTTCCAAGCCTCCCATTGTGATTCACACAGGCGGAATCGACGTTTACAGCGAGGACTGGGATCTCGCCGATTATCTGGATGATGGCTTGGCTACGTTTCGGACCGATATGCCCGGTTCGGGCCAGTGCCCTTTCTGGTACACCCCGGGTGCCGAGCGCATTTACACGCCGATCATCGACTACGTTCAGAGTCGAAACGATCTCGACGCAAAGCGCACTGGTTTCATTGGACACAGTGCCGGTGGAAACTGGGGTTCCATAATGGCGTATATGGCGCGCCAGCGGCTGAAGGCATCCGTCAATTGGGGCGGCCCCGTGCATTACTCGTTTCAGCCGGACTGGGCGGAAGAAATGCGCAAGGACAAGTGGTATTTCTGGCCCATTCTTGATTCCTTTGCGTATGCCAGCCATTCGAAGGACGCCGATGAGTGGGTGCGTAAAGCGCCGGCCATGTCGCTGAAGACGCAAGGCTGGCTCGAGAAGCCATGTTGTCCCACGCTGGTCGTCAATGGGGCCTTGGATGGCTGGGTCACGATCCGGGACACATACATCCTGTACGAAACCGGCGATCCCAAAGCGATTCGGGTTTACCCGCAGTGTCGTCACATGGCTCTCGAAGACCCTGGGTCAAGGCCGCTCATTGTGAATTGGCTGAAAGTGCAGCTGAGTTAGGGCTATGGAGACGTCGCGGAGCCGTACGCATCCCGCCGCTGCATCGAACGCGCCGGGCCTGTTGCCCGCTGGCAAAGTGCGGGAATCAAATCCAGTCGTTAACTCAATCAGGAGGGGCATATGAAGGCCGTGAAAATCATTGGGAACGGTATCCTTACAGTTCTGCTTGCGGCGAGCTTTGCCGTTTGCACATACGCGCAAGAGAAGCCTTGGTCGAAACCGCTGCTTATCCCCAGCCAGAAGGTGGAGGCCGCCTTCAAGCATGCATTGCCAATTCCCGATCTGACCAGCGGCATGTCGGGAAACGCGAAATACCGGGTAAGAGCCAGCCGCCACGACGGGCCCACGGACGTGGAAATCCACATTCTGGACACAAACATCTTCTACATCACCGCCGGGGAGGCGACCATGGTGGTGGGCGGAAAGGCGGTTGGTGTGCATAAGGTGGCTCCCTTTGAATGGAGAGGCAAGTCCATCGAAGGGGGGACAACCTACCATCTCAAAAAGGGAGACATCATGATCGTCCCGCGAGACACGCCGCAATGGTTCGAGAAAATCCCGTCGGCGCCTTTTCTCTTCATCTTAGTCAAGGTGCAATAGCGATCTCGTCTGCTGCATTCATGAGGGCGGAGGCTTAAGCCCTGAGCGGTCGAGTCTGGGATGTTTTGTCCTTTCGGTCATCGGGCGAAGTCTTGTGCAGGCGGTCCATAGCCATCGGCCTTACATCGATGACTTTGCCTCTCCGCTCGTGACCGTCATTATCTCGCTAGCGCAGGAAACGATGGATCGGAGAAGGGTGTCAGTTGCCGGGAGGGTCTCTAACAGCATGCTGAAAAACGGTCCCGATTGTCATTCCAAGCGAAGCGAGGAATCTGCTTTTCGCTAAATTCCGAGGAAAAAGCGGATTCCTCGGGCGAAAACCGCCCCCGGAATGACGGCTTGGCGGCTTTTTCAGCAGCCTGCTAAGGCAAGCGCTATCAGAGGAGAAGCACGATTATGAAGCGACTTCCATTCTTGTTTGTATTTTCGGTCATCGGCATTCTTGCTTTTACCTCTCAGGCCGTCAAAGGGACAACGACTGAGTCGAAGCTTAAAGCCGAGGTCCTGAAGGTAGATGCGCAGAGGGAGAAAGCCCTCCGGGATGGCGATGTGGCCGCATTGAGCCGCATCGATGCAGATGATATGGTCTACACAAACTGGCGCGGCGTGACGATGACAAAGGCGCAACATCTCTCGCTTATAAAGGCTAAAAAGCTGACTTTTCACACATTTAAGCATAGAGATGTTCAAGTGCGAATTTTCGGTCAGACGGCCGTATTAACCGGGACGAGTAGAACGCATGTGGTTTACAAGGGAGTTTCCCCGGAAGGGGCCAGAAAATTCGTAAACGTGTATGTTAAGGAGGGATCACGGTGGATTTGTGTCGTGCACTTCGAGGCCCCGGTCGCACGTTGAGGAGAGAGGAAGTCGCATTTTCCCGAGCCTATATGGAGGCTTGACCGGGAACCGGTTCGAGGAGGGGCTGGTCTATGGCGCAAATTGGGCATGGCGGAGTGGAGACTCCGGCGCCGGCGGACTTCAGATGGCCGGGTGGGCGCAGAGTTGGCGTTATCTTCCGAGCTACCTTGGAAGGCTGGTCGGACGGCAAGTGGCCGGGAGCGGGACCTATGGGCAATCCCCTCAAGCCGGGAGTTGTCGATCTCAATGCTATTTATTGGGCGGACTACGGCCCTCGCCGGGGAATTTATCGGCTGCTGGGCATTCTTGAGCGGCACCAGATACGGGCAACAGTGCTCGTGAACGGTGTCATCGCCGATCGGTACCCGGAGGTAGTCCGCCAAGTCGCCAAGGCGGGACACGAGATTGTGGCTCATTCCTACGCCATGGATATCATTCCGGCGTACTTGACCGCAGATGAAGAAAAAGAAAATATCGAGCGCACCACGGAAGCGATTCGGCGGGTTTGCGGTGTCACTCCGAAAGGCTGGATCAGCCCCCGCGCCACGCCCAGCATCAACACGGCCAGACTCCTGGCAGAGGCGGGATACGAATGGCATGGCGACTACCTGAATGACGATCTTCCGTATGAGATCCGCTTTGGTGATCGCGTGATTATCGCCGCACCTGGCAGCATGGAAGTGAACGACATGCCTATGTACGTTCGCTATGGGAATCCCCCGCGCGCCATGGTCGAAGTCTTCGAGGATACGCTCGCTGCGCTGATAAAGAGTGAACCTGGAGCGGGTAAAATCGACGTCACCGCACACGCCCACGTGTTTGGCCGGCCCTCCGGTGCCTGGGCATTCGAACGGATCATCGAAATCGCCAAATCGACCCCGGATGTTTGGATCGGTACCCGAGGGGATTTGGCGTCGCAGCTTAAAGCCCGTGCCCGGTAGGCGCGGCGCGGAGCGACACGACCCGAGCGCGGGAAACGGACGAATGACCAAGGTTGATCGCCTCATGGGGTTTTTGCGCTGGCCGGAGGGGGGTGTCCGATGAAGCTTTTGTCGTATGAACGGGCTGGCGCGCAAGGTTATGGTGCTTTGAGCGGCGAGGGGGTAGTCGACCTCAGCCACCATTTGGCCCGGCTCTTTCCGACACTGAAAGACCTGCTCGCGGGCGACGGACTGGAGCGCGCAAAGGAGATCGTTTCCAGCTCCAATGCCGATTCCGGGTTGGCCGACATACGGTTTCAATTGCCGATTCCGTCGCCGGAAAAAATCATTTGCGTCGGCGTAAATTATCCGCAACGCAACGCGGAATATAAGGACAACTCGTCCCTGCAGACAAGGCCCAGCCTATTTCTGCGCGTGACGCGTTCTTTTGTTCCCCACCGCGCCAATATCGTTCGTCCGCCGGAGTCAAACCAGCTCGACTATGAGGGAGAACTGGCCTTGGTCATCGGAAAGCCCGGGCGGCGCATTCCACCGGCGAAGGCAATGGAACATGTTGCCGGCTTCAGCATCATGAACGACGGAACCATACGCGACTGGATTCGCCACGCGAAGTTCAACAATACACAGGGCAAAAACTGGGAGAGTTCCGGCTCCATCGGTCCTTGGGTGGCCACGGCGGACGAGTTCCCCAACCTCGACGAGGTCCAGATCAGAACGCGCGTGAACGGTGAACTCCGGCAGCAGGACAAGGTCGGGAATATGCTGTTTCCGATTCCCTATCTGGTCAGCTACATTTCGACGTTTACCCAACTGTCCCCGGGGGACATTATCGCGACCGGAACCCCGACCGGGTCAGGTGCGAGGCTGGATCCGCCTCGTTATCTCGTTCCCGGCGACCTGGTGGAAGTGGAAATAGCCGGATTGGGGATTTTGTCGAACGTGGTGGCCGACGAAACCTGATTTTCAAGGACGTGTTGAGCGTATGCGGGTGCCGTCACATGGCGAGGAAGAGAGTGGCTTGTAATTGTGCCTCAGGCTAGCCCTCAGCCCGTTCAGAACGCAGAGAATCGCGTCGACCTTGACGGAAAAGAGCAGCACGTTGCGCCCTTTGCATGGGTGGTTCTTTTTTTCGCCTTCGGTGTCTACACCCTGACGTTTATTGATCGACTCGCATGGGGCAGCGTGGCCGCAAGCGCCGGAGCATCCCTGGGCATGTCGGTCGCCTCCTTGGAAGTGTTCGTAACCAGCTTCTATGCGACCTATGTTCTTTCCAATGCGGCCGGCGGCTACCTGATCGACTGGATAGGGGCACGGCGGATGGTGTTATTAGGACTGGTTCCGCTTGGCATTCTTACGGCCCTCTTTGGTTATACGCCCTCAGTGGCCGTTGGAATCATTATACAGGCAGGCATGGGGGCCGCGGCAGGCAGCGATTACACGGCCTGTATTAAGCTGGTTGCCTCATGGTTTCCACTCAGGACGCGTGGCAAAGCCATGGGGCTATTCATGGTTGGATCATCGCTCGGCATCATCCTTACAAATGCGACCCTGCCCAGCTTGTCGAGATATGTCGGGTGGCGGGGGTCTTATAAATATATAGGACTCGCGACGATACTATGGGGTATCATCGCATACCTTGTTGTGAGAGACGGCCCTTCCGGGCAAGCCCGTGCCGGGAAGCCAGACTACCGGCCCCTCTATCGAAATCGAAACCTGCTGTTCCTGGCCTTGTCCGGCTTTGGATTGTTTTGGGGAATTGTAGGATTTACAAATTGGGCCAATACGCTGATGGTAAAGGGCTATCACATTCCCCTGGTTCGCGCCGGGCTCGTGGTGGCCCTGTTTGGCATCGGCGCGATGGTGGGCAAGCCATTGATGGGCTTTGTCGCCGATCGCCTGGCGGGCCACTACAAACCCCTTTCCATTTTTTGCGTGGCTTCATTCGCGGTCATGCTGCTTCTTTTCGGCAGGCTGAGTACGGAAATCATGTTTCTCCTCATCGCGCCCCTGGTCGGCATAACGTGCCAGTGGGCCGTACCTGTCATGGCGACTCTGATTACCGAGGAAGCGACGGTAGGATTGACGGGAACGGCCACCGGGCTGACCAATGCCGTGTGGCAACTTTCCGGCGCGGCGGTACCGCTGGCCGTCGGCGGAATTTTTCAGGCTACCCGTTCGTTCGACGCGGCTTTTGGCGTCCTGGCAGCCGGGCCTGTCTTTGGGGTACTGATGTTACTATTTGTACGGGAAAAGATGTACAAAGTGCCACGCGTGTAACCTAGCAGCCCGTGGCAAAATCGGGTGCTTTTGAGCAACGCCGCATGTAGCGGAGATAGCGGCGGTTCTGCGTGTGGCGGAGCCTCGACGGCGGAAACGAAGCTTCGGCGCGCCCGACGGGCGCTCGGAAGCGGTGGAAACGCGAAACGAGCGCGGAAAGCAGCGAAGAAAGCCGATTCCTGAACTCCCTCGGCGTGCCTGCTCCGACCAGCGAGCGCAGCAGCAGACCCAGATTGAACGCGCCGACGTGGATCAGCAGCCGTTTGAGAATGTTCTCGCGTCCGCGCAGATACACCCGTCTCATCCCGCCCGTCTCGTAGCAGTGCGCGAAACTCCGTTCGATCAGCTCGCCTCGCTTCCGCAGCAAACCCTTGCCATACTCCCCCTGGACCCGCTGCCGATTCGCGTAGGTGGCTCGCCGCTGGTCAGCCTTGCCTTCCCAGTGCCGCCGACCGTTCTGCTTCTTCTCGGAAATGTACGTCCGCACTCCCGTGCCCTGCAGCTTCGCCAGCGTCTCTCCGCTGTGGTAGCCCTTGTCGGCCACCACCTCTTCGATCCCGTTCAGGTGGACCTGGGGCTTGTCTTCCGGCCGCCTCTCCGCTTCGCTCCCGATCAACTCGGCGACGTTCTCGCCCGCCTCGGCCAGCGTCTCCGTCACCGTGGCCGTATCGCCCGCGTCAGCCTCCTGCAGAGTGACCGCCAACACCGCCCCGCTCCTCATGTCCACCGCATGCTCGGCTTTGTGCGCCAGGTGCGTTCGGCCGTCTTTCATCTTGGTCATCCGCGCGTCCTGGTCCTGCGGACTCACCCAGTCCTTGTTGCTGGCCTGGTTCTTCCGCTTGCGGTCCAGCCGCGCCAGCTCTTCCCGTGTCGGCGTCGCGATCCCCGAGGCCCGCGCCAGCCCCTGCAGAAACTCCTCGTAGCTCTCGCCGGTGTCGCGCCGCACGATCGACCGCATCGCCGCGTTCGCCTCCAGCGTCGTCGCGTCGAGCCCCACCGTCTTGCCGCGCACCGGCCCCTGCTCGGCCAGCCGTTCCAGAATCCAGAAGAACAGCTTCCGATGCGTCTCCACGTCGATCAGCCGCCGCGTCCGCGAGACGGTGGAATGATCGGGCGGCTGCTCGTCCAGGCCAATGCCCAGAAACCGCCGCAGCCCCAGCGAGTCCGCCGCTCGCCAGGCGATCCCTCGCTCGGCATCGATCCCTTCGAAATAACCCACCAACAGCAGACGGAAATAGATCCCCGGCGTCAGCGACGGTCGCCCGTTCTTCTCCGCGTAAAACTTCGCGCACTCCTGCTCGGCGAACTGGTCGAAGCCGGCTCGATCGAGAACCTCGTTCACCCGCTTGTAAAACGGGTGCCCCGGCCCTTGCGCCAACTCGCTCTGGCTGATCCAGAGCCGTTCCTGCCGCTGCCTTCGCCTTCGGGTTCCCATCGCCATCGAGTCTGCTCCTGAACTCTCGATGAGCATTCTACGGAGATTCCTCGCACATACAAGTGACATCACGCTACAAATCCAAAAAATCTTTCGTGCCCGACTTTCACCACGGGCTGGTAGGCGTTCTTCGTCTTGGGGGCCTGGACGGATTCCTCCCAAACAGATTGCTCGGAATGCCTTTCTTAACGGCAAAACCGATGTACAATGCCACTGCTTTTTTGCATGGCATAGGGGGACGAAAAGCTCCCCCAAAGGCGACCGGTGGAAGGGTGGACAGCCGGTTTTTGCCTTACTTTCTTACGCGCAGTTTCGCTTGCTGGATATTTTTGCAAACCCGGGAGTGAGAGATGACATCTCTTGAGAGGGGGGAAGCACGGCGAGCCGGCTTCAACGGCTGGTCCTTTTTGCTGCTGCTTCCTTATGTCGCTCTCCTGTGGGTGCCCTTCTATGCCAAATCCCAGCCTTCGCTTTGGGGGTTCCCCTTTTTTTACTGGTACCAGTTTTTGTGGGTGCCTTTGACCGCCCTGCTTATCGGCTGGGTGTACTGGAAGACACGCTGACATGGGTCCTGGTCTGAACTGGACGGCCACTGCCGTTTTCGTCTTCTTTATGGTCTTGGTGACCGTGATCGGCCTCTTCGCCGGCCGGTGGCGCAAGGGGGACCTCGGTCAGATCGAGGAATGGGGACTGGCGGGGCGGCGTTTTGGAACCATTGTTACGTGGTTTCTCGTCGGCGGTGACTTCTATACCGCCTACACGTTGATCGCGGTACCGGCACTGGTCTATGGCGCGGGCGCCATTGGTTTCTTCGCCATGCTCACCACGATCCTTGTCTATCCCTTCGTTTTTGCGGTGATGCCGCGGCTGTGGCGGGTTTCGCACCGGCACAACTACATCACCCTCGCTGATTTCGTCCACGGGCGTTATCAAAGCCACTGGCTGGCCTTGGCGGTTGCCGTGACCGGGATCGTCGCCACCATTCCCTACATTGCCTTGCAGCTGGTTGGCATCCAGGTGTCCATCGCCGCGCTGGGCTTTCACGGCTCGGCGTGGTCGAGTGACGTGCCGCTGATCATCGCCTTCCTGATCCTCGTCGGTTACGACTACACGAGCGGTTTGCGCGGCCCGGCCAGCATTTCCTTCGTCAAGGCCGTGATGCTTTATGTGGTGGTTCTGGTGGCCGTGATCTGGATTCCGGCAAAGCTCGGGGGTTATGCCAACGTTTTCCATATCGCCGGCCAGGCGCTCGCCTCGCGTTCGACGAAAATCCCCATCATTCTTCCTCACGCCCAATATCTGCCGTTTGCGACATTGGCGCTCGGTTCGGCCCTCGGCGTTTTTCTCTACCCTCATTTGATCACCAGCCTTCTCAGCTCCTCGAGCGGCCGGGTGATTCGCCGCAATGCGGTGATGCTGCCCGCCTTTACCTTCCTGTTTGGTCTGGTGGCGATGCTCGGCTACGTGGCCATCGCCGCGGGGGTTCACGTCGCGCGAGCCGATGACGTGATTCCGGCGACCTTCCAGCAGCTATTCCCGCCCTGGTTTGCCGGGTTTTGTTTTGCCTCGATCGCCGTGGGCGCGCTCGTGCCCGCGGCGATCATGTCCATTGCCTGCGCGAACCTGTTTACGCGAAATATCTTTCGCCAATACGTGAAAAAGGACATTACCCGGCGCCAGGAATCCGCGATTGCCAAGGTGTTTTCCCTGCTGGTCAAGCTGGGTGCTTTGGCTTTCGTGCTGGTCGGCAACCCGCTCTATGCCATCAACCTGCAACTGCTGGGCGGCATCTGGATCTTGCAAACCCTGCCGGCCGCCGTTTTCGGCCTCTTCACCCGCTGGTTCCACAGAGGGGCTCTGTTCTTGGGATGGGTGACGGGCATGACGCTGGGATCGGCCATGGCCTGGTCGATGGCCTTGCGAACGGCCGTTTATCCGTTGAAAATCGGCGGCGTAAAGCTTCCCTCCTATGCGGCGATCGACGCCCTGGTCGTCAACGTGGTCGTTGCGGTGGTGCTGACCCCGGTGCTCAATGCCATGCGCGTCGATGCTGGCTCCGACGAGACCACGCCACTCGATTACATAACGGAACCGACAGAGGGCGGTAAAAGGGATCTGGCCGCTACCCCCGCCCCGATCTCGGACGGGATAGGTTAAGCAGGAAAGATACAGCTTCGCCCGTTGAATGTTCCCTTCCAAATATAGCAGGGTGCTGAAAAACTTGTTGAGCTGTCATCCCGAGCCCGCCGCGGCGGACGAGGGATCTGCTTTCCGTTGAAAACAGGCAAATTCCTCACCCCGGCAAATAGCGCCGGGGTTCGGAATGATAGTTTTTCAGCATCCTGCTAGTGTTGTGTCCCGTAAGTCACTAATATAACCATTGCGCGATGGTCTTCCCCTTAGGCATCTTCTGTGGAGAATGGAGGTGCCTATG
>Ga0307372_10011823_pt1 | contig 11555 bp, 5 predicted proteins | sample OX1MG_FD_202533 | JGI IMG/M metagenome (GOLD analysis project Ga0307372, IMG submission 202533) | Soil microbial communities from Risofladan, Vaasa, Finland - OX-1 | ecosystem: Environmental > Terrestrial > Soil > Coastal area > Acid sulfate soil | place: Finland: Risofladan, Vaasa | collected...
TGGCGGGCGCCTACACCAGCGGCCCCTTCGGCGAGAACCTGAGCGCCATCGGCGGCGCCAGCAGCCTCCACCTCACCGGCAAGTACCGCGACGGCGAGACCGGCTTCGACTACTTCGGCGCCCGCTACTACAACTCCTCCCTCGGCCGCTTCCTCACCCCCGACTGGTCCCAGGCCCCCGCCGCCGTCCCCTACGCCAATCTGGAGAACCCCCAGTCCCTCAACCTCTACGCCTATGTCCAGAACAACCCCGCCAGTGCCGCTGACGCCGAGGGGCACTGCCTCGAGGACGCGTGCGTGGGCGAGGGTAGTTTCGGCGTCGTCGTGATAGGCACGGCGATCGCTATCTACCTGGGGACGCCCTACGCCCAGCGCAGCCTTTCGGCCGCCTTCTCGAGCGCCTACAGCGAGGTGGCCGACCGCTTGCACAGCTTGTTGCACGCTAGTACCATGTCCGGCCCCAGAGCCGCCAGCGCACCGGGAGTCACCGCCGGCGGTCAAGCGACTGATCTTCACGGAAACAAGCTTGGGCCGAGCGGCAAGCCCCAGGTCAACGAAACTGAGAGCAACACCCGAGAGGCCGCGCGGAATAAGGCCCTCGGTGGGGGAAACACCGCAGTGGAGCATTCGAATCCGAAGACAGGCAGGCCGCATTTCCACCCGGCGGATGAGAGCGGGAAAAAGAAGCCAAACAGCGCCCACCACAACCATCCGGGGTAAACAAATGAAACGATTATGGGTAGCAGTCTGTGAAATAGAGGTCGAGCCCGGGGACCTGCCGTCGGGATCAACGGTGGCGTTCTCAAACGTGGTAACGCGGGGCGAATCGCCGGCGGAGATCAGCACAAAAATCAGCGCATATCTCCGCGCGTTCAACTGGCGGCTGATGAGTTGCGAAAGCGTGCGGCCCATTGGGGGGGGCAGAAGCTATGGCGATGAGCTGAACGATCTCGTTGAAAGGGCGGAACTCCACCCCGACCCCATTCTCCTGGGTCGCATGTATAGCTACAGACCGAACGAGTGAGACGCCGGCTGTTTCTTCGGGGCAGAGCCGATGGCGATCGGCGGGCCACGACCCCCCGTCGAAGCCGGCTTCGGCCATCCCTCCTTCACCGCCACCGCCTCCGGCGCCAGCGGTCCGCTGATCATCACCCCTGTCACAACAGTGCCGTACTACCAAATGCGCTGCGGGCTTGACCGCCTGGCGGAACGGGCGCGCCCCCTGGGCCGCGTCCAGCGCCCGCAGACTCGGCAGCGCCGTCATCGCGGCTCTCCGCAGGCCGCCATCAACTCCCGCAGCAGCTCGGGATCAAAGCCCCGCCCCACCCCGATGCGCCCCGCGGCCCCAGGCCGCGGAACCTACCAAAATATCACGTTCAAAACCACAAACACCGCCATCACCGCCACCCCCCAGAACCACGGCCGCATCCACACCGCCACCGGGTCCTCGGCCGGCAGCACCGTCGCCCCGTACACCAGCCCCGCCAGCTCCTCCACCGGCTGCGGCCGGGTGGCCAGGCTGACCCCCACCGTCACCACCACGCAGATCACCCACGACCACAGCCCGCGGTACATGTCCTCCGCCATGGGCTTGGCGTAGGGCGACAGCGCCACGTAGCGCAGCGCCGCCGGGTGCATCCACACCCACAGCCACATCCCGATGGACGAGCCCATCCCCGCCAGCAGCCCCCAGAACCCGCCCGCCTTCGTCGCCCGCTTCCACAGCATCCCCAGGATCACCGTGCCGAACAGCGGCGCGATGAAAAAGCTGAACAGCGCCTGCACGTAGTCCATGATGCTGCTGAAGTCCATCACCAGATACGCCGTCCCGATGCTGATCAGCACCCCCAGCACCGTGCACCACCGCCCCATCGCCACGCACCGCCGGTCGTCGGCCCCGGGGTCGATCAGCGCGCGGTATATGTCATAGGTCCACACCGTGGCGAAGGCGCTCACGTTGCCCGCCATGCCCGACATGAAGCCCGCCATCAGCGCCACAATCCCCAGCCCCAAAAGCCCCGGCCCGCAGTAGCGGGCGAGCAGCAGCGGCAGCACCTCGTTGTAGCTGTGCTGCCCCGTCGCCGCCGCCACGTCCGCCCCCACCAGGTGGAAGGGCAGCACCACCAGCCCCAGCAGCCCCGGCAGGATCACGATCACCGGCACCAGCATCTTGAACGCCGCCCCGATGATCGGCGCCAGCTTCGCCGCCCGCAGGTCGCGCGCCGCCAACAGCCGCTGCACCACCAGAAAGTCGGTCGTCCAGTAGCCGAACGAGACCACAAACCCCAGCCCGAACACGATCCCGGTCCAGTGGATCCCCATCGGGTTGTCGCGGAACGACCCCAGCGTGCTCCACAAGTGCAGGTAGGCCCCGCCCGCGTTGGCCGTCACCCGCGCCTCGAACCGGCTCCAGCCCCCCGCCTCCACCAGCCCCAGGATCGGCACCAGCAGCGCCCCCGCCCAGATCAGCACAAACTGCAGGATCTCGTTGAAGATGGCCGAGCGCAGCCCCCCCAGCGCCACGTAGATCGCCACCGTGATCGCCGACACCCAGATGCTGAAGTGCAGGTCCCAGCCCAGCACCACCTGCATCACCAGCGCCATGGCGTACATGTTGATGCCCGACACCAGCACCGTCATCGCCGCAAACGACACCGCCGCCAGCGCCCGGCTGGGCTCGCCAAAGCGCAGCTTCAAATACCCCGGCACCGAGTGCGTCTTGGAGATGTAGTAGAACGGCATCATCACCAAGCCCAGGAACACCATCGCCGGGATCGCCCCGATCCAGTACCAGTGCGTCGCCAGAATGCCGTACTCGTAGGCCGAGGCCGCCCACCCCATCAGCTCCAGCGCCCCCAGGTTCGCCGACAGGAAGCTCAGCCCCGCAATCCAGGCCGACATCTCCCGCCCCGCCAGGAAAAAATCCTCCCCCGTCTCCGTCTGCCCCTTCAAATAAAAGCCGATGCCCAGCACCAGCGCGAAATAGAGGGCAATGATGGCGATGTCGACCGGCGCCAGGTGCACCAGATGGGCTTGCAGCATGCGGCGGATTATACCCTCCGCCCGCCACCGCCCGCACCGCTAAAACGCGCCGCGCCGGGGTCGCGCCGCTTTGCCTGCCGGCCAAATCGGCGCGCCAGGCCGCCAACCGCGCAACGCCGCCGCCGCGCCCGCCCCGCCCCCGATCATCTTTCTGGCCCGCCAATTGCAAGCGAAGTGGGGTATGCGGCAACCAGCCAGCCAAGGAACCCTGCAATGATGGCCCAACCGGCAAGTTTTGCCCCCACCCGGCAGGAACTCCCGCCCGAGGAGTTCGCGCGCCTCGTCGCCCAATACCGCCCCCGCCTCTATCGCGCCGCCCTGCGCCAGCTGGGCAACCCCGCCGACGCCCAGGACGCGCTGCAAGAGGCGCTCCTGTCCGCCTACCGCCACCGCGACCAGTTCCAGGGCCGCGCCGAGTTCTCCACCTGGCTCACCCGCATCGTCATCAACGCCGCCCGCGGCCAGCGCCGCCGCGCCCAGTCCCGCCCCAGCCTCTCGCTCGAGGGCGTCATGCTCACCGGCCGCGAGTTCGCCGACTCCACCCCCGGCCCCGAGGCCCGCCTCGCCCAAAGCGAGCGCCACGAACGCCTCCAGCGCCTGCTCCGCCGCCTCTCCCCTCCCTTGCGCCGCGCCATCGAGCTCTATGAACTCGAGGGCCTGAGCTGCCGCCAGGCCGCCGCCCAACTCGGCATCAAGCCCGCCACCCTCAAATGCCGCCTCTTCCGCGGCCGCGCCCGCCTCGCCGCCTGGGCCCAAGCCGGTTGCCCCCTCCCCATCGCCACCTGCCACTAGCCTCCCGCCCGCCCCCGGCCCGTCCCCGCGGTTCGCCCGCCCCCCCGGCGACGGCCGCCTGTCACTCTCCCCTCACTGCCCCCCCCCGGCGCAGGAAGCTATCCTGTTGCCATGCCCCCCGCCTCCGGACAGGCCCCCCGCGCCGCCATCGCCGCCGCCAGCCTCGCCGTCTCCCTCGCCGGGGGCTGCGCTCGCGGCGACGACCGAGTGGTCTCAGGGCTGGCCAGATCGAGGTCCCCGGAAGCAACGGTCCGGGGTGCCCGACAGGTCCCGCTCCGTCGCCGGCAAGCAAAGCCCCGCCTCCCGAGCCAGCTCGACCGTTTCGAAGCGGCCGAGGGGGCCGCGACCAAAGGGAGCGGGCGGGGGCGCAGCCCCCGATCAAGGGAGGCGCAAGCCTCCTCCCTCGCCCTGCAGTGCGGCTTCGCCACCATCCCGCCGCGGCGGCTGGCCGCCGCCCGCCTGCTGCTCGAACCCATCACCGCCCGCAGCCTCGGCGCCCTCGCCCCACTGCTCCCCGCCGGGCTCGAAACCCAGGGCGCCATCGCCCCCTAGCCTCCCCATGCCCCCCCCCCTCGCCCCGCTCCGCGCCCTCGCCAAGCTCCGCGCCGCCACCTGGCTGCGCCAGCGCAGCCGCCGCCGCGAGTTCGCCTTCCACTTCGCCCTCCGCCAAGGCCGGCTCCGCGTCGCCGCCCGCGCCCGCCACCGCGATTGGCGCGCCCAGTTCTGGCTCCGCCCCGAGCGCAGCGACCTGCGCACCTTCCAGCAAGTCTTCCTCGACGACGGCTACAACCTCGCCTCCCTGCCGCGCTGGCCCGAGCTCGAACGCGCCTTCCAGCGCCGCGCCGCCCACGCCCCGCCCCTCATCCTCGACCTCGGCGCCAACATCGGCCTCGCCTCCCTCTATTTCGCCCAGCGCTGGCCCGCCGCCGAGATCCTGGCGGTCGAGCCCAGCCCCGCCAACTTCGCCCTGCTCCAACGCAACCTCGCCCCCTTCCCCCGCCTCCATCCCCTCCACGCCGCCGCCGCCGCCCACGACGGCGCCGTGCGCATCGCCAACCCCGAGGGCCCCGCCGCCGCCCACCGCACCACCCCCGCCCCCCCCGGCGCCCCCGGCGCCATCCCCGCCCTCTCCCTCCCCAGCCTGCTCGCCCAAGCCCCCCACGCCCAGCCCTGGCTGCTCAAAGTGGATATCGAGGGCGCCGAGGCCGAGCTCTTCTCCGGCCCGCTCGACTGGCTCGACCGCTTCCCCATCCTCATCGCTGAACCTCACGACTGGATGCTTCCCGGCCAACGCCCCGCCCGCCCCCTGCTCCAAGCCCTCGCCGCCCGCAACCGCGACTTCCTCGTCCTCGGCGAAAGCGTGGTGTCGCTCTCCCTCCACCCCTAGCCGCGTGCCCCGAAACGGCGAAACAACAGATTCACCACGGACTGTCGCCCCCCCCTTGACAACCCGTCCCCATCCCCCTATAGTAGGAACACGGTCGCGGCCGGGAACGTTCCCCGCCGCCACCGGACAGCCGCTGGCGCCGGGCGCAGGGTTGTGGTAGAGTGGTGAAGGATTTTGAAAGCTTAGCTGCCCGCCTGCTGGCTTCCTCGCGAAGACCCGGGTCGAAGCCGAAAGCGCCAAAATTCAGTCAGGCCGGACGAGCCCGGTGGGGCTTGCCGTAGTGCCGCGGGCCGGCAAAAATGCCGGAGCGGCCGTTTGCGGCCCGGTCGAGGCAAGCTTGGAAGGTTTGCGGGTGTGTCGCCGCCCGCGTGGAGCCGAACCCGGAAGGGTTCTTGTTCCGCGGGCGAAAGTTTGATACACTCAAAAGGTTTTCGAGGCCAGGCAGGAGGTCGGGGGTTCGCCCCCGCCCAAGCGCCTGGAAAGGGCCCCCAGGGGTCGCCGGCCGGCCGCGCAAGCGGTCGGCCCGGTGTCGAAGTTTGACAACTGGAAGAATACGCTAGAAACGAAAGTCGATTTCGGGTTTTAGGCCAGGCCGACACGCTCGCAAGTTGGCCCGTCGCGGGGGCGACCCCGTCCGGCGGGCGCATATTTTTACTTGAGAGTTTGATCCTGGCTCAGAATCAACGCTGGCGGCGTGCCTAACACATGCAAGTCGCGCGCGAAAGTGCCCGCAAGGGTGCGAGTAGAGCGGCGCACGGGTGAGTAACACGTGGACAATCTACCTCTCAGTGGGGAATAACCTCGCGAAAGCGAGGCTAATACCGCATAACCTCCCCCCGCGGCATCGCGGGGGGAGCAAAGTCGCAAGGCGCTGGGAGAGGGGTCCGCGGCCGATTAGCTGGTTGGCGGGGTAACGGCCCACCAAGGCGATGATCGGTATCCGGCCTGAGAGGGCGCACGGACACACTGGAACTGAAACACGGTCCAGACTCCTACGGGAGGCAGCAGTGGGGAATTTTGCGCAATGGGGGCAACCCTGACGCAGCAACGCCGCGTGGAGGATGAAGGGCTTCGGCTCGTAAACTCCTTTCGACCGGGACGAGCAGATGACGGTACCGGTGGAAGAAGCCCCGGCTAACTACGTGCCAGCAGCCGCGGTAATACGTAGGGGGCGAGCGTTGTTCGGAATTATTGGGCGTAAAGCGCGTGTAGGCGGTTCGGTAAGGCGGGTGTGAAAACCCAGGGCTCAACCCTGGGCCGGCATCCGCGACTGCCGGGCTGGAGTGCGGGAGGGGAGAGCGGAATTCCTGGTGTAGCGGTGAAATGCGTAGATATCAGGAGGAACACCGGTGGCGAAGGCGGCTCTCTGGACCGTGACTGACGCTGAGACGCGAAAGCTAGGGGAGCAAACAGGATTAGATACCCTGGTAGTCCTAGCCGTAAACGATGGATGCTAGGTGTGGGCGGTTCATTCCGTCCGTGCCGTCGCTAACGCAATAAGCATCCCGCCTGGGGAGTACGGTCGCAAGGCTGAAACTCAAAGGAATTGACGGGGGCCCGCACAAGCGGTGGAGCATGTGGTTTAATTCGACGCAACGCGAAGAACCTTACCTGGGCTCGAAATGCTGGCGACCGGGGTGGAAACACCCTCTTTTCGCAAGAAACGCCAGTATAGGTGCTGCATGGCTGTCGTCAGCTCGTGTCGTGAGATGTTGGGTTAAGTCCCGCAACGAGCGCAACCCTTATCCTTAGTTGCCACCCTCCGCAAGGAGGAGCACTCTAGGGAAACCGCCTCGGATAACGGGGAGGAAGGTGGGGATGATGTCAAGTCCTCATGGCCTTTATGTCCAGGGCTACACACGTGCTACAATGGCCGGTACAGACCGTCGCAAACCCGCGAGGGGGAGCTAATCGGAAAAAGCCGGCCTCAGTTCGGATCGCAGTCTGCAACCCGACTGCGTGAAGCTGGAATCGCTAGTAATCGCGGATCAGAACGCCGCGGTGAATACGTTCCCGGGCCTTGTACACACCGCCCGTCACATCACGAAAGTGGGCTGTACTAGAAGCCGGTGTCCTAACCGAAAGGGAGAAGCCGTCCAAGGTATGGCTCATGATTGGGGTGAAGTCGTAACAAGGTAGCCGTAGGAGAACCTGTGGCTGGATCACCTCCTTTCTAAGAGAGAACGTGGCGCGATTCCGCCACCCGCGGCCTCGGCGGTGTACGCCGAAGCCGCCGGCGGAAACGTTCGCGCTGACCCGGGCCCCGCGGCCCGGGGGGTTCGGCTTGGCTTTCTCTGCCCGGATCGGCTCCGTCTCCGTCCCCGCCGCCCTAGGCGCGCGGGCGTGTTCTTCCAGCCTCGAAAAATTTTCCAGCCCGTCCGTCTCCGTTCGGGGCTGTAGCTCAGTTGGCAGAGCGCCTGATTTGCATTCAGGAGGCCATCGGTTCGAGCCCGATCAGCTCCACCAACCCCGGCCCCCAGCGGGCCTGTAGCTCAGTTGGCTAGAGCGCACCCCTGATAAGGGTGAGGTCGGTAGTTCGATTCTACCCAGGCCCACCAGCACCCCCGGCCCCCCGCGGCCGGCCCGACGGAGTCCAGCCGACGCAGCTGCAGGCCCAGGCCTCGACCTGGCCGCCATCGCCCCCGCAACCCGCGCGGGCGCTGACGGCCCGGCCCAGCCGGCGCCACCCCCAGGGGCGGCGAGTGCCATTGACAACCGAAAGCAAAGCGTAAAGGGCAAATACCAAAGTTCAAGCGCCGGAGACGTTCGCGGCCGCCGGGTTCCCCGCAAGGGGGCCAGGCGCTGCCCCGAATGAATCCGTGGAGAAGCTACTTAGGGCGTACGGTGGATGCCTTGGCGCCAACAGGCGATGAAGGACGTGGACAGCTGCGATAAGCTTCGGGGAGCCGCAAACAGGCTTTGATCCGGAGATTTCCGAATGGGGAAACCCTGCCGAGCGAACCTCGGCAACCCCCCGCTGAATTCATAGGCGGGGCGGAGCGAACCCGGGGAAGTGAACCATCTCAGTACCCGGAGGAGAAGAAAGAAACCTCGATGCCGAAAGTAGTGGCGAGCGAAATCGGCACAGCCCAAATCCCCTCCCGTTTCGGCGGTGGGGGAGGTTGTAGGGCCGGCAACAGTAGAGTTATCAATCGGGCCGCTAGCCGAACCCCGCTGGAAAGCGGGGCCAAAGAGCGTGACAGCCGCGTAGGCGAAAGCGGACCCGACTCGAAGCCGGTACCTGAGTACCGCGGGGCACGTGAAACCCTGTGGGAATCCGGGAGGACCATCTCCCAAGGCTAAATACTCGTTGGCGACCGATAGTGAACCAGTACCGTGAGGGAAAGGTGAAAAGCACCCCTGCGAGGGGAGTGAAATAGTACCTGAAACCGTATGCCTACAAACGGTGGGAGGGCTACGTCCGCAAGGACAAGCCTGACCGCGTGCCTATTGCATAATGAGCCGGCTAGTTATTCTCACCAGCAAGGTTAAGCGACAGCGAGCCGCAGCGAAAGCGAGTCCGAACAGGGCGACAGTTGGTGGGAATAGACGCGAAGCGGGATGATCTACCCTTGGCCAGGATGAAAGACGGGTAACACCGTCCGGAGGTCCGAACCAGTGTTGGTTGAAAACAGCTTGGATGAGCTGAGGGTAGGGGTGAAAGGCTAATCAAATTCCGTAATTGCTCGTTCTCTCCGAAATAGCTTTAGGGCTAGCCTCGCGTGAATCGCGGCGGGGGTAAAGTACTCGATGGACTAGGGGCATTCCCATGTTACCGAATCCAACGAAACTCTGAATACCGTCGACGTATGCGCGGGAGTCAGACAGTGGGGGCTAAGCCTCATTGTCGAGAGGGAAACAGCCCAGACCGCCTGCTAAGGTCCCGAAGCGCCAGCTAAGTGGGAAAGGAAGTCGGAACTCCCTGACAGCCAGGAGGTTGGCTTAGAAGCAGCCATCCTTTAAAGAAAGCGTAACAGCTCACTGGTCAAGAGGTCCGGTGCCGACAATTCAACGGGGCTCAAGCTGGCCACCGAAGCAGCGGATGCCATCGCAAGATGGCATGGTAGGAGAGCATTCCCAGGTGGGAAGGGGGAGCGCAAGCGCCCCTACTGCGCCTGGGAAGAGACCCTGCCGGCATAAGTAGCGATAAACAATGTGAGAACCATTGTCGCCGAAAGTCTAAGGTTTCCTGAGGAAGGTTAATCCGCTCAGGGTTAGTCGGTGCCTAAGGCGAGGCCGAAAGGCGTAGCCGATGGACGCCAGGTTAATATTCCTGGACTGACAGTGCGTCGTTATGACGAAGGGGGGACGCAGGAGGATAGCGGGGACCGCCGATGGATGCGCGGTTGAACCGCCGCCAGCCGGCCCGACCAGGCAAATCCGGTCGGGCATCCCAAACGGTGAGGGCGGGGACGAGGCCAGTGGCCGCAAAGTCCGTGATTCCACACTGCCAAGAAAAACCTCTAAGCAGACGCGCTGCCAACCGTACCCCAAACCGACACAGGTAGACGAGGAGAATATCCACAGGCGCTCGAGAGAACACTCGTTCAGGAACTCGGCAAATTAGCTCCGTAACTTCGGGAGAAGGAGCGCCCCGCTAGGGTGAAAGCCCGAGGGGGCCGCAGTGAAGCGCATCAGGCGACTGTTTAACAAAAACACAGGTCTCTGCAAAGTCGAATACGACGTATAGGGGCTGACGCCTGCCCGGTGCTGGAAGGTTAAAGAGAGGGGTCATCCCGGCTTGCCGGGGGCAGCTCCGAACTGAAGCCCCAGTGAACGGCGGCCGTAACTATAACGGTCCTAAGGTAGCGAAATTCCTTGTCGGGTAAGTTCCGACCCGCACGAATGGCGTAACGATCTGATGACTGTCTTAACGAGTGACTCGGCGAACTTGTAGTTCCGGTGAAGATGCCGGTTGCCCGCATCTAGACGGAAAGACCCCGTGCACCTTTACTGTACCTTAACAGTGAATTATGGATCGTCCTGCGCAGGATAGGTAGGAGGCTTTGAACCTCGGGTCTCGGCCTGGGGGGAGCCAACCGTGAGATACTACCCTGGACGGTCTGTGGTTCTAACCTACCCCCGTAAGCCGGGGGAGGGACCCTGTTAGGCGGGCAGTTTGACTGGGGCGGTCGCCTCCTAAAGAGTAACGGAGGCGCGCGAAGCTTAGCTCAGGCTGTTTGGAAATCAGCCGCCGAGTGTAAACGCACAAGCTAGGTTGACTGCGAGACCTACAAGTCGAGCAGGTACGAAAGTAGGCGTTAGTGATCCGGTGGTCCCGCATGGAAGGGCCATCGCTCAACGGATAAAAGGTACGCCGGGGATAACAGGCTGATCGGAGCCAAGAGTTCATATCGACGCTCCGGTTTGGCACCTCGATGTCGGCTCATCGCATCCTGGAGCTGTAGAAGGTTCCAAGGGTTGGGCTGTTCGCCCATTAAAGCGGTACGTGAGCTGGGTTCAGAACGTCGCGAGACAGTTCGGTCCCTATCTGATGTGGGTGTAGGAGATTTGCGGGGGCCTGTCCTTAGTACGAGAGGACCGGGATGGACGAACCTCTTGTGTTCCAGCTGTCGCGCCCGCGGCATGGCTGGGTAGCGAAGTTCGGTCGGGATAAACGCTGAAGGCATATAAGCGTGAAACCTGCCCCAAAACTAGATCTCCCAATCCCTTAGGGGTTCTGAAGGCCACAGGTAGACCACCTGTTTGATAGGCTGGGTGTGTAAGTCCGGTAACGGATTCAGCTAACCAGTACTAATCGGCCGTTCGGCTTCTCCACGGATTCATTCGCGGCAGCCCGCTTCCCGCCTGTCCTCAGGCGCGAGGTCGGCTGGCCGCCGCTCCTCCCCCCTCCGGCCTCGGCCGCCCGGGGGAGATGTCCCACGACGTGAAGTTCGGGCGAACCTGCCCCACTTCACGCCTGCGGACGAGCACTCCGCGCTTGTTCCTTGGTCTTGTTCCACGCTTTGCTCTCGGTTCCCACTTTCCGGTGGCCATAGCGAGGGGGTCCCACCCGTTCCCATCCCGAACACGGTAGTTAAGCCCCTCAGCGCCGATTGTACTGCCAGGGTAACCTGGTGGGAGAGTAGGACGCCGCCGGATTATTCCCTACGCCCGCCCGCGCCTCCCGCGCCGGCGGGCGTTTTTGTTTTGGCCATGCCTGTCCCTTCCCCTCCCGCACCCGCTCCCCTGCGCTACCCTCCCCGCATGCCGATAACGTACGCTAAATTTCGCACATTTGAAAAGGCCTGAGCTGGTCTGGTACAAACAGCGCTGGCGCCCCGGGCAGGGGGCGCCAGCCAAACCGACCAGAACAGGAGACCAGCATGGCGCAA
>Ga0307372_10011824_pt1 | contig 11554 bp, 16 predicted proteins | sample OX1MG_FD_202533 | JGI IMG/M metagenome (GOLD analysis project Ga0307372, IMG submission 202533) | Soil microbial communities from Risofladan, Vaasa, Finland - OX-1 | ecosystem: Environmental > Terrestrial > Soil > Coastal area > Acid sulfate soil | place: Finland: Risofladan, Vaasa | collected...
CGGACGCGGCGCGGGGGGACGGGGACGCGCGCCGGGGACGGTGACGTACCGCGTGATGATCTGGGTCACGCCGGCCGGTCCCCGGGCGCCGCGTGCGCCCCGTGCCCCGTGCGCCCCGCGCTTCCCCGTCGCGCCGTGCGCCCCGTGGGCTCCCTTCGCCCCCCGCGACCCCGGAGATCCGGGCGCCCCGTGGATCGAGCCCGTCGACGCCGTCGGCTTCTGGTGGGTCAGGGCGTAGGCGCCGAGGCCCACCCCGCCCAGGATGGCGGCGCCGCCGACGACTTGACCAGCGGAGGGCATGGGGCTAAGTATGCCCGGATCGGGGCGCGGGGGCTACGGGCGCCAGAGGGAGGGGTGGGTGAGTCCTTCTGCCCGAATCCGCTCCGCCTCGGCCCGCAGCATCGCCTCGATCTGCTCGGGGGTCTGCTTCTCACGAATGGCCGCCAGAAACAGCGCGCGCGTCCCCTCCGGGAGCCGCATGATCTTCGCCGCGAGGCGCTGGGTGGCCCAGTAGTCCGGCCGCTCGTGCCGGGTCGCCCGCCCCGGCCGCCGGCTCGTCTTGCTCACGGGGCGGGGGCCGTCCCCCGCCAGAGCGGGATCAGCGGGTGGAGCGGCAGCACCTCGGCGTCGAGCTCGGCCGGACGGGGCCGGACGTAGCGGTCCACGGTGGCCGAGGACTGCGACCAGGCCATCCACGCGATGATCGTCTCGCGCCGGACGCCGGCGATCGAGAGGGCCGTCGCCACCCCCCGTCGGATCGCGTGCCACCCCTCCCCGCGCTGACGGGGCAGGCCCGCCCGGCGCCGGAAGGGGATCCAGCGCGCCTCCAAGTCGCGGTCGCTCCCCGGCGACCACGCCTGGAGGGCCGGGAAGGACTCGTAGGGGATCTGGTGCTCGCGCCGGGCCCCGGTCTTGCTGGTGGTCACCCGCACCACCCCCGCCTCCCAGTCGAGATCGAGCCGGCCGATCTCCGATCGCCGGAACCCCCAGAGGGTCGCCGCGCACACCCAGGCGCGCAGCGCGGGGTCCGTGGCGGCGTCCTGCGCCGTGGCGATGAGGCGGGTGATCTCGTCCAGCCGGTAGACGGGGGGGCCGACGCGTCCGTGGTCGATCGGGGGCAGCGCGCGGCGCCCGACCGGGAGCGTGCGCCCTTCGGCCGCGAAGAGGGCGCCGATCGGGCCGGCCAGGCTCCACGCCAACGTCGAGCGGGCGCGCCCCGCCGACAGACTCTCGGCCAGGTAGCGACGCACGTCCGTTTCGGTCCATCCCGCCGATCGCCCTGTGATCCGCACGAAGTGGCGGCAGGCCGATCGGTAGCGGGCCTGCGTCGGGAGGGGCAGACCCATCCGGTAGAGCCGGAGCGCCTCGTCGATCCGCGCCTCGGCATCAGGGGCCAGCCCGGTCACCCGCTCATCCTACGGGACTCCTGAGATGGCGAGAACCGTTCGGGAACGATCGGGCCTCCCTCGCCAGCTCGGCATCAATCCGCCCGTGCTCGCGGAGGGCCCCATCCTGGTGCAGCCCGAACAGGAAGAGCGTCGCGCTGCGGCCCCACGCCGGGGGCCGGAGTTCCATCACATGGGCGGTCAGCCCCGCGGACTTCCGCCACTTCCACAGGAAGGCGGCCGTCCACTCCTCGGCATCCAGCTCACTCGCGAACGGGCCGTAGGCTCCAAACGTCGGCTCGCTGGGGGTCGTGTCCCGCACCACCACAATCGCCTGATACCTGAGCTGCCGGCGCGTCGAGCGCAGAAGTGCGCGCCGATTCTGGAGCCTCTCGTCGTACGTCGGCATGGACTCTCCTCGTCCCGAACAGCGGTCAGGGTCCCAGTCTACCCCAGAGAGAACCGATCTCGACAAGGACAGCGGTCACCGGTCAGCGGTCAGCGGGGTGACCGCCGTCGTCGTCGTCCCCCTGATCTCATATACGTATAGATAAACATCAATATGTCTCAACTTAGCTTCGCTTAATGCGCGCACGAGGGCACTAGCCCCGGTGTCCTGACCGCTGACCGCCTCCGCGGTCAGCGGTCACTGCCCGCGGTGACCGCTATTCCGCCAGCTCGTCCGCGTTCGGGGTCTCCACCACGCTCCAGCCCGCCAGGGTCCCGTTCGGGACCTCGGGCCCGGGGCGGTAGAGCACCCACACCTCACGGCCGTTGGGGGCGCGCTCCACCCGGGCGAAGCCGGGCCACTCCCGACTGAACCGTTCGATGAGGTCGGACCGTCGGCCGCTCTCCCGGCAGCCCGCGACCCCGCTGTAGCGCAGGTCGCGGGAACTGAGGCGACCGTCGGGCGCCTGGTCGAGCGCCCGCCGGAGGGCGTCGGTCGCCTCCTGGTCGCTCCGGGATGTGGGGCGGACGGTGAGGTCGGTCTGGGCCACCCAGCAGCGGCGGCGGTGGTCGATGTAGTGGGCGAGCTGCGCGGCGGCGGTGGCGACGGTCTCGGCGGTGAGTAGGAGCGGGCTCGCGTCCGCGGGCTGGTGGTCAATCACCCGGTGGATCTCGGCGTCGATGAGGGCGAGGCGGGCGATCCAATAGTCCGACTTGCGGATCCACTCGCGGAAGCTCGGGTCGCGCTCGGGCCGGTTGCCGAGGTCATACAACAGGTGGCGCGCGTCGTCGAAGGCCGCCAGGGCGTCGAGGCCCAGGTGCCAACTCCGGGAGGTATGGCGGTCGCGGATGAGCTGGCGACCGATCTGGAGCCAGCCGTGGGTCACCCGCTCGGTCGTGTCGAGGGTGTCACTGCCGTTCAGGGTGCTCACGGGGATGAACGGGTGGCGGTGGGAGCGGCTGACCATGAGCCAACGGCCACACAGGGCATCACTGGCGTCGCCGAGGAGGTCGAGCTTGTGGGGTTGGAGACCGCCGAGGATCGAGACCGTCGGCTCGGTGGAGAGGTACGGCTGCGGGGCGGTCACCCGGCGGTAGGTGAAGAGCTTGATCCCGGTGCCGAGCTCCAGCAGGCGGGCGCGGTCGGTCCCCTCGCGCTTGTTGTAGGCACCGAGCCGTCCCAGGAAGCCGGCCAGCTCATCGCTGCGGACCATGATGGTGGGGTCGATCCCGAGTTGGCGGGCGAGCAGCTCCATCGTCGTGTCGTCGAGGAAGGCGTCGTGGAAGGCGGGCTCGGGCTCCCGATGCTCGCCCCGCTTGGGGGGATGGGCGGCCCAGGCGGTGTGCTCGTCCACATAGCGCTGCCGGCGCTGCTCTTGCAGCTCGTAGAGCGGATCCATCGCGGCGTCGATCGGGTGGGTCTTGCCCGTGTCCGGGGGTCCGACCAGAATCATCCAGACGATCGCGCGTTCCGACCAGCCGGGGAGGATGCGGAGGCGGGGGGCTTGACCCATGCAGCCGGCCAGTACCGCCACCATCGCCCCGCTGAGGTAGCCGGGGTCATGGCCGAGGGCGGTGTAGTGCTCGACATAGGCGCGCAGCGGCGTCGGCCAGCGGTCAATCGGGAAGGGGAGGGGATCGGCCATCAGGCAGGGCCCCGCTGCCCGGCCACGGCGGCGGCGACGGCGGCGGCGAACGCCCCCCACGCCGCGAGGGGGGTGCGGGCGGGCGGTGGGCAGGCGTCGGGGTCGGCGGCGACCGTCTCCAGCCACCGCAGAGACTCGACGGGGGCGCTGACGGTGGTGGCGAGCGCCTCCCACGGATCGGGCCCCCAGGCGAGCTCGCGGAGATGGCCGTGGCGGCGGAGGCCGCGGCGGGCCCCCATCAGGATCCGACGGTGCACGCCGTCCTGGAGATCAAGGGGGGAGAGCTGGCGGTCGGCGAGGGCCGTCAGGCAGCACGCGATCATCCCCTCTGCGCCCCAGCACCACTGGGGTTTGCCGGCCCCACCGGCTGTCGCGTCGGCGCGGGCGGTCCGCACGATCAGCCCCGCCAGGGCCGTCACGGGCCGGACCTGCCCGGCGAGTCGGTGATCGGACTGCGATCCGGTATCATATAGGGCGCGCGGCGACACGGCATCCCCTCCCGAGGGTTGATTGGCGCCGCGCTCCCCGACTCGCTCGGTCGGTGCAGACCCGAGTGCCGCCGGGGCGGGCGCGGCGGTCATCGTACCGCGACGGCCCGCCCCGGTCACGGCGTCCCCCGCAAGCGGTACACTGACCGGGCATCGGTCAGGTGCCCGGGTCGGGACGGGGAGTGACTTCCTCCTCCCCGCCGACCCGGGTTACCCGCCGGATCCCCCTGCCGACTCTCCTATCGCAGGCGCTCCCGGATTCGCGCGATGACCGGCAAGCTCCAGAACGCGGTGAGCCGGTCGTTAATGTCCCCGCGGGTCCACCGCGGGTCGACGGGGATCCCCGACTTCTGGCACGCGGCGAGCTGGGTGTCCGAGGGGGCGAGCTGGCGCCAGGCGGCCTTCGGGGTTAGCTTGCGTTGCATCTTGTCCGCCCGCACGCAGTCCTCGACCATCCCCAGGGCGTAGCCTTCCTGCTGGTTGGTCGCGATACATTCGGGGTTAGACCAGTACGGGCGCCCGTTGTCGTCCGTCCCCTTGCGGCGCCGGAAGACGGACCAGACTCCGCGCGGGGATCGCACGGCGTAGTAGCTCGTGTCGAACGCGGAGAGGGTCCACGCGCCCGCGTCGATCGGCACCCAGGCGAGCAGGTCGCGCGGGTTGCCGGTGCGGATCTTGGCCGTGTGGCCGACCCCCGCCCCCGTGGCGCTGGCGCTGGGGGGCGGCGTGCCGTCGAGTCCGAGGATGCTGGCATAGCCGAGCCGGCCGTGCTCTGCCATCGCCCCCACCCCGTCGAGCAGGATACAGTCGGCCTTGCCCGGCCACGGCCGCATCCCCCGGCCGGCCATCTGGGTGAACAGGACCGGGGACCGGGTGGGGCGGGCCAACAGCACGGCATCCGTCTCGGGGATGTCGAGCCCTTCGGTGAACAGCGCGCAGTTGCACAGCACGCGCGTCTCCTTGGTGCGGAAGCGATCGAGCGCGGCCGTGCGGATATCGCCCGGGCTGGTGCCATCCAGGGCCTCCGCGGGGATCCCGGCGGCGGTGAACGCGGCCGCGAGCTGGTGGGCTGCGGCGACCGTGACGGTGTAGGCGATGCACTGCCGCCCGGGCGCGTGGGTCTCGTAGGCGGCGATGCAGCGGGGGCCGACCTGCGCCTCGTCGAGCGCCCGGGCCAGGGCGCCCGGCTGGTAGTCGCGGCCGTACTCGGTGATCCCCTCGGGGAGTTCGTCGAGGTTGACCCCCAGGTCGAATGTGCGCGGGACGACGGGGACCAGATAGCCGAGGTCGATCAGCTCATCCGCGCGCAGCGCATAGACGAGTCCGTCGAAGTGGGTGGGCACGAGCCCCAACCCATCCGCCCGCCCGGGGGTCGCGGTGACGCCGACGGTGAGGGAGGGGGTGAGGGCTTCGCGGATGCGGACATACGACGCCGCGGCGGCGTGGTGCGCCTCGTCGATCACGACGGTTTCGATCGGGCCGGGCCCGGCCTCGCTGGCGGCCACGAGCCGGGCCAGGCGGTCCGGCCGGCTCAGGGTTTGCACGCTCGCCACGATGACGGGCGCGTCGACATCGTCGTCGGGGCCTTGGACCACGCCGATCCAGTCGCGGGGGATGCCGACCGCCTCCAGCTTGGCGCGCGTCTGGATCCCCAACTCGTCGCGATGCACGAGGATCAGCGCCCGGCCCCGGTGCGACCGGCGCCGCACGAGGTCGGCGAAGATGACGGTCTTGCCCGCGCCGCATGGCAGACTCACGAGCTGGCGGGTGAGGGGCGGGTCGTCGCGCAGCCCGTCGCTCATGGCTTTCAGCGTGGCGAGCTGGTAGGCGCGGAGCTTGACCGGCGGCGGGGCCGGCGGCGGGGCGTCAAGGGTCAGGCCCGGCTCGCGGTAGGCGCTCATCGGACCCAGGGGAACAGCCGCCGGATGGTGGCGGCCGACACGGCGTAGGTGGTGCCGCCCGCGCCCGAACTGACCTGTCCGACCACTTGGCCGGTGTTGTCCAGCACGGGGCCGCCGGAGGTGCCCGGCAGGACGGGCAGCCGGAGCGTGACGGCGTCGTCGAGCGTCCAATCGTCCCCGTTCGGCCCGGTCGCGTCGGTGGGGCCGGTCCCGGTGTCGAGCCCGATGCGGAGCGCAGACGGATAGGCCCCGGTCACGGGGCCGTCGTCGAAGACGCCGATCAGGGCGGTGACGGGATTGCTCGGGGCGAGCGCGAGCGCGGGCCGGGGCAGTCCCCACGCGGTCAGCACGGCGAGATCGTGGCCGGGGAGGTCAAAGTAGACGGCCGCGGGCACGCTCCAGGTGGCGCCCCACGGGCGCAGCCGCAGCCCGACGCGCCCGCAGTAGGCGATGACGTGCCCGGCCGTCATCCAGACGCCATCGGATCGGACGGACCAGGCCATCCCGCACGGGCCGAACCCCGGGCGCCAGACGGCGGCGACGGAGCTGCGCTCGGCCCAGGCGACGGGCAGGGTGACGCGGTAGGCGGTGTCAAGATAGGCGGTGTCAAGCGGGGCGATGGTGACGCGCGCGGGCGACGGGGCGACGGTCGGCCGGGTGGGCGACGGGGTCGCGGGGGCGGTCGCGTGCTCCCAGGGGCGCGGGGCCGTGTGCAGGGCGCGGGCGACCCCGTTGAGCGGTCCGCGGATGTTGGCCGGGATGTCGCGGGGCGCGGCGCCATAGAGCCAGAGCGCGGCGGTGGCGGCGATGAGTCCGCCAGCGAATAGGGCGAAGATCCGGGGCATCAGTCAGTCTCCTGTGGGGTGATCCCCGCGGCGTAGGCCGCGAGGGTGGCGCGCGCGTTGTAGCGCAGGCAGTCGGGGCAGGCGACGGCGGCCTGGTACAGGCCGTGGTCGTCGCGGTCGGGGTCGAGAGCGGCGGGGTGGGCGCGGCGGGAATGGTCAGCCCAGGCCAGCAGGATCGCGTCGAGGTCCGGCACGGGGTCAGTCCGACGCAAGGGCGATTGCGCGCTCGGCCCGCGCGGCGGCATCGCGCGATGGGTAGGTGCGGGTGGGGTCGGCGCCGACGCAAGTGGCGCACACAATGCGCCACTTGTGATCGGGGTAGTTTCGAGAGACGCAGCCGACGGCGCCCGTCGGATAGCGTACGTTGAGGACATACCATCCGCCGTGCCGCCACTTCGAGTAAGCCGGGGTCCAGTCGGGCATCGGTCAAGTCTCCCACTTGCTCGCGGCCGATACACTCGGCCGCATGGCGCCCGCGGCGGGCGCGTCCTTGACGGTGGGATCAGGCGCCGAGGTAGCCGGCCACGGGGGCGCCGAGTCGGCGGCCGCCAAGTCCGATGCCGTGCCCGGCCGTGCGCCCGGCCATGTACCCGGCTGAGCCGCCGACGCTCCGGCGGAGTCCCCGCGTATGGGGGAACTGTTCGCGGAACTTGGCGGAGATCGCAGCCTGGTCGGCGACGATGAGGGCGGTGGTGCTCGCGCGGGTCGCCGCCCGGTCGGCGTCGGCCTGCTCCTGGAGTCGCCGGATCACGGTAGCGGCGGCGCCGTTGCGCCACCCATTCGCCCAGGTCCGCCGTGATTCGCGGCGGCGGTACGGGTTGGCGCTGGTGCCCTGCCCGCCGAACAGGTTGGGCTGGCCGGGCGCGGAGGGGCCGAATTCGGCCCGCGTGGCGCCGACCGCTAGGCGGTCAATCTCCGCGGCCAGCCAGGCGAAGGTGTCCCGAACGTACTGGATTGAGTCGCGGCGGCCGATGATCGCCACTGTGCCCGTCCCGCCGATCGTACACGCGCGCGTGCCCGCGGCGCGGGCGATGCCGTGCGCGAGGTGCGCGCGCCACCCGGCCCCGTTGCCCGGGTCGAGGTCGAACCGAAAGTATCGGGCAGTCGCCGCGGCCGGGTCGGCGGCTTCGGCTTCCAGTTCGGCGATCCCGTGCGCGGTCATCAGGGCTTGCAGCTTGGCGGCGGCGGCGGCCGCCTCGTGCTCGTTGGTGGCGCCGTTTGCCAGGCGGCGGATCTTGCGGAGGGTTTCGATGATTCCGGCGGGGGGTGCATCGGTCATGGGTCAAGTCTCCCACTTGCTCGCCGCGGACACACTCCGCGGCATGGCCGCGCCCGCGGGCGCGGCGTCCTTGACGGTGGGGCGCTACAGGGGCAGGAACCCATCCCACCCGGCCGCGATGCCGGGGGCGGCGGGCGGGATCTCCGCACCGGGCGCGGGCGCGCCCGGGCGGTCTGTGTGCGCGCGGACCGCGGCGTCCACCTCGGCGCGGGTGCGCGCATCGGCGGACCATCCGCAGGTACAGAGCGCCGAAACGAGGCCGGGCAGCCCGAACGCGGGCGCCATCGTGACCACGCGGTGCGCGGGGGCGGGCGCGGGATCGGGCGGCCGCACGATCAGCCCGACGGCGGGCGGGACGGGCGCGGGCGCGGTGCCCGGCTCGTACTCGGCCCCGACGCGGGCGCGACAGATGGGGCCGATCCCGCGCGCCACGCTGGCGGGATCGGTCAACGTGGCACCGCACCGGACACACTGGCCGATCCGGCGCGAGATCGCCTCGGCGTCGGTGACGCTCATACGGTCGGCGGCCGTGAGCGCGCGCACCACGCCGGGCGCGTACTCCCAGCGGAGCGGGCGCCCGTCGCCCGGCTCGATCAGCCGGAGCGCGTAAGTCTTGCCCGACGCGCGGCCGCACTGGACGCGGTAGGCGATCCCGTCCCGCAGGTAGATGCCGACCGGGGCGAACTCTCCCGCGGCGGCCGCGGTGCCCGGGGCGGGCGGCAGTGCCCGCAGGCGCTCGATGAGGTCGGACGCGCCCCATTTGGTCAGCGTGCCGCGGGCGGCGTCGGCGGCGTCGGCGGCGAGCGGGCCGGCCAGGTCGCGCCCGGCCGCTAGGCTGGCGATATAGGATTGCTGCGCCGCGGTCATGCCACCCGGCAGGGTGACGGATGGCGCGGCGGTGCGTCGGCGGTAGGCATAGGGCATCGGTCAGGTCTCCCACTTGCTCACGGCCGCGAAGGCGGCCGCATGGGGCGCCACGGGCGCCCGTCCTTGACGGTGGGTCAGCCGAACAGGTCGCCGCCGAGCTCGGGCCGATCGGGGACCGCGGCCGGGCCGAGGGCATCGGCGCGACGGTGGGCGGTCGCGGCGGCCGCCGTGATGAGGGCGCCGCGCTCGGCCTGGTAGAGCGGGCCGGGATCGGCCGCGGCCGCCTCGGCCGCGATGTAGGCCGCGCGGGCTGCGCGGACGCGGTCGCCATCGCCCGATGCGAGCGCCGCGGCCAGCCGGCGCGCTGCATGGGTCGGGCTCATGGCCGCGCCTCGGCGGCACGGGCGGCCGCGAGGTGGTGGTGCGCGAGCGCGGCCAGGAGTCGCGAGGTGGCTACGCCGGTCGACGCGGCCGCGGTGATTCGCGCGCGGGCCGCGAGCGTGCCGGCGGTGGCGCGATCCAAACGCCGGGCGGCGACCCGGGCCGCGAGCGCGCCCGGGCGCGTGCCGGTCACGGCTGGGCGCTCGGGGCGGGCACGGTGCCCGGCCCCACAAGCGCGCGGGCCGCGGCACGGGCCGCGGCGAGGGTCGGGTAGCGGGCAAAGTCCCCGACCGTGGCGACCGCGCCGCGATCGTCGGCCACGCGCAGCGCGTAAGCGCGGCACTCACTGGGAGGCAGCTCCGACGATATGAAGTAGCGGCCGCCGATGATGCCGGGCACGACCCGGGACCCGAAAAACCGCATGGTGCTGGGGTCGAACCAGTGATGTCCAATCGCGGCATTGGCCGCGCGGATCTCCGCCACGGTCCGCCAGGGGCCGGGCACGGTCGGGGCGAGGGTGTCGCTCATGGTCAGGTCTCCCACTATGCGCCCGGGCTTCGGACCGGGCCGCGGTTTACGGCCGCCCGGGGCGGCCGCCGTCACCATCCGTCAGTCTGTGAACCCTTGCCAGCTACACGCCGGCGCGGCGGGATCGGCCCGCCAGTCGGGGGCGCCGAGCTGGGCACACTGCCACCACCCGGTCAGCGCGAGATTGCGCCGGAGTCCGGCGCCACACTGCGGACAGTGCCCAGCCGCGACAATGGCGGCCGTGAGGCGGTGATGCTGAGCGCTCCGCTCGGCCAGTGCCCTACGGGCCGCCATCGTGGCGGCTCGCTTCGCGGCCGGCGTCATCGCCCGGCCGCCACGGTGGCGGCTTCGGCCGCGACCGCTAGCAGCACGCCGACCGGGCACGCGGGCCGGCTGCGGTAGCCGCACGGCCAGCACTCGCAGATATGGCGCGCATAGGCGCCGACCGCTTCCGTGGCGGCCGCGCCGGCGATGGTGGCGGCTTCGGCCCGCGCCATCGCGGGGTCAATGTCGCGGCAGTAGGTATCGAGCATCGCTCACGCTCCCACTAGCGGCCCGGGATTGTGACCGGGCATCCGCATTACCGGCGGGACGATCCCGCCGTCACTCTGCAGTCGCTCCGCCGGATCGGGGATGGAACCCGGTTGTCTCCGACGGCCCCCGAGCAGCATCCCGCCGGCGCGTGACTGCCGGTAGCTCAGGGATTCGGCCGGGCATTGTGCCCGCGGCATCGGTCGGGCCCCTCCGTGGTGGTGGTGTCTGCTACCCGCTAACCATACCGTCGGACATACCGTCGCGCAAGGGGATTCCTGTAACGGAGCGGTAACGATCTTCGCGAGCTGGCGGGGCCGATGCCTGGCCGTTATGGTTCTATATGCGATAGAACCGAACGTAACAGCGAGATCAGCGCAAACGTTTGTTTTTTTCAAAAAAAGTCGCGGGCCGTGCCATCCCGCCGGATCGGCTGGCGGCCGAGTCGGCACCCGTGGCGCCTAGGGCCTTGACGGCGCGAGCGTGGCACGGTATTGTCTACGGTATGACTAGCGCGCGAGCGATCCGAGAGTGTGCCGCGGCCGATCGGATCTCGGCATGGCGCCAGGATCACTACGGCTCTGCCGACACACTCGGCGGGCATGGCGCGCCATCCCTGCGCCTGGTGGCGCCGGGGCGCGTGATGATCGATGATGGCGCGGTCGCGATGGCCGCGTGGCACCTCGCAGAATCGGGTGCGACCGATGGCGCGGCCTATCTCGCGGATGCCGGGTGGCACTGGGCCGCCTACGTCGCGCCGGACGGCGCCGGCATCGCCCGGCCCGTCATCCTCACGATCGGCCCCGACGGCGCGCGGACCGCGACGGCCTACGGGTCCGCGCTGGCGGCCGCGGCCGAATGGGGCGCGCTGACTGATCCCGCGACGGCGACCGCTGACGCACCGACGCCGGCCGCGTTCGCGGCCATGCTCGCGGCCGCCGACGATGCCGCCGACGATGACTACCCGGCCGCCGCGATGGTGGCCGATGCGCTCGCGGCCGATGCCGCCGTGATGGTGGCGTGGCAGTCTGCCGCGAGGATTGAACCGGAACCCTCCGCCGTCGACGCGGCCGCCTATGCAGCGATGGTCGCGCCTGTCGCGCCTATGGTGCCCGCGATCGTCGGATGGTCTGTCACGGTCGCCCCCGTGGGGCCGAGTGTGGCACCCGTTAGCCTGGTGCCCGTGGGGCCGATTGCCTGGCGGCCGGCCGCGCGGCCAGCGTGGCGCGGTCCGGACATCGCGGCCGCCGTGCCCG
>Ga0307372_10011826_pt1 | contig 11553 bp, 8 predicted proteins | sample OX1MG_FD_202533 | JGI IMG/M metagenome (GOLD analysis project Ga0307372, IMG submission 202533) | Soil microbial communities from Risofladan, Vaasa, Finland - OX-1 | ecosystem: Environmental > Terrestrial > Soil > Coastal area > Acid sulfate soil | place: Finland: Risofladan, Vaasa | collected...
CGGCGGTGGCCCGGCGGGAGCCGGCGGTGGCCCGGCGGGAGCCGGCGGTGGCCCGGCGGGAGCCGGCGGTGGCCCGGCGGGAGCCGGCGGTGGCCCGGGCGACCTGCGGAGCCGCCCTGGTCGAGCCGGTACCCTTTACCAGCGTGACCGACGAGACCCACCTCACCCAGGCGACGTTCGATCGCCTGCGTGCCGAGCTCGAGGACCTGACCACAAGGGGCCGGGTCGAGATCGCGCGGGCGATCGAGGCCGCGAGGGCCCTTGGCGACCTGTCCGAGAACGGCGACTACCACGCCGCCAAGGACACCCAGGGGAAGATGGAGTCCCGGATCCGCCGACTCCAGCACACCCTGGGCCAGGCCGTCATCGTCGACCGGGAGGCCGTCGGCGGCTCCGACACGGTCACGGCCGGCACGGTGGTCGCCATCCGCTACGAAGGGGACGACGAGGTCGAGCGGTTCCTCGTCGGTTCGATCGAGGAGCGCCACGAGGAGCTCAACGTCGTCTCCCCCGGTTCGCCGCTCGGGCTGGCCCTGCTCGGCCGTCGCCCCGGTGACGTCGTCGAGTACGAGGCCCCGGGCGGCACGCTGCGCGTCGAGATCGTCCAGATCGGGGTCTGACATGGCCGCCGGGCCTCGCACTCTCGCCGACAAGGTGTGGGATCGACACGTCGTCCACCACGCCGAGGGCGAACCAGATCTCCTGTTCGTCGACCTGCACCTCGTGCACGAGGTGACGTCGCCCCAGGCGTTCGACGGCCTGCGACTGGCGGGGCGGCCCGTGCGCCACCCCGAGCTGACGGTGGCGACGGCCGACCACAACGTCCCGACCACCGACATCGACAAGCCCGTGGCCGACCCGGTCTCGGCCCGGCAGCTCGAGGTGCTCGCCGCCAACTGCGCCGAGTACGGGATCACCTGCTACCCGATGGGCGACGCCAATCAGGGCATCGTGCACGTCATCGGGCCCGAGCTGGGCCTGACCCAGCCGGGGATGACCATCGTGTGCGGCGACAGCCACACGTCCACCCACGGCGCGTTCGGTGCACTGGCGTTCGGCATCGGGACGTCCGAGGTCGAGCACGTCCTGGCCACGCAGACGCTCCCCCAGCGACGGCCGGCCACCATGGCGGTGGAGGTGGAGGGTGAGCTGCCCGTCGGTGCGACGGCCAAGGACTTGGTGCTGGCCATCATCGGCCGGATCGGTACCGGCGGAGGCATGGGCCACGTCATCGAGTACCGCGGCTCGGCCATCCGCTCGCTATCGATGGAAGGGCGGATGACGGTCTGCAACATGTCGATCGAAGCCGGCGCCCGGGCCGGGATGGTCGCCCCCGACGACACGACCTTCGCCTACCTGGAGGGCCGTCCCCACGCCCCCACGGGCACGCTGTGGGAGCAGGCCCTCGACGAGTGGCGTGGCCTCGGCACCGACGACGGCGGCCGGTTCGACTCGACGGTCACGTTCGACGCGGCCACACTGCAGCCGAACGTGACCTGGGGCACCAACCCGGCCCACGTCGTCGCCATCGACGGCCACGTCCCCGACCCCTCGTCCTTTGCCGAGCCGGCCGAGCGCGAGGCGGCCGCCCGGGCACTGCAGTACATGGGGCTCGAGCCCGGGACGGCGGTCCGGGACGTGCAGGTAGACACCGTGTTCATCGGGTCGTGCACGAACTCGCGTATCGAGGACCTCCGATCCGCGGCGTCGGTGCTCCACGGACGGCACGTGCGCCCCGGATTGCGCGCCCTCGTCGTCCCGGGCTCCCACCGGGTGAAGGCCCAGGCCGAGGCCGAGGGGCTCGACGCCGTGTTCGTCGCCGCCGGCTTCGAGTGGCGCGAGCCGGGGTGCTCGATGTGCCTTGCCATGAACCCCGACAAGCTCTCGCCCGGCGAGCGCTGTGCTTCCACTTCCAACCGCAACTTCGAGGGTCGCCAGGGTCGCGGGGGCCGCACCCATCTCGTCTCTCCCGCCGTCGCCGCGGCCACCGCCGTGGCGGGACGGTTCGCCACGCCCGAGGACTTGACGCCGTGAAGCCGGTCACCGTGGTCGCTGGGCGGGCTGTTCCTTTGGACCGGTCCGACGTCGACACCGACCAGATCATCCCCTCGGACTGGCTCAAGCGAGTCGAGCGCACAGGGTTCGGCGCCGGGCTCTTCTCCGAATGGCGGGACGACCGTCAATTCGTGCTCAACCAGCCGCAGTACGCCGGAGCCACGATCCTCGTCGCCGGCCCCAACTTCGGCACCGGGTCCTCGCGCGAGCACGCGGTGTGGGCGCTTCTCGACTTTGGCTTCGAAGCCGTCGTGTCCCCGCGGTTCGCGGACATCTTCCGCAACAACTGCACGAAGCAGGGCCTGGTCCCGGTCGAAGTCGACCCGGTACTCGGGCGGGCATTGCTGGACGCGGTCGCCGCCGATCCGTCCATCGAGCTCACGATCGATGTCGCCCGCGGGACGGTCGAGGCGCCGGCCGCAGGGCTGGCCGGGTCGTTCCCGCTCGACGAATTCACCCGCGAGCGGCTCCTGAACGGCTGGGACGACATCGGCCTCACGCTCCGGCACCAGGACGCCATCACGGCCTACGAGTCCGGCCGGGCCCCCTGGATGCCCTCGGCAACCGGCTGAGCGGGGCCCAGCCCACGGCCTGACGGCCCAGGCCCCGTCACGGGCCGATCTCAACCTCGCGCTGCTCGTTTCGAGCCGTGATCCTCACCAGTCGGTTGACGGCCGCGAGGTAGGCGCGGGCTGACGCCTCGACCACGTCGGTCGACACCCCACGGCCCGAAACCTTGAGGCCGTCCGCCTCGAGCTGGACGACGACGTCGCCGAGGGCGTCCACGCCGCCGGTGACCGACGAGACGTTGAACCCGATCAGCCGCGAGTCGACGCGCGTCGCGGAGCGGATGGCGGTGCAGGCCGCGTCGATCATGCCGTTGCCCTCGGCCGACGCTTCCACCTTGTCGCCCGACCGGCTCACCACGACCCGGGCCCGCGGCATCCCCACCGTCCCCCCGGCGACTTCGAGCGCCTCGAGATGGAAACCTTCGACCAGGTCCTGGCCGAGCTCCTCGGCCACGATCGCTTCGAGGTCGGCCTCGGTGATCTCGACCTTCCGGTCGGCCAGCTCCTTGAACCGCCTGAATGCCTGGTTCAGCCCGTCGCCCTGGACGTGGATGCCCATCTTGGCGAGGCTGTCGGCGAAGGCATGGCGCCCGGAGTGCTTCCCGAGGACGATCTGCCGGCCGACCTGCCCGACACTGGCGGCGTCGATGATCTCGTAGGTCGACCGATCGGCCAGCACTCCGTGCTGATGGATGCCCGACTCGTGAGCGAAGGCGTTGCGCCCGACGACGGCCTTGTTGTACTGCACGGGATAGCCGGTGAGACGGGCCACGAGACGCGAGGCACGCGCCAGCTCCTCGGTGCGCACCGTCGTCGTGATCCCAGGGAACTGGTCGGGCCGGATCTGGACAGCCATCACGACCTCCTCCAGTGCGGCGTTCCCGGCGCGCTCGCCGAGGCCGTTCACGCAGACCTCCACCTGACGCGCTCCCCCCTGCACGCCGGCGAGCGTGTTCGCCGTGGCAAGGCCCAGGTCGTTGTGGCAGTGCGTCGAGAGCACGTAGTCGCCGGGAACCTGCTTGCGGATGTACTGGATCAGGGCCCCGAAATCCCAAGGGATCCCGTATCCCACGGTGTCCGGGATGTTCAGCGTCGTGGCACCCGCCTCGACGGCCGCGGTGAGCACCTCCAACATGAAATCGACCGGGGTGCGGGTGGCGTCCTGCGGGCTGAACTCGACGTCGCCGGTGTGCTCCCTGGCTCTGGCCACGCCGTCGCGCGTCTCGCCCAACACCTGTGCGCGGGTCATCTTGAGCATGTGCTCCATGTGCTGCGGGCTTGTGGAGATGAAGACGTGGATGCGGGCGCGTGCCGCGTCCCGGAGGGCCTCCCAGCAGCGGTCGACATCCGACAGGTGGGTGCGGGACAGACCGCAGATCGCCGGCGCGTCCGGCCCGTTGCCGACGGCGCGGGCGATCGCCTCCACCGCGTCGAAATCCCCCTGGCTGGCGACCGGGAACCCGGCTTCGATGTAGTCGACCCCGACTCTCGCCAACTGCTCCGCGATCTCGAGCTTCTCGGCGGCATCGAGCGAGATCCCCGGTGACTGCTCGCCGTCGCGCAGCGTCGTGTCGAACACCACGAGGTGCCCGGAATCGCCCGCCGGGACGGCGCTCGACGCCGGCCGGCTGGATCGTTCCGAAGCTCCCGTGGCCTCTGGCTTCTCGCTCATCGCCAAGTCCCTTGCTCTCGTGGTTCCTCGTGGTTCCTCGTGGTGCTGCTCCCACTCACCGACCGCCCAAGAAGAAACCCCCTGGCCGTGGTGGCACAGGGGGCGGGCTCGGCGAGCGCGTTGTGGCGCTCGCCGTCAGGTAAGAAGCAGGTCGTCAGCGAAAACACGCACACGCATGGTGCCCCCCATGCTCGCGAACCGGGCGGCGCCGGTCAAGCACCACCCCGGGGACCCGTCGCCGGGGGCGTCAGAAGCATCTACGCTCGGGCGCCATGCGAGGCGTCGGGCGGGCAGTGGCACGGGTGGCTGTCGTTGTAGCCGTCGGCGCCGGGGTGGTCGCCGCGGTCCGCGCCCTGCTGGCCCGTCTGGCCGGAGAACCCGGGGCGCCGAGCCTCCGGGGTAGCTTCGACTCGTGGCCCGCCGTCCCGCAGGCACCTGACCGTGGGGGCCCGAACGGCTCGAGCGCGGCGGCCGGGAGTGGCACGGGAAGCTGACGCCGGGAGTGGCGCCGGGACGCGACCCGGGGAGCCACACGGTGGGCCGTCGACGCCTACAGGGACGTGGTCGTGAGGACGCGGCACCCGGAGGAAGCCGTCACCACCGCCAGCCGATGCGAGGCGACGGCGCTGCCATGCCCGCCGGTGGCGGGGTTGAACACGTAGACGAGACCCGGGTTTCCCCGGTACAGGACCGAGGCGAGGAGCTGCAGGGTCCGATCCGATCCCGCGGCGCCGACGGCGGCCGACAGGCAGCGCTCGAACGGCGCGCTGGTCGTGGCGGCGCGGTACCCGTCGGATTCCGCCGCCCCGCCGGAGTGGGCCGGAGGTGGGGACGTCCCCGGGCGTGCGGCGTCCGCCTGGTCCGACAAGGAGGCCATGATGCGAGACCGCAGCGCGCCCCGGGTGTCGATCGTGCCGAGGACCACGCCGGCGGTGGCGGCGTCCGGCTCGGCCCCGTCGGACGCGAACGCACCGCCACCGGCCGCCGACGGCTGGTTCTTCGCAGACGACAGCGGCTCCGTGGCGCCTGTTGACGACTGCGATCGCGGCGAGCTCCTCGGGGCCGTAACCGGGGTCGCCGCAGAGTTCGGCGAGGAGTGCGCCGAGGAAGCCGTCGAATGGCCCGATGGGCCCGACGACGACCGCGCCAACGGGGCCCCGATGGCAACGGCCAGGGCCACGACTGCGGCGGCTGCTCCGATGACGACTGGCGGACGGCGGTACGGGCGGATCCGCGCCGGTGCGCGCTCGGGCGCCTTGCGGTGCCTGATCTGGTCGCGGTCGGTCCCGGCAGCGTCGTCCCGAGGAGAGTCGATCCCGGCGGCGTCGACGATGGCGGCGATCGAGGCTGTCCGTACGTGCGGCGCCACGGGCGTTACCACGGCCCGGACCCGATCGCGCACCAACTCGAGGGCCACCAACCGGCCACGGCACGCCGCGCACCCCTCGAGGTGCCGACGATCGACTCGCGGCGTAGCGCTCTCGCCGTCGAGGTATGCCGACAACTGCTCGACGCCGAGGTGCCCGGCGGGGCGGTGCCCGTCGCTCAGGTACACGTCGATCATTCGCTTCGCTCCTCCTGCTCCGCCGGTTCGCAGGAGAGCGCCTCCCGGCTCGCCGGCGCACGGTCCTTGCTCGTTCTGACGACGGGACCGGCGGCAGAGTTCCCGGCTGCCACCTCGCCCGCCGGACCGTTCTGGCCCGCAGTCTCCGAGCCCCACATCGCAGCCAGAGACGCCCGCCCGCGGGCGATGCGCGAGCGCACCGTGCCGACCGGCACGTCGAGGATCGCGGCGATCTCGTCGTAGGGCAGGTCGCACACGTCGCGGAGCACGACTGCGGTGCGGAACTCGATCGGGAGTCGACGCAGGGCGACGTCGACGTCCATCCTGGCGGAGACCGCGTCCGCCGGGTCGAGGTCCGCCCCAGGTCCGGCCCCGCCGACGCCCCCGCCGACGCCCCTGCCGACGCCCCCGCCACCCCCGCCACCCCCGCCGCCGACCGACGCGCCGCCCTCCGACCCGTGTCCCTCCAGGAGACCCGGCAGGGGTCGGGGTCGGCGTCGGCGTCGGCGCAGCTCGTCGATGCAGGAGTTGGTGGCGATGCGGTAGAGCCAGGTGCCGAACGAGCTCCTGCCGTCGAACCGGTCCAGCGCCCGGATGGCCGCCACCATGGCGTCCTGCGTGGCGTCGAGCGCGTCCGCCTCGTTACCCAACATGCGGCGGCACAATGCGTGCACGCGGTCGTATTGGGCCGTGATCAGCGCTTCGAGCGCCTCGGGGTCACCGCCGCGCGCCGCATCGAGATCGCCTTCGTGGACCACCGAAGCGCGCGCCGGGGATCAGACGCAGGTGATCCGGTGGATGTCGAGGATGCCGTCGGTGGCGCGCAGACGGGCGAAGGTGTCGTCAGGGATGGCCTGGTCCGTGGACAGCACCATGAGGGCCGTGCCCTCGGTGCGTGACGGGTCGACGTCCATCGACGAGATGGACACGCCCGCCTCTCCGAGCGCCATCCCCACGACGCCGATCATCCCGGGCCTGTCGTCGTTGCGCACGATGAGCATGTGCTCGGCCGGGGGGACCTCCACAGTGTGATCGTCCACCAGGACGATGCGGGCCTCGGAGCGCGCCCCGGTCAGCGTCCCCGCGATGGAGTGCTCGGGGGAGCGCAGCGTGACGAGGTTCACGTAGTCCCGGGCCGTCGACGTCGACACCTCGCGCACTTCGAGGCCGCGCTCGGCGGCCAGCTGCGGTGCGTTCACATACGAGACGGGCTCCTCGGTCCCCGCCGCGAAGATCCCCTTGAGCACCGCCAAGGTCAGGATCGACGTGTTGGTCCCGGCCAGTCCGCCCTGGTACTCGACCTCGAGGCGCTCGGGCAGCCCGTCGTTCAGGCAGGCGAAACACCGGCCGAGCTCCTCGGCGAGGCGGAGGAACGGGCGAACGGTCTCCGATACCTCGGTGGCCGCCACGTTGACTGCAAAGGGAACGAAGTCCCCGGCGAGCGCCAGGTTGACCTGCTCGGCGATGGTCACGCCCGCCTTGTCCTGCGCCTCCGCCGTGGACGCCCCGAGATGCGGCGTGACGACCACGTTCGGGAACGAGAACAGCGGCGACTCGGTACAGGGCTCCGAGGCGAACACGTCGATGGCCGCCCCCCCGACGGTTCCCGCGCGCAGCGCCTCGGCCAGAGCGTCCTCGTCGACGATGCCACCCCGCGCCGCGTTGACGATGCGGATGCCGGGCTTGGCCTTGGCCAGCAGGTCGGCGCCGATGAGCCCTGCCGTCTCCGCCGTCTTCGGCAGGTGGATGGTCAGGAAATCAGACTCGGCCACGAGCTCGTCGAGCGGGAGCAACTCGACCCCCATGTGGCGGGCCCGGTCGGGCGAGACGTACGGGTCGTAGGCGCACAAGCGCATCCCGAAGGCGAGCGCCCGCTGGGCGACCAGCGCGCCGATCCGGCCGAGCCCGACGACGCCGAGTGTCTTGCCGTGCAGCTCCACGCCTTCCCACTTGGTGCGCTCCCACTTCCCCGCCATCAGCGCGGCGTGCGCCTGCGGGATGTTGCGTGCCTGAGCGAGGAGCAGCGCCATGGCGTGTTCGGCCGCCGAGAGCACGTTCGACTCGGGTGCGTTCACGACCATCACGCCGCGCCGGGTGGCGGCTTCCACGTCGACGTTGTCGAGACCGATGCCGGCCCGCCCCACCACAGCCAGATCGGTGCCGGCCTCGAGCACCTCGGCGGTCACCTGGGTCGCCGAGCGGACGATGAGGGCGTTGGCGCCGACGATGGCGCCGAGCAGCGTTTCGGGCGTGAGGTCGAGCTGCACGTCCACGTCGTGCCCCGCCGCCGCCAACTGCTCGAGCCCGCGGGCCGCGAGCTTCTCGGTGATCAGTACTCGTGCCATGTGTGTCCTTCGTGCGCTTACGGCTCGGCCGTGGCGAAGAGCTTGCCGAGCCTGGTGACCCCTTCGACGATGGCGTCCTCGCCGAGTGCGTACGACAGCCGCAGGTATCCGGGAGCGCCGAAAGCCTCACCCGGGACGACAGCCACACCGACCTCGTCGATGGCCACCTCGGCGACGTCGGACGAGGTCGACATGGGGCGCCCCGCCACCGTGCCGCCGAGCAGTGCCTGCACCGACGGGAAGGCGTAGAAGGCGCCCTCCGGCTCGACGCACGTCACCCCGTGGCAGTCGTTGAGCAAGCGGTGGATCGTCACGCGACGGCGGTCGAAGGCGGCGCGCATGCCGGCCACGGCGCTGAGGTCCCCCCGGAGAGCCGCCAGCGCGGCGCGTTGCGAGACGTTCGAGACGTTCGAGGTGGCGTGCGACTGCAGGTTGGCGGCGGCCTCGACGACGTCGGGTGGCCCGATGAGCCAGCCCACCCGCCACCCGGTCATGGCGTAGGTCTTGGCCACGCCGTTGATCACGATGCACCGGTCGACGAGCTCCGGCACGGCCGACACGATCGAGGTGAAGACGTTGTCCCCGTAGACGAGGTGCTCGTAGATCTCGTCCGTCACGACCCACAGGCCGTGCTCCGCCGCCCACCGGCCGACGGCGGCCACCTCGTCGGGCCCGCACACCGCGCCGGTGGGGTTGTTGGGCGACACGAACAGGACGACCTTGGTGGCCGGCGTGCGTGCCGCCTCGAGGGCCTCCACCGTGACGTGGAACCCGTTGATCTCGGCCGTCGGCACCGCGACGGGCACGCCGCCGGCCAGAGCGACCGCTTCGGGGTACGTCGTCCAGTACGGCGCCGGCACGAGCACCTGGTCACCGGGGTCGAGCAGCGTCGCGAACGCCTCGACCACCGCCTGCTTGGCGCCGTTCGTCACCAGGACCTGGGAGGGGCTGACCGACAGCCCGGAGTCGCGCTCCGTCTTGGCGGCGATGGCTTCGCGCAGCACGGGGAGCCCCGCGGTCGGGGTGTAGTGGTGGTTGGCGGCGTCGCGGCAGGCCGCCACGGCCGCCTCGACGATGTGCTCGGGCGTCGGGAAGTCCGGCTCGCCGGCCCCGAACCCGATCACGTCCGCCCCCCCGGCCAGCATCGCCTTCGCCTTGGCGTCGACGGCCAACGTGGCCGACGGGGACACCGCCGCCACCCTGGCGGAGATGCGCTTTTCGCCGGAGGAGACCATGGCTGCCATGCTTGCACACGTGACGAGCGCCGCTGCCACCCCCCACGCACCCCTCCCCGACATCCGGATCCCCCACGCCTTGAAGCCGTCCGACGGGCGGTTCGGCAGTGGCCCCTCGAAGGTCCGCCCGGCACAGGTCGAGGCACTGGCCGCGGCCGCGACCACCTACCTGGGAACGAGCCACCGCCAGGCTCCCGTGAAGAAGGTGGTGGGCCGGCTGCGGACCGGGCTCCGCGACCTGTTCTCGCTCCCCGACGGGTACGAGGTCGTGCTCGGCAACGGCGGGACCACCTGCTTCTGGGACATCGCCACGTTCTGCCTGATCGAGCAGCGCAGCCAGCACCTGTCGTTCGGCGAGTTCTCGTCCAAGTTCGCGGCGGCCGCGGCGGCGGCGCCGCACCTCCTGGACCCCCAGGTCATCGAGTCCCCACCCGGAACCCATCCCGAGGCGGCGGCGGCCGACGACGTCGACCTGTACGCGCTCACCCACAACGAGACCTCGACCGGGGTGGCCATGGAGATCCGCCGCCCGGCCGGCGCCGGGGGGTCCATCGTGGCCGTCGACGGCACCTCGGCGGCGGGGGGGCTACGGGTCGACCCGGCGCAGTTCGACGCCTACTACTTCGCGCCGCAGAAGTGCTTCGCCGCCGACGGCGGGCTCTGGGTCGCCCTGCTCTCACCGGCAGCCCTCGAGCGCGTGGCCCGGATCGATGCGGGCGGCCGGTGGGTGCCGGCGTTCCTCGACCTCACCACCGCCATCGACAACTCCGCCAAGGACCAGACCTACAACACCCCTGCACTGGGGACGTTGCTCCTCTTCGCCGAGCAGGTCGAGTGGATGAACGCCGGCGGTGGGCTGGAATTCGCCGCCGGCCGGTGCGACCGCTCCGCCGAGATCCTCTACACCTGGGCCGAGCGGTCGGACTTCGCCGTGCCCTTCGTCGGCAAGCCCTCCGAGCGCAGCCACGTCGTCGGGACGGTGGACTTCGTGGAATCCGTCGACGCCATGGCGGTGGCCGCGGTGCTGCGGGCCAACGGGATCGTCGACACCGAGCCGTACCGCAAGCTCGGGCGCAACCAGCTGCGGGTGGCGATGTTCCCGGCCATCGACCCCGAGGACGTCGCCGCGCTGTGCGCGTGCATCAACCACGTCGTGGGGGCCCTCGCCTCCTGATCAGGTGGCGGGGCTGACGGAGCTCATGTTGAAGTCGGCCACGCGCAGGGCGGGCATGGCGGTGCGGTTCATCCACTCGCCCCACTCACGCGACAGCGCCCGCTCGGTGCACCCGGCCTCGACCGCCTTCGCCAGGACCTCCAGCGGGCTCTCGTTGAAGCGGAAGTTGTTGACCGCCCCGACGACCTCGCCCCGCTCGACCAGGTAGACCCCGTCACGCGTCAGCCCGGTCAGCAGGAGCGTCACCGGGTCGACCTCCCGGATGTACCAGAGGCAGGTGAGCAGGAGCCCGCGCTCGGTCGAGGCGATCATGTCCTCGAGCGTGCGGCTGGCACCGGGGAGTGTCAGCACCAGGTTGCCGACCGGCGGGGCCGGGTCGACGCCGGCACGCCCGGCGGCGGCCCGGTGGTAGCGCAACCGGCGCAGCGTCCCGCGCTCGATCCAGCGCGTGGCCCCGACGGGCAGGCCGTTGTCGAACACCGACACGTCGGTCCCGGACGCGCCCGTGGTCAGGAAGGGCGAACACTCCAGGCCGGGCTCGGCCGGGTCACCACGCAGCTCGAAGGGCATGGGGCACAGGGGCTCGCCGACCTTCGTCCCTCCCCCCGCCGCCGAGAAGGGGCTGCGGCCCTCCTCGGCGTCGCGCCCCGACATCGCCTCCGACAGCGACACCATCAGGTCGGCGGTGGCGTCGGGCGGCAGGAGCACCTCGTAGCGTCCCGCCGGGAGCTCGACCTGCCGGTGCGCCCACCCCAGGCGTCGGTCGAGCCGCTCCTCGAAGGCGTAGACGTCGATGTCGTCGAACGACGAGCTCCCCGCGCCCGACCACACCGACCGCCGACCGTCGGCGCTGCGGGCGACGAGCTCCATGGTCCCAGCCGGCTGGACGTGGCGGCGACGAAGCCCCGCGCTGGTCCCGAGGTAGACGGACTCGACGCC
>Ga0307372_10011829_pt1 | contig 11551 bp, 12 predicted proteins | sample OX1MG_FD_202533 | JGI IMG/M metagenome (GOLD analysis project Ga0307372, IMG submission 202533) | Soil microbial communities from Risofladan, Vaasa, Finland - OX-1 | ecosystem: Environmental > Terrestrial > Soil > Coastal area > Acid sulfate soil | place: Finland: Risofladan, Vaasa | collected...
GCGCCAATGAAGCCCGAAATGTATCAAATAACTCTTTGCCGACGGCGTCAGTACTTGGGGAACGAGCCGCGGCAAGATTGCCAGATTGCATGTTTTTAATCTGCACTTCAGCATAGGTGCTATACCAGGCATTGGCCAGCACTGCTACTTGCGCTAGGACCGTATTTGTAGCGCTAAAATCCGTGGCTTGTATGCCATGCGCCTGCTTTAGCAGTTGTTGCAATGAGAGAAGGTATTGCGGCCGACCACTGTTAAACGGTTCAAGGAAAACAGGGTTATTGGTGGCGATGTACCCGCGCAAACCAGTCTCCTGGTTGAGCATGGCTATCAGCAGCGCATCCTGATCCTGTTGCAGGGCAACTTTTTGCTCACCCAGGTTATACTGCCTGTTGGAAACATAGCTACCCACCAGGAAGTTGAAAAGGAAAGCGAAGGCAAGCAAGCTTACGACAACAAGTAGTCGACGTCTAATCAGCCTGACCAGGCTTTTTTTCTGTTTGCGTTGAGAGACCTTGTTCATAGATTTCTTCCAGTTCATCGGGTACATGAGGCGACGCATGTTTCTGTGTCATAGAATATACTCTCGCCTTTGTTTCTTTCAGTATACTCAGCCTGTAAATTGTTTGATTCAGTGGCGGCAAAAACCACGCAAAGACCTTCGCGCCTGTGTTGGTGGATGGCACCTGGCATCTCGGCACAGATCAGGGTGCCGGTACTCCTGGTGGATGGTCAGCAAGATAATATTGTGTATGGCTTGCCACCAATTGCAGCACTGCTGCAATTGGTGGCAAGCCGATGTCAAAATTCATGAGAGGTGAAGGGAATGGGACGCCCAAAAGGGGCATCGCTACTACTTCAACTCGGTTGTTTGCAGCGCGTCCAGGGCGCTGCCCATGGCCTCGGTGGTAAAGTAATCTTCCACACCGATGCCTGTGCCAGGGCGACTGTAATACACCTGGAAAGTGGGGGTGACACGGTAAAAGAAGCCGTGATAGGTGGATTGATAGAAATGGTTAGCAATGACGCTGGTCAGCTGCTGTTCTTGCTGCGTGAACTGCGGCTTGACCTGGTTGAAATGCTGCAGGGCCAGCAAGACCAGCGTCTGGCTGCGCGTCTCTTTATAATCGGTGAGCAGCTTGCCACTCTTCATATCGAGGGCGAAGAAGAAACCGCCATTTTTGCTATCCCACAGGCCGGAACTATAGAGGTTCTGTAGTACCTCCCTGGCTACATTCAGGTAATTGGTCTTGTGCGTCAGTGTATAGGCTATCACAAGGGCATCGACTGTCTGCCCTTGCGTGCTGGGCTTGGCCTGGTAATTTTGCACGGTCTCATGTCCATCAGCGTTAACCACCATACTGTCATAGAACATGTGATATTTCGGATCAAGAGCTACTGCCAGGATGGTATCGATGGTGCTTTTGCCCGCTGTTACCCATGCCGGCACATTCCACCGCTTACCAGCATCAATCAAGGCGGCCCCGGCCATCATTGAGTGATCGACGCCGTAGTCTCCCGGTGTATGTTTAATATCATACACTACACCAAGCTTCTTATCGTACCAGGTCCTATAAAAGTTGTTTGCGGCGGTATACGCCTCGTTGACCAGGTCGCTATTTTGCAAGAGCAGCCCATCGTTGAGCAGGTAGAAGTAAATCCAGCCCTTTGGGACGCTATAGGAGGGATATTCCGACACGACTACCGTTGTCATACGCGCCAGGTCTGAAGCGAAACTTTGATCCTGGGGATGCAACTGGTGATATTCGACCAGCGAGGTCAGGTAGAACAGATCAACTTGCGGATCGTGGTTGTGCTGCGGGTTGCCATCAGGACCGGGACGCACAGCATTGGTTACCGATGGATCGTTCATTTTCCAGTTGATATACAAGCCGCCCGTCACCACGTTCTTTGACATGGCCAGGGTATTCCAGCTATGTAAGTGCATGTTTTGCAACACAGCCTGCGTGAGTTGGTCGATGGTGGTGCCGGTCGATGTGGTCCCGGCATTTGGCACCTTTGTAGGTGTTGGAGTAGTAGTCGCATTACCGCCAAATGGTCCGCACGCCGCCAGAAGCAGCGACAGAACTATCAGGCACAGAATGCTACAATAGAACAGTTTTCGTTGATGCATAGCATCCTCCTCAAGCTAGAGAGCAGTTAGAGCTCTCGCCGAAATAACATGACCACTTTTTGATGTTCATTGCACACTAGAGCGAACCTGGCTGATCACTTTATTAGAGCGAGTCTCCTTAGAGCTTACCGTTGCTCCTTGTAACGCTTGACAACGATCTGCCCAGGTCTCATTGCCGTAATGGAGAATCAGCGTCATACTCTATATCGTCATCATGGCGAAAATAAATAGCCGATCCGTATCCCTGGTAGACGATATGAAAATCTGGAGGGAAGGTAAAACGTTGAAATTGCGGATGAGGTTGTTGAGCGATTTGCTGAATAGTTACATTTAATGATATGCTATTTGCAAAAGCCTGGCACCAGATTTGTTCGCTACAGTTAGATATGCTGTATTTGATTGAAATGAGTAGAGCTACATTACATTGCGAAAGGCGAGTTTGAACCAATGAGAAAAGCATTGAGAGGGCGTTTCTGGCTTGAAACAAGTATGGCTATTGTGGCCGGTATTTTGTTCGTGATCACACTCGTTTGGCATAATTGGATCGAGATTATCTTTAACGTTGACCCGGACAAAGGCAGCGGATTTCTCGAGTGGTTGATCGTAGGGGTCTTGTTGATAGTGACGATCGTACTTTTTATCCTGGCGCGCTACGAGTGGCGCAAGGCAGGGACTGCCCTGGCCTGAATGGAATAGGTTAATCACATGGTATAATGCATGTGGACTTCGAGCATACTGGAATCTGGCTGAGATTGTTGGAAAAACGGCATCAATGCCAACGCCAATGTAATGTAAGGAGGTGCGCACATGCATGATACGCTATCGCCTCTGATTGAACGAGCATTGCTGGGTAATCCCCGGCCCCTGGAATATTTTTTACGCGAGCAGAGTAACCTGCCCGGGCCGCGCGCGAATTTGAAGCTGGTTGACGATGTCGCTAATCTGTTGGCGGCGGCTGACGAGCGGACGGGGAAAGTCTGGCAAGTAATTTATTACCTGACGCGTGATGAAAAAACGCTGAAAACCAATACGCCGGACGAATTTGTGGTGTTATGCGGCGTTGTTGCCTCTGGCGCGTGCGTCGCGGTTGATTCCGTACATCGAGATGAAGTCATCACGCGCCTGAGCGAGTTCGCCTCTAATGCTTCCTGGCGGGTGCGCGAAGGGACGGCGATGGCCTTTCAACGTCTGCTGGAATCCGCCCCGCTAGACACAATCGCGCGTTTGCGAAACTGGGCCAGTGCGGGCAACTGCTGGCAGCAGCGCGCGTGTATCGCGGCGATTGCTGAACCAGCCCTCATGCATCACGCGGCAATGAGAGAAGCAGCCCTGGAGATGCAGCAGGAAATTTTGCGGCGATTGCGCGCAATGCCCCTGGCTGATCGCAAGCGTGAGGATGTGAGGGTTTTGCGACAGGCGACAGGCTACACTCTCAGTGTGATAGTCGCGGCATTGCCTGAGCAGGGGTTTGCTCTGATGCGCGAGTGCGCGTCGTGGGGCGATCCCGATATCAACTGGATATTACGAGAGAACTTGAAAAAGAAACGCCTGGCGAAGTTTGCTGAACAGACCGAACTGCTGGCGAAATATCTGGTCTGAACGCGTGGTGGTTTGTGGGTGCGATTTTTGACAGCGTTGCTCTCACCAACTATAATCCTGAAGGTTCAAGATGCCTGAAAATGAATACGTATAAAAAACAGCATGAGTTTGCAGAAATGAAAGGAGTTCACTCCATTGGGTGCAACAACAACAGCAGATTTTTATAACGGCATGGTTATCCGCTATAACGGCGAATTGTATACGGTGACCGAGTTCCATCATGTCAGCCCCGGCAACTGGCGCGCTTTCGTGCGCGTCAATATGAAGAACTTGCGCACAGGACGTGTCATCGAGCAGCGTTTCCGCGCCGGTGAAGAGATCGAGTCCGTGCGCGTTGAACATCAAAACTGGCAGTTCCTCTACATTGATGGCGACGATTATGTTTTCATGAATACCGAAACCTTCGATCAGCAACCACTCTCGAAGTCGATGTTGGGGGACGCGGTGCGTTTCCTCAAAGAGCAAAATATTGTCGAACTGCTGGTTGATAGCGAGACAGATACGATTATAGCCGTTGAGCTGCCGAACTTCGTGGAAGTGCAGGTAGAGAGCGCCGAGCCGGGCGTGCGCGGAGATACCGCGAACAACGTCACCAAACCCGCCATCCTGGAGACAGGTGCGAGCATTAACGTTCCACTCTTCGTCAATCCGGGCGATAAGATTCGAATAGATACACGCACCGGCCAGTACGTCTCGCGCGTAAAGTAAAAATTGTCACTTGTGAATGAGTAGCCAAAGGTGCGGCCCAAAGATGAACAACGCGATGATAATAGCCATAACCGCGCTGAGCAGCACTGCTCCTGCTGCCACATCTTTGGCCGTTTTAGCCAGGGGATGATACGTGGGTGAGGCCAGGTCGACACAGCGTTCGATGACGGTGTTGAACATCTCCGCGACCAATACCCCGGCGATTGTCAAAAAGATGATAGCGTACTCGACCGCCGAGATATGCAGGACGATGCCAAGCGCGACGGCCATGATGGCTATGAAAAGATGCGCCTTCATGTTTATCTGCGTGCGAATAGCGTACCACAGACCGCTGAAAGCAAAGCCGAAGCCGGCGATAAACTTTGCCACACCGCTTTTCTGCGGCTGGATTGGCGGTACAGGCATATTCATTGCGAAAGTGTATCCCAATCGATCTCTTGCATGATGGACTCTTGCAAGCGTACCATTGCCTGGTAGCCGGCCTCCGTTTGATCGTCATAGCCTACAAGGTGCAGCGTGCCATGCGATAGCAGGTAAAGCAGTTCATAGACGGGATGATGCCCGGCCTGCGCGGCCTGTCGCGCGACGGTCGGCCAGGAGATGACGATATCTCCCAGGTTGGTCGGCATGTCCGAGGGCGTAATAAAAGCTGGATGCGCTTCTTTTGCAGCAGCTTCTTTCCCCGTTTCACCTGTTGCCTGCCAGAGTTGGTCGGCGGGCGCGTCAACCAGTGGTTCGTCAAGCAGGGGAAACGAAAGTACGTCGGTGGGTTTATCCTGCTGGCGATACTCCTTGTTCAAAGTTTGCATCTCTTCATCGTCGGTAATTACCAGCGAGAGCGTGACGGGCTGCGAGATGCTGGCGGCCTGGAGTATGCGGTTTACCACGCGCTCAGGCAGCAGCGAGGAAAGCGCCTTCTGTAAAGGCGCATCACTTTCCGCTTCCTCGAAGTTGATATAACAATTCAGTTGTACAGGTTGTTCTTGCATAGTGCCTCGAATTACGGGATAGAGGTAGAGTACCTGCCATGTGTTTTTCGACTTATTCCCGGATGGTACTGGCTAAACATCAGGGTGTCTTCTGTTGCAGAGTGGCCTTGCGCATGTCACGCCCGAAGGCGAACATGAAGACGATAAAGCCGAAGAACAGAATGCTGAACAGGCTGATGGTTCGGTCTGTCAGGATGGCAGCTGCGGCGAGGTTGGTATTGGCGGTGAAGAGCGCGATCATAGCCAGCATACCGCCTTCGACGAGTCCGAGACCGCCGCCGGTAAAGGGTACTACCGTGAGCAACGCTTCGCCCAGGGCGATGAATAAGGCGGCTGTCCCGATGTGCAGCGCATTACCGCCGATCAGGCTAAACGCCATTGCAACGAAAAAGAAGCGCAAGGATTCGCAGGCCCAGACGCCAACCGTCAAGATGATTAACGTGGGGACGCGGCGAAACGAGCCAAGCGCGCCTTCCTGAAAATTGGTGTAGTACGCGCGGAAACGGGCGGGTACCAGTCGAGCTATCTGGGCGGGAAACGCGCGCAGCACAAACAGGCCGATAGCGCCGGCGATTACTAAGATCAGCGTGACCGCCAGACCGGTTTCAAGCTGGTGCGGCAGGTTTCCATGCAAACTGATAATGATGGCTGGAATGAATAAGAGCAGGAGTACGAGCAGGTCAAGTAAACGTTCCGCGAGAATAGTGCCAAGGGTTCTGGAGGTTGGCAGCCCCGCTTCTTTGTGTAGCAAGTAAGCGCGGTAGAGATCACCGAGCTTGGCGGGAACGATGGCATTGGCGAACCATGAGATATAGAGGATTTCCAGCAGTTTAGGGAATTTTGGAAGTTGCATGCCTTTAGATTTCGTATAGCCCGCATTTTCAAGCAGCATACGCCAGCGCAGAGTGCGAAGCGGAAACGAGAGATAATAGATGGCAAACGAGGCAAGCACGAACCAGATGTTGGCGGCCCGGATGGCGGCCCAGGTTTGTTGCGGATTGATATGGGCCTGTTTCGCGAAGTAAACCAGCGCCACGATAACGATCACTAACGGGACAATGGTACGCCAGTTGAGCAGGCGTTTCCTGATAGAGAGCTGATCGCGGGTAATCTCTGGCTCTTCTTGTTGTTGTAACGCGGACTTCTGCTTTTCAACTTCCTCAGCTGGCGCATTGGTTTGCGCGAGCGGCTCGTCACCTGGCGCGTTACTGGAATTTGTATTCCGGGTAATCAAATTATCCTCCAGATGCTGCTTCTTTCTCTATACCGGGCGTTATCCTCGCCAGGCTGATGAGCACGATGAGTAGTAACGCAATAAGGTTGGTCAAACTGTGAACATACACATCGTCAACAAAATTGTGGATATTCACGGTAATCAATGTGGCAATCAGGCCAATTGCCAGGGCGCGGTCGTTCGTGATCTTGCCGAGGGTTTCAACTGACCATTGCTGCCGGTAATGGCGAAGCATGCTGACAGGGCGCGAAAGCAACTTCAGCTTGTTTTCTGTTCCGAGAGGAGCTTGAATGGGTGGCTGTGGTTGAAGGGGCAACGCTCTGGCCTGCCAGTATTTCTGGTTGATGTGTGTCAGGACGCGCGCTCCAGCAAAGAAGATGGCGAACAGGAAAAGTAAATACACGATCAGGCCGGTAGTTCCCATTTCGGCTGCGATATTGATGTAGTAGTTGTGCGCGTGACCGAGGGGGTCAATGAAGATGCCGATATGATAGGGAGGGTAAGCGTCGGGATAGTTGCCGATGCCTACACCCAGAATGGGGTGATCGAAGTACATATGCAGACCGGCGATCCAGTGAGCCAGTCGTTCGGCGGTCGAATAATCCGCGCTACTGGGTTGGGCGAGCGAGATGCCTGTCAGTCCCAGGAATTTGAGCGCGGGGTTGAAAAGAGATTGCGGCACAACGCCCGCCAATACTGCTGCGACGAGTGCCAACAGTGCGACGATCACTACGCGGAATAGCTTGCGCATGGCCGGATAACCTGCCAGGACGATGAAAACGAGGGCCGCCGCGAGAGCGATTTCAGCGCCGCGCGATTGCGAGAGGAATTCGGCTGCTGCCAGGATAACGGTAGCGATTCCGGCCAGAATGCGCGTCAGCCAGTCGCGGCCCAGCAAGGTGAGCGCGAAGGTAATGCTCAGTGGCATGTTGATGTATGCCGCGTAGGGGTTTGGCTGATCGAATGTGCCATACACACGCAAGGCGCTGCTGCGTATGAAAGACTGGGGGCCGAGGTTGAAGAACGCCTGTATATAGCCATAGAATGCCTGGGTGATGGCGGCGATGCACACGAGCACGATGATGGTCCATAGCTGGCGGCGAGTGCGCAGGTACTGGCTGCCAAGCAGGAGAATTACCAGTACTTCCAGCCACTTGCTGATCTCTTTCAGGCTATCTTTGACGTTGAGCGCGACGGTCATGGAGAGCAACATGGTAGCCAGTAGTGCGAGCATAGCCAGAACCAGGTAGATCGGCACGCGCGCGGCTTCCCTGTCGCGCAGCCCGCTGTGAGCGGGTAGGCAGCAGTTGATGAGCCAGCCCAGGGCGAGAAAGATCACCAGGATATCGGCGCTGTTCAGGCGCAGTGCCCCGACGTTGATGAAGTCGAGCGATCCCCAGGGGACTGCGAATGCCATCAGGTAGAGGGCGACGCGCGGGCGCAGGAGTGTCCAAACAAGTGCCATAAGATAGAGTGGCAGGCGCAAATCCCAGGGAAATGACGGGAAGATCAGCAGCAAAAGCAACAGAGCGCAACCGATCACCCCAACCACATTGGGCGTGGTAGCGATCTCTTGCAGCTGACTCCATTTTGTTTTCGGCCATGAATCGCGGTGGGTTTGTTGCAATCCGCCTGTACCGGGAATATTCATGCGAATAAATCACACCCTCAGGAAGCTCGTGTGAACTTCTATGAAATCGTCGTCACTTCTATGAAACCGTCGTTAAGTGGGGAAGTTGCTTGCTAAACCATTCGATGGTGCGGCGCAGCCCTTCCTCTTTGCTCACCTGTAGTTGCCAGCCCAGGATTTGTTGCGCTTTGGTGATATCCGGGCGGCGGCGCTCCGGGTCATCGATGCGGCCTGACTCGAACACGATGGGCGAGGTTGCATTGCAGAGTTCAATGATGGTTTGCGCAAACTCAAGCACGGTATGTTCATCGGTGTTGCCGAGGTTTATGACTTCGCCAGCTGTGAAAGGCTTGAACATTGCGCGCACGAGGCCCTCTACCAGATCGCTTATATAGCAGATGCTGCGTGTTTTGCTGCCGTCTCCATAGATGGTCAGTGGCTTGTTTTGCAGGGCGTTTGTGATGAAGTTTGGGATCATGCGCCCATCGTCGGCCTGGCTATTGGGGCCATAGGTATTGAAGATACGCACGATACGCGCATTGAGCTGGTACTGGCGATAGAACTCCATAGTCAGGGTTTCGCCCAGGCGCTTGCTTTCGTCGTAACAGGCGCGCGGCCCGATGGGATTCACATTGCCCCAGTAGTCCTCGCGTTGTGGATGCACCAGTGGGTCGCCATAGGCTTCCGATGTTGACGAGTACAGGAACATGGCCTTTTGCTTGCGCGCCTGTTCGAGCATCATGGAGGTCCCCAGGCTGTTCACCATGATGGTTTCAAATGGGTGCTCCATATATCCGACCGGACTGGCAGGGCTGGCCATATGATAGATAGCTTCGGCCTCGAATCTAAAGGGTTTGGTGACATCGTGTTCTAAAAATGAAAAATGGGGATGAGTGCGTAATGGTTCGATGTTGCGCTCTGAACCTGTGATCAGATTATCAACACACAATACGCTGTGTCCATCTTCCAGTAAACGGGCGCAAAGGTGGGAGCCGATAAAGCCTGCACCGCCGGTAACAACAATTTTCAAAGAAGTGATCCTCCAGATGCCAGTGAAATAGATGATGCCTGAAACAATACTCTTGCCAGGTGCCTCATTTTTGTCATACTTTAATGCCAGACGAATCGGCTTATCAAAGGTAACGAAATTAGGATAGCTGGCAAAGCCGCTTGAACATACCTGTCCTCTTTATTATGACGTATGAAGAAAGGAAATGTCTTCATGGCTCTTATTCTTTCACGCGCCGATGCGCGGCAGTGTCTCAGCATGCGCGACGCGATCGATGCTATGAAGGTGGCATTCAGTGCGTTGAGCGCCGGTCACGCGCATGTCCCACAGCGAGCAGCGGTGCCGCTTGCTGAGCAAGGCGTGGCTTTGTTGATGCCCTCACTTATACAAACGTCGCGAGAGCACGCCTTTGGTTTGAAAGTTGTGACGGTCATGCCGCGCAATCCACAGCGCGAACTTTCACGTATTTATGCTTCTGTGCTGCTGTTGGATGACACGACGGGACGCACGCTGGCGGTTATGGAAGGCGGCTGGCTGACCGCTATGCGCACGGGCGCTGCCTCCGGGCTGGCGACCGAACTGCTGGCACGGCGGGACGCGCACACGCTGGCCCTGTTCGGCGCGGGCGCGCAGGCGCCTATGCAGGTGGTGGCTGTGCATACTGTACGCCCCCTGCGCGAAGTGCGCGTGGTCAATCGCGATGCGGCACGTTACCGGGCGTGTGTCGAGACGATTGAGGCTATGCTGGGCGATGACTGTCCGCCCATACGTCACGTGTCCTCCGCGCGCGAAGCTCTTGACGGCGCGACTCTGGTGGCCTGCGCGACTACTGCGACTACTGCGCTTTTCCCCTGGGATGCTGTCGCGCCTGGCACGCATATCAACGCGGTCGGGGCATTCACGCCCGAAATGTGCGAGCTTGACGCGGAGACGCTGGCTCACGCGCGCATAGTGGTTGACGAGCGTGCATCAGCGATGAGCGAGGCGGGCGATTTGTTGCAGGCGTTAGCGGCGGGGCGCATCAGCGGCCCTGAAACGTGGAGCGAACTGGGTGAGATCGCGCGCGGGCTGCGTCCTGCGCGCCAGTCAGATGAAGAAATCACGGTCTTCAAATCGGTTGGGAACGCTGTTCAGGATGTAGCTGTCGCTTTGCGCGTGTATAGCAAGGCGCGCGAACTAGGGCTGGGCGTCGAAGTAGAAGTGTAGAAGTTTGTGGCTGCTATCTTGCTCTTCTACGAACTGGCAACTGGTCAGGGCGGGTAGATGGGATGGAGCGGTTTCATCCTGGTTTATGCGGCTACGTTCTGACGGCGTTTCCAGCGGCGGTACATAAACTCGTCGCCCAGGCTAAGGAAGCCCCAGGTGGTAAAACCATGCACAATTACGACAGCCAGTAACGAGCGCGGGTCTGGCTGGAGCACATAGAGGAAGCTGAAGACTAGCCCGGCCAATCCGACGCCGCCCACACTGCGCCAACTCCATTTTCCCAGGCGATGATACAGCGTGTACGCGGCTGTGCTGACTATCCAACCCCAGCCAATCCAGCCCGTCCATTGTGTGACCGCCGCCAGCAGGAAGCCGCGAAAAAAGAGTTCTTCGACCGGCCCATTGATGAACAGGTAGAAGAAGCCTTGCAGCGCGTGGTCTGGCAGGGTGGGCCAGCGAAACCAGGGACCTACGATGGTGACGCGGTAGAGGATGGCAAAGGCCGTCATCGCCAGTCCGATGCCGAGTCCGAGCGCGAGTTGGCGCGGCCAGTCGTGCAGCGTTACTCCCAGAAAGGAAAGCGGCAGGTGCAGCAGCACGATATAGAGAAAGGGGATACCGCCAAGTGGGATGATGCGCGTCAGCACATCGGGCCAGAGCCAGCGCCACGTACTGGCGACCGTGGAACGCGCAACCTTTGTCGATGTGGTGGATGACACTCGTTTCCCTCTTCTGGGCAAAAAGATATCCTGTGTATGACTCGCGGGCATGAACTCTCACTTACTTATTGCTAAGGAATCTCTGTTAAGCCTGTGTTAACTCCTCGTTAAGTAAGTATTATACATTGCCCCGCGATAATTTGCCCAGTCCCACTTCCACCTTTTCACGCGAAAAGTTTGCGCCCAGCAGCACAGCGTCGCTTTTCTGTTGCAGTCGTCTATAAAAAGCGATGCCGTTACCGATCATCTCGTTGTCGACAGGGCCAGCTTCCAGCATTTCGAACAGGACATCCTCGGCGCGCGCGAAGCGGCCTGTGCGCTCATAA
>Ga0307372_10011830_pt1 | contig 11551 bp, 8 predicted proteins | sample OX1MG_FD_202533 | JGI IMG/M metagenome (GOLD analysis project Ga0307372, IMG submission 202533) | Soil microbial communities from Risofladan, Vaasa, Finland - OX-1 | ecosystem: Environmental > Terrestrial > Soil > Coastal area > Acid sulfate soil | place: Finland: Risofladan, Vaasa | collected...
CCCAGGATTTACTCCCCAGTTCGATCGGCGGGCTTAAGCCCGCCGATCGAACTGGACATAATGATCGATCCATTCAACGGCATGGCTAAAGCCGTGCCCTGACCGCGCTGGCCGACCAACTTAACATAGTAATACTAGGGGGAAGGAGATTGGGGAAGGCGCTCGAACCGCTCCTCTTACGGGGCAGTTGCGGGCGACCTTGGGGCTGTGACCGCACCGTAATCTGCCACCAGATTGACGCCAACCTGGGTTCCGGTTTGTGTCAATTCCATATCCTGGAATGGATCCGGCTGGTTTGGATTCTGGTTCTGCCACGCAATCTGCTGCGCAAGTTTCAGTCCTTCCAGCATCTGTCGGAGGCTTCCGGCCGCTTCCGCCGACTTGCAGAAAAGTTCGAGATTCAGCCGGACGTTGTTGCCCGTATGGACGTTGTAGCCCAGAACGTCCACACCCTGAAAGACCTTTCCCCAATCCAGTTCAACTTCGTGCTGCTTTGGCATCCAGCCCGCAAACCAGGAAGCCACGGCTGAAGCGATCGCAACTCCCCAGATCGGCGCCCCGGTCTGCTCCTGCTTCACGACCCCGGCAAAAGTGGCATTTGAACCGAGCGCGGGTCTGCCGCCATCGAGGGCCTCCATGATCGGGCTGAGCGTGCCGAGGGTCCCAAAGGCGCCTTCCGTCGGACTCAGGACAACGAGGCACTGTGTAGCGAGGCCCGCACCCAGGCAGTAACCCGTTTTCCCCCCAATCTGCTGCGGCGGTATATGTCGCGCCGCTGCACGGCCCTCAAGGACATCAGGGCGAAAGTGCCCCCCGGCAAACCCATAAAGGTTCGTATTGGGGCCCTCAAGGTCCCAACCCAGTACGAGCTCATCCACATCGGTTTCCTCGATGCCAAGTTCGGCCATGGAGGCCACAAGGTCCTTCAGGCGCGGCCCCATATAGTGCTCGCGCAACGTCGCATAATTCGGCAGCTTGCGCAGCGTTGCGGGACTTGAATATTCCATCCGAAGGGTATCGGTGGGGAAACTGTTCAAAGCCTTGGTGACCAAATCCTGCCCCAGCAACGGCGCGGCGCTGATTCCCGCCATCATGACCCCTGCGGCCATCACACGTTTTATCGAATCCATTCAGACCTCTTCCGCTTTTAGGACCACCACTTCCCGCCGGTGCGAACGCGTCAGAAACGTCTTGCGGCTGCAACCTGCGGTCAGTTTTTCAATTTCCCGGTTCGAAAGGGGCGCGTACGGAAACTGGCCGGCTCCCTCCCGTTCTGCGCCGAGAGTTGTGAGATTTTCAAACCACCATCGCGCTTCCATTCCCGACCCCAGGTTGGGTTCTCGCAGGAAGCAGAAAAATATCCCGCCGGGCGCAAGAAGAGAGAGCAGAAAGGTTACAAGCTCCGGCAGATGATCGCGAGGAACAAGGTCGAGAAGGTGCCAGCAGCAGATTAATCTGAGAGAAGCGGGCGGGATGTCAGGTAGTTGTTTGAGAAATTCATCCAGGCAGAAGGCCCGCTGTTTGCCGGCGTGCCGCCAGTAGGCAGGGTCGCCTCGCTGAAGAGGTGAAACCAAATCCGCCACATAGACCTTGGCGCGCCGCCGCATCAGGACGCCCACCGTGGCGGAGGATACGGTGCCGCAGTCCAGAACATGAGGATTGTTTGCGTCCTGCAGGTAGTTCCAAATCCACTGAAGGGCCTGGCTCGGCGCCGGGGAGCTATGAGCTGAAGAAGCCGTGTTGCGGGAACTCTCCTGCGTTTTTACTGAAAACATCGACCCACCCACTCGACCCGCAACGAGGCTGGAATCGATTCGCCGGCAAGGCGGCAGCACCTCGTACAACTCCAGCTTAACAGGCCCCGCGCAGGGCCGGGTTGCTCGCTATTGCCAATCGAGAAGACCTTGCGCTTCTTCACTCGTTATCTTCGTAGAGGGTTGCCGCGGCAAGGGGCGTACGTTCTTCCTGTCTTCCTTCGCGAAGGATATCGATGCTGCCTTTGAAATAGGCCCCTTCTTCAATTGAGATGCTCGCTGAAGTCAAATCGCCGGTCACATTGCCGCTTCGGCGCACCTCAATCTTTTCACGCGCGTTCACGTTCCCATTCACGGACCCAAGAATAACCACCTGTCGCGCCTGGATTTCCGCCTTGACTTTTCCGTTCGCGCCAACCGTCAGGCAATGGTCCTGCAGATTAACGGTCCCTTCAAACTGCCCTTCGATGACCAGGTCTTCGTCTGCAGACAATTCCCCTTTCAGAACGATTGAACGGCCGATGATGGCCTGCACATGGCTCTGGGAACTTGCACTTGTATCTTTTCGAATGCTTTCAGGCATAGGGGCACCCACCTTATGATTTTCTGAGGAAGCGGGACCTGTTGGCCGGACAATTGGAGCGCCGGGTTGCGACTTGTTCTCCTTTTCCCACCACATAACATGCTCCTGCCATCAAGATCATGGCGGAAAAGACCGCCTGCCGCTCCCCGTCGCTCTGCATATTAACTCGGAAGCAAACAAGATTGCAAAGGGAATCAGCCCGTCTCAGGCTTTCTCTTGAGGGCGAAAGCGCGTCGAGGAAAGCAGCTTTGCCGTTTCATCGGCAATCAGGCTTCCCAAGCGGGAGGTTGAAATGGGACGCTGGCGCCCCGGCAGATCGGGGGTCCGGGCCCCGCTCTTCAGGACCCGCTCAATGGCAGCCTCGATGGCCGCTGCAGGGCGTTCCATGCGGAAGGAGTACCGCAACATGAGGGCCGCTGAAGCAATCGCGGCAATCGGGTTGGCGCGCTTTTTTCCGGCAATATCGGGCGCAGACCCATGGACCGGTTCATACAGACCTGACCGCTCACCCAGGCTGGCTGAGGGCAACAAACCAATCGAGCCCGTCAGCATCGCCGCTTCGTCACTCAGAATGTCGCCAAACATATTGTTGGTGAGGATAACATCAAAGCTCGTGGGCTTTCCGATCAAGCGCATGGCGCAGTTGTCAACGTAAATATGCTCCAGTTCGACATCCGCATAGGCCTGGCCGATTCGCGTGACCACGTCACGCCATAAGCGCGAACTCTCAAGCACATTGGCTTTGTCGACGGAAGTCACCTTGCGCCTTCGCAGGCGGGCAAGCTGGAACGCCCGGTGCGCAACACGTTCAATCTCGTGCTCGCGGTAGACCTCGGTATTCACTCCCATTCGCTCGCCGTTCTTCGTGAAGATGCCGCGAGGATTGCCGAAATAAATTCCGCCCATCAACTCCCGAACAATGACCAGGTCCGTGCCCCGCACAATCGCAGGTTTCAGCGCCGAGACACTCACCAATGAATCGATAACGCGCGCCGGCCGCAAATTCGCATAAACCCGAAGTCTCTGACGTATCTGCAGCAGACCATGTTCGGGCCGGCTGTCCGGCCGTCTGGAGTCCCACCGCGGCCCTCCAACGGCCCCCAAAAGGACCGCTTGCGCGTGATTACAAATGGAAATGGTTTCCGGCGGGAGGGGAACAGCGGTGGCGTCAATCGCACATCCCCCAATCAGCCCGGTCTGAAAGCGGAATTGCGGTCCGGTAACCCCTTCGATCGCCCGCAGGACCTTGAGGGCTTCTTCGGTTACTTCCGGTCCAATTCCGTCGCCTGGTAGAACTGCTACTTTTAACATGCCATGCATTTGATAACAGGCATCTTACACGAACAATGCCTGAAAGAACAAGATATTATTTAGCTTTAAGCAGTGAAAATTGCTCAAAAATGAGACATAAAATGATAAACGCGTAGCAAGCGCATTATTATCAGCCGATTACAAAAACAAGCCAAAAACAGGCCGGGCAAATCCTGTTACCTGGCACGGGTGAAATGACCCAGATCGCCTCCCCAAGGTTCGCTTGGAAAAACGAGAGCAAGTAGCCGGAACATTATTTCGCGAAAGCCGATAGTCCCCACTTTGAGGCGCAGACGGTGGAACTTCGGTAAACCTTCTGTACCGGCTTGAGCCGGGAAGGGTATCTTTTAATCGATTTGCCTGACTCCCGCCGAAGAGGATCAGTATCCACCGGGCAGGAGACGATCGACCAGCTCATTTTCGTGGACCGGACCGCTCCCTGCATTCCCTTCCGCCACTGCCCGGCCGATTTCATAAACTCCCTTGTTTGCAGCCTGCAAATACGCTCGGGCCCCGGCTTCAACCACGTTACAGCTCGCTGACTTTCCTGAAAACTCTTTTTCCTGAAACCTGGCGCGGACCGAAACCTCTGCCGTTCCGTCAACCCCGGCTCCCACCGTATGGACGGAAAAATCAACCACCGTGCCGGGTGTCCCCGTAATGCGGTCGATGGCGCGGAATGCGGCATCGCAAGGGCCTTCCGCAGTCGCTGACTCGCGGCAGGCCTGTCCGTCCCGCTCCAGTTCAACGGTTGCTGTCGAGCGCCCTTCGCTGCTGGATACGCTTTCAAGAAGCTTCAGCGTGTAAAGTTCCGGGATGTGCTCAAATCCCTCGTTCACAATGTTGATCAAATCCTCGTCGTAAACGTTCTTCTTGCGGTCCGCCATGTGAGTGAACAACTGATAAGCACGCTCGACCTCGGGCTTGGTCAGATCATAGCCCAATTCCCGATAACGGTTGGCCAGCGCGTGGCGCCCGGAGTGCTTCCCCAGCACAATGTGGTTCGCGGGCATGCCCACCGTCTCCGGCGCCATGATTTCATAGGTGATGGCGTTCTTCAGCACGCCATCCTGGTGAATGCCCGCTTCGTGGGCAAACGCGTTCCGCCCCACAATGGCTTTGTTCCTTTGCACCTGCATCCCGGTCAGGCGTATCAGCATCTGGCTTGCGGCATAAAGCTCCTCGGCGTGAATATCGGTGTGAACGGGTTCCACATCGCGGCGCACAAAAACCGCCATCACCACTTCCTCGAGGGCCGCGTTGCCCGCGCGTTCACCAATGCCATTCATCGTACACTCGGCCTGGCGCGCCCCTCCGCGAATGCCTGCAAGCGTGTTGGCAACCGCCAGGCCCAGATCGTCGTGAGTATGGGTGCTCAGAATCACCTTCTCCATTCCGGGGACCCTGGCCTTCACATCAGCGAACATCTTCTCGTATTCGGACTCAATGCAATAGCCCACCGTATCCGGCAAATTCAGCACCGTGGCGCCGGCTTCCACGGCGGCGTGGCAACATTCGACCAGATAGCTGCGGTCGGTCCTGCCGGCGTCTTCCGGAGAAAATTCCACATCGGGACAAAGCGAACTGGCATAGCCCACGGCCCACGCAATCATCTTAAGGATTTCATCCCGCGTCTTGCGAAGCTTGTATTTCAGGTGAATATCGGAAGTGGCCAGAAAGGTGTGGATCCGGGGTCTCGCAGCATCCTTCAAAGCCGCCCAGGCGCGATCGATATCCATCTGGTTTGCGCGCGCGAGTGCGGCAATCGTGGGCCGGCGCACCTCGGCAGAGACCGCCAGGACCGCATCAAAGTCCCCCTGTGAAGCAATGGGAAAACCCGCCTCCAGAATATCGACTCCCAGGCGGTCAAGCTGGCGGCCCATCTCCAGCTTCTCATCCAGATTCATGCTGCAGCCCGGCGATTGCTCACCGTCCCGCAAGGTTGTATCGAAAACATACAGCTTTTCGCTCATCCGAAATCCTCCGCCGGGGATTTGTGGTGATTTGCAAGGACCGCGAATGGGGCGCCCCAACCGGCCCACGGACCTGTTTATTGTCCAATCGGTCGGCAGGCAAAGTCAAATCCATATTTTCCCTGGGACAGGGCACTCGTCGAGTTCATAACGACAGCACCATCCGCCGATTGGACCATCCCCCGCTGGCTCCAGCAGGGCCGCATCTCCTGCCTGGCGGAACCTGCCGTAGCCATTGCGCCGGGCTTATCCAGGCAACGCGTGATGGCCTCATCCCGCCCACACAACTGGCAGCCTAATCGAGTGGGGTCTTTGAGGCTATATCCCTTTTGTTCATAGCGTGGTTGCATTCGCACAAAGGCCATGAACAACCGCCAGGATAGCAAGTGCTACTTTAACAAGTTTTAGCGCCAGATTGTCAAATCTCATTCAGCGCCTATTTTGACGGCCGGTGCATCCGTCCCATCATCTTATTCATCACATAAGGCGCCGGACCAGGGGCAAGGCAGGACGGGCCAGCAAGTATTGAAGACATGCGTGCCGGGACCCTGCATAATTGAGAAGGTGGATCGCGCGGATGATGGACGGCAGCATTCAACCTCCCATTCAAGCGGCGGCGGATGTTATGGCTGCGAATCCCATCGGCGCGCCGATCGCCGGCCATCCCAACGGACAGCAGCGCCATTGCCCGGAACAATATCCAGTACGTCAGAAACCCAATTCGGGCGGCGGAAAACTCAGCATGTCGAACCCAGCCACAAAGCTTCTTAGCGGGGCAAATCGCACAGGCTGCCGCAGGTCTTTCCAGAAACCTTGATGGAAAGGAGAATACAGGGGCAAAGCACCACTGTTAAGAAAACTCTTCCAGCTCATGTTGATCCAGATAACACGCATCCTCATAAAAGGAATCTACAGGTTTACCCGTTCCCGGTCCACCCTGCGGTCGCGCAAGGAATCTGCACAACCCGTCCGCCGCGCAACGCTGGCGGCCGCATTTCTATTTGCTTTCCTATGGCCCCCAGTCCTGGCCACCGCCCAGTCTGCGACGGGCGCACTCCACGGCACAACGACCGCCATGAGTCCTCATGGCCAGACGTTCCCCGTCGGGGGAGTGTCCCTCAAACTGACAGGAAGCGCCTCAGGGCTGGCGTCTCCATCGGCGTACTCAGCCGCCGACGGAGCATACGAATTTCAGGACCTGCCCGCGGGGGCATACACGCTCGATGCCACCCTTGAAGGATTCAAGCCGGTCGCCCGCAAAATCACCATCACGGCCGGCCAGACTGTTGTTGAAAATATCAACATGCAGCTTGAAGAAATCCACCAGAAGGTTGAAGTGCGGGAAACCGCGCCACTCGTTTCAACCCTGGGCACGACGCCGGCAACCCAGACCCTACAGCCGCAACAGCTTCTCACGCTCCCTGTGGTCCAGCAGGAATTCAAGCAGGAATTGCCGGTTACGCCCGGCGTCCTTCAGACCCAAAGCGGCAAGATCTACCTTAAGGGCGTCCCGGAAGGCGAAAGCATGCTCCTGCTGGATTCAGCCCAGGCTGTCGACCCTGTTACAGGGGCCTACTCCATCGATGTGCCCATTGACGCGATCCAGAGCCTTGCCGTGTATAAGGCGCCTTTCGGCGCGCAGTACGGAGGATTTACCGGCGGCATGACCAGCATCCAAATGAAAGCTCCGCCGAGCCGGTGGCGCCTGGGCCTGCATGACCTTAATCCCAGCCTGCGAGGCAAGGCGGGCCACCTTGTCGGGTTTGTCAGAGCGACGCCTCGCATTCGCTTTGGCGGTCCCTTGTGGAAGAACAAAGTCAACTTTTCCGAGTCCTTCCTTTATGAATTGAGAAAGCCGAGCGTGCGCGGGCTCGCCTGGCCCAACGACTCGACAAAAGAGCAGGGTTATAACTCAATAACGCATTTTCAGTTTCTATTATCGCCGCATCACTTTGCCTCGCTTTCCGTCAACCTGTTCCCAAGGCGTTACCAGTGGGCCAACCTCAACGCGTTGATGCCGCGTCCCGCTACGGCGGACGAGGGCCAGAAAGGCTATTCGATCGATGGCGCCGATACCTACCAATTCAAGTCCGGCGCTATTCTGCACACCCTGTTCAATCTCATCAGGATGGACACGTATGCGCACGGACACGGCCCGGAACCGATGCTTTTGACTCCGACGGGCATTGGCGGCAACTACTTCAACTCCTGGGCCAGGACCAGCCATCAGGAGGAAGGGCAGACAATTTTCAGATTTCCGGCCAAGCCATGGCTGGGCAAGCACGACATGATGCTGGGGACGGATGTCATCCATCGCGACTTCACAGGCCTCAGCCAGTCGCATCCGGTGTTTATTCTTCGAAGCGACGGGTCACCGGCCGAACGGATCGACTTCAGCGGGCCGGGTGATCTCAGCGCCAACGACACCGCCATCGCGGGTTTCGGCCAGGACCACTGGATCATCAACAACCGTCTGGCTGCGACTTTCGGGCTGCGTTACTTTGGCCAGACGAACGGCAATGCGGCGAACTTCGCGCCGCGTTTTGGCGTGGTTTATGCTCTGGATCACAACGCGAGCACCATCCTGCGCGCCGGCATCGGAAGGTTCTATGACCGCACGCCACTGCTGGCGGCTGATTTCATCAACAACCCCATGCGCATCGTCACCCCGCTCGACTTGAGCGGGTCTCCCCTGGGACCCTCCGTGACTTTTCACAACGAATGCGGCCGGGAAACCTCTGGCAGCGTCCAGCTTCTCCCGGGCTGCTCGGACCTTGGCAGTACGCCGTACAACCTGACCTGGCGGCTCCAGATTTCCCATCGGTTTTCAAGGAAGCTGACGGCAAAGATCAGCACCCTCTACAGCCACACTTCCAAACTGTTCGTCATCAATCCGGTTTCCCAGCCGGATGGCAACGGGATGCTCCTGCTATCGAACCGGGGAAGCTCGCGCTACCACGAGTACGAATTCACCGTGGACTACGAAGCGGGCGAAAATGCGGACCTCAGCTTGTCTTACGTCCGCAGCAGCAGCCGGGGTGATTTGAATACGACGGACAACATCTTTGTGCCGCTTGAGACGCCCGTCATCCGGCCCGACGTTTATGCCAACCTGCCTTCCGACGTGCCCAACCGGCTGACAGGCTTCGGATTGTTCAAGCTTCCGTGGGGCATCACCTTGAGCCCGTCAGTTGATCTGCATTCCGGGTTTCCCTACTCCAACATCGATCTGCTCCACAACTATGTGGGGGAACCGAACGGGCAGCGATACCCCATCTTTTTGTCGCTCAACTGGCGTATCTACAAAGATTTTCCCCTGCCGTTTCACCTCTATCGCGGACATACGTTCCGCCTCGGCCTTTTTTCCATCGATACGACCGGCCGGCACAACCCCACGGCCGTCTATAACAACATCACTTCACCCATGTTTGGCCAATTCGCCGGCCTTGGGAAACGGACCAACGGAATCGTCATCGAGTTTGACGATTAATTTGCAATCGCGTTCCGGACCTACACCAGAGTGCCCTCTTGATCAGCATCTCAAAGGGACAATCCACAGGGGGTCGCCACGGTCAGGGTTTTCCTGACCGTGGGCTTTTCAGCCAGACCCACGGTCAATCAAAAAACGGATTGACCGTGGCTACTTGCTGCTGGCTTTACGCCCAAGATTGCGGTCGAAGAAATCGGACGCTGCATGATAGGCGCGCAGCCAGTCCGAGTGAAGAAGGAAAACATGGATTTCGTCGGGGAAAACAATCTGTTGAAACGGAACACCCTGTTTCCGGAGCGCTTCCACCAGATGGACCATTTCTTTGAAAGGCACGTCCCGATCGTCATCCCCCTGGATCAACAACACCGGCGACCGCCAGGTTTTGACATAGGCCAGGGGAGAAGATTCAAACGCCAGCCGTTCCGCCGCGGGCTGCCGCTGAGCATAGTACGGCGGGACCCAGTCTGGAATTTCAAAGTTCCAGTTGTGCACGCCCTCCATATCGACGCCGGCGGCAAAAAGATCGGAAGCGCGCGCCAAAGCGAGCGCCGTCAGATACCCGCCCCACGAACCACCCCAAACACCGATTCGATGGGGATCCACGTCGCTTCGATTGCGGAGGTAAAGCCCCGCTCCTTCAACGTCGTTGAACTCGCTTCCCCCGGCAGCGCCGTAATTGAGCGCCTCCCGGAAATCCAATCCATAGCCGATGCCGCTGCGATAGTTAACGGAGAGCACGATGTAACCACGGCTGACCAGATACTGGTTCAGGGCGTAAGCATTGCTGTAATAGTCCATGGAATGCCAGCCCAGGAGCATCTGGCGCTGCGAACCTCCATGGAGAAAAACGATGGCCGGATGCCGCTTGCCGTCGTGGTCTTTCGCTGGAAGAAAAAGCTGGCCATGGATGCGAAGACCGTCGGCGGCGGTGACCATCACAGGCTGAGGCCGGACCATCTGCCGCGCCGGAAAATCGCTGGGAATAGCATCCGGCGCAAGATCGCGGATTTTGCCGGAAGCCTCAAGAACAGCAGGCCGCGCCGGAAGTTTCGCGTCAGAGTGCAGCAGGATGATGGTGTTACCCTGGCTCGTGATGACCGGCGACCACTCAATGCCTGCGCCGCTGGTTAACGCCATCGGCCGGTTGCCGGTAACGGGTTCCTTCCAAAGATGGCGGCGGTCAATGTCATTTTCGTTGGAGTTGAAAATCAGCTCGCGGCGGTCCGGGCTGAGCGTGACGTCCTGCACAATGTAATCACCCGGAGTCAGCAGTTGCGCGGTCCCGCCCGCCGCAGGGATGGAGTACAAGTGCGTCCATCCATCGCGCTCCCATGGAAAAACCAGACGGTCCCCGGCCGCCCACAACAACTGGTTTGCAGCATCAACACCGTGGAAAACACTTCCCGGCCCTTCCTGGGCTTTCCACACTTCCCGGCCCGCCCCGGTTGCCACATCGGCTGCGCGAATGGACCACGGCTGCCCGGTCCGTTCCGGTCCGAAAATTCTCTCGTGCTCCGAGGCTGGGACCCGAATAAAAGCGATCTGTTTTCCGTCCGGCGACCAGGCGGGATTCGAATCGAGATCGACACTGGGGTCCAGATAATGCAGGCTGTTCTGAGCGAAGTCATAAACGCCGATCAGGCTGTGATCGCTGCGGTCGCTGACGAAGGCCAGTTGGGTCCCGTCCGGCGACCAGCGCAGCGATTTCGCTTGCCCTTCCCCGTGAATAAGCTGTGCGGCCTTGCCCGTGGGGTTGATCTTCGCCAGCCACACCTGGCCTTTGCAAATGAATGCGACGCCTGTGCCCTGGGGTGAAACCGCGGGTGAATGGCCTTCTCCAAGAAGTTCCGGAGCGCCACCGCTGAGAGGAATTAACCAAACGTCCTGCTCGACTCCCTGAGGAAGGCTCCTGGGATTCGGATAGGCTCCGCCATCCTCCAAGTCACCCCCGCGAACGTAAACGAGGGCGGAAGCATCCGGAAGCCAGGCCAGTTCTCCAACGTCCTGCCCATCGTCCCCGGAATAGTTCGTGAGCTGGCGCGCCACGTACTTGCCTCCGTCCGCCGGTGCCTCCGCCACCCAGATGTTGCGCGATCCACGCGCGTTGAAAACCCACGCCGCCTTTGCCCCTGCCGGCGCAGCCGTCAAGTCGGAAGGGAATGGAGCGCTCATCACCTGCTCCAGAGTAAAGGACCGCGGTTGAGCCATGGCGCATATCGAAAAGATAAGCCCAAGGCAAAGAACCAACGGAGCACGGTTGCCAGCAAGCTTGAGCATCATGACGGACTTTATCGGATTCTAACGCGGACTGATACGGGACCGGCTTCCCGGCGTCCATGCCCGGCCCGCGGAAAGCCGCTCGGCGCTGATGGAGCGGCCATGTCTTCCGGGCCTCATCAACTCAAACGGCCCGGAAGGAATTGCCGGAGGAAGCGGTAAG
>Ga0307372_10011831_pt1 | contig 11550 bp, 8 predicted proteins | sample OX1MG_FD_202533 | JGI IMG/M metagenome (GOLD analysis project Ga0307372, IMG submission 202533) | Soil microbial communities from Risofladan, Vaasa, Finland - OX-1 | ecosystem: Environmental > Terrestrial > Soil > Coastal area > Acid sulfate soil | place: Finland: Risofladan, Vaasa | collected...
CGCTCAAGGGCGACGTTGCGCTGATCGCGGCCTACAAGGGCGACCGGTGGGGCAACCTGATCTATCGCAAATCGGCGCGGAACTTTAATCCCGTCATGGCGCCGGCGGCCGACCTGACCGTGGTGCAGGTGACGGAACTCGTCGAACTGGGAGCGCTCGATCCCGAAGCCATCGTGACGCCGGGCATCTTCGTCGACCGCATCGTCGTGGTAAGATGAGACGATGAGCGAGACGGCGAGCAAACCCTTGTCGCGCCGCCAGATGGCTTGGCGCGCCGCGCAGGACATTCCCGAAGGCGCCTACGTCAATCTCGGTATCGGCTTGCCGACGCTGTGCGGCGACTATATTCCGCCCGGCCGCGAGATCGTGTTCCACAGCGAGAACGGCGTGCTCGGCACCGGTCCCGCGCCGAAGAAGGGCGACGAGGATCCCGACCTGATCAACGCCGGCAAGCAGCTCGTGACGCTGGTGCCGGGCGGCAGCTATTTCAGTCACAACGACGCCTTCCTGATGATCCGCGGCGGGCACATCGACGTGGCGCTGCTCGGCGCGTTCGAGGTGTCGGAGAAGGGCGACCTTGCCAACTGGATCACCAACGATCCGCAGACGACGCCCGGTGTCGGCGGTGCGATGGACCTGGCGGCGGGCGCCAAGGAAGTGCGCGTGCTGGTCGAGCACACGACGAAAGAAGGCGAGCCACGGCTCAAGAAAGCGTGCACCTATCCGCTGACCGCGCCGGGCCGCGTCAAGCGCGTCTACACCAATCTCGCCGTGATCGATGTCACCAAGGACGGGCTGGTCGTGCGCGAGATGGTCGACGGGCTCGATCTGGCCGCCTTGCAGAAGGTCACCGAGCCCAAGCTGACGCTCGCGAACGACTGGAAAAAGATCGCCGCGCCGGCAGTATAGTCGCTCAGCTGCTGCCGAGATTCCGCACCACCGCCATCCAGTTGCCCTGGGGCGCGGCGCATTCGTCACCGACGCTCGGCACCAGCGCGACGCCGCCGAATTTCCATAACCTGCGCCAGAGCGCGAGCTCGAGCAGCGCCTTGTCTTCGACGCGGTGGCGAATGCGCCGATGCATATAGAGGCGACCAAGCGTGAAATACGCGATCACGCCGGCGACCGCGATGCCAGCCGCCACCTGCCAGCCGCGGAACCACCATGCAGCGACAGTCAACGCGAGCCCGCCATAGGCCCAGATGTTGCCGTCGGCCTCCGAGCCGACCGGGCTGTCGAGATGCGACAGCTTCTTGTAATCGAGCCGGAGCGACAATTTGCCGTTGGCGCACAGGCGTTGCAGCACGGCAAAGAGCTGCTCGGCGGTTTGTTCCGGAGCAGTGCCAGTATCGATGACGATCACGCCTTGCCGTTCATGCGTTCGATAACGGCGGCGATGCCCTGGCCGACGCCAATGCACATGGTGACGAGTGCATAGCGGCCGCCGCGCCGCTCGAGCTCGCGCAGGGCAGTCAATGCCAGCCTTGCGCCGGAGGCGCCCAAGGGATGGCCGATGGCGATCGCGCCGCCGTTCGGATTGACCCGGCTGTCGTCGAAGGGCAGGCCGAGCAGCTTGAGGCAGCCGAGCACCTGGCTGGCGAATGCCTCGTTCAGCTCGATCACATCGACGTCCTTGAGCGTCAGCCCGGCGCGCGCCAGCGCCTTCTGCGACGCCGGCACCGGACCCAGACCCATGACGCGCGGCGCAACGCCGGCGACGGCGCCCGATACGACGCGCGCACGGGGTGCTTGGCCGGCCTTCTCACCGAGCGTGCGCGAGCCGATGAGCAAGGCCGCGGCACCGTCGTTGATGCCCGATGCGTTGCCGGCCGTGACGACGCCGTCGGCAAAGAGGGGCCTGAGCTCCGCCAGCCGCTCGAGCGTCGTGTTCGGCCGTGGGTGCTCATCCTGATCGACGGTAATGGACGCACCCTTCTTCGGTCCGGGCACGCCGACTGGCATGAGTTCGTCGGTGTAGAAGCCCGCCGCCTTGGCCTTGGCGTATTTCTCCTGTGAGGCGAGGGCGAAGCGGTCGCTATCGGCGCGCGAGATGCCGTGCTCGCGCGCAACGTTGTCGGCGGTCTCGGGCATGGTGTCCTGACCGAACTGCTTCGCGACCCGGGGATTGGGAAAGCGCGCGCCGATGGTTGAATCGAACAGCTTGGCGTCGCGGCTGTAGGCGCTCTCGGACTTCGACATGACGAACGGCGCGCGGCTCATGCTTTCGACGCCGCCGGCGACGAACAGGTCGCCCTGGCCGCAGGTGACCGCGCGCGACGTGTCGAGCACGGCGGCGAGGCCGCTGCCGCACAAACGGTTCACCGTCTGGCCCGCGGTCTCGACCGGCAGGCCGGCGAGCAGAGCGGCATGGCGCGCGACATTGCGCGCATCTTCGCCGGCTTGGTTGGTGCACCCGGCAACCACGTCCTCGTATTGCTCGGGCTTGAATGGGTTTCGCCTGACGACGGTGGCGATGACGCCGGCGAGAAGGTCGTCTGGCCGCACTGGCGCGAGGGCGCCCGCGTGACGCCCGATCGGCGTGCGCAATCCGTCGTAGATATAAGCGTCCATCATCGAGAGCCTCCAGGGTCGCCGGCAGCGCCGAAACTAGGCAGGCCGGCACGCCGGGGCAAGGCGCGAAATCATGGAGAAGGCCTGCACCGGCGTTATGGCTGTCTGCCTGGGTTCAGGCCTTACCGTGCTCCTTGAGCACCTCGCGCGCGGTCTTGAAGCTTTCGAGCGCTGCCGGGATGCCGCAATAGATGCCGACCTGAAGGAAAATCTCCTTGATCTCCTCGGGAGTGACGCCGTTGGTCAGCGCGCCCTTGAGGTGCAACTTGAGCTCGCTCGGCCGGTTGAGCGCGGACAGCATGGCGAGATTGAGCATCGAACGCGTCTTACGCGGCAGGCCTGGACGCGACCAAATTTCGCCCCAGCACCATTCCGTCGTGAGTTTCTGGAACGCCATCATGAACTCGTCGGCATCAGCGAGCGACTTGTCGACATAATCCTTGCCAAGCACTTCGCGACGCACGCTGAGACCCTTGGCGAACAGCGGCGTGTTGGTATCGGTGGCCATGCTTTTCTCCTCGTTAACGCTGTTGATTCGGACCAGAGCGCGGACGTTAAGGAAAGCGGCGGCGGCCGACAAGTCGCACGAAGTTGTGACGTTTTTCTGCTTGCCCTGGTGCGGCCACGGTGCCAAGCATCCGCGCGCATGCGCGATTTCCATCAGCCGCGTCGCTCGGCCGCGATCGCGGGCGAAGCCATGGCGGCGACATCCCATCCGCTGGCGACGCTCACAGCGATCGAGGTGCTGCGCGCCGGCGGCAATGCGGTCGATGCGGCGATCGCCGCATCTGCGCTGCTTTGCGTGGCCGAGCCGCAAATGACCGGGATCGGCGGCGATTGCTTCGTGCTCTATTCGCCGCGCGCCGGCCTGCCGAAGGCGCTCAACGGCTCCGGCGTTGCGCCGGCAAAGGCGGCCGTCGCGTGGTACGCCGAGCGCGGCTTCAAGGATATTCCGTCGCGCTCGCCGCATGCGGTCACCGTGCCGGGCGCGGTCGACGCGTGGGCGACCCTGCATGCCGAGTACGGCAGCAAAGATTGGGCCGAGCTGTTGCGGCCGGCAATCCGGCTGGCCGAGACCGGTATGCGCCTGACGCCGCGCGTCGCTTTCGACTTCGCCTTCGCCCACGCGCAGTTCGAGCACGATGCAGACGCCACCGCGGTGTTAAAACCGAATGGCAAGGTTCCTCGCCTCGGCGACATGCTGAAATTTTCCGCGCTGGCCACGACGCTCAAGCGCATCGCGCGGGAGGGCCGCAAGGGCTTCTACGAGGGTCCGGTCGCGCACGATATCGTCAAGAAGCTGAACGCGCTTGGCGGCTTGCACACGCTCGACGATTTCGCCGCACAGCGCGCGGAGTGGACCGCGCCGATTTCGACGATTTACCGCGGTTACGACGTGTTCGAATGCCCGCCCAACGGTCAGGGCCTTGCCGCGTTGATGATGCTGCGCGTGCTCGCCGGATACGAACTTGGCGAAGGCAAGCTGTCCGAGGCCGACCGGATTCATCTGCTCGCCGAGACTGCGAAGGCGGCGTATGCCCAACGCGACACGGTTTTCGGTGATCCGCGTCTGGTCAAGGTGCCGGTCGAACGGCTGCTGTCGGAAGACTGGGCGCGTATCGTACGTGCGGCGATCCGCATGGACCGCGCCGGAACGCCGGCAGCACTCGAATTCGCCGAGCACAAACATACGGTCTATCTCTGTGTCGTCGATCGCGATCGCAACTGTGTCTCGTTCATCAATTCGCTGTTCGACGAATTCGGCACCGGTATCATGGCGCCGGAAAGCGGCGTACTGCTGCACAGCCGCGGTAAGATTTTCCGCACCACGCCCGGCCATCCGAACGCGATCGCACCGGGCAAGCGCCCGCTGCATACCATCATTCCGGGCATGCTAATGAAGGATGGGCGTGCGGTGATGCCGTTCGGGGTCATGGGTGGGCATTATCAGGCCAATGGTCACGCGCATTACCTGTCGCAGCTTCTCGATCGCGGCATGGATCCGCAAGCGGCGGCTGAAACGCCGCGCAGCTTCGCCATCGACGGCGTGCTGCAGCTCGAGCGGGGCGTCAGCGATGAAGTCGCGGCGGAATTGACGCGGCGCGGCCACAAGGTCGTACGACCGGAGAAGCCGCTGGGCGGCGCGCAAGCCATCTGGATCGACCACGCGGCCGGCACGCTGACCGGCGGATCGGACCCCCGCAAGGACGGCGTGGCGCTCGGATTTTAAGACGCGGCAAAATCACGCAGCGCCTTCCCAGCCGTTCATTGCTCCAGTAGAAAAACTCCACTATCGGGACTGGTATTATCGGCCCTCCACATAAAATTTGGGGTTTTAAACAACGGAACCGCAGTCAATACTGCGAGCAATGGCCGAACTCGAATTGAAATACGGCCTGGCCTTCGGCGATCTCTATCGCCGCGAGGGCCTGGCGACGGTTGACGACGCGTTTTTGGCGCATCTGGCTGAGGTCGACGCTCCGTTGCGCGTTCGGCTGGATGCGGCGCGCGCCGATGCGGCCGGACTTGCGGCGCAGGACGAGTCGGCGCTGCTGATCGATCTGGCACCGCATGTCGAGGATTTCATCGGCGGCTTGTTCGGGATCGGCGCGGCGGTGCGCGAGCTTCAGGCGCGGCACGACGAATTCGCGCCGGTGCATACGGTCAAGCGACTCTTCGTCCAGCGCCGTGCGGTGAAGGGCGTGACAGCCGAGCAGGCGACGATGCTCGACGGTCCCGGGCTCGCGGCCGAGCTCGCCGCTCTGTTCGGCGAGAAGCTGACGGAACTAAGCTTTGCCAAGCATGTCGCGCGCTGGCTCGATGACGAAGGCACCAACGCGTCGGCGCTGGAGCGGGCATCGCGCTACGCCGCATGGGCGACGCTGTCGGCGGCGGGCCGCGCAGCGCACCATGCCGGCGTGTTGTTCAAGCAGCCGCACAAGCTCGATCCGATGAACCTTGTCCCGGTCGAGAAAGTCGCGACTGAGGGCGTTTCCGTCGATCGCTATCCGCCGACGCGGTGGCGTCCGCGCGACGGTTTCAAACTGACGGATGCGGGCACGGATCTGTTGGGCGCGCTCGATCAGGCCAACTACTGCATCTGGTGTCACGAGCAGGGCAAGGACAGCTGCTCGCACGGGCTCAAGGACAAGAAGACCGGGGCGTTCCAGAAGAGCGTGTTCGGCGTGACGCTCGCCGGCTGTCCCCTGGAAGAGAAGGTTTCCGAGATGAACATGGCGCAGGCGCGCGGGCTGTCGCTCGGCGCCCTTGCTATCGCCATCGTCGACAATCCGATGGTCGCCGGCACCGGTCACCGCATCTGCAACGACTGCATGAAGGCATGCATCTACCAGAAGCAGGAACCGGTCGATATTCCGCAGATCGAGACCCGCACGCTGAAGGACGTGCTGGATCTGCCGTGGGGCTTCGAGATCTACAGCCTGCTGACGCGCTGGAACCCATTGAACCTGCGGCGGCCGCTGCCCAAGGCGCCGACCGGCTACAAGGTGCTGGTGGTGGGGTTGGGGCCGGCCGGCTTCACGCTGGCGCATCACCTGATGAACGACGGCCATACGGTCGTGGGCATCGACGGCCTCAAGATCGAGCCGCTGCCGGAAGCGCTGTCCGGGGTCGACGTATCGGGGCAACGCCGTCCGTTCAAGCCCGTGCGCGACATCGCCGAGATCCGCGAGTCGCTCGATGACCGGCTCATGGCGGGCTTCGGCGGCGTCGCCGAATATGGCATCACGGTGCGCTGGGACAAAAATTTCCTCAAGATCATTCGCCTGCTGCTCGAGCGGCGCAGCGCATTCACCATGTTCGGCGGCGTGCGCTTCGGTGGCACGCTCACCGTCGACGACGCCTTCGCCCTCGGCTTCGACCACATTGCCTTCTGCATGGGGGCCGGCCGGCCGACGATCGTGGCGATGAAGAACGGGCTGGCGCGCGGCGTGCGCCAGGCTTCGGATTTCCTGATGGCGTTGCAGCTCACCGGTGCGGCCAAGACCGGCAGCATCGCCAACCTGACGGTCCGGCTGCCCGTGGTGGTGATCGGCGGCGGCCTGACGGCAATCGACACGGCGACGGAATCGCTCGCCTATTACGCGGTGCAGGTCGAGAAATTCCTCCAGCGCTATGAGACGCTGGTCGCCGAGCGTGGCGAAGCGGCGGTGCGCGCCGACTGGAGCGAGGAAGACGCGGCGACGGCTACCGAGTTCATCGCCCACGCCAGCGCACTCCGGGCCGAGCGCGCGGCCGCAGCGCGGGAACAGCGCCCGCCACGTCTCGCCCCTTTGATCGACTCCTGGGGCGGCGTCACCATCGCCTATCGCCGCCGCCTGATCGATGCGCCGAGCTACACCCTCAACCACGAGGAAGTTGCCAAGGCGATGGAAGAGGGCATCCGCTTCGCCGAGATGCTCGCGCCCGAGGCAGTGGAAGTCGACCGTCTCGATCACGTCACGGCGCTCACCCTCCAAAAATGGCGCTATGACGACGCGACCGGCAAATTGGTCGCGACCGACGAGCGCGTCACGCTGCCAGCGCACACGATTCTGGTCGCCGCCGGGACTCAGCCGAATACCGTCCTGGGTCGCGAGGACCCGTTCAATGTCGGGTTTGATGGCCGGTACTTCCAGGCGTACGACGAGGATGGCAACCCGGTGACGCCCGAGCGGGTTGCCAAGCCGTCGCAGGTGCGTGTGCTGATCAGCCATCGCGACGACGGCCGCGCCATCAGCTTCTTCGGCGACCTGCATCCGTCGTTCGCCGGCAACGTGGTCAAGGCGATGGCCAGCGCCAAGCAGGGCTATCCGGTGGTCAGCCGCGTACTGGCGCGGCACAAGCCGTCGGCGCCGTCGCCCGAGCTGCTGGTGACGAAGCTCAATCGCGAGCTGCGTGCGACGGTGCACGAGGTGCAGCGGCTGACGCCGACCATCGTCGAGGTCGTGGTCAAGGCGCCGCTGGCGGCGCGCGCCTTCCATCCTGGCCAGTTCTACCGGCTGCAAAACTACGAGCGACTTGCGCCTAAAGTCGACGGCACCAGCCTCGCGATGGAGGGTTTGGCGCTCACCGGCGCGTGGGTCGATCGCGAGAACGGATTGCTGTCGACCATCGTGCTCGAGATGGGCGGCTCATCCGACCTGTGCACGCTGCTCAAGAAGGGCGAGCCGGTCATCCTGATGGGTCCGACCGGAACGCCGACCGAAATTCCAGGCGGCGAGACCGTTCTTCTGCTCGGCGGCGGACTCGGCAATGCGGTGCTGCTGTCGATCGGCAAGGCGCTGCGCGAGGTGGGCTCGCGCGTGCTCTACTTCGCCGGCTACAAGCACATGCAGGACCGCTACAAGGTGGCGGAGATCGAATCCTGCGCCGATATCGTGGTGTGGTGCTGCGATCACGCGCCGGGCTTCACGCCGTCGCGGCCGCAGGATCGGGCCTTTGTTGGCAACATCGTCGCGGCACTCGAAGCCTACGGGGCAGGCCGGCTCGGTCCGGCGCCGATTCCGCTGCAACAGGTCGACAGGCTGATCGTTATCGGCTCGGACGCCATGATGGCGGCGGTCGCGCGGGCGCGCGCCGAAGTGCTCAAACCCTATCTCCAGCCGCATGCGATCGGCATCGCGTCGATCAATTCGCCGATGCAATGCATGATGAAGGAGATCTGCGCCCAGTGCCTGCAGGTGCAGAAGGACCCGATAACCGGCGCCGAGACCGTCGTGTTCTCGTGTTTCAACCAGGACCAGCCGCTCGAACGCGTGGATTTCGAGGTTCTGGGCCAACGACTCGAGCAGAACACGCTCGCGGAGAACCTCACGGCGCTGTGGATCGACCGGTGCTTGCGCCGACTCGGTCACCGACAAGCGGCGGAGTAAATTTACTGTAATATCAACGGCCTCGTTCGAGTCGATTCATGTGATATCTCACATTAAGGCGGCTGGATACGACGCGAGTTTTTTAGCTTTATTGGAATTCGTGGTGACTCGAACGCCTGTGATATGGCGGGCGCGCATCGCGGCCGCGAGACGTCGGGCGTCGTCGCGAATTACCGGCCGCTCTACCCGAAAATCCGGCGCCAGCCGTCCGGCCGCAGCGCCTCGAGCGGACGGAAGCGCGCCTTGTAGGCCATCTTCGAGCCCTCGGCGATCCAGTAGCCGAGATAGACGAACGGCAACCGCCGCCGTCGCGCCTCGTCCACCAGTGACAGGATCAGCATCGTGCCGAGGCCGCGCTTGCCCTCGGCCGGGTCATAGAAGCTGTAGACTGCCGAAACGCCGTCATCGAGCACGTCGGTGAGGCAGGCGCCGTGCAACGCGCCGTCGCCGTCGCGGAGGCGAATGAGCGCCGTCGCAAGCGGCGTATCCTCGATCATCGCGCGGTAGTCCCCGTAGGTCATCGCCGCCATGTCGCTTTCCGCATGCCGCGACCGCTGATAGCGCTGGAACAGCCGGAACTGGTCGTGGTCGGCGTGCGCAACGTCGGCGCTCGTGTCGAGATCGCGGTTCACGTTGCGGATGCGGCGCAGCGATCGGCTCTCGACAAAATCCGCGACCGGAATTCGCACCGGCACGCAGCGCGCACAGCTGCCGCAGGCCGGACGATAGGCGAGCGAATGACTGCGGCGAAAACCTGCGCGCGACAGCGCGTTGTAAAAATCCGGTGCGCTGCGTCCGAACAGTTCCACCACCAGCTTGCGCTCGTGCTGTCCTTCAACGTAGGGGCACGGTAGCGTACTGGTCGCAAAGAAATGATGGGGCGGTGCGAGCGCGGCGGTAATGCGCGCCGGCGCAGATTTCGTGACGACGCCGTGAATTCCGTCCGTACGGCCCTCGGGCATGCACCAACCTCTACAATATTCCAATTATGGCCGCCGGTTGAGCGCCTGCGCAAGCCGTGTTACGTACAAATTGCCCGACTCGGACGATGACAAATGCGGGCGCATTGCCGAATCGTGCGCCAAGTTCGTGCCGCAATTGCGCCATGATGGGCAAGTGGCAAACAGCGCGCGCACGGCGCTAAAGTCACCCGCCACGCACAGGGAGGAACAGCATGCCAGCTTACATTATCGCCGAGATCGACGTCAGCGACGCCGCCGGCTACGAGCCCTACAAGAAGATGGCGGGCGAATCTATCCAGCGCCACGGCGGCAAGTTCCTGGCGCGCGGCGGGCGCACCGTCGCGCTCGAAGGTGAAAAGCCGAAGCGGGTCGTGATCGTCGAGTTTCCGACCGTCGAAGCGGCGGAGAAATTCTACCACTCGCCGGATTATCAGGCCGCAGTGCGGGTGCGCGAGAAGGCATCGAAAGGTCGGCTCTACATCATCGAAGCCTAAGAAGCAGGCGCCGCCGCGATCAGGTTTGGCGCGCGACCGAGCGTGTCCGGCTCTGAACAAAATTAACCGCCAGCATCGCCACCGAGCCGCCCAGTCCCATCCAGTCGAGAACGGCGGCGCCCGGAAATCCGCTGGCCGGAATCAGTATCGCGATCGCTGCGGCGCCGAATGCAACGCGCCACGGCGGCGACAGCAGGCCGAAGGCGAAACCGACGATGGCGGCAGTGCCGATGAACACGGCGAGCAGGTTGCGCGCGACATTCCATGCGATGAGCCATACCGGACCCTGCATCAGCAAACTCGGCTCGACGATGAAGAGGAACGGGATGAAGAACGTGCTCCATCCCACCATCACCGCCGTCCAGCCGGTAGTCCAGCCCGAAACGCGCGCGATATTCGCCGCGGCGTAGGCTGCGATCGCGACGGGCGGCGTGATCATCGACAACATGCCGAAATACATGACGTACATGTGCGCCGCCATCGGCGTCACGCCGAGCTTGATCAACGACGGCGCCAGCAGCGTTGCGGTGAGGATATAGACGCTCACCGTCGGCATGCCCATGCCGAGGATGATGCTGACGCCCGCCGTGAGCAGCAGCAGAGCGAACAGGTTGCTGCCGGCCAGCGTGATGAGCTGCAAAGTGAGACCGAAGGAGATGCCCGAAACGTTCAATGCGCCGACAACCAGGCCAGCTGCCGCGCCGATCAGAACGATGTCGAGAGCGGCACGGCCGGTGTCGAGCACAGCGCGCGCCATCTCGCGGAGCGGCACACGCTTCCCGCGGTAGCCGAACATGTAGCACAAGACGATCAGCATGCCGGTGGAGTAGACGGCGGCGCGCTCGATCGGGATCTGGAAGAAGCCCGGCCACGCCAGTGTCGCGATCAGGAACGCGATCGGTAGCGGGAAATGCCAGCCGGACTTGACCGCCTCGAGCACCGATGGCGCATCGTCGACGGCGGCGGCGCCGATGCGCTGTTTCCCGGCCTCGAGATCGACGTGCATGAATAGCGCCGCGTAGTAGAGCAGCGACGGGATAACGGCGGCGAGCGCGACCTCGCCGTAGGGCACGTGCAGGAACTCGGCCATGATGAAAGCGGCCGCGCCCATGACCGGCGGCATCAACTGGCCGCCGGTCGAGCCTACCGACTCGATGGCGGCGGCACGCGTGGCCGAGAATCCCGAGCGTCGCATCAGTGGAATGGTGACGATGCCGACGGCGACGACGTTGCTGACCGCCGCTCCCGAAATCATGCCGAACAGCGCCGAACCGACGACGGCGATCTTGGCGCCGCCGCCGCGATAGCGCCCCATAGCGCCCATGGCGAGATCGGCGAAATAGGCAGCGCCGCCGGTGCGCGCCAGCACCTGGCCCATCAGTGTGAACGGCAGGACGATCAGCACCACCACGCCAAGCAGCGGGCCGATCATCGCATTGGTATCGAGGCCGAGATAGACCACAAGGCGCGCGGGCGACACCGGAAGGGTCTGGAAGTTTCCTGGCAGGTGCGGGCCGATGAACACATAGGCGACGAGAAATAGGATGATGCCAACCAGCACGCCGCCCGACGTTCGCCGCGTTGCCTCCAGCACCAGCACGAGCAGAATGGCGCTGCCGACGATGCCTTCAGTCGGCAGACTGGCAAGAG
>Ga0307372_10011832_pt1 | contig 11550 bp, 8 predicted proteins | sample OX1MG_FD_202533 | JGI IMG/M metagenome (GOLD analysis project Ga0307372, IMG submission 202533) | Soil microbial communities from Risofladan, Vaasa, Finland - OX-1 | ecosystem: Environmental > Terrestrial > Soil > Coastal area > Acid sulfate soil | place: Finland: Risofladan, Vaasa | collected...
CCGACGGGCAGTCGTATAACGCAGCGATGGCCGCCCTTCGAAATCCTCGAAGCTCCAGAACGGCTTTTCCAGGGTCACGCCCGCATGGTCGAGCGCCGCCCGCTCGAAGGCGTCCCTGGCGCCGCTGTCGGTCCGTTGCCGGAAGGGGTGATCGCTGTAGAGCCGCACCTGCATGCCCGATGCGCTCTTCTGGCTGATGTGCCTTCCCAAGTCGATCGTCAGCGTCGCCGGAAGCGGGATGGCGCCTTCGCGCAGGGCGTAGTCGTGCGTAATGACGACCTTTTGCGGGCCGAGCCGTTCGACGATCTTCGAATAGTCTTCGTTGACCACCGCCAACATTTCCGACTCCTGCTCCGCGCTTTCCAGCGCCGTCGATTGCACGAGCTGGGCCGACAGCCGCGACAGGTGCCATAACCCAAACGCCGAACCCAGCGACACCGCCACCAGCAGGCTGGCCGCCACTGGGTTGCGCCGGCACCAGCGCCGCAGCCGCTCGAACGCGCCGATGGGCCTGGCGCGGATCGCGTCGCCGCGCAGCCAGCGACGCAGGTCGCCGGCCAGCTCGCCCGCCGTCGCGTAGCGCCGCGCCGGCGACTTGGCCATCGCCTTGAGGCAGATCGTCTCCAGGTCGCGGGCAATTCGGTCGTTCAGTCGCCGGGGAGGACGCGGCTCGTCTTCGAGCACTTGCAACAGCAGCATCCGCCGGTTGCCGTGGAACGGTTGCTCGCTGGTCAACAGCTCATAGAGCACCACGCCCAGGCTGTACTGGTCGCTGCGCGCATCGACCTGGCGCGAATCGCCGGAGGCCTGCTCGGGCGACATGTAGGCCGGCGTTCCCAGCACCTGACCGTCGGGAGTGAAGTGAGTTTCATCGGTCTCGCGCTTCGCCAGTCCGAAATCGGCGAGGTGCGGGCATCCTTCGTCGTCGAGGATGATGTTCGAGGGCTTGATGTCGCGATGGATCACGCCGTGGCGGTGCGCGTAGTCGAGCGCGTCGGCCACCTCCGCAATCCACGCCGCCGCCTGGCGATCGCTCACGCTGGCGCGTCGCAGACGCTCGGCCAGCGTCGTGCCGGCCACGAATTCCTCGACCAGGTAGCAGGTGCCGTCCTCGGTTTGGCCGCTGTCGTAGAGCGAAACGACGCCCGGGTGCTTGAGGTGGGCGGCGCTGCGCGCTTCGCGCAGAAATCGTTCGATGTCGTCGCGGCCGGCCAGCCGCCCGGCGCGCAGGATCTTGATCGCCACGATTCGGTCGAGCTCCGTATCGCGGGCGCGGAACACGTAGCCGTACGAGCCGACTCCAAGCTCCTCCAGCAGTTCGAACTTTCCCAAACGCCTCGGTCCGTCGGGCGAAAGCCAACCGGGCGCCGGGCGTTGGCGCAGGGCCGCCCGCGCCGCTTCGAGCAGCGGCCCGGGCGGCTCGTCGACGGCCAGTTCTTCCGCCGGCCCATCGGCCAGGCGCAATTGCCGCAGCAGCGTGTCGCCCAGTCCGTCGATGGCGCCCAGAGCGGTTTCGCAGGCCGGACAGCGCTCGACGTGCTCGGCCAAGCGCGCCAAGACCGGCCGCGGAAGGTCGCCCAGGGCGAACCGCGAGAGCTCGGCGTCAGTGGGGCAGTCGAGTTGGCTCATCGTCTTTGATTCGGAGAATGCGCACCCTGATAATTAAACGCCGCCGCGTTACATGACGCCTTTAGTCGCCCGGTCTCATCCGCTCAATTCGCCCAACTCTTCTCGAAGCCGCTGCAACACTCGCGACTTCGCCACGCGAACCGCGCCGGGGCTCATCGACAGCTCATCGGCCACATCCTTTGCCGGCCGGTCATCGACGGCGGTGCTCCAGAAGGCTTGCCAGGTACGCGGTTCGAACTCGGCGCGAATCAACTCCAGGGCGCGGAGGAACAGGCCGCGATCGGCGTGGTCGTCGTCGGCCGCCGAATCATCGCCGCCGCCCGCCGGGAATTGCGCCAGGCGCATGCCCGCCGCCGTGCCCCCTTCGCCGGCCGGCTCGCGCCCCAGGCGGCGGAAGAAATCGTGGATCTTGTTCCGCGTGATCGTCCGCAGCCAGCCGCGGAACGTATCGCCGGGCTGGGTTTTGCGGAACTTGCCGATGTGGCTCGAAACGGCCTGGAACACTTCCTGAAAGACGTCGGCCCGATCGCACTCCTGCAAATCCCACCGTCCGCACCATTGGTAAACCAGCGGGCCGTAGAGCGTCACCAGCCGGTCCCACGCCGCGCCGTCATCGGCCTGGACACGCTCCAGCAAGGTCCGCGACGTGCCGCTGGAGGGTTGGTCGGGCTCGCTCGACATGTCGCTTCGCAAGGGGTCCATGTGCGTCAACGACTTGGAGTGTTTCTCGCCTCAGTTTTGATTTGGTTGTCTTGCCTCTTCGCTGCCTTCGAAGATCGCGAGCTCCTCATGCAACCGTGCGATCATCTTGCGGATGCCGGCCTTAGTAAAGCCCTTGGATCCGATTGGATGCGATCGTTGTAATTGTTTCAACCATTCCTCGAGGCGGAGGATCTCGTCTTGCGCTTTTTGATATTCCGCTGGGTTCGCGATCATAATTCAACCTCCACAATCCCCTTGCGCCGCCCGTCGACTTCACGCGTGCGACTGAAGAATTCAAGCCACTCGTCCCAGTCGTCCTCGTCTTCCGCCGCGAAAATCTCCTCTGGGCGGCGGCTGAGCAACATCTCTTCGAGTTCGACGGCTGGCTCGAAGCCTTGTTCCACCATCTGTTTGAAATCGATTGGAATCGCAATGACCGCGTCAATGTCGTTGGGTTCCTTTTTGGCCGTCACGAAACTTCCGTCGATCAAAAAGCGCTTGGCACCAACCTCTCGACCCAATGCAATCCAGCGCCGCACTCGAAGGATGAGCCGTCTTCTGGATCGAGTGGATGAGCCAAACCGGAATGTAACTTCGGCTTCGGTGGCACGGTACAAGCCTTCTGGCAAATAGCCGTCCGCTCGAAATTGCGGAATTCTCGAGTTTGACGGCGGCTCCATCGCGATTTTCCGGGAACACTGCTTGAACTCATCTTACCACGAATTGCCTGGAAACTCCATTCGCGAGCGCGGATCACTGGCCGCCGACCGACCTTCACGCAGACAAAAATGAGACACTTTTGCCAAGAGAAAAAAGCGGTGGCTGGCGGCAGAGTGTAACATCGCTTAGGCTCTGCCTGGGCCACCGTGAAGCCGTAACCAAACCCGCCTCCCCGACAATCCATGTTGGGGCGGGCAACGGATATGGTACATTGACCTTTCGCGGTTCCCGTTAGACGCTGAACCGCTGGAAGATTGAAAAAGGAGCTTCAACCGTGTTGAACCTGCTCACCCGCCGTCGATTTCAAGCCTGCGACGGCTCGACCCGTCGCGACTTTCTCAAGATTGGCACCCTTGGCGCCGGGGCGCTCGGGCTGCCGAGCCTGTTGGCCGCCCGAAGTCAGGCCGCTGCCTCGGGGCGGTCGGTCAAGGACACTTCGGTGGTCTGGCTATGGCTTGGGGGCGGACCCACGCACATCGAGACTTTTGACCCCAAGCTTTCGGCCCCGTCGGAATACCGTAGCATCACCGGCGAGGTGGCGACGAGCCTGCCGGGCGTGACTTTCGGCGGCACGTTCCCCAAAATGGCCAGACAGGCCGACAAGCTGGCGGTCGTCCGCTCGTTCGCCCACGGCAATAGCGGCCACGGCGGCGGCACTCACTGGGTCATGACCGGTTACGACGACCGCAACGCCGACAACGGCGGCGTGCCATCGCGGCCGGGGCTGGGAGCGATCGTCTCGCGTGTGCGCGGTGCGAACCATCCGCAAAGCGGCATGCCCACGTATGTCCGCCTGGGCGGCATCTACGGCGACGGCCCATCGTTCTTGGGCACGGCCTCCGCTCCCTTCGATCCAGGCGGGCAGGCCCAGCAGAACATGCGATTGGAGCTCACGCAGAGCCGCCTGAGCAACCGCCGCCGACTGCTCAAGGGACTCGACAAGCTCAAACGCGAGGCCGACACCAACAAGCTGATGGAAGGCCTCGACGAATTCGAGAAGCAAGCCTTCAACTTGGTGCTGAACCGGGCCCCCGAAGCCTTCGATCTGACCAAGGAAGACCCGCGGCTGGTCGAGCAATACGGCCAGGGGCTGGGCCAGCAGATGCTGCAAGCCCGGCGGCTGTGCGAGGCCGGCTGCGGCTTCGTGACGCTCCATTACGGCGGCTGGGACATGCACGGCAACATCAAAGCCTCGTTGGAACAGATTTGCCCGGCGCTGGACCACTCTGTGGCCACGTTCGTTGAAGACTGCCATCAGCGCGGGCTCAGCGAAAAGATTCTGCTGGTGATCTCGGGTGAATTTGGCCGCACTCCTCGGATCAACGGTGGGGCGGGGCGCGATCACTGGGCGCCCTTGAGCACGCTGGCTTTGGCGGGCGGCGGATTGAAGATGGGCCAGGTCGTGGGCGAGTCGGCGCCGAAGCTCGACGTGCCGCAGTCGACCCCCATCACCCCGCAGGATCTGATGGCCACCGTGTTCCAGGTTTTGGGGATCGACGAACGCATCCAATTCGTCAACCAGGCCGGCCGGCCCGTCTACATGATCGAGAATGGCAAGCCGATCGCGGAATTGGTGTAGGGGCATTGGTCTCTTGTCATTGGTCATTGGTCATTAGTCGATTGGGCGCCAGCATGAGACAGCGACGCACCGGTCATGCCGTCACGGTCGCGCCGGCGTTTGTCGCTTTCGCTTTGTGCTTGGTCTTTGGGATCCGTTCGTCGGCTGATGAGGCGATCCGAGGGCAACCGGCGGGGTGCGAGGTTGGCGCCGCCGTGCCTTCGTTCTACGTGCGCGACGTGATGGGGCGGCGACCCGATTTGGCGACCTGCCTCGTCTGCAAGTACGGGGCAAGGCCCGTCGCGCTGGTGTGCGTGCATCGGCTCGATGCCCAGTGCGAGGCGCTGATCAAAGCGATCGACCGCACGATCGACGCGCACCGAGGCGACGGACTGCGCGGTTTTGCGATGTTCCTTGACGGCCGCCCATCCGAATTGCAGCCGACGCTGGCCACATTGGCGCACCGCCGAGGCCTTTCGCTTCCCTTGGCCATTCCCGTCGAGAGCGGTGGTCCCGGCGCGCTCGACCTGCCCGAAAACGCCCGCGCGATCGTGTTGCTCTATCGCCGCAAGCAAATCGTCGAGCGGTTCGTGTTCGCCTCCGATGAGTTGACCGACGAAAAGATTCAAGAGGTCGTCGGCGCCGCCGACCGCTTCGCCACGGCCGAATGAGCCGGCCGCAGTTGGTTTGGTGGGCTGCACGCCCGTATGCGGAGTCGATTGACTCGTCGAACCTGGACACGTAGGCTATCGTAATGTCCACGTGGAAATTGAGGCTGACAATGTCAACTTTTAACGAAGTTCTTGACGCTGCCCGGACACTGGCACCAATGGATCGATTGCGTTTAGTCGATGCGCTTTGGGAAGATGTTCCTTCAACCGAATGGCCCATGCCAACCGACGAATGGATCGCTATAGCCCAAAGCCGCTCGGCCGGATACGACGAGGGTCGCGTCACGGCGACGACATGGACCGAAGTTCGGGCGCGCGCTCGCAAGCGGGCGGGTCTTGATGATTGACTTATTCCAATCCGAAAAATGCCGCCAGCGCCACCGCGGTCGTTTCGACCCGCAGTATTCGTGGCCCCAGGCTCAATACGTCCCATCCGTGAGCGCGGGCCAACTCCAGCTCCGAATCGGTCCAGCCTCCTTCGGGACCAACAGCGACGAGCGCTGATCGCATCGCCGTCGTTGACCGCAAAGTCTCGCACCATTCTCTCGCGCCAATGGCACCTCTCGGATCGGCCATGGCGCGCCGACGTGAAGGGTCGGCCACGCCGATCGAACCTGGCTCGGCAAACCACTCGATTGAATTTCGCGGCGGCGCGATTTCCATGAGCCGATTCCGGCCGCATTGCTTCGAGGCCTCGATCACCGTCCGCCGCAGCCGTATGAGCGCCTTTTCGAGCGGTTCGGCGACACTCCGGTCGGTCTGCAACGGCACCAGGCGCCTTACCCCAAGTTCGACCACCTTTTCGACCAACCACCGCTGTCGGTCCCCCTTGGGTAAGGCGACGGCCAGTGTCAGCTCGATCGCCAGCTCTCGACTGACTAAGGCGCTGCCTTCGACGGCCAGTTCCACTTCGGTCCGACCGACGCGTTCGATTCGCGCCGAGAATTCGCTGCCGACGCCGTCGAACAGCGTGACCGCCAGGCCGGCCTTTGCCCGCAAGACGTGAATCAGGTGGTGCGCTTCCTCGCCTCCCAGAGTGACCCGCTCGGACGCGATCGGCTCGGGAACGTAAAAGCGGTCGGGCATGGGAGGCGTTACGGAGGCGATAGGCGTCAGGCGATAGGCGTTAGGCTACCGTGACTCGCGACAGCGGCCCGCCTTCTTGCGAACCCGATCGAGCCAATCGCCTAACGCCTATCGCCTAACAGCTTCTTTCAAGTCATCGGGCCAATTCTACCGATTACACAAGAGATAGGGAATTTGCCGATTTCGTCATCCCCTTATCTTATCCCCTCGTCATCCCCCCAATCCCCTCACGCCCAAGGAAAACCCGATGTACCACGCCTATTGGGGTTTGCGCGAGAAGCCGTTCTCCGACGGGGTCGATGCGCGGCGTTACCTACCGAGCCCGTCGCACGAAGAGGCCTTGGCCCGGCTGCATTTTCTCGCGGAGGGAGGGCGGCGTCTGGGGTTGCTTTTGGCGCCCAGTGGCAATGGCAAATCTTTGCTGCTGGAAATCTTCGCCAGGCAACTGCGTTACGCGGGCTGCCAGGTTTCGCAAGTCAGCCTGTTGGGCATGGAGCTCCACGACCTGCTCTGGCAACTCGCAGCCGACTGGGGGCTAAGCCCCGACCGAGCGGACGGCCCGTTCGCGCTCTGGCGTGCCATCAGCGACCGGCTGGCCGAGAACCGTTGGCAGGGAATTCGGACCGTGGCCTTGTTCGACGACGCCGACGACGCCGGCCCCGAAGTTCTCGACCAGGTGGGCCGGCTCTGCCGCGCGGCGCCCGGCAGCGACGCGAGGCTTACGCTGGTAATTGCCGGGCGAACCGAGCGCGTTTCGTTCTTCGGCCGCCGACTTCTGGACTTGGCCGATTTGCGGATCGATATCGTGCCTTGGGACCTGGTCGACACGGAGCAATTCGTCACACAGTCGCTTTCGCGCGCGGGACGCAATCATCCGGCCTTCACTCCCGACGCTCTGATTCGACTGCACGAGTTGTCGGGCGGCATCGTCCGTCGACTGTCGGCACTCGCCGATTTGGCGTTGCTCGCGGCGGCCGGAGGTCAGTTGGCGCTGGTCGACACGCACACCGTCGAGCGCGTCCACGACGAATTAGGAGTCATGGACACTCTGGTGCCCTTCGGAAGCGCCGCGACATCGCACGCGTAAAGGCAAGCCGACCCGCTGCGCGGATACCGCGGGCAGAGCACAGCGATGCCCCGGTCGCATCCTAGCCGGGGCATTGCTGACGCTTGCCACCAGCCACCACCATCTTCTTGCGGCAAAATGTCTCATTCGCGCCCCGGCGGCCCAAACACGTCGGTCGTCGGTTGCACGTCTCGACCTCACAGGTCTGTTCCTTGAGAGCTCCTACCGTCTTGCCTTGCGACGCATGATTGACCGCGTAATTCGCCACAGCTAGCATGGCAAAATCTTCCGTTGCCGTTCTCCTGGGCAACGACGACTGCTTTCAACTCATTTTGAATCTCTGCGCCAGCTCTTGAAACACCGCGGATCCCCATGCGTAATTCCACATTCAAACACGCACCAGCCAGTCTCTGGCTGGTCCATCGGGCGGCGCGGCGGTCTCCGAACAGCTAGCCACTCGTTACTTGATCTTGCCCGCCTTGGTCAGGTAGGCGATGACCTCCTCGGCGAGCGTTTCGGCGTCCTTTTTCCCGGCGTCGAGCACCAGCTCCGGCTTTTGCGGCGCTTCGTAGGGATCGTCGATGCCGGTAAATCCCTTGAGCTCCCCGGCCCTGGCCTTCTTGTAAAGCCCCTTGGGATCGCGGGCTTCGCACACCTCGATCGGCGCGTCCACGAGGATCTCGATGAACTCGCCGGGGGTCATGGTGGCGCGAACGGCGTCGCGGTCGCGGCGGTAGGGGCTGATGAAGGCGGTGAGGGTGATCAGGCCGGCCTCGCTGAAAAGCTTGGCGACGGCCCCGATGCGGCGGATGTTTTCTTCGCGGTCCTGGGCCGAAAAGCCGAGCCCGAAGCGCTTGGCGAACTCGTCGCCGTGCCGTTCCTTGAGCATGCCCGGCCCGGCGTTCAGGCCGTGTCGCACGTTGTCGCCGTCGAGCACGAAACTGTGCAGGCCGCGCGAATGGAGCTTGTGGTCCACCAGGTTCGATATCGTGCTCTTGCCGCAGGCACTGAGCCCCGTGAACCAGATCACGCACCCCTGGTGGCCGTTCAGGCCCTCGCGCTCCGGGCGGGTGACGCTATGGGCGTGCCAATGGACGTTGGTATCGTTGGACATGGTATCTTTGGGCATCGTATCTTTCGACATGGGGACCGTGGTTCCTCTCTCTTTCGGCTTTGGCGGGCTAGATGAACCGAGTATCTTAACGCGTGCAAAACGATGAGTCCAGGCGCACGGCATGTGGACTTTTCTCCTCCGGCGTGGTGGAATGGGGTATGCACCGCCGTCGACTTGAACCATTCAACGCGTTCGTGGCGCTCGCCTTGCTGGCCTGGCCGGCACCGGCGCGCCTGTCGGCGGCGGACGGCGCCGTCGAGTTCAACCGCGACATCCGGCCGCTGTTGAGCGACAACTGCTTCCAGTGTCACGGTCCCGACCAGGCCAAGCGCAAGGCCGAGCTGCGTCTGGACATCGAATCCGCGGCCTTGGGCATGAACGAAGGGGCCGAGCGCGACGGCACGCGGCCGATCGTGCCGGGCGATCCGGCCGCCAGCGAGCTGTACCGCCGCATCGCCTCCACCGATCCCGACGAGCGGATGCCGCCGGTCGACTCCGGCCGAAAACTTTCGGCCGAGCAGATCGAACTGGTCCGCCGCTGGATCGAGCAAGGGGCGAAGTGGCAGGGCCATTGGTCTTTCATTCCTCCGCGCCGCCCCTCCGTTCCGGCCGTCGCTGGCGGCAAGGAAGTGTGCAATCCGATCGACGCCTTCATTTACTCACGACTCGAACGCGAAGGGTTGGCTCCGGCCGGCGAGGCCGAGCGGACCACGCTCATTCGCCGCGTGACCATGGACTTGACCGGACTGCCGCCTACGCCTTTCGAGGTCGATGCCTTTTTGGCCGATGCGTCGGCAGGTGCTTACGAGAACCTGGTCGACCGGCTGCTCGATTCGCCCCGCTTCGGCGAACGGATGGCGACCCGCTGGCTCGACGGCGCCCGCTACGCCGACACCAACGGCTACCAGAGCGACGGCGAACGGTTCATGTGGCGCTGGCGCGATTGGGTGATCGATGCCTACAACCGCAACCTGCCGTTCGATCAATTCACCATCGAGCAACTGGCCGGCGATCTGCTGCCGGGTTGCACGCTCGACCAGCGGATCGCCACCGGCTTCAACCGCAACCATCGCGGCAATGCCGAGGGTGGGATCGTGCCCGAGGAATACGCCGTCGAGTACGTCGTGGATCGCGTCGACACGACCGCCACGGTCTGGCTCGGACTGACGATGGGCTGCTGCCGCTGCCACGATCACAAGTTCGACCCGCTCTCGCAGCGCGATTTCTACCAACTGTTCGCGTTCTTCAACAACGTGCCCGAGCGAGGCAAGGCGGTCAAATTCGGCAACTCGCCGCCGATGGTCAAGGCGCCGACGCCGCGCGAGCGCGACGAGCTCGCGCAGGTCGGGGCGCAGCTTGCCGCCGCACAGGCCCGCTTCGCGGCGCTGTCGCCGCAACTGGCCGCCGCTCAGGCCGATTGGGAAAAGTCGTTCGTTGCCGCGCAGCCCCTTGATTGGACAATCACCACCGGGCTTGAGGTCCAATACCCCCTTGACGGCGATCCGGCGAACCACGCCCCGGCCGTCGGCCCGGGACCGCTGCCGCCAAGACCCGTAGCCACGCGGGGAGAGCAGATCGTCACACCCGTCAAGAAGCCGGGGCCGCCGGAGGGCAGTGCCGACCCTGCGCTCGCGCGGTTCGAGGGGGGACGGCTCGAAGGGGAACGGTTCGAAGCGGGCGAGGGAGCGTTCGAGCCCGGCAAGCTGGGCCAAGCTTGCGCCTTCGACGGAAACCAAACCATCGACGCGGGCGACGTCGGCTCCTTCGGCTATTACGACCGATTTTCGATCGCGGCGTGGGTGCGACCGCAAAGTGACCGCGGCGGCACGCTCGTGTCGCGAATGACCGATGCCGAGCAAGCCGATGGTTATTACGTCGCACTGGCCGGCGGCAAAGTGCAGGTCAATCTGGTCAAGCGTTGGCTCGACGACGCGCTGCGGGTCGAGACCGAGCGGAGCTTGCTTCCGGGCCAGTGGCACCATCTGCTGGTGACCTACGATGGCTCGCGCGTCGCCAACGGAGTCAAAGTTTACATCGACGGATCTCCCGAGCCGATGGCCGTCCGGCTCGACGAACTGAACCAGACCTTCGCCACCGCTCAGCCGTTGCGGATTGGCGGAGGGGGCGGTCCGGAGGGCCGATTCCACGGCCTCTTGGACGACGTGCGCGTCTACGACCGAACGCTGACGCCGGAAGAGGTGCAAGTGGTGGCCACGGCCGAAACGATCGATCAGATCGTCTCGATCCCCGTGGAGCGGCGCACGCCGGCCCACGCCCAAAAACTCCGCGCTTACTTCCTCGCCGAACCGGCGCCCGAGCCCATTCGCCAGGCATGGCGGCAAGTCGTCGCGCTGGGCGATCGGCGGAAGGCGCTCGTCGAGAGTTTTCCCACGACAATGGTGATGGAAGAACTGCCCACGCCACGCGATACGTTCATCCTGGTCCGCGGAGAATACGACAAGCACGGCGAACGCGTGGCGCCGGCCGTGCCGGCCAGCATGCCGCCGTTGAACGCCGGCGCGACCGGCAACCACCCAGGCCCCGTCAATCAATCTGGCTCCGTCAACCGGCTGGATCTGGCTCGCTGGCTAGTCGATCCGGCCAACCCGTTGACGGCCCGCGTGGCGGTGAACCGCTATTGGCAGATGCTGTTCGGCACGGGGCTGGTGAAGACGGTCGACGATTTCGGCGCCCAGGGCGAGGCACCCAGCCATCCGGAATTGCTCGACTGGCTGGCCACGGAGTACGCCGGCAACGGATGGAACACGAAGGCTATCATCCGCTCGATCGTCACCAGCGCCACGTATCGGCAGTCTTCAAAGGTCACGCCGGCCTTGGCGCATCGCGATCCGGAGAACCGGCTCCTGGCCCGCGGCCCGCGGTTCCGGCTTTCGGCCGAAATGATCCGCGACCAGGCCCTTGCCGCCGCGGGCTTGCTGGTCGAGCGTCTGGGCGGACCGAGCGTGATGCCCTACCAGCCCGACGGGCTATGGAACGAGCTCGC
>Ga0307372_10011834_pt1 | contig 11546 bp, 11 predicted proteins | sample OX1MG_FD_202533 | JGI IMG/M metagenome (GOLD analysis project Ga0307372, IMG submission 202533) | Soil microbial communities from Risofladan, Vaasa, Finland - OX-1 | ecosystem: Environmental > Terrestrial > Soil > Coastal area > Acid sulfate soil | place: Finland: Risofladan, Vaasa | collected...
TGAAAGGCACCCGGGGCCGACGGCGGTCCCCCGGGCCCGCCGGCCGAGGGCCGACGTTGGTCCCGATGACGGGGGAGCGGAGCACTGGGCGCCATGGTAGGCACGCGGAGCTCCGGTGTCACACCACCGCACGGCAACGGCGGCCCGGAATCGCCGTTGGGGGTGGTCGGTGTGCCACGATCTGTCGCGAGCAAGGAGGACGCCACTATGCGTGCCTGTGTCATGCGGGAACACCGGCTGGTGGTCGACGACGTCGCCGATCCGCGCCCCGAGCTCGGTCAGGTCCTCGTCCGGACGGTGGCCTGTGGTATCTGCGGTTCCGATCTCCATTTCCTGCGTCACGCCGACGCCATGTCGTCCATGACCGACGAGATGCTGCCGTCCATGGGCGAACTCGGAGGTCTGGTCAGCACCCAGATCGACCTGACCCGCGACATCATCATGGGTCACGAGTTCTGTGGCGAGATCCTCGAAATGGGCCCCGACACGGTAGGTCCGCCGGCCGGTGCCCTCGTCGTGTCCGTCCCCGTTCTCCTGGCCGGCGGACGGGTCCGGCAGCTCGCGTACAACAACGACTACCCCGGGGGGTATGCCGAGACCATGCTGCTGAGCGCGCCTCTGCTGCTCGAGGTTCCCAATGGTCTCGACGCCCGACGGGCGGCGTTGACCGAGCCCCTGGCCGTCGGCCTCCATGCCGTGGCCAAATCGGGGGCCACTGCGGCCGACGCCGCCGTCGTGGTCGGCTGCGGCCCCGTGGGCTTGGCGGTGATCGCCGGCCTGCGGCTGATCGGCCTGGAGACCGTCGTCGCCGCCGACTTTTCGCCCACCCGTCGGGCATTGGCCCTCACCATGGGCGCGAGCGTTGCTGTCGACCCCAGGAGCGAACCGGTGGTCGAAGCCTGGCGTCGAATCGACGGCCGCCGACCCCTCGTGGCCTTCGAGGCCGTGGGCGTGCCCGGAATGCTCCAAGAGCTCTTCCACGACGTGCCGCCGAGTACCCGCATCACGGTGGTGGGCGTCTGCATGGAGCCGGACCAGGTCATACCCTTCTTCGCCATCGCCAAGGAATTGTCCGTTCAGTTCGCGCTGGCCTACTCGACCGACGAATTCGCCGGGGCCCTGCGGGCCATCGCCGAAGGCGACGTCGACGTGGCCCCCATGGTGACGGGGACAGTCGACCTCGATGGTGTCCCCGGCGCCTTCGACGCCCTCGGCCACCCGGACGAACAGGTGAAGATCTTGGTGGAGCCGTCTTCGACGTGACGATCTCCCCCGGCCGCCGCCTGCTCTGGCGCGCCTGGCCGTGGATCAAATTCGGCGGTGGGGTAGCCCTGGGCGTGCTGGCGCTGTGGGTGGTGGCCGGACGGCGCGGCGAATTGTCCGGAGCTTCACACTATCTCTCGCATCTCCGGTGGCCGTGGCTGGCCGGTGCCGCCGTGGTGGAACTCGGCTCCTTCGTGGCCTTCGCCGTCGTCCAGAATCGGCTTCTCGGGGCGGGCGGCGTGATCATGCCGCTCGGCCGCCTGATCGGTGTCACCCTGGCCGCCACCGCCATCGCCAATTCGATACCGGCCGGCCCGCTCGTCTCGTCGGTCTTCGCCTTCCGTCAGTACGGCCGCTATGGAGCCGATCGGGCGCTGGCCGGGTGGACTTTGGGCGCCGTGTTCGTCACCGCCGCCGTCAGCCTGGCCCTCCTGGCCGGCGCCGGTCTGGCCATCGCCGGGGCCGAAGGGGCGAACCTCGACCTCGTCGGGGTCACCGCCGGCGTTCTGGTGGCCGCTGTAGTGCTCGGCGTGTTGTTCGTCCAGCGTCGGGTGGCCGTGTGGCTGGTGACCGGCGTCATCCAGTTGAGCAGCCGCTGGCTGCGGTGGCCGCAGGGCGATGTGGTCATCCGGATCGACAGCATCGTCGTCCGGTTGACCGCCGTCACCCTCACCGGACGCCGGATCGTCAGTGCCGTCGGGTGGGGTCTGGCCAACTGGATCCTCGACTGTGGATGTCTGGCCCTGTCCTTCGTGGCCCTCGGGCTCGGTGTCCCGTGGAAGGGACTCCTTCTCGCCTACGGCGCCGGCCAGTTGGCGGCCAACCTGCCGATCACGCCGGGAGGGCTCGGCGTCGTGGAAGGGAGTCTCACCGTGGCTTTGGTGGCCTTCGGTGGCGCGGAGACATCGACCGTTGCCGCCGTCCTTCTCTACCGGATTCTGAGCTTCTGGATCGAGCTGCCCCTCGGCTGGGTGACGTGGGCGGTCATCGTCCTGTCCGATCGCCGCACGGAACCGATGCCCGAGATGTCGCGAAATTCCGGAACGGCCGAGGTCTCGTGGTGACCGGGGCACGGCGGAGGCCGGTCTTGATCTCCCTGGTGGCGTGGCTGTTCGCCGCGCTGGGCGTGTTGACGGGATGTACGACGGCGCACCTGAGCTTGGGGACGAGTGCGAGTTCGTGCTTCGATGCCCTGGCCGTCGCCTCCGAGGCCGTGCACGACAACGGGTCTTTCGCCGGGGTACGCCTGTTGACGGTCGCCACGGTGGGCACCGAGCTGCACCTCGAGGCCGAGTTGGCGGCCCGCGTCGGGCCCTCGGTGGGCGACGTCTGCGTCGTCTCCTACCGTGGCACGTTCGCCGCCAACCGGGTGGCTCGTCCTCTCGGCCATGCTCCGCCCGGTGGTTTCGGCCGCTACGCCATCGTGCTGGTGTCCAAACCTCAGAACCGGCTCGTCGGGACGGTGATCCGCCAGACGCAGCCGCTGCGCTTCGGTCACCCCTTCTGACGCATGGAGGCATGGGTCCGACAGCCGCAGTGCGACTGCGAACCCGCGACTGCGAACCCGCGGCTACGAACCCGCGGCTACGAACCCGCGGCTACGAACCCGCGGCTACGAACCCGCCGCTACGAACCCGGCGTGCCCCCCGGCAGATCCGAGCCGGGCGGTTCGGACGCCGGACCGGGCTCGCCCGTCACCGGCGGGACGTCGAGACGGGGGGGAAGGGGCAGCCGAGGGAGATGCCGCGATTTCGGTGCGCGCCTTTCGCGTCGTTCGGCCCGCTCGAGTTGCCTCTCGACCTCGGCCCAGGTGAGCACCCCCGAATCGGAACCCCGGGCGTCGTCGCGCGCCGCGCGCGCCAGCGCCAGCCAGGCGACGCTCCACAGAACAGGCAGGGTCGCCACCTTGGCCACCACACCGGCCAGCTGTTGGTCGGCCACCGGCGAGAGACCGATCGCCGTGTGGACATGGGCGAAGGCGGGATAGAGCGGGTGCCGGGCGAAGACGTAGATGACCGACGGGAAGCCGGGGACGATGGACTGGACGAAGAGGTAGGCCGCCAATCCCACCGGTGACGGTCGGCTGGCACCGGGGATGTGACGCAGGACGGGACCCCAGAGCACCCCACCGCCGAAGAGCAGGGCGACATCGATGACACCGCGGACCACGGAAGACGATGCCTGGGCGGCGACCACGGGTGTGAAAAGGGTCCCGACGGCGATGGTGGTGAAGAGCACGACGGCTACGGCCGGCCGGGTGATGACTTCGAGGGCCCGGTCGAGCGGCGCCGGTCGGGTGACGGCGGCGATGACCGCTGACGGGAGGGCCAACAGCAGGAGAGGGGCGGCGGCCAGGGTCAAGAGGAGTCGCTGGAGCAGAAGCGCGGTGAGCGACCAATGGGCGGCGAGATCGGCGAGGGGCCAGGTGAGGGCCACGGCCAGGGACAGAAGACCACCGGCCAGGTACCACCACTGGCCGCGGGTCGGTGCCGTTGCTGGCCGTGGCGTCTGACCCACCCGGCGGACGGCGGCCAGGTAGATGAGGCCGGTGGCGAGGACGCCGAGCCAGGCGGCGGCGTGGAGATGAAAGGCGTAGGGGCCGGTCACGGGCCCGCCTCCACTCGCCGGTGCCCGCACCGGGGCCGCCTACGCTGGCGCCGATGGTGGACCGGCTCGAGCGCCTGACCGATCTGGTGCTCGTGCTGTTGCGAGACGAGCGACCTCGGCCGTTGCGCGAGATCGCCGCCGAGGTCCCCGGGTACCCGGCCGAGGGCGAGGCGCGTCGCCAGGCCTTCGAGCGCGACAAGCGGACGCTGCGCGACGGCGGCATCGAGGTGAGTGCACTGCCCATCGACGGTCCCGAACAGGTCGGTTATCTCATCCGGCCCGAGGACTTCTACTTGCCCGACCTGGAACTCGAGCCCGACGAGCAGGCGGCGCTGAACCTTGCCGTGGCCGGCGTCCACCTCGGCGATCCTAGTGGCCGTGATGCTCTGTGGCGCCTGGGCCTGCCGGCCTCGGCCGGGGTCCGGCCCTTCGCCGATCTGACGGCGCTCCCGGCGTTACCCGTCCTCTACGACGCCGTGCGTCACCGGGCCGCCGTCACCTTCGGTTACCGCGGCGATCCCCGTCACGTGGCCCCGGCGTTGCTGCGGTTCCGCGGCGGTTGGTGGTACCTGGTGGGGTTCGACCTCGACAAGGAGGCGTCGCGTACCTTTCGCGTCGACCGCATGGAAGGCGAGCCGAGCGTCGCCGAGCCGGGCTCGGCCGTGGTGCCCGATACCTTCGACCCCGCCGCCGCTCATCCGGAGGAGCCCTGGCGTATGGGTGAGGAGGAGGTCGTGCTCGTCGACGTGCTGGTCGACGCCAGTCTGGCGCCCCTGGTGGTGGCCGAAGTGGGTGAGTCCACCGTGCACGACCGTCGCTCCGACGGGGCCGTGGTGGTACGTCTCGAGGTCACCAACGTGGCCATGCTCCGGTCGTGGGTCCTCGAGCTGGGGGAGCACGCCGAGGTGCTCGGACCCGAGAGCGTGCGACGGGACATGGTGTCGTGGCTCGAGGCCACGGCCGCCGGGGTCACCGGCGCGGCGGGCGACTGATGCCGGCGCGCGCCGACGCCGGCTACCGGCTCCACCGGCTGTTGGCCGTCCTCACCTGGTTGGCCCGTCAGGGCCGGGCCCCCGTGTCCGAGTTGGCCGAGCGGTTCGGTCTCGGTCCCGACGAACTGATCGCCGACCTCGAGCTGGCCGCCTGCTGCGGACTGCCTCCCTACACCCCCGACCAGCTGATGGAGATCATGGTCGACGACGAGGAGGTGGTGGCCAACCTCGGTCCCGAGCTGGCCCGTCCCCGGCGGCTCACCGCCGCTGAGGGCTTCGCCCTGGTGACCGCGGCACGGGCCATCGAGTCGGTGCCGGGCACGGACCCCGACGGTGCCCTGGCCCGGGGTCTCGAGAAGCTCGAGACCGTTCTCGGTGACCGGGGCCGCCTCCGTATCGATCTGGGGGAGCCTCCCTATCTGGCCGAGCTCCGCCGGGCGGTGGAAGAGGGGGCCCAGGTCGAGTTGGGCTATTACTCGGTGTCGAGCGACGAGGAGTCGGTCCGGGTGGTCGACCCTTTGAGCGTCATCACCCTCGATGGCCACTGGTACCTCGACGGCTACTGCCACCGGGCCGGCGACCGGCGACGTTTTCGCGTCGACCGCGTCCTGTCGGTCCGGCCCACCGGTACCAGCCGGGACCACCCCGGTGCCGGTGAGCCGACCGACGCCGACGGGGACGAGCGCCCCGCCGATGTCGGCGCAGCCGCTTTCGTGCCCGGGCCCGACGCCACCGTGGCCCGGGTGGCTGTCGACGACGCCGGGCGATGGCTGATCGACGCCTTCCCCCATCTGGGCATCGACCGGCTGCCCGACGGACGCACGGTCATCACCCTGGCTGTGGCCAGCACGGTCTGGTTCGACCGGCTGCTGCTGCGCCTCGGACCGCACGCCGAGGTTCTCGACCCACCGGAGCTGGCGGCCTCGGGGCGCCAGGCGGCGCGGCGCCTGCTCGCCCGCTACCGCGCTGCGCGCTGACCCGCACGACACGTCAGCGCGGATCGAACACTGCCACCCGGATCGAACACTGCCACCCCGGATCGAAAGGGCCCGCTCATGGACGCAGCATCAGGTCCAGCCTTCTACCAGGTGAGTGTGACGGCACCGAGCCCCGAGGAAGCCGGTTCCCTCGGACAGATGGTGGTGGGGCGCCGGTTGGCGGCGTGCGCGCAGATCTCCGGACCGATCAGCTCGACCTACTGGTGGGACGGGGAAGTCCGGTCGGCCCCCGAGTGGCAGTGCACGTTGAAGACCACGTCGTCGCGTCTGGAAGAGCTCATGGCAGCAGTGCGTGAAGCGCACAGCTATGAGGTGCCGGAGATCATCGCCACCCCGATCGTCACCGGCGAGCCGGCCTACCTGGCCTGGATCGCCGGCGAGACCGGGGACTGACAGCCCCTCGCCGGCGGGGAGGTTTCCGGCAATCACCGGGGGGAGGTCGACGTTCCAGCCTGGGTCCCGGCCGGCGGGGGAACGAAGGCATCCCGGGCGCCGCCCGGGGAGGCGGCGGTGCTGCGGGTGGCGAAGGTGCGGTCGGGCGGGCACACCTATTACCTCGAGGTGGCGGCCGGGACGGGCACCGGCATCGAGGCGCCGGGACGGTGGATGGGTGAGGGAGCGTCGCTGCTGGCGCTGTCGGGGACGGTCGACGCCGCCGCGCTGGCGGCGGTGCTGGCCGGAGAGGACCCGGCCACCGGGCAGGTCCTCGGAACGGCCCGTTCCCGGGTCCGGGTGGCCGGCTTCGACCTGACCTTCTCGGCGCCGAAGTCGGTCAGCGTGCTCCATGCCCTCGGTGATCCCGAGGTGGTCGACGCTGTGGCCGCCGGCCACGACGAGGCCGTCCGCGCTGCGCTGTCCTATGTCGAGCGGCGCGCCCTGGCCGTCCGCCGGCCGGCCCCGTCGGCCCCCGTTCCCGTGCCGACGGCGGTCGACGCCGTCCCGGCGGCCGGCTTCGCGCACCGCCTGAGCCGGGCCCTCGATCCCCATCTGCACACCCACGTGGTGGTGGCCAATCTGGGCCGCGGCCCCGAAGGGGGCTGGAGCGCGCTCGACGGCCGCGGTGTCTACGCCCACGCGTCGGCCACCGACGCGCTCTATCACGTCCATCTCCGCTACGAGCTCAGCCGCCGACTGGGGGTGAGCTGGGATCCCCCCGACCGCGGCCGCTCCGACATCGCCGGGATCGGTGGCGAGGTGCGCCAGGAGTTCTCCCGCCGGGCGGCCGAGATTGCCGCCCATCTGGCTGAGCGCCAGTTGGGCAGCGGTCGGGCGAAGACGGTGGCGGGCCTGGCCACGCGCACCGAGAAGGACCTTTTTCTCGGTGCTGACGAGTTGCGCCCGCAGTGGGAGGACCGGGCCCGGGCCGTCGGCTTCGGTCCTCGCCGGCTCGAGGCCGTCCTCGACCGCCTCCCGCACCGCGCCACGGACGTGGGGCCGGGGCTCGATACGGCGCATGGACTCGAGGCGACGGTAACGGAGGTCCTGGGAACGCTTCATCGTGACGTCTCCCGCCGAGACGCCGTGCGTGCCTTCAGCCGTTCTCTGTCAGAGGGAGCGCCGGCAGCCGCCGTGGAGGAGGCGGCGGACCGGTTCCTCGACAGCATGAGGCCCGAACGCGGCCGGCGCGGGGAGCGCGACGGTCCTGGTGTGGCCGAACGCCGGCACGAGATCCCGTGTCCGGCACTGGAACGACAGACCGAGACCGATCGCCGGCGCGCCGGACACGAGCGGGCGGAGATGGCCCGCCTGCTGGCCGACCGCGGCATGCAGATCGACCATTCGGCCGAGCGGACCCCGGGCCTCGGGATGGGCATCGGTTAGCCCCGGTGTGGGCTTCGGCTCGCGGTGGTGTCTGTGCCGTACCGTGATGTCCGTGCCGTACCGTGATGTCCGTGCCGTTCCGTGATGTCCGTGCCGTACCGTGAAGGTGACGCGTTGGTCGCCGTGCCGTCGGGAGTGGTGACCGAGAGGGGACGGCTGGTCGCCCACTTCGGTACCCGGCAGACGATGGACGCCGATCCGGGGAGATGAGGCGCCCGCCGAGCCGATCAGAGCCTGGGGGCGGCGATGGGCCCGGCGTCCTCGTAGCCCTGACGGACCCCCTGGCCGGCCCGGCGGGTGAGCTGGTCGGGCTCGTAGAGCATCCAGTAGGCGTTACGGGCGTGCTTGCGGGCCCGGTTGACGCAGACGGCGGCCAGCTTCTCGGAGTCCTCCTCCTCGTTCTCGTGGACGAAGACCTCGAGGACGTGGGTGTTGGTGAGCAGCTGGGCCAGCATGATCCCCTGGGAGGCCTCGTGGGCACAGACCTGGTCGATGGCGGCCCGGCCGGGCATGCCCAGGGCCACGACGATGGCGCAGCCCTCTTCTTCGATCAGCTTCTTGGCCGCCACCCCGAGATCCTTGAAGCCGGGCACCGTCCGCCGCCGGATCTCGAAGCGATCGCCGTAGAGGGGGCACTGCTTCAATTCGTCGACCGCTTCGGCCCCCATGTCGTACCGGGCGAACATCGTGTCGACCACGCCGATTCTGTCCACGCGATGATTGTGCCATGAGCCACGTCCGGCTGCGGACGGCGGGCGTCGAAGACGCCGCCGACGTGACCGCCGTCTATCTGGCCACCCGCCGCGAGATGCGCTATCTCCCGGTGCTCCACACCGACGAGGACACGGCCGAGCATTTCGCCGGGGTGGTCCGGACGGCCCATGTCGAGTTGGCCGAGCGCGCCGGTGAGACCGTCGGTTTCGCGGCGGTCAGGGGATCGTGGCTCGAGCACCTGAACGTCCGGCCCGACGCCCAGAGTGCCGGGGTGGGGAGCCGGCTCATGGAATGGGTGAAGACGTTTCTCCCGACGGGCATCGATCTCTGGGTCTTCCAGGAGAACACCCGGGCGCGGGCGTTCTACGGATCTCACGGGTTCCGTGTCGTGGGTCTGACCGACGGCGCCCACAACGAGGAGAAGCAGCCCGACGCCCACATGCGGTGGGAACCGGCCGACTGACGCCGGGGTGATCGGGGTTACGAGGTGATCGGGGCGCCGCGGTGATCGGGGCGCCGAGGTGATCGGGGTTACGCGGTGATCGGGGCGCCGCGGTGATCGGGGTTAGGCGGTGATCGGGCCGTGATCGCGGCAGCGGGCCCGGTAGCCGGCCGGGGTGACGGTGACCGTCATCCGCCGACCGCAGTGGGGGCAGAAACGGGGAGGGTCGAGCGGGCGGATGCAGCCGGAACAGCTCGCCGCCGCTCGGCCGCAACCGGAACAGAAGGTGTCGGTCACCGTCTCGGAGCGATTCCACTCACGGCCGCCGTGACGGCGCCGTTCAGAGCGCGCCGGTGAAGGCGCCCACCGGCATGCGCAGGTCGTCGAGCATGGCCAGGTCCTCGTCGGTCGAACGGCCCAGGGTGGTCAGGTAGTTGCCGACGATCAGGGCGTTGATGCCCGAGGTCATGCCCATGGCCTGCAGGTCGCGCAGTGTCACCTCTCGGCCCCCCGCGTAGCGGAGGATGACGCCGGGAAGAGCCAGTCGGAAGAGGGCGATCCAGCGGATGGCTTCCCAGGCGCCGGTGATGGGGAGGTCGGCGAACGGTGTCCCCGGCCGGGGGTTCAGGAAGTTGACGGGGACCTCGGTGGGGCCGAGCTCGCGGAGCTGCAGGAGCAGTTCGATCCTCTGGGCGTCGGACTCGCCCATGCCCACCAGGGCGCCGCAGCAGAGTTCCATGCCGTGGTCGAGGACGAGCCGGCAGGTGGCCAGCCGCTCCTGCCAGGAGTGGGTGGTGACGACGCGGGGGAAGAAGGAGCGGGCCGTCTCCAGGTTGTGGTTGTAGCGGTGGACGCCGCCGGCGGCCAGCCGGCCGGCCTGCTCGTCGGTCAAGATGCCGGCCGAGACGGCCACGTTGAGGCCGGTCGCCCGGATGAGGGGGACGAGCTCGAGGATCCGGTCGAGGGTGCGGGCGTCGGGGCCGCGGACGGCGAGGACGAGGCAGAACTCCGTCGCCCCCACCGCCTTCACCTCGGCCGCGGCGGCCAGGACCTCGTCGGTGTCGAGGAAGGCGGTGGCCTTGACCGGGGTGTCGAAGCGTGACGACTGGGCGCAGAAGTGGCAGTCCTCGGGGCAGCCGCCGGTCTTGGCCGAGAGGATCCCCTCGACCTCCACATTGGGTCCGCACCAGGCCAGCCTGACCTCGTGGGCCACCGAGGCCAGGGCCGTCACCGACTCGTCGGGCACGACGGCCAACGCCGCCAATTCCCCGGCGCTGAGCGGCCGGTGCTCGTCGAGCAGGGCGGTGGCGGCTCCGGCGATCAGAGCCCGGGCCGCCGGACCGGACGGCGTCTCGGGCAGGACCACCGGGCAGGGCTCGACGGGCGGTCGCAGGGAGACGGTGCTACGCGTGGGGGTCACAGTGGCGTCGCCGGGCATCGGCACACGGTAGCGGGCGCCCGCAATGAGGAGGCAATCGCCATGGGCTGGGACTTCGAGACGGAACCCGAGTACGAGGCCAAGCTGACGTGGGCCCGGGCCTTCGTCGACGAGGAGGTCCTGCCCCTGGAGACCCTGGAGCTGGACACGGCCGGTCTGGCCACCGCCCTTCGTCCCCTTCAGGCCGAGGTGAAGGCGCAGGGGATGTGGGCGGCCCACCTGCCGCCGTCACTCGGGGGGATGGGTTTCGGGCAGGTGAAGCTGGGCCTGCTGCACGAGATCCTGGGCCGGAGCCCTCTCGGTCCTCTCACCTTCGGCAACAACGCCCCCGACTCCGGCAATGCCGAACTGCTGGCCATCGGCATGGAACAGTCGGGCCGCCACGAACACCGGAGCCTCTGGTTGGAGCCGCTGCTGGACGGCAGCATGCGCTCGGCGTTCTCCATGACCGAACCGGGAGCCGGCGCCGACCCCACCCTGATCCGGACCACGGCCATGCGCGACGGCGACCAGTGGGTGATCAACGGCCACAAGTGGTTCACCTCCAACGGCTCGGTGGCCGACTTCCTGATCGTGATGTGCGTGACCAATCCGGATGTCCATCCCTACCAGGGCTGCTCCATGATCCTGGTGCCGACCGGCACCCCCGGTGTCGACATCGTCCGCGACGTGCCCACCATGGAGGACCCGGTGGCCCACTACGGCAAGATCGGGGCCCACTCCGAGATCATCTACGGCGACGTCCGGGTGCCGGTGGAGAATCTGGTCGGTAACGAGGGTGAGGGTTTCCGGCTGGCCCAGATGCGGCTCGGACCGGGCCGGATCCACCACTGCATGCGCTGGCTGGGCCAGTCGCAACGGGCGTTCGACATGCTCTGCGAGAGAGCCGTCTCGCGGTATCTGCACGGATCGCTGTTGGCCGAGAAGCAGATGATGCAGTCCTGGGTGGCCGACTCCATGGCCGAGATGACCGCAGCCCGGCTGATGACCCTGCAGGCGGCCTGGAAGATGGACCGCGACGGGCCGGCGGCGGCCCGGGTCGAGATCGCCATGATCAAGTACTACGGCGCCGGTGTGCTCTACAACGTGATCGACCGGGCCATCCAGGCCCATGGTTCCCTCGGCTTCTCCACCGATCTCCCCCTCGAGCACATGTATCGCGCGGCGCGGGCGGCGCGGATCTACGACGGTCCCGACGAGGTGCACAAGGTGACGGTGGCCCGGCAGGTGCTGAAGCGCTACGCGCCGGTGGAGGTCCCCACCGAGCACGT
>Ga0307372_10011835_pt1 | contig 11546 bp, 10 predicted proteins | sample OX1MG_FD_202533 | JGI IMG/M metagenome (GOLD analysis project Ga0307372, IMG submission 202533) | Soil microbial communities from Risofladan, Vaasa, Finland - OX-1 | ecosystem: Environmental > Terrestrial > Soil > Coastal area > Acid sulfate soil | place: Finland: Risofladan, Vaasa | collected...
TGTCCCCCGACGCGTTCGCGGGCCAGGGGGTGATCGTCACCGGCGCCGCTCAGGGCATCGGCCGCGCCGCCGCCCGCGGCCTGGCCGAGCTCGGTGCCGACGTCATGGTGGTCGACCTGCTGGAATCGGTCGAGGAGGTCGGGGCCGAGCTCGCCGGCCTGGGTACACAGTCGTTCGGAGCCCGGGTCGACGTCACCGACGAGGCGGCCGTGGAGGCCATGGCGCAGCTCTGCCTCGAGCGCCTGGGCCGGATCGACGTGCTCATCACCGCGGCTGGCGGGTTCACTCAGCGCCGGCCCCTGGTGGAGACCAGCCTGGAGGAGTGGGAGCGGGTGCTGCGCTTGAACCTGACCGCGGTCTTCCTCTGCTGCCGGGCGGTGCTGCCCGCCATGCTGGAGCGCGGCCAGGGCCGGATCGTCAACGTGGCCTCGGAGGCCGGGCGCACCGTTCAGCATCTGACCGCTCCCCATTACTCGTCCGCCAAGGGGGGCGTGATCAGCTTCACCCGCCACCTGGCTCGAGAGGTCGCCGCCCAGGGGATCACGGTCAACGCGGTCGCCCCCGGAGTCACCCTGAGCCCCCGCATCCGCGAGCTCTACTCCCCCGAGGTGCTGGTCCAGATGGCGGCAGGGGTGCCCATGGGGCGCGTGGCCGAGCCCGCCGACCAGGCCGATCCGATCATCTTCCTCGCCTCCGACCAGGCCCGGTACATGACCGGCGTCACCCTGGACGTGAGCGGCGGTCGGGTGATGATGTGACCCTGCGGGCTACTTGACCGCCACCGGGTTGACCGGCCCACCCACGCTGCCCGTGACCGGGGTCGGGCAGGCGCTGAAGAACATCTGGTAGACGCCGTCCTCGGCGCAGTCGAGGGCCAGTTCCTCGAGGTCGAACATCTCGCCCACCAATAGCCCCAGCATCGGGATGGCGATGCGGTGCCAGGGCTGGTTGGCGTAGCTGAACTGATTCGGTCGGACCTCCACCCCCCAGGTGTCGGTGGCGACGCCGGCGATCTCGCTCTGGAAGATCCATTCCAGGCTGTCGAAGTCGAGGCCGGGTGCATCGCCTCCGGCGTAGGTCCCCCAGGAGCCCTGGGAGCGGCACATGGCGATCTGACCCGTGCGCACCAGGACCAGATCGCCCCGGCCCACTTGAACCCCCTGGGCCGCAGCGCAGGCGCCCAGGAGTTCGCCCGAGACGCCCTCTCCCGGCTCCAGCCAGGGCCGGCCGAGGTGGCGGGGCAGGTCGAGCAGGACCGCCCGTCCCACGATGCGGTCGCGGAAGGTGGCGATGTCGTTGCGCTCCGCGCCCATCGAGCTCACCAGGCGGCAGTCGTATCCGTTCCACATCCGATCGTCGAAGAACATGTGGGCCAGGGCGTCCCAGTGGGTGGCGCCATGGGTGGGCTGGATGACCACGTCGTCCGCCGCGCCGATTCCTCGCGGCACTCCGGGCATCTCCCGGGAGTAGACGTCGTCGCCGTCCCGGAGCATGTAGCGCATGGGGTTGAAACGACCCAGGTGTCCGGTCTGGGGACCCTTGTCGCCGAAGGGGATGGCGAGCGAGAAGGAGCGTCCGCGCCGGATCAAGGCGGCCGCGCTGATGATCATCTCCGGGGTGATGTGGTTCAGCGTCCCAACCTCGTCGTCGGCCCCCCAGCGGCCCCAGTTGGAGAAGCGTCGGGCCGCCTCGCGCAGTCTTCCCTCGCCCCGGTCGTCGGTCTCCTCGCCCATGTCCACTCCTTGCCTCAGCCCTTGCCCCGGTCCGCCCGAGGCCGGATTCGAGGGCTTACTCTAAGCCCTCGCCGGCGTCAAATCGAGCGCCCACGAACGCGCCTCGCCCGGAGGGCGGGGCGGCCCCGCGGCCCCGGTTGACAAGGCGTCCCTGGCGCGCTCAAGGTATGGAACTGGTGGCTTCCGCCTCGCCCGCCGGCGGCGACCACCTTGTCCAGCTGCGGGGACCGCTGGTCCCGGGTGGGTCCGCCAGCAAGTCAGATAGAGCCGAGGAGGTCCCTGAGTGTCGTCAACCGCGCTTAAAACCGAGCGTGACGCTGATCGCCTGCTTCGCATCTACACCGACATGCTGCGCATCCGGCTCTTTGAGGAGGCGGCCAACGGTCTCTACCTGGGGGCCAAGATGCCCGGCCTGGCCCACCTCTACAGCGGCGAGGAGGGGGTCGCGGTCGGGGTCTGCGCCGCCCTCCGCGACGACGACTACATCACCAGCACCCACCGCGGCCACGGGCATTGCCTGGCCAAGGGGGCGGCCGCCGACCTGATGCTGGCCGAGCTCCTGGGCAAGGCGGTGGGGTACTGCGGGGGCAAGGGCGGTTCGATGCACATCGCCGATCAGGCCCGGGGCAACCTGGGCGCGAACGCCATCGTCGGCGGATCGGCCGGGATCGCCACCGGGGCGGCGATGTCGGCCAAGTGGCGCGGGACCGATCAGGTGGCGGCCTGCTTCTTCGGCGAGGGAGCGCTGGGCCAGGGGCTCGTGTACGAGGTCATGAACATGGCTTCGCTCTGGCGTCTGCCCGTGGTCTACGTCTGCGAGAACAACCTGTACAACGAGTACACCTCGGCCAGCGAGACGACCGCGGGCTCGATCGCGCAGCGGGCTCAGGCCTTCGACATTCCGGTTCGCGAGGTGGACGGCCAGGACGTATTGGCGGTCTGGGACGCGACCCAGGAGGCGGTCGACCGCGCCCGGTCGGGGGGCGGACCGAGCTTCCTGCACTGCCGCACCTACCGCCAGTACGGACACCACGTCGGCGACGTCAACCGGACCACCTACCGCAGCCGGGAGGAGGAGCAGGAATGGGCTCAGCGGGACCCGATCGCCATTCTGGGCCAGGCCATGAGCGACCTCGAGCTGGCCGACGCCGCCGCCCTCGAGCGCATCCGTGAGGAGGTCCAGACCGAGATCTCACAGGGGGTGGAGTTCGCGCTCGCCGCTCCCTACCCCGATCCGGACGAGGTCTACTCCGAGGTGTACGCATGAGCGCGGCGGAGGTGGGCGAGCGCATCCTGACCATGGGCCAGGCCACCCGCGAAGCTCTGGCCGAGGAGATGAGGCGCGACCCGATGGTGTTCCTCATCGGCGAGGACGTGGCCGAGGCGGGGACCGCGTTCAAGGTCCTGCCCGGCCTGGTCGACGAGTTCGGTCCCGAGCGTGTGATCGACACCCCGATCTCCGAGCCCAGGTTCACCGGCATCGCGCTGGGCGCCGCCATGACCGGCATGCGTCCGGTCGTGGACATCATGTTCGGCGACTTTCTGACCCTGGTCATGGACCAGATCGTGAACCAGGCGGCCAAGATCCACTACATGTCGGGGGGCAAGCTCAAGGCCCCGCTGACCGTGCGCACCACGCTCGGGGCCACCCGGCGCTCGGCCGCCCAGCACTCCCAGTCCTTGCACGCCTGGCTGGCTCACGTCCCCGGGCTCAAGGTGGCCCTGCCCTCGACCCCCTACGACACCAAGGGTCTGATGAAGACGGCCATCCGCGATGACAGCCCGGTCATCGTGTTCGAGGACAAGATGGACTTTCAGGTCAAGGGTCCCGTGCCGGAGGAGGAGTACCTGATCCCGTTCGGAGTGGCCGAGGTCAAGCGCCCGGGCGAGGACGTGACCATCGTGGCCACCAGCTCCATGGTCCGGGTCGCCCTGGAGGCGGCCCAGCAGATGGAGGCGGAGGGGGTGAGCGTGGAGGTGATCGACCCTCGCACCATCGTGCCTCTGGACCGGGCCGCCCTCATCGCCTCGGCCCAGAAGACGGGCCGCGTGGTCGTGGTCGACGAGGGATATCAGTCCTACGGGGTCACGGCGGAGATCGCCGCCGTCATCGCCGAGGGCGCCTTCTATTACCTCGACCGCCCACTGGCGCGGGTGGGGGCGCTCGACGTGCCGGTGCCGTTCTCTCCCGGCCTGGAGGATCTGACCGTACCCAGCGCCGCTCGCGTGGTGGAGGCGATCCGCAAGCTGGTGCGCGGCTGATGGCAATTCCGGTCGTGATGCCCGCACTGGGCATGGCTCAGAGTACGGGCCGGCTCATGGCCTGGCTCAAGCGCGAGGGCGAGCACGTCGACAAGGGTGAGCTGTTGATGGAGGTTGAGACCGACAAGGCGGTGGTCGAGGTCGAGTCCCAGGCCGAGGGCTGGCTCGGTGGCATCCTGATCCAGGAGGGGGACGAGGTCCCCGTCGGCGACGTCATCGCCTACCTCCTGGGGGCGGGGGAGTCGGCGCCCGAGACGGCGGCCGCGCGAATCTCGCCCTCGGCAGCGGGAGCGGCGGCGCCAGAGGCGCTGGAGGCCAGCCCCGCCGCCCCGCCGCCGCCCGCCTCCGGTCGAACCCTGGCCTCGCCCAAGGCGCGGCGACTGGCGGGCGAGCTCGGGATCGAACTTTCGCAGCTGACCGGCACCGGTCCCGCCGGCGCGGTGCAGGCGGCGGATGTGAAGGTCATCGGCGGCACGACCCCGGCGCCCTCCGGTCCGGCGCCGACGCCGGCGGGGGTGGACACCGGTTCCCAGCTCTGGGCGGCGATGGCCGAGAACATGGTGCGCAGCTGGCGCGAGATCCCGCACTTCTATCTCGCCCGCGATGTCGACGCCCGCGATCTGGTGCGAAGCCGGGCGGCGGAGTCTCGATCGGTGTCCTTGGGGGACCTGGTCATGCACCGCGTGGCCGCCGTCCTGGCCCGCCACCAGCTCGTCAACTCAAACTTTCGCGAGGTCAACCTGGGCCTGGCCGTGGCCACCGATCAGGGTCTGTTGGTGCCCGTGATTCGCTCCGCCGACCGCCTCTCGCTGCGCGAGTTGGCGGATCGCAGGGCGGAGCTGGTGGAGCGAGCCCGGGCGGGCCGGATGCGGCTCGGCGACCTCGAGGGCGCCACCTTCACGGTCAGCAATCTGGGCATGTTCGGTGTCGACTCCTTTTCTGCCATCGTGCCCACCGGTCAGGCGGCCATCCTCGCCCTGGGGCGGGTGGCTGAGCGCGTGGTGGCCGGGGCCGCCGGCCCCGAGCAGAGGCCGATGATGAGCGTCACCCTGTCCTGCGACCACCGCCGGATCGACGGGGCCAGGGCCGCCGCCTTCCTGCAGCAGCTGACCTGGGCCCTGGAGGCCGATTACCGGGATCAGGCCGGGGGCGGAGTCAAGGCTTCCAGCACGGGCTGAAACTGCTCGGCATCGGCTGCCCTGACGCTGAAATAGGCGATGCCAAGGCGGCTTCGGATCTCCTCCAGGCGGCGCGCGGCCTCCCCCGCGCTGCCGATCAGGAGGTAGGGGCTGGCCAGGGCCTCCTCGGGGCTCAGCCGATTGTCGGAGGCTACCCGCGCCGCCCCTGGGCCGGGTGCGGCTTCGATCGCCATGCCGTGGATCAGAAGATGCAGATCGGGCGGCTGGGGCCGGCCGCTGGAGAATTCAGCCACCCAGGCCACGCGTTCGGCCAGCGCCGACCAGGAAAGCTCAGGTCCCGCCCCCGGGACTCCGCGCCGATGGACGGGATTTAGGCTCGCCACGTCGGCCTGCCGCGCGGCCACCGCGAGCACCTCGCGGCTGCCGCCTCCGACCACGATGGGGGGGTGGGGTGACTGGGCCGGCTTGGGCAGGCCCTCGAGTGCGGAGATCCGGTAGTGGCGTCCCTCAAAGGTGAGCGGGCCGGGGGCAAAAAGACCCTTCAAAACCACCAGGGCCTCCTCCAGGCGCTCCGCCCGAATCGGCCCCGGATCCTTTCGGATGCCGGTCATCTCATAGTCGCCGCGCATCCAGCCGGCCCCGATGCCGAACTCGAATCGACCCCCGGTCATGATGTCGAGGGTGGCCACCTCCTTGGCCAGCACGGCCGGGTGGCGGAAGTCGTTGTTGAACAGAAAGCTGCCCAGGCGCAGGCGCGAGGTCTGCGCGGCGGCATAGGCCAGGGCGGGGACGGCGGCGTATCGCTCAGCGCCCAGATGATCGCCCAGGACCAGGGCCGAATAGCCCCGGGACTCGGCCTCGGCCACGGTCTGGCGCCAGTCGTCGAGCGAGTCCAGCATGCGATTGACGGAAAGCGCGAAGCGAAACCCTCGCAGCTCAGGGCTCATCGCGCCCTGTCCCAGGCGCCTTTCGATGTTGGTTCCCGACTCCTGAGCCTGCCCGCCCCTTGCTGCCATCTTTCGCTCCCGCCCACGTGTTGACTCGGCCGAGTGCAACCCTAGGAGGTCGGCCGCACGAGCGTCAATCGCCGGGTCGCTACTATGGCTCCGAGATGGCTGACGTCGCAGGATCCAGCACGGCGCCCCTGGCCGGTATCCGCATTCTGGACCTCACCCGAGTATTGGCCGGTCCGTTCGCCACCATGGTGCTGGCCGACCTGGGGGCGGAGGTGATCAAGCTCGAGGGGCCCGACGTGCCCGACTACACGCGCAGCATTCCGCCCTTCCAGGGATCGGTCAGTCACTACTTCCTGTGCGTCAATCGCAACAAGAAGAGCGTGTGCCTGGACCTCAAATCCGACGCCGGGCGGGAGGCCGCCCAGCGGCTGGCCCTCAGTTGCGACGCCGTGGTCGAAAACTTCAGACCCGGTGTCCTGGATCGGCTGGGACTGGGCTATGCCGAACTCAGCCGGCAGAACCCGGGCATCATCGTGTGCTCTCTGAGCGGGTTCGGGCAGGAGGGTGAGCTATCCGAGCGGCCCTCGGTGGACACCGTGGTGCAGGCGATGAGCGGGGCCATGAGTCTGACCGGGGAGCGGGGTGGGCCGCCGCTCAAGCTCGGCCTGCCCATGGGCGATCTGGCGGGTTCGATGTGGGCCGCCGTGGGGCTGTTGGCCGCCCTCCACCGGCGTGAGCGCAGCGGGCGTGGCGAGCACGTGGACGTGAGCCTGCTCGACAGCCTGACCAGCTACCTGAGCTACCTGGCCCAGCTCTACCTGTCCACGGGTGAGGTTCCCACCCGAATCGGGAGCAATCACCACACGGTTCCCGCCTACGGTCGCTATGCGGTCAAGGACGGCTATCTGGTCCTGGCCGCGCAGATGGACTCGTTCTGGGAGAAGTTCTGTCGGGCGGCCGAGCGACCCGACCTGGCCCAGGATCCGCGCTATGCCAGCGTGCCGCAGAGGCGCGCCCACTATGACGAGGTGGAGAAGCTGGTCAGTGAGGTGATGCTGACCAGGACCCGCGCCGAGTGGGAGGGCTTGCTGGCCCAGGCCGACGTTCCCCACGCCCCCGTGCTCGATGTGGCGGAGGCTCTGGATCACCCCAACACCATCGCCCGCGGATTGCTGCGCGAGTTTGAGCAACCGGGGGCCGGGCCGGTCCGGGTGCTCGGCCCCGTCCTTCACTTTCTCGATTCCCCAGCCGATGTGGAGCTGACACCAGCCCCCGCCCTGGGTGAGCACACGCGACAGGTCCTGACCGAGATCGCCGGCATGACCGCAGAGCAGGTGGACGGCCTGATCGCCGGCGGCTCGGCGGCCGAACCGATCGCGAGCGAGCTCAACTAGCTCGCCGCCGGAGCGCCCCGCTCTGTACGCGCGATCGATGCCCACCCTGCAGCGGTAGGGGGAGCATCCCCTTCAGCCCCACGGGCAGCTTGGAATCTCGGAGCCTTTACGCTAGTCGCGCCCCGGAGGGCCGAGATCGAGTCCGAAATACCAAGGCCCGGGGCCGGGAAACATGAAAGAGGATCAAGCAGACATGGAGACAGAGGCCGCCCGCGCACGTCAGTACCTGTCCCAAGAACTCGGCATCAGCAGCGATGACCTGGCCGCGTTGGCGCCCGAGCTTTTGGTGGCCATGGCGACCCAGGTTCGACGCCAGCAGGGGGATCGCTGAGGGCGGCTGCCCTACACCCAGACTCCCTGGCCCGGTCAGGCAGGCATGGTGGGTGTGGCCGCACACAACGTCTACTGGATCAACTTCCCCCAGCTCAAGATCGGGGACGAGGTCGATCTCAACACCCGCTACGGCCAGTACCGCTACCGGGTGACCGGAACCGAGATCGTCAATCCCTCTGACCGTTCGGTGGTGATTCCGAGCGCCCCCGGCCACCAGCTGACCTTGACCACGTGCTGGCCGATTTGGGCGGGTGCCTTTGCCACCCAGCGGTACATCATCTTCACCACCCAGTTCTACCCCGTGCCCGCCGCCTCCTAGTTCGCTCCACGGTCCCGCGGCTAGCTGGCCGCGTCGCCAGTATCGCTGCGCGGATCTGCGCCCGAGGACTTGGGATCGGCGGCGCTGAGGCGCTCACGCGGGATGGCAGAGGCGACGGCGGCCACCAGTGACATCGCTGCGCCCGACCAGAAGACGAGCCGGAGACCGTCCGCCATCGGGGCCGATATAAGCCCGGCAAAAAAGCGCGGACTGACCACGCGCGCGGCGGCGGCGTGGGGTAGGCGGCTCAGGACGGCGGGGGGTAGCAGATGGGCGAGCGGGCTGTAGCCCAGGAGGGCGGCGAAGAGGGCGGCCGAGGCGGGCAGCGAGGCCACCTGATGCACCAGTTGGCTCGGCAGACCGGCCCCCGACAGGCCGGTTTCGAGCGCTCGGGGCAGGCGCACGGAAAGACCGCTCAGCACAACGGTGAAGAACACGGCCATGCTCATCAGCATCCCGGCGTTGACGAATGTGGCCCGCATGCCGGACGCCACGCCCCGGTACTGGGCCGGCACCGAGCTCATGATCGAGGCCGTGTTGGGCGCGGCGAACAGGCCCATCCCGGCCCCGACCACGAGCAGCGAGGCGGCGAACGGTGGATACGAGAAGTCGGGCGGGAGCAGGCTCAGAAGGACGAACCCGAGCGCGGAGACGACCATCCCGGCGGCGGCGAAGAGGCGCGATCCGAAGCGATCCGAGAGCACCCCACTGACGGGACCGGCGCCGATGAACCCGATCATCATGGGCATGGTGTCAATCCCCGCCTGAAGCGGCGTGTCCCGAAACGAGACGCCGTGGAGCGGCAGCCAGACGCCCTGGAGCCAGATCACGAGCATGAACTGCAGCCCGCCGCGGCCCAGGGAGGCGATGAAGCCGGCCAGATTGCCAGCGGCGAAAGCACGGATCTTGAACAGGCGGATCTGGAACATGGGGCTCCGGACCCGGTATTCGATCACCGCGAACAGCGCCAGCAGGATCACACCTGCGCCAATCAGGAGCCAGACCATCGGGTTGCCCCAGCCCATGCTCTGGCCCCCAAAGGGGATCAGCGAGTAGGTCAGACCGACCACCAGTGCGAGCAGTCCCAGGCCGAATGTCAGATTGCCCCAGGGATCGAAACCGTGGGCGCGGCTGGAGCCCGAATCCTTGAGCTGAAAGTACGCCCACAGGGTGCCGATCACGCCGACTGGCACGCTGACCAGGAAGACCAGGCGCCAGTTGATGGCGGCCAGCAGGCCACCCAGCACCAGTCCCACGATTCCGCCTGCGATGCCCACGACCATGTTCACCCCCAGGGCGAGCCCGCGCTGGTTGGGCGGGAAGGCGTCGGTCAGAATGGCGGCGCTGTTGGCCATCAGGAAGGCTCCTCCGACCCCCTGAACCATGCGGAAGGCGACGAGCTCGAGCGCGCCGGTCGTAGCCACCCCAGGCGTCAATGCGCAGAGCAGCGATCCGACCGTGAAAACCACGAAGCCCAGGTTGTAGAAGCGCACTTTCCCGTAGCTGTCCGAGATTCGACCGAAGGTGACCAGCAGAACCGTGGTGGCGACGTTGTAGCCGAGCAGGACCCAGAGCAGCAGGGTGGTCTGGCCCTTGGCCAGGGGGTTCACGTGCAGACCGGCGAATATGGTGGGCAGAGCGATCATGACGATGGTCTGATTCATGAACGCCATCAGCGCCCCGAGCGTGGTGTTGGAGAGCGCGATCCACTTATAGGCGATGCCGCCGCTGGGCCCGGCAGATCCGGACCGGCTCACCTACTGGACCTCATTCCTGGGCGACAGCGCCCGGACTGACGCGGTGGTGTCGACTCGGCGCTGCGCCCCGGTCTCACCCCTCCACAGTAATCAATGCCGTCGCGCTGGCGCAGGCAAGGCCCGCAGGCAGCGTCTAGACCCGCTCCCCAGGACAAACAAACGGCATTTGGGAAATTACTACGTGTGTAACGCACAATTGTGGAGGCCATATCACCGTGCTATAAATATGGGTGTGAACTACATATGCCACGTCCCGGTCGAGCTGGACAGCATCGCTGGACCCGACCCTCGTCCCCGCGCCGCCGTCCGACTTCCCGGATTCATCGGCGTCAGCGCGCTGCCGGGAACCCGACGCTTCGATCTCGCGTTTGAGGTCGAGGGATCGTCCGAGATCAACGCCAGCGACGCTGCTGAGGAGCTGGTGCCGAGTTTCGAGGAGGCGCTTGAGCGCTTCAACCCCCGCGTTCTGTCACCCATGGTGATCGAGCGCAGGTAGCTTGGTCGCGACCGGGGTCGAAGCCTCGGGCGGCGCGCAGGAGGGCCTCAGGGTCCGCCGGCGCGCCGCTTTTTTGTGCTCTTCGGGGCCCTGGCAGGGCCGATTCGGTGCCAACTTGGACACGGACGAAAAGTCGTACCCCGCTTGTCTAATTCCCTGATATAGTAACTATCAACTTATCCACGTAACCGGGGGTTGATAGCATGGCCGTGAGACATTTAGCAGAGTCCGGGACGCGTTCCGGCGACCCTCTGCGCACCGCGACTCCTGGTCTCCGGCTGCGCTTGGTCAAAGTCGCACACGAACTAGAGCTGGACGAGTGCGGATTCGCCCTGCACCAGCGCCCGGCTGCCGATCACCGCACCGAGGACGTGGCCCGCACGCTGAGTTTGGCCGCCGGCCAGGCTGGCGATCCCGGGCTGGGGGCGGGCACCCGCGGTGCCCTCACGCTCCTGGAGCAGGCACTCAACGTGCGAAGCGGACGCTTCCGCGCCCTGCGGCGAGCCGATGGCGTCTGGTCTCAGCAGGACTGCAGCCTGGAGGCGCACGCGCGCATCTTGCGCTCTTTGAGCAAGGCTGCGGTGGACGCTGACGACCTCATGACGCAGCGCCATGCCGCCCGTATGTTCGCCTACGCGCTGCCGGCCAGCGCCGCCTTTCGCGACCACCGTGCCCTCGCCCACGGGGTCTTGGCCTGCGCTGAGGCCCTGGATGCACCGCTCGTCGGTGGTGCCGCCGCTACCCAGCTGAACCAACTCGGTGTGCGTCTGGCGTCGGTGCTCGAGGAGAGCGTGCGATTGGGAGGCCCCGAGTGGCCCTGGCCGGCGCCGGTGGTGTCGGCCTCGAGCGCGGTCGTGCCGCACGCCCTCATCCACGCCGCTGAGCTCAGTGGCCGCAGCGATTGGCTGCGCTACGGCTTGGTCGTGCTGCGCTGGCTCGTCTCCGCCCAGATGGGGCCGGAGCGGCGCTTCTCCTTCATCGGTAGCCAGGGATGGTGGAAGCGCGGAGCCTCGCCGGCTCGCTTCGAGCAGCACCCCATCGAGGCCCTGACCATGCTCGAGGCGAGCATCAAGGCTTACGAGGTGACGGGGGACGAGAGCTGGGCAGAGGTGGCCGAGGCCGCGTTCGCCTGGTTCCTGGGCGAGAATGACCTTGGC
>Ga0307372_10011836_pt1 | contig 11546 bp, 8 predicted proteins | sample OX1MG_FD_202533 | JGI IMG/M metagenome (GOLD analysis project Ga0307372, IMG submission 202533) | Soil microbial communities from Risofladan, Vaasa, Finland - OX-1 | ecosystem: Environmental > Terrestrial > Soil > Coastal area > Acid sulfate soil | place: Finland: Risofladan, Vaasa | collected...
TCTCCTCGCCGCGCTCGAGGTCATCGGTCACGTGGACGACCGTCACGTCGTCAGACATCGTCTGGCCGAACTTGACCGCCTGGATGACGTCCCGGGTCACCTCGGGCGCTGGCACGATGACGCGCTGAGCGCGCCGCGGTCGCCCGAGGATGACCTCCGGACGGACGTGAGTCTCGACCCGCCGGCGCTCGTATTGACGATGGACGAATCGCATCGCGGCGACGATGAGCGGGATGATGAGGATGATGAGCCACGCCCCCAGGGCGAACTTGGCGACCGCGAAGATGATCGTCACGATCGCCGTCGAGATCGCTCCGAAGCCGTTGATGAGGGTGCTCCGGCGCCAGCCCGCGCCGCGTTCCCGGAGCCAGTGGCGGACCATCCCGGCCTGGCTCAGGGTGATCGAGGTGAACACCCCGATGGCGTAGAGCGGGATGAGGGCCTCCACCCGACCGCCGAACGCGGCGAGCACGACGATCGCGATGATCGCCAGGGCGACGATCCCGGTCGAGAAGGCGAGTCGCTCGCCGCGGAACGCGAAGCGGCTCGGCATGAACCCGTCGCGCGCGAGGAGCGACGCGAGGCGCGGGAAATCGGCGAAGCTCGTATTCGCGGCGAGGACGAGGATGCCGGTGGTCGAGAGCTGCAGGATGTAGTAGATCGGTCCGGTCCCGAAGGTCGCCCGCCCGAGCTGCGACATGACCGTCTCTCCGGTCGACGGGATCGCTCCGGCCACCCGGGCGAGGACGGAGATGCCGATGAACATCGTGCCGACGAGGATGCCCATGATCGTGAGGGTGAGCCGGGCGTTATGGGCCTCGGGCTTTCGGAAGGCCGGCACGCCGTTCGAGACGGCTTCGACCCCGGTGATGGCACTGCAACCGTCGGCGAATGCCCGCATCACGAGGAGCACGCCGAGCGACTGGACGGGCACCGCGGCCGCATGGACGTCCGTCACCTGCGGCGTATCGCCGAGCACCGTCCGCAGGATCCCGACACCGATGAGGCCGAGCGCCGACACGACGAAGACATACGTCGGGATGGCGAAGATCGTGCCGCTCTCACGGAGGCCCCGCAGATTGACGATCATGACCGCAAGGATGCAGACCGTCGCGATCGGGACCGCGAGGTCGTTGAGGGCGCCGGGGAACGCCGAGGTGATCGCGGCGACACCGGCCGCAACGCTGACCGAGACGGTGAGGACATAGTCGGTGAGGAGGGCCGCGGCGGCGATGAGCCCGGGCATCGTCCCGAGGTTCTCCTTCGCCACGATGTAACTGCCGCCCCCGTTGGGATAGGCCTGGATCGTCTGGCGATACGAGATGACGATGATCCACAGGATCGTGACGATGAGCCCCGAGATCGGGAGCATGAGCCAGAAGGAGCCGGTGCCCGCGGCGAGGAGGGTGAAGAGGATCGCCTCCGTCGCGTAGGCGACGGACGAAAGCATGTCGCTGGAGAAGACGGCGAGCGCCTTCAGCTTCGACAGCCGCTCGGCGTGTTCGTCCTCGCTCGCGAGCGGCGCTCCGAACAGCCAGCGGCGGAGGCGGGCCAGGAGCCGCGCGGCGGGCCCGGTCGGCTCGCTGGCGCTCGGCCTGGCCACGAGGACGCCGGGTGGGCCGTACCGGAAGTACGTTGCGTGGGGTCGTTTGACCCGCACTCGCCGATCGCCGGGACGTCGTCCCGGGAGCGGCTGCGACGACGATGACGGCTCGGGTCGTTCCTCCATCTGGTCAGGGTATCGGGAGCGACCAAGCGGCGCTGCGGACCGCGTCCCGCGACGCGCTCAACGTCGGCTCAACACAGCCGCGTTCGACGGCGCGATCCCTCGGGCTACGCTACGATGCCGACCGGCGATGAGGCTCGCCGATCGGACGGCCGGTTCGATGACTCGCGGTCACCCACCGCTGACGGCCTCTATGTGACAGCACGTAGAGGTTCTCATCGCGATGGCCATCTCCGAACCTGATCGAACCGATCCGGCGACCATCCAGCGCAGCCCTTCGACGCGGTTCCACGGCATCCTGTTCGACCGCTCCGACGTCCCTGCCGGCGATACTGCGGCCTCGTCCGACGCCTTCGCCGACCTCCACCTCGACGATGTCATCGCCGCGATCACCGATGGGCGCACGGCATACGACCTGACGCCGTTCTTCGCGGCTCCCCTTGACGATATCGCCACGATCTCATTCCGCCACGACGTATTCCGCGATCTCGACGGGACGCCGCTGCTCAGCTGCGTCCGCGCGTTCGTCCGCCAGATGCGGGTGATGCGGGACCACCTCGGTCATGCGACGAAGTCGTACTACCGTTACGAGCAGGAGCGCTGGTTCCTCGACGCCGTCGACCTCTACTGCGACGCCGTCGGCGTTCTGGCCCGCGACCTCGCCGAGGCTGAACCGCGATCGAGCGGCTTCATCGGCCTGCGCGGCTACCTGACGTCCTACGTCGACTCGCCCGGCTTCAGCCAGCTGGTCGATGAGACGAGACAGCTGAAGGCTGCACTCGACGCGATCCGCTATCGGCTCAACATCGCCGGCAATCGGATCACGGTGAGCCCGTATGGGGACGAGCCCGACTACAGCGCGGACGTCCTGCAGACGTTCGAGAAGTTCAAGCAGGGAGCGGTCAGCCCGCGTCAGTTCGGCGTTTCCTCGTGGCAGGACATGAATCACGTCGAAGCGGCGATCCTCGATCGCGTCGCGCGGCTGTACCCGGAGATCTTCGCGTCCCTCGACGAGTACTTCACTCGGCACCAGGGATTCCCCGACTCAGGGGTCATCCGATTCGACCGCGAGGTCCATTTCTACATCGCCTACCTCGAGCATGTCGAACGGTTCCGGTCGGCCGGCCTGGCGTTCTGCTATCCACTGGTCAGCGACCGTTCGAAGGAGATCCGTGGCACGGCCGTGTTCGACCTCGCCCTCGCGGCGATCCTCGTCCGCGAACAGCGCGAGATCGTCACCAACGACTTCCACCTCGAGGACCCGGAACGGATCTTCGTCGTTTCCGGTCCGAACCAGGGCGGCAAGACGACCTTCGCTCGCACGATCGGCCAGCTCCATCACCTCGCTCGGATCGGCGTGCCCGTGCCAGGCAGCTCGGCGAGTCTCGCGCTCGTCGACCGGATCTTCACCCATTTCGAGCGCGAGGAGAACCTCCAGAACCTGAGCGGCAAGCTCGAGGACGATCTGCGGAGGATCCACGAGATCATCGAGCGGGCGACGCCTCGCAGTCTCCTCGTGATGAACGAAAGCTTCAGTTCCACCACCGTGAGCGACTCGCTCTTCCTCAACAAGGCGGTGATGCGGCAGATCATCGAGCGCGACCTGATCTGCGTCACGGTCACGTTTCTCGACGAGTTGGCGTCGTTCGGTCCGACGACGGTGAGCATGGTCAGCACGGTCGAGCCTGACGATCTCGCCCGCCGCACCTTCAGGATCGTCAGGCAGCCGGCAGACGGGCTCGCCTACGCCTGGGCGATCGCGGAAAAGTATCAGCTCGCCTACACGGACGTGAAGCGGCGGGTCCTCCGATGAAACCGCATCTTCTGTACCGAGACGAGGATCTCGATCCAGAACGCCCGCTGCCCCCGAGCGCCGCGGCGCTCAGTCAGGACCTGGAACTCCAGACCCTGCTGGTGGCGATGGCGGACGGTGACCGTTTCCTCTACGACACGGCGGGGATGTGCGTCCTCACGAGCCTGGACGACCCGGAAGCGATCCGGTACCGCCAGCACATCCTCGCCGATTGTCTCGAGCGGTCGGACGTCGTCAGAGAGATGTACCGGATCGCGGTGGAGGCGATCGATCGCGAGAAACGCGTCTGGGGCGGGTTGCTCAGCCGCCTTCCCGAACCGGCCCTCCACCGGGCGGTCGAGGTGCTCGATCTCTTCGTCGTCCTCCTCAAGCAGCTGCGGCGGGTCGCCCTGGAGCACGGCGGCGCATTCCGCTCCGAAGGATTCACGACGCTCTTCGCCACGATCACCTCGGAACTCGACGATGCGTACATGCGCAGTGTGGAGGACCACCTGGAGCGCCTTCGGTTCCACGACGGCGTCCTCATGAGCGCTCAGCTCGGAGAGGCCAACCGTGGCACACAGTACGTCCTGAGGAAGCCTCGGACCGCCCGCCGCGGCTGGCGCGAGCGGTTGCTCCCGCGGGATCGGCCCAGCTACGTCTATCAGATCGCGGATCGCGACCAGAGCGGGTTCGAAGCGCTCGAGGAATTGACCGGCAGGGGGATCAGCCTGGCCGCGACCGCACTCGCTGAATCGACCGACCACATCCTCAACTTCTTCCGTCTGCTGCGAGTCGAGCTGGGTTTCTACATCGGCTGCGTGAACCTGCACGGCCATCTGTCGCGGATCGGCAGCGCGGTCACGTTCCCGGAGCCGCTCCCCCGTGGACGGGCGATGCTCAGCGGCGAGGGCATCTTCGACGTGTGCCTGGGCCTCAGGATCGGCGGCGTAGTCGTCGGCAACGACGTGAGGGCCGACGACAGGCTGCTCCTCATGATCACCGGCGCCAACCGCGGCGGCAAGTCGACGTACCTGCGCAGCCTCGGCCTGGCGCAGGTCATGATGCAGTGCGGCATGTTCGTCGCCGCGTCGTCGTTCCAGGCCGATGTCCGGTCCGGCATCCTCACCCACTTCCGGCGGGAGGAGGACGCCGCCCTGCGGAGCGGGAAGCTCGACGAGGAGCTGAGCAGGATGAGCGCACTCGTCGATCAGGCGGATCCGGACAGCCTCATCCTCCTCAACGAGTCGTTCGCCTCGACGAACGAGCGCGAAGGTTCCGAGATAGCGCGGCAGATCGTCCGGGCGCTGCTCGAGACGGGCGTCAAGGTGTACTACGTGACGCACATGTTCGATCTCGCCTCAGGCTTCTACGTCGAGGAGCGGGCAGACGCCACGTTCCTCCGCGCCGAACGCCAGCCCGACGGGCAGCGCACCTTCCGGATCGTTGCAGGCGAGCCGCTGCCGACGAGTTACGGCGAGGACGTGTACCGCCGGATCTTCGGCCCGGATCCCGACCCCAGGCTGAAACGGGTCGAGGGTGGCGTATCGGACACGGAATGGCGGGAGACCTCGGTTTGACCCGATCGCCGCGCCGGACATACCCTGTGCGGCAAGGCGATGGTGTCCGCCTGGACGTTCGGGCTTGCCCGGCGTCTGAACCGCCCGGCACCGGGCTGATGGCCCCTGGACTGCTGGAGCAGCCCGGGGCCGTTTGGTTCCGGCGACCGGAGGTGGGCGTGGGCACGGTGAACCTGGGCCGCTGCCGCGGCGCGGAGGCGGAAGTGGCATGACGTACGTCGCGATCTCCGTCGGCGCGATCCTCGGGGCGAACGCTCGATACCTCGTGGGCGGCTGGGTCGCCGACCGGCTGGGCAGCGCATTCCCATACGGGACGTTGATGATCAACGTGTCCGGATCCCTCCTGCTCGGCTTCGTCCTCACCCTTGCGACAGAGCGGCTCATGGCGCCCTGGTTCCGGCCGGCCATCGCGATCGGTTTCCTTGGCTCGTACACGACGTTCTCGACGTTCAGCTACGAGACCCTCGCGCTGGTCCAGGACGGGTCATTGCTGCGCGCCGCCATCAACGTCGCCGCCAGCGTCGGCGCCGCGATCGTCGGCGTATACCTCGGAACCGTCCTGGCCCGCGCGTTGTGAGCGAGAGGCGAGCGATGGCACGGTACAGCCGCGGCCTGCAGGTTCACGTGTTCTTCGGCGAGACCGACCAGGTCGGCCACGTACCACGCTTCCAGGCGCTCCTCGAGTACCTCCGCAAGGAGGGTGCAGCGGGAGCAACGGTCGTCCGCGGCGTCGCCGGCTTCGGCGCGAACAGCAGGATCCACACGGCCGCCATCCTCCGTCTTTCGATGGACCTTCCGATGGTCCTCACCTGGATCGATGCGCCCGGGCGGGTGGAGCGGCTCCTGCCGGGACTCAAGGAACTGGCGGGCTCCGGGATCGTCACGGTCGCGGAGGTGGGGATCGTGAGCTACGGCGCGCGGCGCCTCGAGCAGCTGCGGTTCGATCTGCAGGCGCGCGACGTCATGACGACGCCGGTCGTCACCGTCCGCGACGATGCCTCGATCAGGACGGCAGTCGAACGGCTCCTTGGACGAGAGTTCCGGGCGCTCCCGGTCGTCGATGCCGACGAGCGCCTCGTCGGCGTGGTCAGCAGCGGCGATCTGGTCGAACGCGGCGGGCTCACTGCCCGCCTCGAGCTCCTCGCTGCGATGACGGACGCCACTCGGCAGGAGATCCTCGCCGGGATGGATGCAGAACGGCGCGTTTCCGACGTCATGACACGCCAGCCGGCGACGGTCCAGGCGACCGACACGGTCGCGTCTGCGACGCACCTGATGGCCGAACGACGGATCAAGCGATTGCCCGTCGTCCAGGACGGCCGGCTCGTCGGGATCCTGTCTCGAGCCGACGTCCTTCGGGCGGTCGGCGAAACATTCCCCAGGGACGATGGTCAAGCCTCCGAGCATCCAGGCGCGCGGACCGTCGGCGAACTCATGCATCGCGAGGTTCCCACCGTCCGCGCCGACGACGACCTCGCGGCGCTCCTCGACGCCGTCGTCTCGACCCGCCTCAATCGGGCCGTCGTCCTCGATGCCGATGATCGAGTCCTCGGCGTGATCAGCGACGCGGACGTGGTCCGGTCGGTCGACCCATCGATCCGCGGCGGCGTCATCGGTATCCTCATGCGATCCACCGGCAGACCCGTCGGTGGGCGGATGACCGCTCGCGACCTGCTGTCACGCCCACCGCTCACGATCGGCCCGGACACGACGATCGCCGAGGCGGCGCGGATCATGGTCGAGGCTCACCGCAAGATCCTCTGCGTGGTCGACGGCGACGGCCGCCTGCTCGGGATCGTCGACCGCGCCCAGATCCTGCGCGCCGCGGGCGACGCGCTTCACGAGATCGCCTCGACCGCGGGACCTCGCGACGATGACGATGGCGGCTGAGCCCGGTCCCGACGCGGTCTCGCCGTCGGGATCTGACGGGGGACGCTTCTGGAAACGCCTCCGAGCGTCCACCTCGGCGAGTGTCATCGGCGCCGATGACGCCCTCCGGCTCCTCGCGGTCGCCCTGCTGGCCGATGGCCATGCACTCGTCGAAGATGTCCCGGGCACCGGCAAGACGACGCTCGCGAGGGCCTTCGCTCGATCGCTCGGGCTCACCTTCGGCCGCGTCCAGGGGACACCCGACCTGCTGCCGGGCGACGTAACCGGGAGCAGCGTCTACGAAGGGGGGGCGTTCCGGTTCATCCCCGGGCCGGTGTTCTCGAATGTCCTGCTCGTCGACGAGGTGAACCGGGCTACCCCGCGGACGCAGTCGTCGCTGCTCGAGGCGATGCAGGAGCACCAGGTCTCGGTGGACGGGGAGACCCACCCGCTGCCGGATCCGTTCCTCGTCCTCGCGACACAAAATCCGATCGAGCTCGAGGGCACCTTCGCCCTCCCGGAGGCGCAACTCGACCGCTTCCTCGTGCGGGTCTCCATCGGCTACCCGGACGCCGCCGCCGAATTGGTCATCGCCGGCCTCTATCGCGACGGCGCACGGCCGCTCGACGATCAACGGCCGGTGATCGGAGCCGGCGAGATCGCTGCCCTCAAGGACATGGCGACCCGAGTCCGCGTCAGCGACGACGTCGGGCGCTACATCGTGGAGCTGGTGCGCGCTTCGCGCGCGCACCGCGACCTCCGGCTGGGTGCGAGCCCACGCGCGAGCGTGGCCCTCTATCGAGCGGCGCAGGCATGGGCGCTGCTCGAGGGTCGGGCCTTCGTCCGGCCGGACGATGTCGCGGCGATCGCTCCCGCGGTCCTGGCTCACCGGGTCCTGCTCGACGTCGATCGCGAATTGCGGGGTGCGACAGCGGATCTGGTGATCGCGGACATCGTCGGGTCGGTCCCCGTCCCACTCGCAGCCACGTCATGACGCCCGCGGTCGTCGTCGCTGGCGGACTGCTCATCCTCGGTCTGCTGGCCGATGCGCCCGGGCTCGTCGTCATCGCGGTGTTGACGCTCGCGACATCGTGGCTTTCGACGCTGTGGAGCAGGCACGGACTCGCCGGCGTGACGTACGAACGGCGGCTCGAGCACGATCGCGCGGTCTGGGGTGACGAGGTCGAGCTCACCGTCACGATCGACAACGCGAAACTCCTGCCACTCGCCTGGATCGAGGCGGAAGACTTCGCGTCGCGGGATCTCTCGGTCCGCGGCCGCCGGCTGCTCGCGAGCAGCCGGCCGGGCCTCGCCATCCTGCAGAACCTGTACAGCCTCGGACCGTACGAGCAGGTGCGTCGGACGTTCCACGTCATCGCCGACCACCGTGGGCTGTACCGGTTCGACTCCGTCCGTCTCTCGGTGGCGGACCTGTTCGGACGAAACGTCGCCCGCAGCGAGGAACCATCTCCCGCCACATTCCTCGTCCGGCCCCGAACGGTGCCGGTTCGGACGCAGACCGGATCGGTCGTACCGCTCGGCACACGCCGCGCTCGACGCGGCCAGATCGAGGACCCGTCGCTGTTCGCCGGCGTCCGACCCTTCCAGCGTGGGGATCCACGGCGCCGGATCCACGAGCGAGCGAGCGCCCGTGTCGGCCGCCCGATGAGCAAGCGGTTCGAGCCATCGACCGCTCGCCAGGCGCTCGTCGCACTCGACATCCAGACCCACGACGATCCGATCTGGCTCCTCGCCTATGACGAGGCTCTCGTGGAGTCGCTCGCAGTCGCGGCGGCGTCGCTTGCCCGCCAGCTGCTCGCGGATGGCGCCGCCTGCGGACTCGCGGTCAACGGCTGGACCTACAGCCTGGCGCGCACGGGTTTTGTTCCACCCGGCAGGGGCGTCGACCAGCTCAGTCGGATCGCGGACGCCCTCGGTCGAACGAGCTCGACCGCATCGCTGCCGTTCGCCCAGCTCCTCGCCGGACTGCCGGGCCGAGTCGCGCCCGGCACCCTCGTCTTCGCCATGAGCAGTCGCGAGCCGCTCGCCATCGTCCCGGTCGTTCGCCGACTCCGATCGAGTGGCTTCGAGGTCCGCCACATCGTGCTCGGACCACACGCCAGGGCCCACGCGGCGCGAGGCCGGCGCCTCGGCATCGAGACATTCCCCGCTCGACTCGATCCCGATTGGCGGACGAGCGATGCGCTCACCATCGCGATCTGAGCTCGGCCTCCGCGCTCTCAGCCTCCTGCCGGGGGCGGCGACCGCAACGGCCGAAGGAGCCTGGGTCGCGGTCGTCTACGCCGCCCTGCAGGCACAGGACCCCTCCCGCGGCATCGAGGTCGGCCTCTGGACCTTCGTGCTCGTGGCGATGGCCGGGATCGTCGCGGCCCGAGCGGCTCGACGGGTCGGGCGGGCAGGGTCGATCCTCGTGCTGTCCCTGATCTGCGCGGCCGGCCTCGCCGGCTGGGCGAGCGACCCGGCCGTGGGGGCTCTGATCGGCGTCGGAAACCTCGACGCAGCCGCCCGCCTGCATGGAGCGGGCTGGTGGCTCGCCGTGGCGGCCTGGCGTGGAACGCGCCACCAGGATCCGGCCAGAGACGACCTGGCCGTCGGCTCCCTGCTCGCCTGGGTCGTGCCTGGACTCGCCGTGCCGTGGCTGCTGGGGACCGCATCCGCCGGTCGGTCTGCGTTCACCGAGGCGGCCCTGCCGGCGACCATCCTGTTCGTCGCCGCCGGACTCGTCGCCATCGGTGTCACCCGGCTCGATGCCCTCGGTCGCGCGGTGGGCCTCGACTGGCGACGCAACCGGACGTGGATCGGGCTCCTGATCGCGGTCGTCGCTGCAGTCCTCGCCGTCGGAACCCCGATCGCCTTCCTCCTTGGCACCTCGGTCGACACGATGTTCCGCGCACTCGTCGGACCGGTCGGCGCCGTGATCGGCGGCATCGTCTCCCTGGTCCGGCCCATCGCCGATGTCGTCCTCGGCGCGGTCGGAACCGGGACCGCCACCTCCGTCGTGTCCCCGTCCTCCCACGGGTCGGCCGGCGGGCTGCCAGTTCTCGGGGCGCCCGGCTGGGTTCCAGCGGTCGTCGCGATCGGAGCCGCCATCTTTCTCGCGGTCGGCAGCGTCGCCGTCTGGCGCAAGGCGAGGGGCGCACCATCCGGGATCCCCTGGCGGCCTCCCCGGGGTGAAGAGCGGCGCATCCGGTTCCCGTCGATCTCCATCCGACGACCCACCCTGAGCCGACCGACCGTGCACCTCCCCGGGCGGCGCGGGCCGGCGACGGCGAGCGATGCGTACCTCGCGCTCCTCGAGGACCTCCAGCGGGACGGGCGGGCCGCCCGGCAGCCGACGGAATCGCCGGCCGCACACGCTCGTCGGCTGCGCGAGCAGGGCCGCGGCTCCCTGTCGCTCGATCTCCTCGCCGCAGATTTCGAGCTCGAGCGGTACGCCGCGGCCCGCCTCCCGGTCCGGGAGTTCCGGCGGGCGATCGGGCGATGGCGCAGGGCGCGAGACCGATCGCGCTCGACGACATGACGCGGGAACCCGTGGTCGTCGAGGTCGAGCGGGCCCTCGGACCCGGCATCGAGTTCGAACGGCAGGACTACGGGGTGCTCCTCGGACGGCACGCCCGACCAGGCGGCGTCTGGCTCGGGTTCGACCGCGCCGCGCTCATCGATTCCGACGACGGCCACGGCCGCCAGATGGCGGTCCTCGTCGCCGTGCCCGTCTCCACGTTTCGTGGATGCCGCCTCGAGGTCGAGCTCGGTGGCGGCTGGGACACTGCCGCCGGGCCGATCCTCGTCGGCGCCGTTCATGGCACGGCGCTGCCGCCCCGCGAGATCGCGCGCATCGCGGCGGGGCTCGACGGCGCGTCGGCCTGGCTCGATGTCGACGCCGCGGGACGAGTGGCGTCGGCAAGCCGGCGGCAGTATCGGGAGCGGCGGAGCCACGCCCGGATCACGGGCGGCCGGGCATGGAAGGCGATCGGCGAGCTGCCGCCGGAACTGGCCCGCTCCGCGACGCCGCACTCCTCGGCCGAATACGCGCTCGCCCAGCTCCCTCTTCGATTCCTTCGCGGGCTGGAGGGGATGCTCGACGACGACGAACGGCTGCTCTACTCGATCGAGCGGCCGATGGCGCCCGAGATGGGGATCGTCGGCCGGTTGCGGTCCCGAATGGACCGTCGCAGTGCGCTCCTTGCGCTGACCGATCGGCAGCTCCTGTGGATCGTCGATCACGCCGAGCCGAATCGCCAGCTGCTCGACTGGGGGGTCGACGTCGAGCTGGTGCCGGTCGAGCGGATGGTCGCCGTCCGCTGCGTCGAGCGCAGCGCCACCATCGAACTGGTCGCAGCCACTCCGGCCGGCGATCGGACGTACACGCTCCCGAGCGAGCTCGCCACCGAGGTCGCCGTCATGCGCGACCTGCTCGCGCGCTTCACGCCGGCCGAGGCCCGCGATCTTCCCCGTCGTCGCTATGGGCTGGAGCCGATGACCTTCGACGCGGAGATCGGCGCGCGCTTCGCTCAGGCGCGCGAGGCCCGCGATCTCTACACGGAGGCGACCGCGGGCC
>Ga0307372_10011841_pt1 | contig 11540 bp, 13 predicted proteins | sample OX1MG_FD_202533 | JGI IMG/M metagenome (GOLD analysis project Ga0307372, IMG submission 202533) | Soil microbial communities from Risofladan, Vaasa, Finland - OX-1 | ecosystem: Environmental > Terrestrial > Soil > Coastal area > Acid sulfate soil | place: Finland: Risofladan, Vaasa | collected...
CGGGCTGCAGGTGGTGCTACTCGAAAGGGAGGCTATCGCTAGTGGCGCCTCCACGCACGCCACCGGCGGCTTCTCACTCCTAGGTACGGACTTTCGGCAGGGGCCACACCTCGAACTGGGAATACATAGCGACCGGCTTACCCGCGACCTAATTCCGCATCTGGAGAGCCTAACTGGCGTGGACGTTCGCTATCAGCGCCCACCCGGGCTCCGGTTGGCTCTTGACGACGAGGAAGCCGAGTTCATTAAGGCGGCCCTTACATGGCAGCGCGATCTCGTCCAAGTTGAGTGGCTTGACGGAGCAGACACACGGAAGATCGAACCGCGTCTATCTCCCTCGGTCTTGGGAGCTGCCTACGAGAGCGAGACTGCTCAAGTGGACAGTGCAAGGCTAACCCTTGCCTTCGCCATGGGCTTGGAAAAGCTGGGCGGAAGGATCGTCCTACGCGCGGCTACTGGACTTCTCCGCGCAGGGGACCAGATAACAGGGATAGAGTACTCTGGGGGCGGGAAGATTGCCTCCGGCTCAGTCGTCCTTGCGATGGGCGTGTGGAGCGGACTGGCTTCGAAGTGGATCAAGTACCATCTACCTCTGTACCCCCTAAAAGGGGAGCGCATCCTGCTGAAATACCCAGGCGAACCACTCCGCGCCATCATATTCTCGCCAAAGCGCGGACATATGATCAGTCTTTCTGGCGGAGAGTTGAGCGTGGGCAGCACGGGGGGAAGAGACTTCGATTCGGTGCAGGCGGAGGTCGCCCCGGAGTGGCAACCGCAACCCTCGGATTCAATGCCTACCCAGACGGCGCTACTTGAGCTGGTGCAACGCGCAATTGACATACTCCCGAGTGCTAGCGAAGCGGAAGTGGTGCAGCAACTGGCGGGTGTGCGTCCCATGACCCCGGACCGGATGCCGCTGCTCGGTCCCGCGCCCAGCACTTCTGGCCTCTATCTCGCCACAGGGCACGGAACAAAAGGCGTCCATCTGGCCGCCGGAACCGCGAAAGTCATCACAGACCTCATAACGACCGGGATCTCCAGTCTACCCGTTGATATAGGGGAGTTTAGCCCGACCCGCAGGATTGACCCTGGCCTCCTAGTCAGTTCGCTCAGAGGGAGTACATTCGCTGATGACTAGCTACCATGGGAACTTGTAGATGAGACAGAACACTGTCAAACAACGGCTCGCCGAAGGGAGGGTGTGTGTCGGGGCCGGAATACCAATCCCGTCGCCTGATCTAGTCGAGGTAGCAGGCTCGGCGGGCTTCGACTTTGTTACTTTCGATGCCGAACATGGGCTCATTTCGGACGAGAAAATCTGCGACATGGTGCGAGCCGCTGAATCATTTTCAATCACTCCCATCGTTCGAGTCGCCAAGAACCCCGAAAGGATTTTCACGTCACTGGTCGCAGGAGCTCAAGGTATCCACATTCCTCGATGCAACTCGATGGAGGATGCGATCGCGCTGGTCGAGTGGACGAAGCACTTCCCCAACGGGAAGCGCACCTTCTATTCGCTCGGACGTTCGGCCAATTATGGTGTACAGATTGACGATGCGGGTTGGGCGCAAGAGGCTAACTCCGAACTACTGCTTGTCGTCATGATCGAAGAGGTCGAAGGGGTATCGGCGCTGTCTGAAATCCTGTCAGTCCCGGGCGTCGACGCCATACATATTGGCCCCCGGGACCTATGGCAGTCCATGGGCATGCCCGAGGAGGCCGAAGTCGAAGAAGCCATGGCTCACATCGTGGCAGAGTCGCTAGCTGCTGGCAAGAACGTCAGTGTAACGTTACACTACGACGATCGGATTCACGAGAGAATTGCGGAGAATGTCGATCGCGGAGTTCGCATGGTCACGATCCCGATACTCGACTTCATTCTTAGCGGTGCTGCAGAGCTTCTCGGACAGGTACGTCCGTGAGTAGCCTCGGATCGTTCGGTCGGTCCGTACCTCCCACTGCCGTACCTCCCGCTGCGGAGGCCGGTGACGTGCAGTGGTCTATCAAAGTAGACGAAGTGTACAAGTGGTTCTACTCTGCGAAGCAGCGAGTAGAGGCGATCGCCGGAACGACGTTCGTCGTTGCTGACGGCTCATTTGTAGCGCTCATTGGTCCCAGCGGCTGCGGCAAATCGACTATTTTAAACTGTGTAGCCGGACTTATCTCCCCTAACAGGGGGATGGTCTCTGTGCGTGGACAGAGAGTTGATGGACCGACCCCCGGGCTCGGATACATGACTCAGCGGGACGCGCTGCTCCCGTGGCGGAGAGTGATCGACAATGTCGCTCTTCCACTCCAGTTTCGTGGTGTTGGACGGCCCGAGAGAGAGGAACGGGCACGTGATTGGCTCATACGTGTGGGACTGTCAGACTTTCAGCACTTGTACCCGCGCGAATTGTCGGGAGGCATGGTGAAGCGCGTGGCGCTCGCTCGTACGATGGTTTGCGAACCGCACACGATTCTTATGGATGAGCCTTTCGGAAACTTGGACGCCCAGATGAGACTGCAGTTGCAGAGTGAACTTGTCGCGTTATGGGAGGGCGCCCGGAAGTCAGTTCTTTTCGTCACGCATGACATAGACGAGGCGATCGCCCTCTCGGATGAAATCGTAGTACTCTCTCCAATGCCCTCCCGGGTCGTGTCCGTGGTGCCGGTCCCCTTGGCGCGGCCGCGCAACGCTATCCGAGGTCGGCTAGATCCGGAGTTTGGTCGTCTCCGCGAGCACGTGTACCAACTCAGCGGTCTTCTTGGCTGACCGGTCGGATGGGAGACCAGGCTGACGCCGTCGGCGACTGGCGGGTGGGTCGCGATCCATCTATTCGCCTTGCGCGCCGGCGTAACGCGTTCATCTGGGCGGTGCGAGCTGCGTTAGTAGTCTTGATTCTGGGACTAGCGCAGGGGCTTGCGCCTCACCTAGACCCGCTCGGTTTCAGTGCTCCGACCAGCATCTTTCAAACGCTTACTCAATGGGCCAAAAGTGGGCTACTGTGGAGTGCCTTCCAGGTCACCGCAGAGGAGATCCTAATCGGTTATATTGTGGGCGCGGTCGCCGGTATTGTGGCAGGCATCCTATTAGGTGCGAATCCAGTACTGTCGTCGATATTGGACCCGGTGGTAGTAGCGCTGTACAGCGTCCCGAAGATCGCGTTGGGACCACTTCTCATCGTGTGGTTCGGAATTGGCCTTGAGCCAAAGCTCGTACTAGCGGCTACTCTGGTGTTTTTTGTGGTGTTTTATGCGACGTTCCACGGAGTCCGCGAGGTCGATAGCGATCTCGTCTCAATGGCCCGGGTGTTTGGTGCATCTCCACGTCAAGTACAGCGCTTTATTGTGGTACCCGCCGCATTGTCCTCTATTTTGCTGGGCCTTAAGCTGGGCGTGCCCCAGGCGCTCTTTGGGGCGATAGTTGGCGAGTTTATAGTCTCTAGCCAAGGTCTCGGTTATCTGGTTCTATTCAGTGCGTCACAGCTAAATATTTCGGGAGTTTATGCCGCGCTCCTCGTTCTGACGGTGTTCGCGGTGCTTCTGACAGGCGGTGTCGATTTCATTTACGGCCATATGAGGCACATAAAGGGGGAAAAGTGAAAAGGTCTTCGCGACTTACCGGATTGGGTTTCGGGTTGATGACGCACAGAGAGAAGTCACATAAGGAGAGAGAAGTGAAAAGGTCTTCGCCATTTACCGGGTTCGGTTTCAAGACAAGGTTGAAGGCTACTCTGGGCTTCCTTGCCTTATCGGTAATTGTAGCAGGGTGTGGCGCTACAGCCTCAAATACGGTGCCGGCCAAGACAGTGGTGTCTAAACATCTCACTCCAGTAACACTAGCCGAGTCCACAGGGCTACTCGCCTTCGCGGTCTCAAACGTGGCTGAAGGCAAGGGGTTCTTCGCAGACAACGGACTGGACGTGTCCCTTGCTTACGACGCGGGCGATACCGCGACAGATCCGGCAGTGATGACCGGAGCTGCGCAGTTTGGCATAGGAACCGCACCTCCACTTCTAAAGTACCAGGTACTCGGTGAGCACCCTTTGCTCGTAGCGGCAATAAATAACCAAGTCGATCAGCAGTTTATTATGAGTTCAGCAACGGCTCACAAGTTGGGAATTACGAGTGGGATGTCGCTCGAAGAGATGTTTTCGCGGATGAAAGGTAAATCTCTTAAAATGGCGACCCTTGACATAGGAGGCACGTTGCAACTCGACTTCAATGCTGTCGCTGCTCAGTATGGCTTGGACCCGAGTACGTACACTTGGACCGCAATTCCGTCATACCCATCTATTTTGCTAGCTCTCAAAACCGGCGAGGTGGATGTTGCTTCAGTAGGGCTGCCGTACGGAGATATTGGTGTCGCTGATGGATACGCCATTATGCTCTGTGACTTGTGGAGCGGCGGATATTCGCGCTATGCAGGCTCTGACTATTCGGCTCTTTTTACAACGAAGGCCTATGCGACTACCCATAAGGCCGTCGTCGAGAGGATGTACAGGGCTATCGGGGAAGCACTGAGTTACATGCATGCTCACCCAGCATCAGCAGTGAGCATTATTCATGCGGCAATTCCCGGTATAACGACAAAAATCCTGACAAGGCTGTTAGTGGCGAAGCATGCTGTTGGATTTCCGACCTCGCCCACGATATCTGTGAAGGGATTTGACGTACTACGCTTGGCAGCCGCTCAGACTGTGGATCCGACGACAGAGTCCGTGACGTACAAGAGCATAGTTTGGTCGGGAGCACGAGCGAAAGGAGCGCGCTAGTGCAGCGTCCATACGAGAACTTGCGATGGGTGACAGGTTGCGGGACGATGGGGTGGGGTGGTTTCAGCGACCCGCTCCTAGAGTGACTTTTAGGGGTCTACTGACGTTTCCGTGGGTGGCTTGAGGGGATCGACAAGGGACGCACCGCCCCAGATCCCTACGATCTCTGCGTAGTGAAAGCCGAGATCAGCTGGGGGTCGAGGAGCAGCGCGTCAATGCCGAGTATGGGCCAAGGGGCTGGGGCTGGCAGGAGCGGTGGTGGAGGGGGTCAGGGAGGAGGCGCTGGTGCGTCGGGATAAACCGGCATGGAGAAGGAGATGGAAGCGCTCTACGTCGACGGGCTAGCGACCCACGATGGCACCGAGTCATGCGTCAGCACCCGCGAGAGTGAGGACGAAGCGTTGACAGGGGTACACGCAGGCCAGCCATTGAGCCGCGCTAACCATTCCGGGGTGCCGACGTCGTCAACCTAGGCGGAAGGCAACACCGCTGGCGGCGCTACGCGCGAGCCGCCAGCGGACCCCGCGCGGTCTGAGAACCTGTGCATGCGCGGAATCTCCATGCGCGAGAACCGGGAGATCCCACGGCTACCCGCCAGCTGATCACTGGGCGGGTAGCTCGGGGAAGGCCAAGGCCATGAGCCCGAGATGAACGGACGTGGGAAGTCAGATGGGCGTGTCCGGACCCACTGAGACTGGTCCAAGTGGTGTGTGGTCCAATCTGGCCCTAACGGGCAAGGAGGACCGAGTTGAAAGGCAGGAAGCACACACCGGATCAGATCGTGCGGAAGCTGCGGGAGGCAGACCGGCTCAGCGGAGCTGGGGCGAGCTTGGCCGAGGTCGCCAAGGCGCTGGAGGTGTCGGAGGCCACGCTGGGGCGGTGGCGGAGCCAGTACGGCGGAATGAGGACGGACGAGGCCAAGGTGCTGCGCCGGCTGCGGGACGAGAATGGGCGGCTGAAGCGGATGGTGGCAGACCTGTCTTTGGACAACGAGATGCTCAAGGAAGTGGCGCGGGGAAAATTCTAGGCCGGCCCGCCGACGAGACGCCGTCCTGCATCTGGAGCAGGCGTTTGGAGTCTCGCAACGACGGGCGTGCCGGGCGGTTGGGCTGCACCGGACCACACAGCGATGGCGCAGCCCGGTCGCCACGTGCCAGGAGGAGCGTCTGCGGCGCCAACTGCGCCGGCTGGCTCGGGAACAGCCGCGTTGGGGCTACAAGCGAGTGTGGGGGCGGTTGCGGCTGGACGGCTGGCCGGTGAACCGCAAGCGGGTTCAGCGGCTGTGGCGCGACGAGGGGCTTCGGGTCCCAGCAGCACCGCCGAAGCGATCACGGGTGGGGACCAGCACCGCTGGATCCGAGCGCTTGTCCGCGCAACACTCGAACCACGTGTGGGCGCTGGACTTTCTCTTCGACACCACCGCCGATGGCAGGCCCTTCAAGGTCCTCTCGATGTGCGACGAGTTCAACCCGGGAGAGCGTGAGTGGCAAGGTGGCCAGGTCGATCACCGCGCACGACGTCGTGGTGATCCTGGACTCGGCCGCCGGGCAGCGCGGCGTTCCCAAGTTCATCCGCTGCGATTATGCCGACGTCTGGATTATGCCGATGAATGACCTCTCGCGAACTCGACTGGGGGTCTGAAGGTCGGCGTAATCAGAGGGCCGCGAGGAAGGCGAGGACCGGGTCTTGGGGGCGATACCGACCGGGTTTCGTGTTCGGCGGGGTGGTCTGCGCGATCGCCCGCTGCTTCTGCGACATGTCGGCGTGCAGGTAGATGTTGGTAGTGGACACCTGTTCGTGGCCCAGCCACAGGGCGATGACCGTCACGTCGACCCCAGACAACAGCAACCGCATAGCCGCCGTGTGGCGGAGGGTGTGGGCCGTCACATGTTTGGTTAGGATCGATGGGCAGGTCTCGCTGGCTCTCGAGACGTAGTGAGCGACTCGGTGCTCGATGGCGTCACGGCTGAGTTGCTTGCCAGTGATCGTTGGGAACAGCGGTGTAGGCGCGGAGCCCTGGCATTCGGCGAGCCAGACTCGGAGAACGCGGACGGTCAAGGGCACGAGGGGCGTTCGCCGCTCCTTGCGCCCCTTGCCTAGGCAGTGGACGTGAGCTCCGGTGCCGAGGAGCAGGTCTCCACAGGTCAGGGCGGTGAGCTCAGAGATCCGCAGGCCGGTCTGGACGGCAAGCACGAGCAGGGCGTGGTCGCGTCGGCCGGTCCAGGTGGCCCGGTCGCAGGCGGCCAGGAATGCGTCGACCTCGGCTTCGGTGAGGAAGGTGACGAGGTTGCGCTCGAAGCGCTTGGACGGGATGGCGAGGACCCTTTGGATCGACGCCGCGTGTTCGGGGTGCAGCAACGCCGCATAGCCGAACAGTGAATGGGCAGCCGCGAGCCGGTTGTTCCGAGTGCGGACACCATTGTGCCGGTCGCGTTCAAGGTGGTCCAAGAACGCAGCCACAAGGGGAGCGTCGAGATCGCCGATGTCAAGGTCGCAAGGCTGTTTGCCAGTCCGGCCGGCGGCGAATCCAAGCAAGAGCCGGAAGGTGTCACGGTAAGCGGCGACGGTGTGCGGGCTGGCCTGGCGTTGGCCGAAGAGCCGGTCGGTGAAGAACCCCTGCAGCGTTGGGGCGAGCGCGATCATAGTCGTCCTCCGAACTGGCCGTCCAGGTGGGCGGCCGCCAGTTCCATTAATTCGGGCGCGGCGGGCAGGTACCAATAGGTCCCAGCGGATCCATCTGCTAGCCCCAGCACTGACGACCTCCGGGTTGGCCACTCCGGCCACGGCCGCGACCTGTGGTCGGCCGTGGCGGCGGTCACGGCAGTCACCCTGCCCACCTTCATGGTGGGAACCCTGGCCGTCCAGATGCGCTCTACCCTGCACTTCAGTCCCGCCCAGCTGGGCCTGGTGGTGGGCGCCTCCTTCGCTGCCAGCGCCCTGTTCGCAATCCCCTCCGGGAGCCTGGCCGAGCAGTTCAGCCGAGTTCGGATGCTGCGCTACTCCACCGCTGCCAGCGCCCTAGCCATGGCCGTCATCGCGACTCTGGTCCAGTCCTGGCCCGAGCTTGCCGCGGCTCTGATCCTGGCTGGGGCCGCCAGCGCCTCGGCACAGACAGCCTCCAACCTCTTCCTGGCGCGGCGCATCGAACCGGGCCACCAGGGACTGGCCTTCGGCATCAAGCAGGCAGCGGTGCCGCTGGCCTTCCTGCTGGGTGGTCTGGCGGTGCCCGTGATCGCGCTCACCGTGGGCTAGCGCTGGGAGTTCGTCGCCGCCGAGCGCATACCAGTTCTCTTGAGCGGCAAGCTGGTGGCGGCGGTTCGTCCGGAGGAGACCGTGCGGCTGCGCGCGTTGGCGGCCCGAGGGGCCGCCAACGGGCTGCATGGGCTGGAGCTCCTCGATCACCAGGGCATCCAGGAGCACGAACCGGCGGCTCGCGGTCTGCTGGGGCTGTGGGTGCCCGAGACCGCGCTGCTGGACTACCGCCTGGTGGCCCTGGCCCTGAAGCGCAGGCTGCGCCAACTCGACGTCCAGTTCGCGCTGGGCAGAGGCGTAACCTCGATTCGGGAAGAAGGCTCCTGGGTGCGAACCGCCTCCGCCACGGGACCTGTGGAGGGTCGCTGGCTGGTCAACTGCGCGGGGTTACAGGCGGAACTGCTGGCGCGCAGCGCCGGGCTGGAAACGGGCCTTAGGATAATCGCATTCCGAGGTGACTACTATGAGCTGGCGCCGTCCCTGGCGGAACAGGTGCGAAGCACCATCTATCCCGTCCCCACCGCTCGCTGGGACTTCAACCGCCGGCGGTCTTCGCGGCCGCTTTCAACAACCAGAAACTCTCACCCGCTCTGGACTGACAAACGGGGACCGGTCAGAGTCACCGCCGGTCCCAACGCGGTGCTGGCGCTGGCACGCGAGGGCTACCGGCGCCGAGATGTCAGCGTCGGCTACATCACCTCCCTGCTGGGGTATACGGGCATGCGCCGCCTAGCTGGACGCTACTTCAAGACGGCGCTTGGAGAGACCTGGCGGGACCTCTCCAAGCGTTCGTATGCGCGGGCGGTGGCAGCCTACCTTCCAGGAGTAACGCATCGGGACCTAATGCCCGGTCCCTCCGGGGTCAGGGCCCACGCGGTGGCCCCAGACGGAACCCTCCTGGACGACTTCAGGTTGATCAGACAGGGCTCGGTGGTGAATGTGCTCAACGCCCCTCTCCGGCCGCCACCGCATGCCTAGCAATCGGAGAGGAGATCGCCTCCCGTGTCACCGGCTTGGGCGCTCGACTCCGCCGCTCAGATTGAGGGCAAGAATGTCGGCCAGTCGCTCACCCGCGCGGAGTCGCCGCAGATAGTCCGCCTCCCGGTCGGCTAGGGCCAGAGCGGCTGCCATGACCTCCCCCCAAAGCCCCGACGGCACCACTGCGGCGCCATCACGATCGGCGATTATCTGATCGCCGGGGCGCACCAAGACGCCACCCACCTCGACCGGCTGGCCCACTGACACCAAGGTCGTCTTGGCGCATTGGGCCGGGGCGGCCCCTGCACAGAGGACCGGCAGGCCCAGCCGATCCAGGTCCGCCAGATCCCGTACCGTGCCCTCTATCACCAACCCGCCGAGGCTCCGAGCCACCGCCTCGGTCGCCATCAACTCACCGAAGAGACCGAAGTTCGTCGTTCCTCCGCCATCACCAATAAGAATACTGCCCGGCTCGGCACCGTAGAGAGCCACATGGACCGCGAGGTTGTCATTGGGGGCGCAGGAGAAGGTCGCGGCCGGGCCGCAAAGGTAACGCTGCCCTAGGAAGTGGGTGAGGCCGCGAATCGTCCGCACCCTCTCCCCCCCCGCCTGCACCACCCAAGGGGTCGAGAGATCCCTCTGCTCCACCGCTCCCGCGTGCCCGCCTTTCGAGTTCACTCCAGTCAACCTCCACTGTGAACATGGGTAGATGGATCGGCGTCCCCGGACATCGGATCCCGGATCACCGGATTGCGCAAGGTTGCCAGCGTCCCCAGGCGGCACTCCACCACATCTCCGTCCTCAATGGGGACTGCCCCTGGGGTGCCGGTGGAGATGATGTCGCCGGGGAACAGGGGCATCACGTGACTGTGGAAGCTGATCAACATGGCCACCTGGAAGATCATGTTGCCCACCACGTTGGTGCGCAGAACCTCGCCGTTCAGAACGGTGCTCACCTCGATCTCCGCCAGCGACGGGTACCCCGCCAGGACGGTCGCCATGGGGATGACGGTTGGCCCAAAGGAGAAGAAGGTCGGAAAGTTCTTGGCCCTGGTGAGAAAGCGTGGGTTGCGCCGCAGAATGTCCTCGGCGGTCTGATCCAGGATCGGGCAGACCCCGAACACATAGCTCAGCGCATCCTGCTCGGAGACGTTGCGGCAGTAGCGACCGATGACGACCCCGAGCTCCGCCTCTGCGGTGACCCGCTGGCTCTGCCACGGCAGAATGATGGGATCGTCAGGCCCAATTATGGTGTGGTTGGCCTTCATGAACGACGCCGGCTCATCCGGGGTCGGTGCTGACAGATCCTTAGCGTGGTCCTGATAGTTCAACCCGATGCCCCAGATCTTGGGCGGATGTCGGTAGGGCGGCGCCATGCGGCCTCGCACGACCGATGTCCCCTGCTGGGCGACCCGGGCGAACGCCTCGCTCAAGCGCGCATAGGGCTCCGCCCCGAGCAGATCCATGGCATCGCCTGGGAAGGCAGGGTCCAGGTTGCACACCAGGATCGGCCCCGCTTGCGGCGTGCTCAGCACCGGAACCTCAGCTGAACCATCGTGCACAGCTCCGAGTTCGGGTCTTTCAGAAGCCACGGGCCAAGCCTCCATCCACTCTGAGCTGCGCCCCGGTCACATACGATGCCTGCCCCGAGCACAGGAAGCAGGCCACGGCACCGAATTCAGCGGGAGTGCCATACCGTCCCGCCGGGATCGCCTCCTCCGACTGCCGCCGGGCGGCCTCGACGTCAATGCCCTGCCGCTCGGCTCGAAGCCGGTCCAGGGCCGTCACCCGCTCCGTGTCGATGCGCCCCGGCAGCACCATGTTGACGGTCACGCCGTCCGCTGCCACCTCAGCCGAGAGCGTCTTGAGGTAGGCCGCCAGGGCACCGCGGGCAACATTGGAGATAGCCAGATCCGCCAGCGGCTCCTGCACTCCGCTGGAACCGATGGCGAGCACTCGTCCCCAGCGCCGAGACCGCATTCCTGGCAACACGCGCGTGACCAGGTGAATCTGCATCAACAGCAGGGTCTCCAGCCCAGAGGTCAGCATCGTCTCCGAAAGCCCGGCCGCAGCGGCGGGCGGCGGTCCCCCGGTGTTGAGTACCACAATGTCGATTTCACCGAATGCATGCTCGGCGGTGGCCACCGCCCCCTCGATCGAAGTGGGGTCAGCCATGTCGAGCGCCAGCCCGATCGCACTGGGCAGAGTGCTGGCGAGCTCCTCAGCCAGGGTCTTGCGACGCCCCCCGATGACGACGTTGGCTCCCTCGGTGCTCAGGGCGGCTGCGACGGCCGCCCCCAGTCCGGATGTGGACCCCGCCACCAGAGCGGTGTACCCGCGCAATCTCAGGTCCAAGTCAGTATCCTCCGTTGAGCCGCCGTACGAGACTGTGGGGTGAGATCGGATCAGCCCCTGAAAAGGGTAACGGAGCGGGAGACGAGACTCGAACTCGCGACATTCGGCTTGGAAGGCTAACGCTCTACCTGCGGCGCTACTTCCGGCGCGCGGCTGTCGGCCAGGTCCATCTCCTGTCCTCCTATCCCCCTGTGACTC